>Ga0194113_10000173_pt1 | contig 76624 bp, 65 predicted proteins | sample TA2MahC200mmetaG_FD_146193 | JGI IMG/M metagenome (GOLD analysis project Ga0194113, IMG submission 146193) | Freshwater microbial communities from Lake Tanganyika, Tanzania - TA2015017 Mahale Deep Cast 200m | ecosystem: Environmental > Aquatic > Freshwater > Lake | place: Tanzania: Lake...
GGCCACTCCAACCACCGCCAGTCGGCCAACCCCACGGACCCAGGAGATGCGGCGGACCTGAGCACTCCGCAGGGTATTCAAAGTTGTGCCGAATACGCATCGAACGCTTACGTGCGCCATGGGTCTTGTTTCAGGCCCTTCGACGCCGCCAGACGCGCAACTCATTTGGCGGTGTCACGTTACTCCGGCTGCACAAAAATGCAACTCTCTGATATGAATTTTCACAGACGGGGAGTTGCGAAGCGTCTGTGCGCCCCAGCTTAGCGAACGATAATGCGCCGCAACGCGCGCGCGCCGGAGGAGTAGATGGCATCTGAATTACGCTTTGTTCTCGGGCTTGTGGCTGGCGTGTCAGTCGCCTTGACCCTTTCCGCTTGCGGCGAGCATATGCCGGGCGACGCCACGGGCGCGAAGGTCTTGCGCAATCTTCTCGAAAAAAACGGCGTCGACGCGAAACTCGTCTCCTTCAAGAAGGTGCAGGGCCGCGAAGTGAAGCGCGAAAACGTCGACGCCTATGAATTGATGTATGAGGCTGAAATTCAGTTTCCCGAGGGTTTCGAGGCCAAATGCGCCGATGAGCGGGCGCGCGGGAAATGCGCATTTCTCGGCCTCGACGACGACCGGACCTTCGCCAAGAGCCAAGTGCATACGAGCGAAGGCACACTGCATTTCGTGAAGAGCGAAAAGGGCTGGATGGCCGAGGACAACAACGCCTATTAACGCCTTCATGCCGGCGCTCGCGCCGATCGTCGTCATTCCGGCGCGTCTGCGCTCCAACCGTCTGCCGGGCAAGGCGCTCGCTGAAATCAATGGCCGGCCCATGGTCGTCCATGTTTTCGAGCGCGCTTGCGCCGCGGGGGTTGGACCTGTCGTGGTCGCGACCGACGCGCCGGAAATCGCGCGCGCCGTCGAAGCCGCCGGCGGAAAGGCGACTCTCACGCGGCCCGACCATGCCTGCGGCAGTGATCGCGTCGGCGAGGCGGTGCGCACGCTCGACCCGCAAGGCCGCTATGACGCCGTCATTAATCTGCAGGGCGACCAGCCCTTCCTGCCCGACGGCGCGCTTAAGGCGGCGCTCGCGCTTCTCGACGACCCTTCCGTCGACATCGGCACGCTGGCCTGCCCGGCGCGCCCGGAAGACGCCGACGATCCCAACGCCGTGAAACTCGTCGGCGCCTCACTCGCGCCGCACCGGCTGCGCGCGCTTTATTTCACTCGAGCGCCCGCTCCTTATGGCGAAGGGCCGCGCGTGAAACATATCGGCGTCTACGCCTTTCGCCGCGCGGCCCTGGCGCGCTTCGTCGCGCTGCCCCCCTCCCCGCTCGAATTGCGCGAGCGCCTCGAGCAGTTGCGCGCGCTCGAGGCCGGCATGCGCATCGACGCCGCGCTGCTGGACAAAGCCTCCCCATCGGTGGATACGGAACGCGATTTGAGGGCGCTGCGCGCCGCGGCGCGCGAAAAGGACGCAAAGTGACGCAATATATCGCCTATCAGGGAGAGCCCGGCGCAAATTCGGACCTCATCTGCCGCGAGGCCTATCCGCATCTGACCCCGCTTCCGTGCGCGAGCTTTGAGGACGCCTTCGCGTCGGTCACCGAAGGACGCGCCGCGCTCGGCATGATTCCGATCGAAAATTCGATCGCCGGACGCGTGGCGGACATCCATCATTTTCTGCCGCATTCGGGGCTGCATATCGTCGGCGAACGCTTCCTGCCGATACATTTTCAGCTGATGGCGCCCAGGGGCGCGACGCGGCAGGGGCTCAAGAGCGTCTACAGCCATGTCCATGCGCTCGGCCAATGCCGCCGCGCCATTCGCCACTTCGGGCTTGAAGCGCATACCGCGGGCGACACCGCCGGCGCCGCGCGCGAAATCGCCGAATGGGGCGATCCGTCCAAGGCGGCGATCGCGCCGCGGCTCGCCGCCGAAATCTATGATCTCGACGTGCTGGCCGAGAACATCGAAGACGAGCCGCACAACACCACGCGCTTTATCGTGCTGTCGAAGACGAGGGAATGGGCGGCGCCCAACGCCGGCGCGACCATCACGACCTTCATCTTTCGCGTGCGCAACGTGCCGGCTGCGCTCTACAAGGCGCTCGGCGGCTTCGCCACCAACGGCGTCAACATGACGAAGCTCGAAAGCTACATGGTCGACGGCGAATTCGCCGCGACCCGCTTTCTCGCGGACGCCGACGGACATCCGGAACAGCCGGCGATGGCGCGCGCCTTGGAGGAATTGCAGTTTTTCTCCAAGGAGGTGGAGATTCTCGGCGTCTATCCCGCCAGCGATTTCCGCATCACCAATATCCGCGCCTTCGCCTTTGGGGATTGACAGGCCGCGGAGGCAATTGCTTTTCTTGCCGGCCTTCTTCAGCGGGAACGGGAATATCGCCGCCCGGCGATATCCGTTCGCGCCATGAGCGGCGTCCCTTGAGACGCAGGCGCACGTCGGAACGGCCAAAACGATATTGAGGAGCAGTCGCTCGAAGGGAACAGCCTATGGCCGTCGCCTATGATCCGAACAACATTTTCGGCAAAATTCTGCGCGGCGAAATCCCAGCGCATAAGGTCTTCGAGGATGACGTCGCGCTCGCTTTCATGGACATCATGCCGCGCGCGGAAGGCCACGCTCTGGTGATTCCAAAGGAGGGCGCGCGCGGACTGCTGGACGTCTCGCCGCAAACGCTCGGCGAATTGATGAAACGCGTGCAGCATGTCGCAAAGGCGATCGAGAAGGCTTTCGACGCCGACGGGCTGACGCTGCATCAATTCAACGAAAGCGCTGGCGGCCAGGTGATTTACCACCTGCACTTCCATCTCCTGCCGCGCTGGGACGGAGTCGCCTTGCGACCGCCGGGGACAATGGCGGACGACGTCAAACTCGCCGAACAGGCGGAGAAAATTCGCGGCGCGATGGGGCCTTTCGAGGCTTAACCCGCCGCAGCCCCGACGGCGAAAAACGTCGGAGAAACTATTCTTCCGCCACCTTAGCCGGGCGCAACGCCACCGGACGCAGCAAAAAGGAGGGCACGTGATCGCCGAGTCCCACGACCGGCGGCCCGTCGTCCTCATGACGACGCGGCCGGCGCTCTCGGCGCTCGGCGGTCGGCGCCGCACAGGCCGGAGATCGGAACCTTTCCTCTTCGGGCTTTGAGCGTCCGCCGCGCGGCGGCCGACCCAAGCTGACGGGCGCCTCGCGCTCGGTCGCCGGCCTGCGGCCGCGCTCGCGACGCATCCCGCGCCCGGCCCGGTCTCCACGGCGTTCTTGCGGTCGCGTCGTTTCCATCGGCGGCGGCAGGGCGTCGAAGCCCGGTCCCTCCCAGTCGATCGCCTTGCCGATGAGGCTTTGGATCTGGTCGACATATTTCATGTCGTCCTCAGTGACGATCGTCATCGCCACACCCGACCGGCCGGCGCGGCCGGTGCGGCCGATCCGGTGCACATAATCTTCGCTATGCGTCGGAACGTCGAAGTTGAACACATGGCTCACGTCGGGAATATCGAGTCCGCGCGCGGCTACGTCCGAACACACGAGCAGCGACACCTCGCCATTTTTGAACGCGTCGAGCGAGGCCATTCGCGCGAGCTGATCCATGTCGCCATGTAGCGCGCCGGCGGAAAAGCCGTGCTTGACGAGGGAACGGTGAAGGATCGCAACGTCGCGCTTGCGGTTGCAGAAGATGATCGCGTTCTTGAAGCTTTCGGCGCCGCGGATGAGGTTGCGCAGCGTGTCGCGCTTGTCGGCGTGCCCGCGCGAAGCGACGAGCGCCTGCCGAATCGTGGTCGCCGTCGTCGCCGCGCGCGACACTTCGCAGCGGATCGGATTATGCAGAAAAGCTTCGGTCAGCCGGGTGATTTCCGGCGGCATCGTCGCAGAGAAGAACAGCGTCTGGCGCGTGAACGGCACCAGCTTGCAGACGCGCTCGATGTCGGGAATGAAGCCCATGTCGAGCATGCGGTCCGCCTCGTCGATGACGAGAATCTCGATGCCGGTGAGCAGCAGCTTGCCGCGATCGAAAAAGTCGAGCAGTCGGCCCGGCGTCGCAATCAGCACGTCGGCGCCGCGCATGATCTTGGCTTCCTGATCGCCGAAGGACACGCCGCCGATCAGCAGCGCGACATTCAGCCGATGGTTCTTGCCGTATTTGGCGAAGCTCTCTTCAACCTGCGCGGCAAGTTCGCGCGTCGGCTCCAGAATGAGCGTTCGCGGCACTCTGGCGCGGGCGCGGCCGCTTTCAAGCCGGCTCAGCATTGGCAGGGTGAAGGCGGCGGTCTTGCCGGTGCCTGTCTGGGCGATGCCGAGAATGTCGCGCCCTTGCAAGGCGGGTGGAATGGCCTGCGCCTGAATCGGCGTCGGGGTCGTATAGCCGGACGCTTGGACGGCTGCGAGAACCTTTTGGGAAAGGCCCAGTTCCTCGAATGTCATCAATTATCCTGAGTACGGCTCAGACGTGCGGCAGACCCGCTCGCGCGCCAGCCGTAGAAAGCGCGCGTGAATATGAGAGATTTTCCGTCGCCGCCGCGACGGCGATCCCGGCCCGCCGACAGTCCGCCGCAAAGAAGCGCGGGCGATAGCCACAGGAATGCTTTAAGGGCAATCGCCGAAATGTCAATGAATATATGTGTGAATCTAGCCACCCTCGCCAGGGTTCGCTCAAGAAGAGCTAATGGTCTGCGGCATCGCCACAGGGCGTGAGCGCCGGGCGCCCCTTCCTTCGCGCCGGAATCGTTCCTGTCGGAAGGTGGTCCACATCGGCGCCATTCAGCTCTTTGGACGCAGGCGCCTCGGCTTGCGGCGCCGATTTGGCAAGCACCCGCAGATTGGCTTCAGCGCTTTGGGAAAAGCGGGCCGGCGCTGGGGCGCCTGCCGGCTCGAATATATTCGAAAGCAGTTTCGCGCCGAGCACGCTGCACAAACAAGCGGCGACCGATAGGGCCGCGAGACTCCACGTGCCCGCGGGCAGTCCGGCGCGGCAGTGGCTAGAACGGCTGGGCTCGTCGGTCGGACGCACGTATCGGCCTGAGGGTTGGCGGTTAGGACGCTAGTCCCGCAAAGGTAAATTTTTGGTTGCCGAACGCACGTCCCAAACTAGGGCGGCGGCTCGTCGCACCGCCCCTTGCAAAGCTGCGGCGAAAGCTCAAAACTGGCGATGTTCTTGATTTCCCTCACCATGAAAGTGGCCCAGATTCTGCGAGGCGACACTAAAAGAACCACTGTGTCGACCTACATGGAAAGGACTGAAAGGGTAAGGACGTGGCGGCGGAGGATTCAGCTCTCTTGATCGCGAAAATTCGGGTCGCGCCGCGAGCGGCGAGAGAACCGCGCAAAGGAGGAGAGATTCCCGGCGCTGGCACCGCGCTCGTCACCCGAACGCGTCCTCAGACGCGCAAGCCCAATATGTACCGGGTGCTGCTGCTCAACGACGATTACACAACGCAGGAGTTCGTGGTGATCGTGCTGCGCAAATATTTCAATAAGTCGGTGGAGGAAGCCACCCGCATCATGTTCCACGTTCACAATCACGGCGTCGGCGAATGCGGCGTCTACACCTACGAGGTCGCGGAGACCAAAGTCACCCAGGTCATGGATTTTGCAAGGAAGCATCAGCATCCTTTGCAATGCATCATGGAAAAGAAATAGGACGAGCGCATGCCGACCTTCTCGCGCAATCTGAAGCAGACCCTCGACCGCGCGCTCGCCTCCGCTCGTGAGCGTCACCATGAATATGCGACGCTCGAGCATCTTCTGCTGAGCCTCGTCGAAGACGTCGACGCGTCAGCCGTGCTGCGCGCCTGTTCCGTGGATCTCGACGTTCTGACCAAGAATTTGCGCGACTATATCGATCGCGAGCTGGACAACCTGGTCAAGGAAGACGCCGACGAATGCAAGCCAACCGCCGGCTTTCAGCGCGTCGTCCAGCGGGCGATCATCAGCGTCCAGTCGTCCGGCCGCGAAGACGTGAGCGGCGCCAATGTTCTCGTCGCCCTGTTCGCTGAGCGCGAAAGCCACGCCGTCTATTTCCTGCAGGAGCAGGACATGACGCGCTACGACGCCGTCAACTTCATCAGCCACGGCATCGCCAAGCGGCCGGGCCTTTCCGACGCGGGCCGCACCCCGCGCGGCGTCGAAGACGACGGCGAGCGCAGCGACGGCCGCGAGGGCCGCGAGGGCGAAAGCCGCAAGAAGGAAGGCGCGCTTGAGGCCTATTGCGTCAACCTCAACAAGAAGGCGCGCGACGGCCGCATCGACCCGCTGATCGGCCGCGAGCCGGAAGTAGTGCGCACGATTCAGGTGCTGTGCCGCCGGCAGAAGAACAATCCCCTGCTCGTCGGCGATCCTGGCGTCGGCAAGACGGCGATCGCCGAAGGCCTCGCCCGCAAGATCGTCTCCGGCGAGGTGCCCGACGTTCTCGCCGGCGCGACGGTCTTCGCGCTGGACATGGGCGCGCTGCTCGCCGGCACGCGTTATCGCGGCGATTTCGAAGAGCGCTTGAAGCAGGTCGTGAAGGAAATCGAGAATCACAAGAACGCGATTCTGTTCATCGACGAGATCCACACGGTGATCGGCGCCGGCGCGACCTCCGGCGGCGCGATGGACGCCTCGAACCTTCTCAAACCGGCGCTGGCGCAGGGCGTTCTGCGCTGCATCGGCTCGACCACATACAAGGAATACCGGCAGTATTTCGAGAAGGATCGCGCCCTCGTCCGTCGCTTCCAGAAGATCGACGTCAACGAGCCTTCGATTCCCGACGCCATCGAAATCATGAAGGGGCTGAAGCCCTATTTCGAGGAGTTCCACAAGATCCGCTACACCAACGACGCGTTGAAGGCGGCGGTGGAGCTCTCGGCCCGCTACATTCATGACCGCAAGCTCCCCGACAAGGCGATCGACGTGATCGACGAAACCGGCGCGGCGCAGATGCTCCTTGCCGAAAGCAAGCGCAAGAAAACCATCGGACTGAAGGAGATCGAAACCACGATCGCGACGATGGCGCGCGTGCCGCCGAAGACGGTCTCCAAGGATGACGCCGAGGTGCTGGCGCATCTCGACGAGACCCTGCGGCGCGTGGTCTATGGTCAGGACAAGGCGATCTCGGCGCTCACCTCGGCGATCAAGCTTGCGCGCGCCGGCTTGCGCGATCATGAGAAGCCGATCGGCTGCTATTTGTTCTCCGGCCCGACCGGCGTCGGCAAGACGGAGGCCGCGCGCCAGCTTGCGATCTCGCTCGGCATCGAGCTCGTGCGCTTCGACATGTCGGAATATATGGAGCGCCACACGGTCAGCCGGCTGATCGGCGCGCCCCCCGGCTATGTGGGCTTCGATCAGGGCGGTCTCCTAACCGACGCCATCGACCAGCATCCGCATTGCGTGCTGCTGCTCGACGAAATCGAGAAAGCCCATCCCGATCTCTACAACATCCTGCTGCAGGTGATGGATCACGGCAAGCTGACCGATCACAACGGCAAGACCATCGACTTCCGTAACGTCATTCTCATCATGACGACGAACGCCGGGGCGCAAGATCTGGCGCGCACGCCGATCGGCTTCACGCGCAGCCGGCGCGATCTCGACGACAGCGAGGCGATCAACCGCCTCTTTGCGCCAGAGTTCCGCAACCGCCTTGACGCCATTGTGGCCTTCGGCCATTTGCCGGTCGACGTGATCAAGCGCGTCGTCGACAAATTCATCATGCAGCTCGAGGCGCAGCTCGCAGACCGCAACGTCACGATCGAACTCACGGACGAGGCGCGCGATTGGCTGGTCGAGCACGGTTATGACGAAGCCATGGGCGCGCGGCCGATGTCGCGGGTCATTCACCAGCACATCAAGACCCCGCTCGCCGACGAAGTGCTGTTTGGCCGTCTAAAGAACGGCGGCGCGGTGCGCGTCGTCGTCGTCGGCGACGACAGCGGGGTAAAGTCGCTCGGCTTCGTCTTCCCTGAAGGACCGGTGCTGCCGCGGCCCGAACGCGACATTATCGAAGCTGGCAAGAAGCGCGCCGCCGAGGAGGCCGCCGCGGGCGGCGACGATGACGCGCTGAGCGACTCCGATGGAGAACGCGACCAGCGCCCGGCGCCGTTGAAGAGCTGACATTCAGGAGGGAGAAAAATGCTCGCACTGGAGGATGTAAGCGAGCAAATTGACGCGTTCAGAGAATTTCAGAAGACGACGGGAAAACGCAAAAAAACGCGCTGCGAAAAATTTTGAGTGTAGCTAAAATGTGACAGCCAAGTTCCGGTTTTTATGAAAGTTTATTTAGGCGTTTTTGATCATAGTCTTGTGTTCTGTCCACTCTCGATCTCAGAGAGCTAATTATGAAAAGATCAGGCCTTTTCCCGATTTCGTTCGTTGCACTTTTCTCCCTGGGAGGATGCGGCACCTATACGCCGGACATTGTGGAGCCTTGGGCACAGCCAGGTGAAGAGCAAAGAGTAGTCAACGCAATCGTCCAGCGGGTTCGTTGTGAAATTCGCGAGGCCGTCAACGAAGTTCTAGACGCCGACATTGAAGATGCAAGAGATACAAACACCCCGCGGCAGCTCGAGTGGCTCGAGAGTTGGGGCGCGCAAGCGACGCTCACTCTCACCGTGGAAGAAAAAACGAACATAGGCCCTGGCGCCGTTTTCAACACACCAATCATCGGCGCCAAGACGTGGTTCCCGGGCGGCATTACAGTTCCAGCAACGCAATCCTACAGCCTCGGATTAGGAGGAAAATTTGGCTCGACCGCGACGCGAATCGATAAGATTAGTTGGTTTTACCCGATCTCGGAGTTTCGTAACCAGCACCCGATAAATCCCAGTTGTGCGCCACGTGATCGCCCCGGCGGCTATCTCATCGTCGATAGCGATCTTAAGATCGCTGAATGGCTTAACGATGCTGTGGGACCGAGCCGGCTCGAGAGAATCAAATTTCCAAGAATACGCGGCACGGATCCCTTCAATAAGGACGTGATCTCACATCAAATCAAATTCCTGATTGAAACATCAGGCGACATTACGCCGACTTGGAAACTAGTACGGATCACAGCGAACGGCGGCGGCGCTTTCTTCGGGGCAGGACGGTCCCGCACACAAGATTTGACGGTTACATTCGGTCCGACCGAAAAGGCTCCGGAAAAACCAGTCTGCTGCGGATACCAGAAGAAGGGAGTGCCGCTGGCCGTTGCGCAGACCATTGTGCCGAGTATTGCGGCGCAGAACGCCCACCTCGCATCCCAGATAGGTCTATCCGTCGCCAACAACCTCAACAACATTCAACCCTGACTAACGTAATTCCAAGCGAACAACTTAGAGGGTAGAGCCAATGACCTCAAGAAAGCCCCGTTCGAAAAAGAAATCCGCGGCCAAGAAGGCCAAAACTGCTGCCAACAAAAAGCCTTCTAAAAGAATAGGGGTCAAGAAAGCCGCATCTGGGCAAGCAAAGCCGAGGACAGCGAAGAAAACAGCCGCTCCCAGTGCATCGCGAAAGGTGGCCGGAGCCGCATCGCTCACTGACTTGCTCTTGAACGCAAACTCGCTCCACCTCGAAATTGTAGATGCTGTTCCCGAACTGGGCATTCGAGCGGCTGGCGCAACGCGAGCGGCGCCCAAATGCAAATATAAAATGGAACGGATTCCCCACTCAACCGAAGTCAATCTCTATCGTTGGAGCGAGGACATACAAGATTTCGACTTCGTAGGTCGGATGCCGCGAGAACGTGCAGTAGCCATAATCCGCGCCTGCGTCGAAGGCTAACTTTTTTTGTCGGAGTAGCAAGCATGCACCGCTAAACAAAAAAGCAGGCTGCTGCTGGCATCATCGAACAATATAAGCGTTCAGTACCGATCGCTACAAAGGAAATGCGGTCCGCTTCGTATCGGGCGCGATACGGCTCCTGTTTTCGAGTAAGTCGCGATTGGGGCGATGGCACGAAGAGCCTTTACAGCGACCGCGCCTTTTTCGCTTTTGCCGGCTCGGCCGTCTCGGAAGGCCGTCTCGCCATCGCTTCGGCTAGATAGCGGCCGGTGTGGCTGCGCTTCTCCTTGATGATTTCCGACGGCGGCCCCGCCGCGACGATTTCGCCGCCGCCATCGCCGCCTTCCGGGCCCATGTCGATGATCCAGTCCGCGGTCTTGATGACTTCGAGATTGTGCTCGATCACGACGACGGTGTTGCCCTGTTCGACAAGCTCATGCAGCACTTCAAGAAGCTTCGCCACATCGTGAAAATGAAGTCCCGTCGTCGGTTCGTCGAGAATATAGAGGGTCCTGCCGGTCGAGCGGCGCGACAGCTCCTTGGAGAGCTTCACGCGCTGCGCCTCGCCGCCTGACAGCGTCGTCGCCTGCTGGCCGACATGAATATAGTCGAGGCCGACGCGCTTTAAGGTCTCCATCTTGTCGCGAATCGACGGCACCGCCTTGAACAGATTCGCCGCCTCCTCGACCGTCATGTCGAGCACGTCGGCGATGGACTTCTCGCGATATTTCACTTCGAGCGTCTCACGATCGTAACGCTTCCCCTTGCAGACGTCGCATGTGACGTAGACGTCGGGGAGAAAGTGCATCTCGATCTTGATGACGCCATCGCCCTGACAGGCTTCGCAGCGCCCGCCCTTGACGTTGAAAGAGAAGCGTCCCGGCGCATAGCCGCGCGCCTTGGCTTCTGGAAGACCCGCGAACCATTCACGAATGGGCGTGAAGGCGCCTGTGTAGGTCGCAGGGTTGGAGCGCGGCGTGCGCCCGATCGGCGACTGATCGATGTCGATGATCTTGTCGATCTGCTCGAGGCCTTCGAGACGATCAAAAGGCGCCGGGTGCTCATGCGCGCCGGAGAGCCGCCGCGCGACGGCCTTGTAGAGCGTTTCAATGATCAGCGTCGACTTGCCGCCGCCAGAGACGCCGGTGACGCAGGTGAACAGCCCAAGCGGCACTTCCGCCTTTATGTCCTTGAGATTATTGCCGCGCGCGCCAAAAAGCTTGAGCCAGCGGCCGGGCGTCGGCTTGCGCAGCTTGTGACGCAGGATCACCTGTTTCTCGCCGGTGAGATATTTGCCGGTGAGCGACGCGGGATTCGCCATGATCTCCTGCGGCGTCCCCTGTGCGACGATCTTGCCGCCGTGAATGCCGGCGCCGGGGCCGACGTCGACGACATAATCGGCGGAGAGGATCGCGTCCTCATCATGCTCGACGACGATGACGCTGTTGCCGAGATTGCGCAGCCGCCGCAGCGTGTCGAGCAGCCGGTCGTTGTCGCGCTGATGCAGCCCGATCGACGGCTCGTCCAGCACATAGAGAACGCCGGTCAGTCCCGAGCCGATCTGCGAGGCGAGACGGATGCGCTGGCTTTCGCCGCCCGAGAGCGAGCCTGAATTGCGCGACAGCGTCAGATAGTCGAGGCCGACGTCTACGAGAAAATTCAAGCGGTCGCGGATTTCCTTCAAGATCCGGAAGGCGATTTCATTGCGCTTCTTGTCAAGCGCGTCAGGCAGCGCGCGAAACCAATCGCGCGCGGCGCGCACGGAAAGCTCCGAGATTTCGCCGATATGTTTGCCGGCGATCTTCACGGCGAGCGCTTCAGGTTTCAGGCGAAAGCCTTCGCAAGCGAGACAGGGCGTCGCCGACATGTAGCGGCCGATCTCTTCGCGCGCCCATTCGCTGTCGGTTTCGAGATAGCGCCGTTCAAGATTGATGATCACGCCCTCGAACGGCTTCTTCACGTCATAGGCGCGAAAGCCGTCATCATAGGAGAAGCGCACCTCTTCGTCGCCGGAGCCATAGAGAATGACGTTTCTCGCCTTGTCGGAAAGCGACTCCCAAGCGGCGTCGAGCCGAAATTTGTAATGCTTGCCCAGCGCCTCGAGCGTTTGCTGATAATAGGGCGAGGTCGAGCGCGCCCAGGGCGCGATCGCGCCTTTGCGCAAGGTCAGTTTCGGATTGGGCACGACGAGATCGGCGTCAACCTTCTGTTCATGGCCGATGCCGCCGCAGACCGGACAGGCGCCGAAAGGATTGTTGAAGGAAAACAGCCGCGGCTCGATCTCGGGAATGGTGAAGCCCGACACCGGACAAGCGAATTTCGACGAAAACAGAATGTGATGCGGCGCATAATGCGTCGAGACATTAGCCGCTGGCTGCACGGGCGCCAGAAGAACGTTCTCGCCTTTGGGCGCATCGGCGAATTCCACGACGGCGAGGCCGCCCGACAATTCCAGCGCCATCTCGAAACTGTCGGCCAGGCGCGCGCTCATGTCGGCACGCACGACGATTCGGTCGACGACCACGTCGATGTCGTGCTTCAACTTTTTGTCGAGCGCTGGCGCGTCGGCGATCTCATAATAGGCGCCGTTGATCTTGAGGCGCTGGAAGCCCTTCTTCGTATATTCGGCGATCTCCTTTCGATATTCTCCCTTGCGGCCGCGCACGACCGGCGCCAGCAGGTAGAGTCGCGAACCTAGCGGAAGCGCCAGCACGCGATCGACCATTTGCGAAACGGTCTGGCTCTCGATCGGAAGGCCGGTCGCCGGAGAATAGGGCACGCCGACGCGCGCCCAGAGCAGACGCATATAGTCATGGATTTCGGTGACCGTGCCGACGGTGGAGCGCGGATTTTTCGATGTCGTCTTCTGTTCGATGGAGATCGCCGGCGAGAGCCCGTCGATCTGATCGACGTCGGGCTTCTGCATCATCTCCAGGAACTGCCGCGCATAGGCCGAGAGCGACTCGACGTAGCGGCGCTGGCCTTCGGCATAGATCGTGTCGAAGGCGAGCGACGACTTGCCCGAACCCGACAGGCCGGTGAACACCACGAGCTTGTCGCGCGGGATCGTCAGATCGATATTCTTGAGATTATGCTCGCGCGCGCCGCGGATGGAGATGGTCTTGGAGTCGGCGCGAGGCGTCATCAATGCGCCCGCGCGCGCGTCTTTTTGTTTGATGCTCGCCATTCAAGAAGCCGTAGGAGAAGGGAAGCGCCTATTTAGGCGCTGAGCAAGGCAAATGCCACGCCGGCCTACATAAATCCATCGGCTCCATGCTCAGAAATGCTTGGAGATTAGCGTTTCGGCCCATGCCCAAGCCTTGAACAGCAATTCTGGGTTTTGGACGACTCCAACTATAGTAATAAGCGTCAATAGCGTGAGCGCGCGCCAATCAACCCGCAAGCTCCAACAATTGTGTTCCTTTGCACGCCGGAGTTGCTGATCGAAATATACGCTTTTGCTGCGCTCCACACAGGCGATAACTGGCGGCTTGTTCGACGCTGGATCAGTCATTATTTGCCTCGCAGTTTCGGCGGAAACTGTGGGCCGACTTTTAAGTCGAGATCGTTAAGGAATGGTCAATTCGAAGCTGCCCACGTTAACTTTTTTGGGCAACGCCACCATAATTCACTGAAAACATATATTATTTTCGGCCCTTGATATCCTGCGGACTTATGATATCAGTGATATCACAATGGGGTCTGAGATGCCTGATATTTTGCTTCGCGATGTTTCCCCCGAATTGAAACGCCAGATCGAAGATCTGGCGCACGGTCACAATCGCAGCCTTTCCAGTGAAATCAAGATGCTGCTGAAAAGCGCGCTTTCGCAATCGACGCGGGCTCGGGGTGTAAGACTAACCGGAGGGCTCGGGACAAAATTGAAGGGGCTCATTTCAGCAGAGGACTGGACCGACGATTTCGTCCAGCCGCGCGACAAGAGCGAGCGCCCGCTGCCGACATTCGAATGATCCTTCTCGACACAAATGTCGTTTCGGAAATGATGAAGCCGACCGGCGACGTGAAGGCGCGCCGATGGGTCGATTCTCACGCTGAAATCGATTTCTACATTGCAACGCCGGTCATAGCGGAACTGCGGTTTGGACTGGCGCTGCTGCCATCGGGCCGCAAGAAGGATGCGCTGACCAGAGCCTGCCAGACAATCGAGGAAGAGATTTTCGCCGGCCGAATATTGGCTTTCGACCAGCGCGCCGCCCATGCTTTTGCGCGTTTGCGCGCGAAGCGACAAACTCTGGGTAAGCCGCTCGCCGTCATGGATGCGATGGTCGCGGGCATCGCCTCGGCGCACGCGATGACGCTCGCGACGCGGAATGTCGCGGACTTCGTCGATCTCGACCTTACAGTGGTCAACCCATTCGCGTTCCAATAATGCCGCTGTGCATTCCCGTCAGGAGCAAGGCGCGTGTCGCTCGAAGCAAAGAATAGCGAAGGAGCGGCTACGGCCGACGCGTGCCCATTGACGCCTCTTAGAAAGCCTTTTTTCCGTCACCTCTATATCCAGGTGCTTGCGGCCATAGCGCTCGGCGCGCTGTTCGGCTGGCTGGCGCCTGAAGCTGCGGCGCAGGACTGGGTGAAGGCGCTTGGCGACGGCTTCGTCAAGCTCATCAAGATGGCGATCGCGCCAATCATCTTCTGCACGGTCGTCTCCGGCGTCGCACATATCGAAGACGCGCGCAAAGTGGGCCGGGTCGGATTGAAAGCGCTGGTCTATTTCGAGATCGTCTCGACATTCGCGCTCGCGCTCGGCCTCATCGTTGGCAATATTTCGCAAGTCGGCGCGGGTTTCGCCGGGACGCCCGACCCCTCGGCGATCGCCAAATACACGGCGCTCGCCGAGAAGCGCGGCGCCGTCGAATTTCTTCTAGACATCATTCCCGACAGCGCGCTCGGCGCCTTCGCCAAGGGCGACATTCTGCAGGTCCTCCTATTCTCGCTCCTCTTCGGCTTCGCGCTGTTGACTCTCGGCGAACGCGGCCGGGCGCTGCGCGTCATCGTCGACGATGTTGGCCACGCCATGTTCGGCGTCATCGCCATCATCATGAAGGCCGCGCCGATTGGGGCTTTCGGCGCCATGGCCTATACGGTCGCGAAATATGGCTCGGCCGCGCTTTATTCGCTCGCCGGACTCGTCGGCCTGTTCTATCTCACCGCCGGGCTCTTCGTCGTCGTCGTGCTCGGCTCAATCGCCCGCGCGGCGGGCTTCAACATTTTCAGCCTTCTCGCCTATTTGCGCGACGAATTGCTGATCGTGCTCGGCACCTCCTCCTCGGAAAGCGCCCTCCCCGCGCTGATGGAAAAGCTGCAGCGGCTCGGATGCTCGAAATCGGTCGTCGGACTCGTCGTGCCAACGGGCTATTCCTTCAATCTCGACGGCACCAACATCTATATGACGCTGACGACGCTGTTCATCGCCCGGGCCATGGGCATCGAGCTTGACGCTTCGCATCAGGCGACGATCCTCGTCGTCGCCATGCTCACCTCGAAGGGCGCAAGCGGCGTTTCGGGGGCCGGATTCATCACGCTGGCCGCCACCTTGATGGCGGTCGACCCTCGTCTCGCGCCGGGCATGTCGCTGGTGCTCGGCGTCGACAAATTCATGAGCGAATGCCGGGCGCTGACCAATTTCATCGGCAATGGCGTCGCGACGATCGTCGTCGCCCATTGGGAGGGCGAACTCGACCGCGCCCGCCTCACGTCTGGGCTGGCCCGCACGATCGACCCTTCCGATGTGGAAACCGCCGTCGCCACCGAGTGACGCCGCTTGCGGCGGGCGGGGGCGAGTGCTAGAACAAAAAAAGAACATCGGCGCCCCGACGGCGCATCATCTGTGGACAAGGCGCGCCGGCGCGCCGAACGGCCGGCCTTTGCACTAGAGTGCGGCGTTTCTAGCGAGCGGAGAGCGACATGGCGGGCAGCGTCAACAAGGTGATCCTGATCGGCAATCTCGGCCGCGATCCGGAAGTGCGCACCCTGCCCTCGGGCGATCGCGTCGTCTCCTTCTCGCTGGCGACGACCGAGTCCTGGCGCGACAAGAACACCGGCGAGCGCAAAGACCGCACCGAATGGCACAATATCTCGATCTTCAATGAGAACCTCGGGAAGATCGCCGAGCAATACTGCCGCAAGGGCTCGAAAATCTATCTCGAAGGCCAGCTGCAGACGCGCGAATATACCGACAAGGACGGCAATCAGCGCAAGGCGACGGATGTCGTGCTGCAGCGGTTTCGCGGCGAGCTGACACTGCTCGACAGCAAGGGCGGCGGCCGCGGCGAAGGCGATTACGACAGCGGCTACGCACAGAGCGGCGGCTCCTTCGGCCGCTCCTCGCCGATGGAGCGCGGTCCCGGCGAGAGGCGCCCGGTCCCGGCCGGCAAGCTCTCCGATCAACTCGACGACGACATTCCCTTCTAATTGCCCTTCTAATTGCCCTTACGCTCCTCGACCGCGCGACGCATATTCAAGAACGATGTCCGCCGCCCGAGCGCTTGGCGCGCGGCCTGCCTCAAGCAGTCGCGCGCGAACGCGGCTGAAAGCGACGAACTGAGCATCACGCGCGGCGCTTTCCCCTAGGAGCGGCCTTAGCGCCGCGGCGAGGGCGCGCGGCGTCGCCTTTTCCTGCAGGAACTCCGGCATGACATTCTCGCCGATGACGAGATTGGGCAGCACGATCGACTCGACATTGACGAGAATGCGCAGCAGCGATTCCGCACGCGAAACTCGATAGGCGACCGCCATCGGAACCTCGGCGAGCGCCAGTTCCAGCGTCGCCACGCCGGAGGTGACAAGCGCCGCGCGCGCGGCGCGGAACGCGGCAAACTTTTCCGCCTGCCCGATGAGACGCGGCGTCATCGGCCAGCCACGCAATTCGTGACGCAAGGCTTCCTCCATTTGCGGCGCGACCGGGATGACCACGTCGAAATCGGCGCGTTCGCGCAGGAGAAATTCGAGCGTCTCGCCGTATATCGGGGTCATCCGCCGCACTTCGGCGAGGCGCGACCCCGGAAGCACGAGCAGCGATCGCCGGTCGCTGCGGTTGTGAGGATGCGGCGTCAATTCGTCGAGCCGCTCGACGAGCGGATGGCCGACATAGACGCATCTCGGGCCGCCCAGCCGCGCATGCGCCTGCGGTTCGAAGGGCAGCAGCGCCAACACGCAATCGACATAGTCACGCATCGCGCGCGCGCGACCTGGCCGCCACGCCCAGACCGTGGGGCTCACATAATCGACGATCGGCAGTTGGGGTCTGGCGGCGCGGACCCTGCGCGCGACGCGATGGGTGAAATCCGGCGCGTCGATAATGACGAGACAATCAGGGGCCAGATCGACGATCGCGCGCGCGGTCTCATCGATGCGCCTCACAAGGCGCGGCAGCCGCGCCAGGACCGGAACGAGCCCCATCACCGCGATGTCCGCGAGCGGAAACAGCGAAACGAGTCCCTCGCGCGCCATCGCCTCGCCGCCGACGCCGGCGAAAGCGATCTTCGGGCAGGCGTCGCGCAAAGCGCGCATCAGGGCGGCGCCAAGCTGATCGCCGGAGGCTTCGCCCGCCACAAGGAAGATGCGCGGCGCTTTCATGGCGGTTCAGCGCACGGGCGGAACGCACAGCGGGCGCGTCGATGGCGTGCGCAGGAAATCGACGATCGCCGCGACGTCTGCGTCGCCGGCGCAATCCCGCGACAACATCTCGAGGCGTTCGCTCAGCACCCGCGCGTCCTTGCGGGTAAAGAGCAGGCCATAGGCGCGACGCAGCCGTTCGATGCGTTCCGCCGCGAAGCCGCGCCGCTTCAGGCCGACAAGATTGAGCCCGAAAAGATGGGCGCGATTGCCAGAAGCGAGCGCGAAAGGAATGACGTCGCCTTCGACCCCGGCGAGGCCGCCGACAAAGGCGTGCGCGCCGATTCGCACATTCTGATGCACCGCCGTCGCGCCGCCGATCATCGCGCAACTCCCAATCTCGACGTGGCCGCCGAGTAGAACCTGGTTTGACAGTATCACGTCGTCGCCGAGCCGACAGTCGTGGGCGACATGCGAAGCGGCGAGACATACGCAGCGCGCGCCGATGCGAGTCCCCTCCCCCGCGCCCGTATTGATCGTAACGCCTTCGCGAATGACGCAATCGTCGCCAATCGTCAGTGCGCCCGCCGCCAGCGCCGCTTTCATGTCCTGCGACGGCAGGCCGATGGCGGCGAAAGGAAAAATCCGCGCACGCGCGCCGATGCGCGTCCGGCCGCCGACAACGACATGGGAATGAAGCGACGCGCCGTCGCCGATCTCGACAGACGCCCCAATATGGCAGAAAGGTCCGATGACGACGCCGGCGCCAAGCCGCGCGCCCGGTTCGACGACGCTAGACGGATGAACCGACGCGTTCATTGTCGCATCCGGCGCGGCGATCCTACGCGCCCATCATCACGCTGATCTGCGCTTCGCAGACCAGCGCGCCGTCGACCGTCGCGCGCCCCGCATACCACCAAATATTGCGCTTCTGAGCGGTCTTCGTCATGTGGAATTCGACGCGGTCGCCAGGCGTCACGGGTTTGCGAAACTTCGCATTGTCGATCGTGACGAAATAGACGAGACGCGAGCGGTCCGCGCCCTTCATCGCGCGGATGGCGATGACGCCGGCGGTCTGCGCCATGGCCTCGACAAGCATAACGCCGGGCATGATCGGACGCTCGGGAAAGTGCCCCTGGAACTGCGGTTCGTTGACCGTGACGTTCTTGATCCCGACGCAGGATTCATCTCCGCGAATGTCGATGATGCGATCGACGAGCAGGAACGGATAGCGATGCGGCAACTGACTCATGATCTCCAGAATGTCGGCGCTCTCGAGAGTCGCGCCGGCCGCGGCCTCGACCATTCTTTCCTCCTCCTGCCGCACGGCCCGCGCCATGCTTGTTTTGTGCCGAACTGTCTTACGTCGGCTTGTCTTTGCGCGCGAGTCGGTCGAGCAGCGCCTCGCCGCGCAAGAACCGCCGCAAGGGACGCGCCGGCGCGCCGCCGACCCTTTGTCCCGCCGGCACTTCGCGCATCACCCCGGATTTCGCCGCGATCGCCGCGCCTTCGCCGATCGTGAGGTGGCCGGCGACAGCCGACTGCCCGCCAAGCGCGACGAAATCGCCAATTTCGCAAGAGCCGGCGATTCCCGACTGCGCAACGATCGCGCAAAACCGACCGATCACCACGTTGTGGCCAATCTGCACGAGATTGTCGATCTTGGCGCCCTCGCCGATCACCGTGTCGCGCGAGCCGCCTCGATCGATCGTCGCATTCGCGCCGATCTCGACATCGTCCTGCACGATCACCCGGCCGATCTGCGGAGTCTTCAGATAGCCCTTCCGCGTCGCGACGAAGCCGAATCCATCCTGTCCCAGCCGCGCGCCCGGGTGAATCACGACGCGGTCGCCGATCAGCGCATGAGTGAGACTGACATGCGCGCCGATCGAACAGTCGCGTCCGATGCGGACATTCGGACCTATGACGGCTTGAGGGCCGATGATCGTTCCTGCGCCGATCTCAGCGCCCGGTCCAATCACCGCCCCGGGATCGACGACGACGCCGGGTTCGAGTCGAGCGTCGGAATGCACTGCCGCTCCCGGAGAAACGCCGCTGGAACGGAAGAGCGACTCAGGTCTGAGAGCGTCAGGAAAAAGATGCGCCGTCGCGAGCGTCATGGCGCGCTGTGGATCGTCGACAACGAGCGCGGCGACGGACTTTGGAAGCAGAGCGAGGTGACGCTCGCGCAGGAAGCAGGCGGTCGCCCGGCACTCCGACAGCGCTTCGCGATAGCGCGGATTGTCATAGAAGCAGAGATCGCCCGCTCTGCTCCAGTCGAGCGGCGCGACGCCGACAATGAGAGCTGACGAAAGCGCGCCGGAGGCGGAATCGCCTACGGAACCGGCTCGAATTTCAGCGCCGGCGATTCGCGCGATTTCGCTCAAAGACGCCGGTCGCGCCAAGGGAAAGAAGTCCGCCGCGCTCACAATGAGATGCTCAGAGCCGCGGCGCTCGCCAAGGGATCAGCCGTTCGCCGGGCGCGATTCGCCCGGCGACCTTCGCCGACCATCAGAAGTTGGTGCCGCCGCTGAAGCGGAAATTCTGGGTGATGTCGCCATAGACCTTCGAGGTCACGACCGCATAGTCGAAGCGGATCGGTCCCATCGGCGAATTCCACAGCACCGAGGCGCCGACCGACGAACGCAGCGCGAAATTGTTGGCGATCGGCGTCAGGCAGCTGCCTTGACCGAACCCGGCGATCGCGGTGTAAGCGGCGATGCATGTCCCAAGCTGACCCGGCACATATATCGGTATCGTGGGCAAATTGCTCGCGTAATTCGTCTGTCCACGGAAATTCCACAACGAACCGGCGTCGGCGAAGAGCGCCCCTCTCAATCCCAAATCCTTGGGCAGGTACCAGAAGGGGAACTGAACTTCGAGCGACGCGCCGACATAATTGGAGCCGCCGAGCGAGTTGCCGCGGTTGTTGCTGAAGCTCGTCAAGATATTCGAATCGCGCGGACCGATGCCGCCCGGCGCGAAGCCGCGCACCAGAGTCGGACCAAGATTGAAATTATCCTGAATGCGCGCCTTGTAGCTGCCGAAGGTGGACAGATCGCCGCCTTGCAGACGGACGATGCCGACCACGTCGTCGACATAGGGAATCTCCTTAAAGTAACGGATGTCGCCGGTCGAGCGAATGTAATGTGCGCCGCCGCCGAGACCGGCTACGTCCTGATTGAACGACGCCATCCAGCCATTATGCGGATTCTTGAAATTGTCGATCGTGCTGTAGTTGAGCGAATAGCCGACAAGCGATGTGACCAGCGTCCCCTGTGACCCTTTAATCCCGAGCGAGGCTTCGCCATTCGACTGACAATTTAGGAAGAGGCTCGGCGCCGGGTAGAACGGGCTGAAGCCAGGCGTGTAGCCCAGCACCGGCACCAAACAGTCGTTGTAAGGTCGGTTCTTGTCGTTCGGAATCGAGATGGTCGTCTGATAGACCGAGTAGTGCGGCGAGAAGCTGATCTCGTCGGTAATCGGTATGCCGAAGCGCACCGTGCCGCCGATCGAGGTCGAGCTGTAGATCGAGTAGTTATAGGCGTCCTGCCGGCGTGCGAAGACGTCGAAGCCGGCGGCGATTCTCTGGTCGAGGAAATAGGGCTCGGTAAAGCTGAACGTCACGCCGCGGGCGATCTGGCCGGCCTGCACCGAAAGGCGCACCGCCTGGCCGCGGCCCATGAAGTTGCTTTCCGACACCGACACTTCAGAGATAAAGCCCTGGTTCGTCGAATAGCCGCCAGATACGCCAAAGTTGCCGGTGGGCTGATCTTCGACGTCGACGTTCAGGATCACCCGGTCGGGCGCCGAGCCCGGCTCGTTAGTGATTTTCACCTTCTTGAAATAGCCCAGTCCGTTCAAGCGGCGCTCGGCGTGGTCGATCAGGACTCGGTTATAGGCGTCGCCTTCGCCGATATCGAATTCGCGACGAATGACGTAGTCGCGCGTGCGCGTGTTGCCGCGGATGTTGATGCGTTCGATATAGACGCGCGGACCTTCCTCGAGCAGGAACTGGATCGCAACCGTTTGGTCGACCGGATTGCGCTCGCCGCGCGGGCGCGCCTGGGTGAAGGCGTAGCCCTTCTTCGCAATTTCGCGCGTCAAGGCTTCGACAGTCTTCTCGACGGCGTCGCCATTGTAGACGTCGCCCGGCGCGAGGCGCAGCAAACCGCTCAGCGCGGCCCCGTCCACGTCGGGCAGATGAGACTCGACGCTCACCGACGACACCCGATATTGCGGCCCTTCATGCACGGTAATGGTGATGATGTAGCCGGCGACTGTCGGATCGAACTGCGCGTCGGAGCTGATCACCCGGAAATCGGCGTAACCGTTCTTGAGATAGAAGCGACGAATGAGTTCGAGGTCGGCGGCGATGCGATCGGGATCGTAAACGTCGCTCGTCTTGAGGAACGACAGAAAGTTCATCTCCGTCGTCTCCATCATGCCGACGAGACGACGGGTGGAATAGACTTCATTGCCGATGAATCGGATTTCCTTGACGCCGGTCTTGTCGCCTTCGACGATGGTGAAGACGAGGTCCACCCGTCCGTTCGGCAGCTCAACCGTGCGATAGGTGACGGTCGCCGCGGCGCGGCCAGACCTGCGATAAACTTCCGTCAGTCGCGCGACGTCAGTCTCGGCGAGCTGCGGGCTGAACGGCGTATGGGCGCGCGAGCGCACCTGCTCCTGCAAAGTGTCGGTCTTGACCTTGCTGTTGCCCTCAAACGCCACGCGATTGATATCCGGCGCGGCGAAAGCCGGAACGCTAAACGCCAACATGGCGGCGACGACCGCGAACAGGAACGAAGTTTTCCAAATGCCGCTGATTGAGCGCATGTAATGCTAGTCCTCGTCGCAACGTCGCCGCCCGGGCCGCGGCGCGAACTTTATTTGTGATCGCCGACGATCGGCGCTTCGCCAGCGTTGAGCGATTCCTTCTACAAGGTTTACCCAACCCTGCAAATGCAGAATAAATGTTGTTTCGGCAATTTGTCGAAGGCGTGACGTTAAAGCCACGATTCATGGTCAGCGCATGGTTAAGACATGGCGTCGCCGATGCGATCATGTCAAAATTGCGTCGCAAATTGCGCGCTTCCGCGGCCCTTGGCCGTCGCTTCGGTGGCGGCCGCCTGAGGCGTCAGGAACCGGAGCCGGCGAGCTTGTGGATAAGACGCGCGATGTCATTGTATGTCGAAAAGATCATCAACGCGCCGACCATCGCGAGCCCCACGCGAAAGGCGACTTCCTGCGCGCGTTCGTTGAGCGCGCGGCCGCGGGCCGCTTCTATCGCGAAGAACAACAAATGACCGCCGTCGAGCAGCGGCACGGGCATAAGATTGAGCAGGCCGATCGAAACTGAAAGAATCGCGATGAGGCTCAAGAGCGGCGCCATGCCGACCTTGGAGGCCGCCTGAGCCATCTGCCCCGACACTTGCGCAATGCCGATCGGACCGGAGAGCTGATCGGCGCTCTCCCGTCCGGTGACGAGGCCGCCGATGTAACTCCCCGTGCGGCGCACGACCGTCCAGGTTTCCTGCACGCCCATGCCCAGCGCTTCAATGGGTCCGTAGCTCTCCCGGCGAATGTCGGCGACAGCCTTCGAGGCCTGTATGCCGAGCATGCCGATGCGAACCTTGCCCAGCGCGCTTTCGACTTCTCGGAGCGCTGGAACGGCGGGAAGCGTCATCTCCTGATCGCCGCGCTGAATGACGAAAACGAGTTTTCTGTCTGCCGAACCCGAAACGATTTCCTGAAGCTTCGAGAACGAATCGATCGGCGCGCCGTCGACGCTCAGCACCAGATCGCCGGGAAGGAAGCCCGCCGCGGCGCCGGCGCCGCCAGCGGTCAGCGACCCCACGCGCGGCGCATAGACCGTGCGTCCGTAAACGCCGAAGAGAAGGGCGAAAATCGCGATCGCCAGCACAAAATTGGCGAAGGGTCCGGCAAAGACGATCGCGGCCCGCTTCCAGACCGGCTGCGCGGCGAAGGTCACTTTGCGTTCGGCCTCCGGCATTGCGCGCACGGCCTCGGGGTCCGGCGCGCTCGCCGCGTTGGCGTCGCCATGGAAAGTGACATAGCCGCCGAGCGGAATGCCGGCGATTCGCCAGCGCGTGCCGAGACGATCCACTCTTGACCACAGTTCCGGTCCGAAACCGATCGAAAAGGCGTCGACCTTAACCCCGCACCAGCGGCCGACGATGAAGTGACCGAATTCGTGGACGAACACGACCAGCGTCAAGACGAGCACGAAGGGGACGAGGTAGAAGGCGAAGGTCGTCAGCATGTTTAACAAAGCGGTGTCTCGCCGGTCTCGCTTGCGCCAAGCCTTCCGGCGGCGCACGCCATGTTCACTGAAAGGTCAGAATGCCCGATGTGGCATGCCCGGCCAAGGCCGATCGCGATCTTTCTCTGACAATATGGTCCACGGCGAGGGCGTCCTCAACGCTTTCGGGCGCGTTCGCCGTTCCATCGCGCAGGGCGGCCTCGCAGGCCTCGGCCACGTGTCGCGAGATCCCGTCGAAGGAGATGCGCCGGTCGAGGAAGGCCTCCACGGCGATTTCATTGGCGGCGTTGAGCACGGTCGGCAGACCGCCGCCGAAGCGCAAGGCGTCAAGCGCCAGCCTCAGCGCCGGAAAGCGATCGAAATCAGGCGCTTCGAAGGTCAGAGTGGCGATTTTCGCCAGATCCAGCCGCGGCGTCGGCGCGGTCAGCCGGTCGGGGTAGCCGAGACAATGCGCGATCGGCGTGCGCATGTCCGGCACGGCCATCCCCGCCGTCACCGAGCCGTCGGAAAAGGCGACGAGGCCATGCACGATCGACTGCGGATGAACGACGACGTCGAGTTTTTCCGCCGGCACGCCAAAGAGATGATGGGCTTCGATCAGCTCCAGCCCCTTGTTCATCATGCCTGCCGAATCGACGGTGATTTTCGGGCCCATCGCCCAATTCGGGTGATTGAGCGCCTCCTCGACGCGCGCCTCGGCGATCCGTTCCTTGCTCCAGGTGCGGAACGGGCCGCCTGAAGCGGTGACGATCATCCGCTCGATGCGCGAGGGATCCTCGCCGCCGAGCGCCTGAAAAATCGCATTGTGCTCGCTGTCCATCGGGAGCAGCCGCACCCCGGCCTCCGCAGCGGCGCGCATGAAGGGAGCCCCGGCGCAGACAAGGCATTCCTTGTTGGCGAGCGCCACGTCGCGGCCTGCGGCGAGCGCGGCGTAGGTCGGCTCGACGCCGGCCGCGCCGACGATGGCGGAGACGACGAGGTCGGCGTCGCGCAGCGCGGCCTCGATGACCGCTTCGCGTCCCGCCGCCGCCTGAGTATTGGTCCCGGCGAGCGCAGCTTTGAGCGCGTCATAGGCGCTTTCGTCCCGGATCGCGGCGAATTCGGCCTTGACCGCGCGGGCGACGCGCGCCAGGGCCTCGGCGTCCCGTCCGCCCACGACCGCCGAAACCGAAAATCCTTCGGGATCGCGCTCGAGCAGATCGACGGTTGAACGGCCGATCGAACCGGTCGCGCCCAGGAGAACGATGCGGCGCGCCGCATGCGTCCGCGACTTCGCGGGTTCCCGCGCGTGGATCTGTCCATTTCCTGACGCCATCCGCTCCGCCTTACCAGAAGAAGAGACTCGCGGCCACCGACGGGGCGCCGCGCAGTAGACCGACCGCCGCCGCGAAAACACTGGCGAAGATGAAGCCGTCGAGCCGATCCATGACCCCGCCATGGCCGGGGATGAGCCGGCTGGAATCCTTAACGCCAAAGCGGCGCTTGACCGAGGATTCGAAGAGGTCGCCCATTTGGGAAAAGGCGGCGATGGCGAGGCCCAGCATGAAGACAGGCCATATCGCAAATTGCGGACCAGCGCCGAAATAGACGGCGCCGAGGCCAAGCAACGCGCCGGAGACCACGCCCGTGATCGTGCCGGACCAGGTCTTTCCCGCCGAGACGCGCGGCCACAGCTTCGGTCCGCCGATCAGCCTGCCGCCGAAATAGGCAAAAATATCGGTGCCCCAGACGATGGCGAACAGGAAGGCGACGGCGAGCGCGCCGCGGTCGGGCGATTCGCGCAACAGGCAAACCGCAAAGGCCGGGGCGCTGGCGTAGACGACGCCCGTCGCCGCCCAAAGCCGACGCTCGGGGCCTGCGAGGGCGCCGCTGGCAAGGGCGAGGAGCGCGATCGCGAGAGCGGCGGCGCCCGGCATAGAGGCGCGCCCGAAGGCTGTGGCCGCAGCGACGGCAGCGCCGCCGACCGCGATGCGAGCCGCGCGGCCTTCGCCGCCGATGAGGTTCTGCCACTCCCAACTGACCGCGAAGGCCGCGGCGAGCCAGAACAGCGCGAAGGCGTCGCCGCCGACATAGAGCGTTCCAAGCGCCGCGGCGACCATCGCGATGGCGGACGCGATGCGCGGCCCGAGATCGGCAAATCCCCCTGCGGGCGCGCCCAGCGGCGGCGCCTTCGCGGCGCTGACGGTTCGCTCCCTGCGATCCGCCATCATGAAGCGGTCTTAGCGCTGCGCTCGGCGGTCTCAAGCCCGCCGAAACGGCGATCCCGGTGGGCGTATTCGGCGATCGCGGCCGAAAGCGCCGCTTCGTCAAAATCCGGCCAGAGAATCGGCAGGAAGATGAATTCGGCGTATGCCGCCTGCCACAGCAGGAAATTCGACAGTCGCTGCTCGCCCGAGGTGCGGATGATCAAGTCCGGATCGGGAATGTCCGCAGTGTCGAGCCGCTGCGCGATCGCGTCGGCGTCAATTTCCTCGGGCGCGAGCCGGCCCTGCGCCACCATTTCGGCGAGGGCGCGCGCGGCCGCCGCAATTTCCTGCCGCGAGCCATAGTTGAAGGCGACCACCAAGGTGAGCCCGGTGTTCTCCTGGGTCATCTGCTCGGCCTCGCGCAAAAGATCCGAAATGTCCGCGGCGAGGTCGGCGCGGGCGCCGATGACCCGCACCCGCACATTATTGGCGTGCAATTCCGCAAGATCGTTGCGGATGAAGCGATGCAGCAGCGCGAGCAGGCTTTCCACCTCCTCACGCGGGCGGGACCAGTTTTCCAGGGAAAAGGAATAAACGGTCAGATAACGGATATTGAGCTTGATCGCCGCCCGCACAGCCCGGCGCAACGCCTCGACGCCGCGCCGATGTCCTTCGAATCGCGGCAGACCGCGCTTGGCCGCCCAGCGGCCGTTGCCGTCCATGATCAGCGCGACATGACGCGGCGCCGCGCACGCGTTTTGCGCGCTCGTTTCCGCCTCGAGAATGTCGCTCTCCGTCATGGTCAGGTTCCAAATGGCCATCGGGCCCGCGCCAAACAACGCCGCAGGGTCCTAAACCTGCATGATTTCCTTTTCCTTGGCGGCGAGCGCGGCGTCGATCTCCTTCACCGTCTCATCCGTGGCCTTCTGCACCTCTTGCTCGTGGCGCTTCTCGTCATCCTCGGGGATCGCGTGATCCTTGAGCAACTTCTTGAGAATGTCGAGCCCGTCGCGGCGCACATGACGCACGGCGACCCGCGCCTCTTCCGCATATTTATGCGCGACTTTGACCAGCTCCTTGCGGCGCTGCTCGTTCAGCTCCGGCATGCGTATGCGCAGGATCTGCCCCTCCACGGTCGGCTGGAGACCGAGATTGGCTTCGCGTATCGCCTTGTCGACGGCGATGACCAGGGCCTTGTCCCAAACCTGCACCGAGATGAGGCGCGGCTCGGGAACGCTGACGGTGGCCACCTGATTGAGCGGCGACACCTGCCCGTAAGCGTCGACATGAACCGGATCGAGCAGGCTGGCCGACGCGCGTCCGGTGCGCAGCCCGCCGAATTCGTGCTTGAGCGTCGCGACCGCGCCCTGCATGCGGCGCTTCAAATCCGCAAGGTCAAAAGTTTCCGCCATTTGCACAACCTGTCTTTGATTATCGTCGCCGTCGTCAATGCGGCTTCGCTTGTTATGTTTTCGAAACGGGCGCGGCGAAACCCGCGCGCGCCGCCGGCTTCGTCAGCCCTCCGGCGCAGGATTTATGACACGATTTCCCGTCGCGCGCGAAAGCATCTTACGGGGCGACCAGCGTCGCGCGCCCCCTGCCGGCAAGGGCCGCGTCGATCGCGCCCGCCTCGCCGATCGAAAAGACCAGAATCGGAATCTTGTTCTCGCGCGCGAGCGCGAAAGCCGCCGTGTCCATCACCGCCAGATTTCGGGCGATGGCTTCGTCGTGGCTGAGGCGGTCGTAGCGCGTGGCGCTGGGATCGCGTTTGGGATCGGCGGTGTAGACGCCATCGACCTGGGTGGCCTTGAGCACGGCGTCGGCTGAGAGTTCGGCGGCCCGCAGCACCGCGCCGGTGTCGGTGGTGAAGAACGGATTGCCGGTGCCGCCGGCCGCGATGACGACGCGGCCTTTGGCGAGATGATGCAGCGCCGCCCGGCGCGAAAAGGATTCGCAGACCGACGGCATCGGCACGGCGGAGAGGCAGCGGGCCTGCCGCCCCTGCCCTTCGACCGCCTGTTCGAGCGCGAGCCCGTTCATCACGGTGGCCAGCATGCCGATCGAATCGGCGCGGGCGCGTTCGATGCCGGTGTCGGCGCCCTTGATGCCGCGAAAGAAGTTGCCGCCGCCGACGACGACGGCGATCTCATGTCCCGCCGCGGCGGCCGTCGCGAGATCGGCGGCGATGCGGGCGAGGGTGACGGCGTCGAGCCCATGCGGCGCCCCGCCCTGCAGGGCCTCGCCGGACAGCTTGACGATCACGCGCTTGAATCTTCGCGTCGACGTGGGGTCGGACATGAGGCGTCTCTCGCTGGCTGAGGCGGGGCGCGATCTTCATACGGAGGCAGCGCGGCGCCGGCAAGTGAGGGGCCACAATTGCAGAGGATAAGGTGGGTGTTGGGCAAACGCCCGGCGCAAGGCCGGACGTGAAGCGGAGAGATTTCGCGTAAAATAAAAGGGCCGGGGTCAACGCCCCGGCCCTTAACACGATCTTCTACCCACGACCGAGAAGTAATCACTCACCCCTTCACGGCCGCCGCCACTTCCGCAGCGAAGTCGCTGGTCTGCTTCTCGATGCCTTCGCCCAGCGCATAGCGCTCGAAGCCCTTGATGACGATCGGGGCGCCGGCCTTGCCTTCAAGTTCCTTGACCGCCTGCGCGACGGTCTTGCCGCTGTGGTCAGGATGGTTGGAGACCTGATCGAGCATGCAGACCTCCTTGGCGTAGGTCTTGATCCCCGAGTCGACGATCTTCTGCAGCACATGCTCGGGCTTGCCGGCGTTCTTCTCGATGAGCAGTTTCTTCTCGCGCTCGACCGTCGCCGGATCGAGACCCGAAGCGTCGAGCGCCAGCGGATTGGCCGACGCGACATGCATGGCGAGCTGGCGCGCGAGCGCTGACAGCACCTCCTTGTCGCCCTTTGATTCGAGCGCGACGATCACAGCGATCTTGCCCTGGCCGTCGACGACCTGCGCATGCACGTAGCGGCCGACGACGCCATCGCTGACGCTGAGCGTAGCGGCGCGGCGCAGCGTCAGGTTCTCGCCGATGCTGGCTATGGCGTTGGTGATGGCTTCGCTCACCGTGCCGCCGCCGGGATAGGCTTGCGCGCCGAGCGCCTCGACCTCGGTCTTGCCGCTGTTGAGGGCGACCTCGGCGATGTTTTTCACCAGCGTCTGGAAATCGGCGTTGCGGGCGACGAAGTCGGTCTCGGAATTCACCTCGACCACGACGCCGGTCTTCTCGCCCGTCAGCGCAGCGACCAGTCCCTCGGCGGCGACGCGATCGGCCTTTTTCGCTGCTTTGGACAGGCCCTTCTTGCGCAGCCAATCGATCGCCGCTTCGAAATCGCCTTCCGTCTGGGTGAGCGCCGCCTTGCAATCCATCATGCCGGCGCCGGTGCTCTCGCGCAGTTCCTTCACAAGGGCGGCGGTGATCGTAGCCATGGTCAAAATTCCTTCTAAAGGGTCATGCGACGGCGCCGGCCCATCGGACCGGCGCGTCTTAAGCATTCGGACGTGACGGGCGGATCAGGCGGAGAGCAGCGCCTTCGCCTGATCGATCCAGCCGTCGCGCGCAATGCGGCCGTTCAGTTTCAGTTCGGCGTCGAGCTTTTCGACATCCGGCGCCGTCATCGCGGCAAGCTGCCAATAGTGATAGACGCCGGCGTCGTTCAGTTTCTTGACGAGCTGCGGGCCGACGCCGTGCAGCTTGGCGAGATCGTCCGGCGCGCCACGCGGCGCCGAGAGCAGTTCGTATGCTTCTCCGGGCGCCTCCGCTTCCGCGGCGGCGATCGCCTCGGCCGGACGCAAATCCTCGCGGATGACCCTGCCCGCTTCGACGGCCGGTTCGACGTCCGGCGTCTCAGCCGCGCCAATGTCGATTCCCATCGCGCCCTGGCTGCGCGAAATGCCGTCGATCGCGGCCCTCGCCACGAGATCGCAGTAGAGCGCGATGGCGCGGCCGGCGTCGTCATTGCCCGGAATCGGATGGGTGATGCCGTCCGGGTCGCAATTGGTGTCGAGCACCGCGACAACCGGAATCTTGAGACGATTCGCCTCCTTGATCGCGAGCTGTTCCTTGTTGGTGTCGATCACGAAGATCAGATCGGGCGTGCCGCCCATGTCCTTGATGCCGCCGAGCGCCTTTTCGAGCTTGTCGCGCTCGCGGGTCAGCAGCAGGCGCTCTTTCTTGGTGACGCCGGACGCCCCCGCCGACAGCTGCTCGTCGAGCTTGCGCAGGCGGTTGATCGAACCGGAGATCGTCTTCCAGTTGGTGAGCGTGCCGCCGAGCCAGCGGGAATTGATGTAATATTGCGCGCTGCGCTTGGCGGCGTCGGCGATCTGCTCCTGCGCCTGGCGCTTGGTGCCGACGAACAGCACGCGTCCGCCCTTGGCGACGGTGTCGGAAACCGTCTTCAGCGCCTGATGCAGCAGCGGCACCGTCTGGGCAAGATCGATGATGTGGATGTTGTTGCGGGCGCCGAAAATAAAAGGCGCCATCTTCGGGTTCCAGCGATGCGCCTGATGGCCGAAGTGAGCGCCGGCCTCGAGCAGGCCGCGCATGGTGAAATCTGGAAGCGCCATGTGTCGTTTCTCCGGTTGAGCCTCGGCGAAAGATGAAGAGGCCGAAAGAACCGGCCACCGGAGCGACGTCTTGAGGCAGACGCCGCGTAACTCTCGCCTGTGGAATGGCGCGCTTATAGGCGATGCGCCCACGCCGGGCAAGCGCCGCGGCCGGGCCTATGACCGGTCAGGATCGACCGAGACAGGCCGCGCCCGCGCGGACGCGCCGGCCCCGTCCTCAGGGCGCCGCCGCCAAGCGCGCTTCGATCGAGGCGCAGCGCGACTTTTGCGCGGCTTCCGCGACCTCTTGTCGCACATTAAGCGGTTGTTTCTTATAGATAAAATCTTTTTTTTGAAGGGTGTTCGCCCCCCCTGCATGAGCGCATTGCCATCCGGCTTGAAACAAGCTAGGCTCCTCGTCGGTGCGGCAAGCATTCACGCAAAATCAAGAACAGGGGGAAAACGCATGGCCGTTAACGTTCACAGCTCTGGCGATGTCGGCAAGATGCTGCTTTGGATCGCCGCTTTCGTCGCTTTCGTGGTCGTGGCTCTGACCTGGGTTCCGGACTGGATTTCTCCCGAGGGAACCAACGGCACGGGCAACCGCAACGGCATCGAAGGCGCCGGCGTCGGTTCTACCGCTCGCATGATTCAGTAATACCCCTGCCGAAAGACTTGCCGGGCGCGCAAGCACCCGGCCTTGTCTTTTCGGGAGGACGATTTGCCCGGGTACGGCGCAAATCATTTTGGAGCCGACGCACTCGACATGTTCGAGCGTCGGCTTCCATGTTTTCGGGCCTCGTTTCGCACTTGGCGAAGCCGACTCCAATATCGCCAGGGCCAAGCGCCACGATTTGAAGCGTGAAGGCGCGACTGCGCCGGAGCACAGCCCCGCATAGAGGATCGCGGGAGCGACGAGACCATGGCGTCTCACGCAACAGTCTCGAGGCCTCATATAAATGCGCTCAGCACGAGCGCGCATGGGCGAGCGCGGCTTATGATATGCTTGTGCTCTTGGACCCTTCGCGGCGACGCTGCTCCATTCGCTCCATCAGCACATTCCATGCTTCGGCGCCCCCGCGCCAAAGCGAGCGGGCGGCTCTAAAGATCGGCGTCGCCAAAATGCCGACCACCGAATGCGGGTCCGCGCCTTCTTCCGTCACGCCATATTTGAGCCGCGGATTTTTCGTCGAGGGAATCTCGAGCGATCCGAACATCCAATCCCAAACAGCGAGGACGCTGCCGAAGTTGCGATTGAAATGCGCAGGGTCCGTCGAATGATGAATCTGGTGATGCGCGGGGCTCAGGATGATGTTTCCGAGAACGCCGCGAAACGGAATCCAGAACTGCGAATGCTGCAGATGTCCGATGGTCCATAGGAAGAAAATGAAAAGGATGTTCTTCCCGTCGACCGTGAACGACTCCGTGGTTCGCCCGAAGACCCAGGCCAACGCGCCCGACGCCGCGCCGATGAATGTCGCGAGCATGTAGCCAAAAAATATGTTGTCGATCGGATGATTGCGAAAGTTCGTGACCGGCGTCAGCGCCTCCGCCGTGTGATGCACCTTGTGGAACTCCCATAAAAACGGGATCCGGTGCTTGAGGTAGTGATCGACCCAATAGCCGATCTCATACGCCAGAAACAGCACAACGGTCGAAAAGACCTTTATCGACAGGTCGCAGCACGCGACCGGCGCGCGCGCGCCGAACGAAGCGTTCAACGCGCCGACGACGACCGTCGCGACGGCGTTCGTCGAGATGACGAGGGCGCCGACCACGACCGGCATCAGAACGACGCTCAGGACAAAGAGATTGACGTCCGCCGCAAACGACCTCGTCAGCAGGATTCTCTTGTTGAAGATCGCGCGGGCGATCGCCCGAAAGTTGGCGCGTCCGCGGCGCATCTTACGCCGATAGGCCAAGGCGCAAAAGGCGATGAGAAACGTCGTCGCCAGGGAATAGACAGAAAATATCGAGCCCGCCGAAAACAGTTCGTTAGAGATTCTCGCAGCGGAAAAGCGGAGCGCGTCGTATATGTCCATCGAGCTTTTTCGGTCCAGACGATTTCGCGAATTCGGCAGTGACGTTTACGCGCCCGGACAGACTCTTTCTCGTCCGGCGGTTGCGCGGCGTCGGCGCGCCTCCCGGATCACGCGACCGCCTGCGAGAGAAGCGTATTCTCTACGCGCGCCGGCGCCAAGGGCGGCATCCGATCGCATGGAGCTTGGTTCGAGTCTAAAACTCAATGCCTTGCTGCGCCTTGACCCCTGCCGCGAAGTGATGCTTCACCAACGTCATCTCGGTGACGAGGTCGGCCGCTGCGATGAGCTCCGGCTTGGCGTTGCGCCCCGTCACGACGACATTGAGGTCCTCCCGCCTCGCAGCGAGCGCGCTCAGCACCTCGTCGAGCGGCAAATGCTCATAGCGCAGCGAAATGTTCAGTTCGTCGAGCACGAGCAGGCGAACCTCAGGGTCGTCCATAAGTTCGCGCGCCTTGTCCCAGGCGCGCCGCGCCGATGCTTCGTCGCGGGCGCGGTCCTGTGTCTCCCAGGTGAAGCCCTCGCCGAGCGTGTGCCAGGACACGTCACCGAGCTTTTCGAGCATATCGCGCTCCCCGGTGCGCCACTGGCCCTTGCCGAACTGGACGACGCCAATTTTCCAGCCATGGCCGAGCGCCCGCAGCGCGAGGCCGAAGGCCGCGGTCGACTTGCCCTTGCCGGCGCCGGTATGGACCATCAGCAGCCCCTTGCGGGCGATAGTCTTGCCGGCGACCTCGGCGTCCTGAACCGCCTTTCGCTTTTCCATCTTAAGGCGGTGGCGGCGCGCCTCGTCGTCTTCGGCCATTTCAGCCATCGCCCTCTCCAAGCGCTCGCGACCGCCTCCGCCGTTTGACGGAAGCATGAGCCGCGCATATGACTAGTCGGGACGGTCCTTCGCAAGAAGTGAAAAGGGAACGCGGCGCGGGCGTTAGTCCGTTTCCGCGGCTGCCCCCGCAACTGTAGCCGGCAAGGTCCGCGCCATCGGCCACTGAGCGTCAGGCTTGGGAAGGCGGCGCGTCCGACGACCCGGGAGCCAGGAGACCTGCCGTCTTCGCGATCGTTTTCGATCGCTGCGCATCGCATCGCCGCCGGTGGGGCGGCAGGGAGACCGATATGAACGCCAAGTCATTCGCCAATTCCGCCGCTCTCGCGCCCTCCAAGGTCGAGGCGCTGAAAGCCGCCGCGGTGGCGCTCGTTCTCGGCTTTGGCCTCGTCTGGCTTGCCGGCTTCGCCTATCCCGAAAGCGCGCATGACGCGGCGCATGATACGCGCCACGCGCTCTCCTTCCCCTGTCACTAGGCCGCGACGCGCTTGATCGCGCGGGTATTGACGACCGGCGTCATCGCCGGACTTGTCGCTGGGCTTGCGGTGGCGGCCCTGCAGCACTTCACCACGACGCCGCTCATCCTCGCCGCCGAGGTCTATGAGACGGCGCAGCATGCGCATGAGGGCGTCGACGCAGGCCCGGCGTTTTCGGGGCTCAGCCGCACGGCGGCGACCAGCGTCGCGACAATCGCCGTGTCGATCGGCTATGCGCTCATTCTGCTTGCCGCCATGCTTCTCTCGGGCGACCGTATCGCGCCGCGCCGCGCCGCCTTGTGGGGCGCCGGCGCCTTCGCCGCGACGGGACTTGCGACAAGTCTCGGACTCGCGCCGCAGCTTCCCGGCATGGCGGAAACCGATCTTGCGGCGCGTCAAATCTGGTGGCTGGCGACGGCGGCGTCGACCGGCGTCGGACTTTTTGCTCTGTTGCGGCTCGGTTCGACGGCCGCGAATATTGCGGGCGTCGCGCTGATCGTCGCGCCGCAGTTCTTCGCGCCGCATCCCGCGACGCCCGAGAGCATGGCGCCGGCGGAACTTGCCGCGCGCTTCGCCGCTTCCTCGCTCGCGGTTCAGGCGATCAGCTGGGCGCTCGCGGGCGCTCTCGCCGGCCTCGTCTGGCGACTCCTGTCTCATGAAAAGGAGGCATCGTGAGCGGCGCGAAAATTCCAGCGACGATCGTCACAGGCTTTCTCGGCGCGGGAAAGACGACGCTCATTCGTCATGTGCTGGAGAACGCCAAGGACCGGCGCCTCGCGCTCGTCATCAATGAATTCGGCGATGTCGGAGTCGATGGCGAAATATTGCGCGCCTGCGGCGTCGAGAATTGCCCCGACGAAAACATCGTCGAACTCGCCAATGGCTGTCTCTGCTGCACGGTCGCCGATGATTTCATCCCCGCGATCGAGGCGCTGCTCGCGCATGAGAAGCGCCCCGATCACATCATCATCGAGACCTCGGGACTGGCGCTCCCCAAGCCCCTCGTCAAGGCTTTCGACTGGCCGGCGATCCGCTCCAGGCTCACCGTCGACGGCGTCATCGCCGTCATCGACGGCAAGGCGGTGGCGGAAGGCCGTTTCGCCGACGATCTCGGCGCGATCGCGCAGGAGCGCGAAGAAACGCAAACCATCGACCACGACAATCCGCTGGAAGAAGTGTTCGAAGATCAGCTCGCCTGCGCCGATCTCGTGATCCTCAACAAGACCGATCTGCTCGACGCGGACGAAGAGCGCGAAGTCGCCAACCGTCTGACGCAGGGCGCGCGTCAGGCGGCGAAAGTCGTGCGCGCCAGCGGCGGGCGGGTGGATCCGCTGGTGCTGCTCGGTCTTTCCGCGGCGGCGGAGGACGATCTCGCCAGCCGTCCGTCGCATCATGACGATGAATCCGAACACGATCACGACGATTTCGACAGTTTCGTCGTGTCGCTTTCAGCCGTGAATGACCCGGCGGCGCTGATGTCGCGACTCGCCGAAGCGGCGCGTGCGCATGACGTGCTGCGCATCAAGGGATTCGTCGAGGTCGTCGGCAAGCCGATGCGCCTTTTGGTGCAAGGCGTCGGCGCGCGCATCGAGCATCATTTCGATCGGGCGTGGAAGCCGGGCGAGACCCGCAGGAGCCAAGTCGTGATCATCGGCGAAAAGGGCCTCAATCGCGACGCCGTCATCGCGACGCTGGCGCAGCCGTGAGGCGCGATGCATCTCCTCCCGCGCGATCTCCATAGACTCGACGACGCCGGCGCGGCTGTCGACCTTGGGCAATCGCCCGCGGAGGTCGTGTTTCTGTCCTTCTCGGATTCCGAGCTGCGTCTGCTCGCACGGCTCTATGAGCGAGGGTCGGCGACTCTTCCAAGCCTGCGTTGCGCGTCGCTCGCGCAGTTGAAGCACCCCTATTCCGTCGATCTTTATCTCGACGCCGTCGCGCGACACGCCAAACTCATCGTCGTGCGCCTGCTCGGCGGCAAGGATTATTGGGCCTATGGAGTCGAGCAACTCGAGGGACTTGCGCGCGCGAATGGAATCGCGCTCGCGATCATCCCCGGCGACGCGCATGACGATTCGCGCCTCAAACAGGCGTCGACCCTCGATATCGAGACGCTCAATCGAATCTGGCGGTTCTTTCAAGACGGCGGTCCCGACAATCTGCTTTCGTTCCTTGGCTATGCAGCGACGCTCGCCGGCCATCCGGCGCAGTGGAGCGAGAGCGCGCCCGTCGCCAGCGCTGGACGCTTTGAAGTCGCCCGCCGTAACGGCGGGGCGTTACGCGCGACCATCGTCTTTTATCGCGCCATGTTCCTCGCCGACGACGTGGCGCCGATCGTCGCGCTCGCCGATGCGCTGGCCGAGCGCGGATTCGCCGTCGAGGCGATTTATGTCGCGAGCCTGAAGGAAGCCGAGAGCGAAGCCTTCGTGTCGCATGCGCTCGAAAATTTCGCGCCCGACGTGATCCTCAACGCCACGGCCTTTTCTGCGCGTCGCGATGCGGGAAGCGTTCTCGATCTCGCCGACGCGCCGGTGCTGCAGGTCGCTCTCGCGACCTCGTCGCGCCAAGCCTGGGCGGCTTCTCTGCGCGGGGCGAATGGCGCCGATCTCGCGATGAATGTCGTTCTGCCGGAAGTCGACGGACGCATTTTCACCCGCGCGATTTCCTTCAAGGAGGAAGCGCCGCTGCGTCTTGCGGCTGAGTTCAATGAAACGCGCCATGCGCCGGAACAATCGCGCATCGGCTTCGTCGCCGATCTCGCATTGAACTGGGCGCGACTGCGGCGCAAGCCCAATCAGGACAAGAGCCTCGCGCTCATTCTCTCCGACTATCCGGCCCGTCGCGGCCGCGGCGGCTACGCCATCGGCCTCGACGCGGAAGCGAGCGTGCATGAGATCGTCGAGGCGCTGCAAGAGGCGGAGTATGATGTTGGCGCGGCGCCCACCTCCCCCTCGAGGGGGGAGGTCGCGTCGCCAAGCGACGCAGGAGGGGGTGAACTTCCAAGTCTCTGGGCCGCACCCCACCCCGAACCGCTTCGCGGTTCGACCCTCCCCCTCAAGGGGAGGGTATTACGCGCTCTCGAAGATTCGATACAAACGTTCGACGTTTCGATCGCTGATTACCGCGCCTGGCTCGCCGCGCTCCCCGCCGAATTTGTTGCGAGCGTTAACGACGCCTGGGGCGCGCCGCAGGATGACCCAGCCGTCATCGACGGAACCTTCCGCTTCTCCTGCCTTGAAGCCGGCAAGCTTGTCGTCGCGCTGCAGCCCGACCGCGGCGCGCGCGCCGAGCGTTACGAGACTTATCACGACTTTCAGCGCCCGCCGCGCCACGCCTATGTCGCCTTCTATCTCTGGCTGCGGCATGTGCGAAGGATCGACGCGCTCATTCATCTCGGCGCGCATGGCACGCTCGAATGGCTGCCCGGCAAGTCGGCGATGCTGTCTGAAATCTGCGCGCCGGAAGCCGTGCTCGGACCGACGCCGCTGATCTATCCGTTCATCGTCAACGATCCAGGCGAAGCCGCGCAGGCGAAGCGCCGCACATGCGCCGTGACGATCGGCCATCTGACGCCGCCCCTCGTCGACGCCGAACTGTTCGATGCGGCTGCAAAGATCGAAACGCTGCTCGACGAATACGCGACCGCGAGCGCGCTCGACGCTCGGCGCGCGCAACTCATCGCCGGCGCCATCATCGACGAAGCCGAACGCAGCGGACTTGCCGCCGAATGCGGCGTATCGCGCGATATGGACGCCGCGGAGACCTTGACGCGACTCGACGCCTGGATGTGCGACCTCAAAGAGATGCGCATCGGCGACGGGCTGCACGTCTTCGGACGCGCGGATCGCGATCCGGCCCGCGACGCCTGCGCGCGCGCTGAACGCGAGGCGCTGATCGCCGCGCTTGCGGGCCGCTTTGTCGAGCCTGGCCCGGCCGGCGCGCCGTCGCGCGGGCGCGCCGACGTTCTGCCGACGGGGCGCAATCTTTATTGCATCGATCCTCGCCATGCGCCGACGCAGACGGCTTACGATATCGGCCGTCGCGCCGCCGCGGAAGTGATGACGCGCCACGCGCAGCAGCATGGCGAATTCCCGCGCCATATCATGCTGGACCTCTGGGGCAGCGCGACGATCCGCACTGGCGGCGAGGATTTCGCGCAGGCGCTCGCGCTCCTCGGCGTCGCGCCACACTGGGACGCGGCCAGCGCGCGCGTCGTCGGCTTCGAAATCCTGCCGCAGGCGCGGCTCGATTTTCCGCGCGTCGACGTGACGCTGCAGGTCTCGGGCCTGTTTCGCGACATGTTCGCCAACCTCATCGCGCTGTTCGATGACGCGGTGCGCGCTGTCGCCGCGCTGGATGAGGACGCCGCATTCAATCCGCTGAAGGGGGCCGACGACCTGCGCCGCGTCTTCGGCGCCGCTGACGGAACCTACGGACTGGGCGTGAGCGAGCGAGCGCATCGCGGCGACTGGTCGAACCACGACGATCTGGGCCGCGCCTATCTTGCGGCCGCCGGTCACGCTTATGATCGCGCCGGCGAAAGCACGGAAGCCGTCGCCGCGTTCGGCGCCCGCGTCGCCGCCGCCGATGCGCATGTCCATGTTCAAGACATGGCCGAGGTCGACGTGCTGATCGGACCCGCCTTCGCCGATTATGAAGGCGGCTTCGCCGCCGCCAACGCCATGCTCGGCGGCGACGCCGATTTGTTGCATCTCGATTCTACTCGGCCTGAGCGACTGCGAATGCGGGCGCTTAAGGACGAGATCGCGCGGGTTCTGCGCATGCGCCTCGCAAATCCGCGATGGCTGCAAGGCCAGATGCGTCAAGGCCACCGCGGCGCGGGCGAGATCGCCGAGACGATCGACAATCTCTATGCATTCGCCGCGACAAGCGGCCTCATTAGCGACGCGCAATTCGATCTCGCTTTTGACGCTACCTTAGGCGATGATGCGACACGAGATTTTCTTGCCGCAGAAAATCCGCGCGCGCTGGAGGCGATCGCGCGTGTTTTCAGTGAAGCGCTCGCGCGCGGCTTATGGAATACGCAACGCAACAGCGTGCGCGACGCGTTAAGCGATGTCGAACGCCAGGAGGGACGGCGCTTTGCAGCCGGGGCCTGAAATCAAGGGCTGGTGTCCGGGAGCCTTCGCGCCGATGCCGAGCGGCGATGGTCTGCTGATCCGCGCCAAGGCGATCGGCTCGCGCCTGACCGCGGACCAGGCGCGAGAGATCGCGAGGATCGCCGTAGACTGCGGCAATGGGTTGATTGATCTCTCGCAGCGCGCGCAATTGCAGCTGCGCGGGATCAGCGAAGCGACGATCGCGGAAGCTCTGCGTCGGCTCGAAGCGATCGGCATGCTCGCGCCAAACGCCGACGCCGAGCGTGTCACGAACATCATTGCGTCGCCGCTCGCGGGCCTTGCTCGAAGCGCTTTCGACGCGAATATGATGGCCACGCGGCTTGCAGCAGAATTGCAGCGCGATGCGACACTGCGCGCGCTGCCGCCAAAATTTCTGTTTCTAATCGATGATGGCGGCGCACTGTCGCTTACCGATGTCGAGGCCGACATCTGCATAGAAGCGGCCTCGACCGAAGAGATCGCGATCCGCATCGCCGGCGTTCCCGATCGCGCGGCGCTGGTCGCTGCGAACGATTCGCTCGACGCGGCGCTACGTTTGGCGCGCGCCTTCGTTGAGCTCAGAGACCGTCATGCAAATAGCTTCCGGCGGGTCGACACGCTTGTCGAGGCGCTCGGCGCTGAAGCGCTGCCGCGCACGGCCGGACTCGCGATGCGCGTCTACGAGGAAACGCGCGCGCCTGTGCGATGGGCGCATATTTTTGGCGCTCAACGTCGCGGCGCCGTCTTTTACGCCGGCGTCGGCGCGCCTTTCGGCCGCTGGCGAGCGGACGAATTCGCCGTTGTCGCAGAATATGCGCGAAACGAAGGAACCGGCGAGTTGCGGCTTACGCCGTGGCGCGCCTTGCTGCTCGTGACGCAGGATGAAGACGCCGCACAACGCATCGTCGCCTGCGCGCGAAAACATGATCTCATCACGTCGTCTGACGACCAACGCCTTGCGGTCATCGCCTGTCCCGGGGCGCCGGAATGTCCGCAGGCGCTCGCAGAGACGCGCGCCCATGTTTTGGAATTGGCGCCGCTGGCGCAAAAGATCGTCGGCGCTGACGGCGTCGGACTGCATCTTTCGGGCTGCGCCAAAGGCTGCGCGCGGCAGAGCGCGTCGCCAATCACGCTGCTTGCCTGCGCCGAGGGGTTTGATCTTATCGAGAACGCCGGGACTGACGCGGCGCCGCATTTGAGATCGCTGACCTTCGAGGCCGTCATGCGCGAACTTTCCGCTCGCGCCGGAAGGGGGCAATGACCGTCCGCTTCGACTATATCCGCGACGGCGGCGCGATTTACGCGCGCTCCTTTGCGACCATTCGCGCCGAGTCGAATCTCTCGCGATTCACGCCGGAGCAGGAAAGGATCGCCGTGCGCATGATCCATGCCTGCGGCATGACGGAACTCGCCGACGACATCGAGTTCTCGCCCAATTTCGTCTCCGCAGCGCGCGATGCGTTGCAGAGAGGCGCGCCGATCTTATGCGACTCCAATATGGTCGCGCATGGCGTCACGCGCTCGCGTCTGCCTGCGGAAAATCAGATCGTCTGCACGCTGCTTGAACCAAGCGTCCCGGCGCTCGCCGCCGAGATCGGCAATACGCGCAGCGCCGCGGCGCTGGAGCTGTGGCGCAACCGTCTCGACGGCGCGGTGGTCGTGATCGGCAACGCGCCGACGGCGCTCTTCCGCCTGCTGGAGATCATCGACGAAGGCGCGCCGCCGCCGGCCGCGATCATCGGCATGCCGGTCGGCTTCGTTGGCGCGGCGGAGTCGAAGGAGGCGTTGCGCCAAGACGGCAGAATTCCCTTCGTGATCGTCAAGGGGCGAAAGGGCGGCAGCGCCATGGCCGCCGCCGCGATCAATGCGCTGGCGAGCGAAAAGGAATGAACGCGCTTGCCTCGACATCGCGTGAAGGCGTCGCCGCGCTCGGCGCGCTGATCGGCGTCGGCCTCGGTCCCGGCGATCCGGAGCTTGTCACCGTCAAGGCCGCGCGACTCATCGGCGCGGCGAAGGTCGTCGCCTTTTTCGCCAAACGCGGGCGTGAGAGTCATGCGCGCGCAATCGCCGCGCCTTATCTGGCGTCGGACTGCGAAGAAATTGCGCTGCACTATCCGGTGACGACCGAGATTCCTTTCGATCATCCCGAATATGTCGACTCGCTTCAGCGATTCTACGAAGACTGCGTCATGCGCATTCGCACAGTGCTCGAAGCCGGCCGCGACGTGACGCTGCTCTGCGAAGGCGATCCGCTGCTTTACGGCTCCTTCATGCATATGTTCGCCCGGCTTGACTCGCGCTTTCGCATCGAGATTTGCGCCGGCGTTTCCGGCATGTCGGGCTGCTTCGCCGCGGCGCGCCAGCCGATGGCCTGGGGCGACGACATTCTCACGGTTCTGCCGGCAACGCTCGACGAAGACAGGCTCGCGTCGCGGCTCACGGAGACTGACGCCGCCGTGGTGATGAAGCTCGGCGGCAATTTCGCCAAGCTGCGCCGCGCGATGACTCGCGCCGGCGTCATCGATCGCGCGATCTATGTCGAACGCGGCGCGATGCCGGGGGAGAAGATCATGCGCTTCGCCGACAAGCGCGACGACGACGCGCCCTATTTCTCGATGGCGCTGGTGCCGGGGCGAGGCCGGCGTCCTTGAGCGGCGCGCTCTACATCGTCGGCCTCGGTCCGGCCGACGCGCGATGGCTGACGCATGAGGCGCAAGAGGCGCTGGGCGACGCGCAGGATATTATCGGCTATGCGCCTTACGTCGCGCGCGTTCCCGAGCGCGCGGGGCAAATGCGGCTTGCAAGCGACAATCGCGTCGAAGTCGACCGCGCGCAGAAGGCGCTGACGCGCGCCGCGCAGGGCCGCCGCGTCGCCGTCGTCTCCGGCGGCGATCCCGGCGTCTTCGCCATGGCCGCGGCGGTGTTCGAAGCGGTCGATGGCGGTCCGCGCGACTGGCGCGACCTCGACATTCGCGTGGTTCCCGGCGTCTCGGCGATGCAGGCGGCGGCGGCGCGGCTCGGCGCGCCGCTCGGCCATGACTTTTGCGCGATTTCCCTTTCCGACAATCTCAAGCCTTGGGACGTCATCGCCAAGCGGCTGGAACATGCGGCGCAGGGCGATTTCGTCATCGCGCTATACAATCCGGCGTCGCGGGCGCGGCCGACGCGCATCAATGACGCCTTCACGCTGCTGCGTCGCCATCTTCCCGGCGAGACTTTCGTGGGCCTCGCGAAATCCGTCGGCCGCGAAAATGAAGAAATCATACTGACGCGCCTCGACGAAGCCGAGGGCGACAAGGTCGACATGTCGACGCTCGTGGTGATCGGCGCCAGCGGCACGCGCCGCATTGCCCGCGTGCGCGCGCGCGATTGGGTCTATACGTCGCGGAAGGCGACATGAGCGCGCCGTGGCTGTCGCTGATCGGTCTTGGCGAAGACGGCGCCGACGCGCTATCCCCGGCGGCGCGCGCGCTCGTCGCGCAAGCCTCGCTGATTGTCGGCGGCGCGCGCCATCTCGCCATGATCGATGCGCCCGCCGAGCGCCTGCAATGGCCGTCGCCGCTGACCGACGCCTTGCCGCGTATTCTTGCGCAGCGCGGCAGGCCGACGGTCGTGCTCGCCTCGGGCGATCCCTTCTTCTATGGCGTCGGCGATCTCATCGCGCGCCATGTCGCACACGATGAGATTTTCTGCATTCCGGCGCCTTCTGCTTTTTCGCTGGCGGCGGCGCGGCTCAACTGGAGCCAGCAGGGCTGCGCGCTGCTGTCGCTGCATGGCCGCGCCTTCGAGCGCGTGACGCCGCATCTGCAGCCGCGCGCGCGGATCATCGCGCTCTCCTGGGACGAAACGACGCCGGCGCGCCTCGCGCGCCATCTCGCCGGTCGCGGCATGGGCGCATCACGCCTTTATGTGCTGGAACGGCTCGGCGGACCGCGGGAGCGCATCCGCGATACGCGCGCCAACGCGTTTGCGCTCGACGGCATTGCGCCGCTCAACACGGTCGCCGTCGAAGTCCAGGCCGACGACGACGCGCCGGTCATTCCGCTTGCGCCGGGCCTGCCCGACGAATGGTTCGAGCACGACGGGCAACTCACCAAGCGTGATATCCGCGCCGTAACGCTCTCGGCGCTTGCGCCGCGCAAAGGCGAATTGCTGTGGGACGTCGGCGCCGGCGCCGGCTCCATCGCCATCGAATGGATGCTGAGCGATCCGTCGAACCGCGCCATCGGCATTGAGCGCGACGAAGCGCGCGCGGCCCGCATCGCTCGTAACGCGCTCGCGCTCGGCGTTCCGGATCTCAGCGTCGTCAATGGCGAAGCGCCGCAAGCGCTTGTTGAACTCGAGACGCCGCAGGCGATCTTTATCGGCGGCGGCGCCGATGCGGCGACGCTCAAAGCGGCGTGGCGCGCCCTGCCCTGCTGTGGACGCATCGTCGTCAACGCCGTGACGATCGAGACTCAATCTCTGCTCGCCGACGCTTATCGCGACAAGGGCGGCGAACTCTTGCATCTGCAGTTCGCGCATGCGCGCCCGATCGGCCGCTTCCAGGCGTTCGAGCCGGCGATGGCGGTAATGCAATGGCGGGCGGTGAAGAGATGAACGCGCTTTATGCTTTCGGCGTCGGCGCGAGACGCGGCGTCGCGGCGAATGAAATCGTCGAACTCGTGCGCCGCGTCGCGCAAACGCACAATGTCGATCTGCGCGACGCGAGGCTCTGCGCGCTCGAAAGCAAGGCCCAGGAAGCCGGCCTGCACGAGGCGGCGCGCGACCTCGGCGTCGAACTGGTCTTTCTCCCGCTCGCCGAACTGCGCGCCCGCAAGGGGCCGGCGGCGACGCATTCGCCGCGCGTGCAGGCGCTGTTTGGCGTCGGCAGCGTCGCCGAAGCCGCCGCGCTGGTCGGCGCCGGCGCGGGCAGCCGCCTTGTTGCGCCGCGCGTCACGACGCCGGTTGTCGCTTGCGCGCTGGCGAAACGCGGCGCAGAGGAAAGTCCATGACCGTGCATTTCATCGGCGCCGGTCCCGGCGCCGCCGATCTCCTGACCTTGCGCGGACGCGATCTCATTGCGCGCTGTCCGGTGTGCCTCTACGCCGGCTCGCTCGTGCCGGCAGGCGTGCTGGCGCATTGTCCGCCCAACGCACGCATCGTCGATACGGCGCCGCTGTCGCTCGACGACATCGTCGCTGAGATGAAAAAGGCGCATGACGCCGGCCTCGACGTGGCGCGGCTGCATTCCGGCGATCTCTCGATCTGGAGCGCGGTCGGCGAACAAATGCGCCGACTCGACGCGCTCGACATCCCCTATACGATGACGCCGGGCGTACCCGCCTTCGCGGCGGCGAGCGCGGCGTTGAAACGCGAACTCACTTTGCCGGAAGTCGCGCAATCGTTGGTGCTCACGCGCACGTCGGGCCGCGCTTCGTCAATGCCCGACAGAGAAAAGCTCGCGACATTCGCGCAATCGGGCGCGACGCTCGCCGTCCATCTCTCGATTCATGTGCTGGCGCAGGTGGTGGAAGAACTGACGCCGTTTTACGGCGGCGACTGCCCCGTCGCCCTCGTCTATCGCGCCTCATGGCCCGACGAGCGCATCGTTCGCGGCGCGCTCGCCGACATAGTAGCGCGCGCGGCCGAGACGCCCATGGAGCGCACCGCGTTGATTCTCGTCGGCCCGGCGCTGGCGAGCGAAGATTTTCGCGAAAGCGCGCTGTATGACTCGGCCTATGACCGGCGCTTTCGCGCAAGAGGCGAAAGGTGAGCGCGCCGGGACTGCTGATCGGCGCAGCCCGCTCCTCTTCCGGCAAGACGACGCTGACGCTCGGGCTGATGCGCGCTCTAACGAGGCGCGGCCTGCGCGTCGCGCCGGTCAAATGCGGGCCCGACTATATCGATCCCGCCTTTCACGCGGCGGCGACGGGCCGCGACGGCGTCAATCTCGATTCATGGGCGATGGATGCGGAATTGATCGCGAATCTCGCGGCGCGGGCGAGCGCGGGCGCGGACATCGTCATTGCCGAAGGCGCCATGGGGCTCTTCGACGGCGCGCCGGGCGGCGCGGCCGGCGTCGGGGCCAGCGCCGACATCGCCGCGATGCTCGGCTGGCCGGTCATTCTCGTTCATGACGTCTCCGGTCAAGGACAAACGGCGGCAGCGATCGTCCGCGGACTCGCCGCGCATGACGCGCGCGTGAAAGTCGTTGGCGTCGTGTTGAACCGCGTCGGCTCCGAGCGTCACCGCAGACTCGCCGGCGAGGCAATCGAGGCGCTGGGAATCCCGGTGCTCGGCGCGCTGCCCCGCGACGGGTCGATTACGCTCCCCGAGCGCCATCTCGGCTTGGTGCAGGCCGGCGAAACTGAGGGACTCGATGCGCGTCTCGACGCCCTGGCCGATTTCATCGACGCGCATCTGGATGTGGATGCGATGATCGAGGCGGCGCGCAGCGCCCCCTCCCTGTCCCTCCCCCGCCTGACGGCGGGAGAGGGGACGCTCACGCCGGATTCGCGTGACGCTGATGAAGCGCGCCGTCTTGCTCCCTCTCCCGCGAAGCGGGGGAGAGCTGGGGTGGGGGCCATTTCGCCCCCTACCCAGCGCATCGCAGTTGCGCGCGACGACGCCTTTTCCTTCTTCTATCCGCATCTCGCGCAGAGCTGGCGCGACGCGGGCGCGGAACTCTTCTTCTTCTCGCCGCTGGCCGACGAGGCGCCGCCCGACGATTGCGATCTCTGCTGGCTGCCCGGCGGCTATCCAGAGTTGCACGCCGGCCGGTTGTCGGCGGCGCGAGGCTTCATGGACGGACTGCGGCGTTTCGCTAAGGAGCGATGGGTTCACGGCGAGTGCGGCGGCTATATGGTTCTCGGCCGCGCGCTGATCGACGCCGCTGGCGACTCGCATGAAATGGCCGGCCTGCTCGAATTGGAAACGAGCTTCGCCAAGCGCAAGCTTCATCTCGGCTATCGCCGCGTCAGATTGGCGGCGGATCATCCGCTCGGCGCCGCTGGATTTTCGCTGCGCGGGCATGAATTTCATTATGCGACTGTTCTGCGCGAAGAAGGTGCGGCCTTTGCCTTGGCGCGCGACGCCTATAGCGAAGATGAGCGCCCAGCCGGACTGACGCGCAATGGCGTTTCCGGCTCCTTTTTCCATCTAATGGCATAAAAAAGGGCCGCCGGACGAACCAGCGGCCCAAGTCAAGGGAGGAAACGCCCAAGGAGGGCTACGGAGCGAGAAATTCTCGCTGCGCTGCACTTTTATATTGCTGCGCCGCACAAGCGTCAAGTTTTTTTTGACACAGACAAGGCTCAGCTAGATTGGCCGAGGCGTGCAACAAGAAAAGCCGCGCCAGGGCGCGGCTTTAAGTTAACGCGAAGGATCCGAGATTTTTAAAAGGATTTGGACGTTGGGGCGGCGGCCGACCTCCTGACTCCGATAAGAGCGGGCGGCGTCGGAATCTCCTCCGCCGCGGCCTTATGCGGTCGCAGCCACTTTCTCACGGAATTCGTCGGGCTCGGGTCTGAAGCGGCGAGCGTCGACATATCGCGGCGGTCGCTATGCGCCGTCGCCATCGCCACGACGCGTACGGGCCGCCGGCTTTCGTTGGCTTTCGCCGCGGCAGAGGTCATGACAGGCGATGTGGCGGCAGGCTTGGCGGGCGCCCTTGCGGCGCCCCGCCCGGGTTTCTCGTCGAGGGCGATTTCGGACGGTGCAACGATCGTCTCCGGCCGGCTGACCTCTGGGACTCGCGACGCAAAGCTCGGATGCTGACCGCCATCCTGATAGACCACCCTGACCGGCCTCATGCCGCTTTGTGCAAGTTCAGCGACCTTAGCCTCGTCCTGCGCGCGCTTCTCGGCCACCGCCTGAGCGATTTCTGGATCCTGCTTCAGCGTCGTCGGACAGGCGGCATTGGGATCGAGATGCGCGGCGCCCTCCGCGTTGAACACATAGCGCCGGTTGCAGAAGGCGACCTGGGGCTCCTGCAGGGTCACCTCGAAATGGTCTGAGCCTTCCTTTAGCTGCTTCCAGAAATCGATGTTGGGATCGAGACGATGCTTGGCGAGATTCTCCGCCGTCATCTTGAAGGGGAAGGACTGCATCTGGATGGCGCGCTGACCGCCGGCGAGCGAAGTGCGTGCGATGGCGTAGATTTCGGCGATCTGATTGTCAGTCATGGAAAAGCAGCCAGCCGACGAGCAGGCGCCGTGGACCATGATGTCGCCGCCGGTGTGGCCGAGGGCGCGGTCGAGCGCGTTCGGGTAGCCGACATTGAACGACAGATAATAGCTCGAATTCGGATTCATATGCGCCGGGCCGATCGAATAAAAGCCTTCTGGCACCTGGCGGTCGCCTTGCTGGCGCTTGGGTCCAAGCTGGCCCGACCAGCGGCACATCGGATAGGTCTTGAGATGAATGTAGCGGCCGTCTGATCGCATCTTCCAGATTTCGAGCTCCGCCTCCTTCTTGTAGGCGCGTATCAGCATCGGCGCCTCCTTGGTCGTGCCGGCCTGCTCCATCAGGGCGAGCGTCGCAGAGGGGATCGGCGCAAGCGAGCGATGCGCGAGACCGCTCTGTTCGCAGGCCGAAAGCGCAACGGCGGCCAAGGCGGCAAGCCCCAAAGCCGGCGCTCTGCCTATAATCGTCATGGCGTCCCCTTTTGACGGCTCTGGCGCCGCGCCGGCCTCGAAGGGAAGCCGTCGCATGTGGTCACGAAAAACCAATATTGGGACCAGAACGTGTCCGAATCAGCGGGAATCTGCCGCGTGTACGCTTATCAGAGCGAAACTTTCAGGATTTACCTTAACGCTTCTCGTCAAGTTTCCGGCCCATGGCCAGGAATTTATCGGCGCGCGCTTGTTTCAGCTGCTCGCGCGAAAAATTCGCCAGAGCCGCGAGTTCCTTGGCGAGCGCCTCTCCCACCGCGCCAATGGCCGCCGCAGGATCGCGGTGCGCGCCGCCCGGCGGCTCCGTCACGATCATGTCGATGATGCCGAATTTCAGCAGGTCCTGCGCGGTGATCTTCATGCTCGTCGCCGCCTCCTGGGCCTTCGCCGAGTCGCGCCACAGGATCGAGGCCGAGGCTTCCGGCGAGGCCACCGTGTAGACGGAGTGCTCGAGCATCAGCACCTTGTTGGCGGCGGCGATGGCGATCGCGCCGCCCGAGCCTCCCTCCCCCACCACCACGGCGACATTCGGCACGCCGAGCGAGAGCGAGACGTCGGTTGAGCGGGCGATCGCTTCGGCCTGGCCCCTCTCTTCGGCGTCGATACCGGGAAAAGCGCCGGCGGTGTCGACGAGCGAGACCACCGGCAAACCGAAGCGGTCGGCAAGCTCCATCAGGCGTACCGCCTTGCGATAGCCCTCCGGCCGCGCCATGCCGAAATTGTGATGCAGGCGGCCCGCCGTATCCGAGCCCTTCTCCTGTCCGATGACGCAGATCGGCTCGCCCCGGAAACGCCCGAAGCCGCCGACGATCGCACAGTCCTCGCCGAAAAGCCGGTCCCCGGCGAGCGGGGTGAACTCTTCGACGAGCTGCCGCACGTAATCGGAAAAATGCGGACGCTGCGGATGTCTTGCGACTTGAATCTTCTGCCAGGGCGTAAGACCGGCATAGAGATCGGCGAGCGCCTTGGCGGCTTTGGCCTGGAGCTTGCTGAGCTCCTCGCCGATCGACACGGCCTCGCCATTTTCGGCCAGCGCGCGCAGCTCGTCCACCTTTGTTTCGAGTTCCGCCACGGGCTTTTCAAAATCGAGATAGGAGCGCATTGAGAGGGCGATTTTCCTTGGCAGAGAGGCCTGTTGCAGGCGCGCGCAAACTCGCCGCAACCGGCCCTTAAGTCAAGGAAGCGAATGCGGCCTCGTCATGCAGGAATGAGCGTTCCATGGGGTCCAGGCAAGAACCGATCAGCCGTTTCATTCGGGCCAGCGACGGCCTGCGTCTGCATGCTCTCGACTATCCCGCGGCGGCGGCCAGCGGACGGCCGCCGGTCGTCTGCCTGCCGGGACTCGCCCGCTCGGCCGACGATTTCGACCCCATCGCCAGAGCGCTACAGGAGGATGGGCGAAGGGTGCTGGCGCTCGACTATCGCGGACGCGGCCGGTCCGATTGGGATACGGACTGGCGACGCTACGATTTCGATGTCGAGCAGCAGGACATCTCGGCTCAGCTTGCGGACGCCCGCGTCGCGCAAGCTGTGTTTATCGGCACGTCGCGCGGCGGTCTGCACACGATGCGCATCGCGGCGCGGCGTCCGGGCGTCGTTCTCGCCGCCGTGCTTAACGACATCGGACCGAAGATCGAGCATGCCGGCTTGCTGCGCATCAAGCGCTATGTCGGCAAGCTGCCGCCGATCCCCTCGATGCGCGAGGCGATCGCCTTGATGCGGATGACGGCGGGCGTCGATTTCTCCAGCGTCTCGGCGCAGGAATGGGAAGCTTATGCGCGCCTCACCTTCGTCGAGAAGGACGGCAAGGTTCTCCTGCGCTACGATCCGGAATTGTCGCACACGCTCGACTCGATCAAGCCGGATGTCGCGCCCGAGGAACATTGGGACGACTTCGCGGCGCTGACCGGCGTTCCAATTCTCGCCGTCCGCGGAGCGAATTCGGATATTCTCTCGCCGGAGGTCTTCGACGAAATGGCGCGGCGCGCGCCGCGACTGGAGCAAGTCTTGGTCGAAGGCCAGGGCCATGCGCCGCTGCTGCTCGACCAGCCGACGATTTCGCGCATCGCCGCTTTCGTGCGCACATGTCCTTAGACGATGCGATCCGGGTCGATCGCGTTAAGGGGAATAACCCTGAGCTTGATTGAGACGTGAGATCGCGACGCCGACATTGATCGCCGCGCTGGCCTGCATGCGCTGTGCATCGAGCTGAATCTGACGCACGCGATAAAGATCGAAGGCGCTGAGCTCGCCGAGCTTGAACGCCTTGAGCGACAGGTCGAATTGATCATCGGCGACGGCAAGACGGCTATCGGCCAGTTTCGCCGCGCGCTGCGCCGCCGCCAGCGCTTCGCGCGCCGCCTTTATTTCTGCCAGAACGACTCGCTTCGCGCGCTCATATTCGGCTGTGGCGCGATCCATCTCGGCAAGCGCTTCGGCGCGTCTCGGCTCGTTTCGCCCAGGGGTCGGGAGCGGAATGCGCAAGCGGACGCCAAGGGTGGTCGCGTCCGTGCGCTGGTTCGTTATCGGCTCCATAGGGTCCAGCGAACGGTCGGTCGCATATTGGTCATTATGCTCTTGCCGACCGAAAATGCCGATCTCCGGACTGTCGATGGGCGTCGCGTCGACGAGTTCCGCCTGAGCGCGCGCTCGGGCAAGCGCCGCGAGGGGCGCGCGCAGCGCCGGGTGATCTTCAATATCGATGGGCGGCCGCTCCGATTCCAGCGCGCCATCAGGCGGCGCGCCGCCGGTCAAGGCCATGTAGGCGATGCGCGCGACTTTTACCGCGCCCTCGGACTGCGCCAGTTCAGTTTCGGCGGCGAGCGTTTCATTCTTTGCAAGCAACGCATCTGCCTGACCGGCGTCGCCAAGCTCCACGCGGCGAGTCATGTCCGTCCCGATATCTCGCGCGGTGGCGACGCGATTGCGCGCCACCGACACGTCGCGCGCCGCGCGCTGCGCGTTCCACCATGCATCACGTAGCGCGCCGGCGACTTCCAGTCGGCGAAGCGCCAAGCGCTCTTCCACCTCTAAGAGACCGGTGGTCACCGTGCCCGCGAAGGCGTCCCGCTGTCCGGGCAACCACAACGGCATGCCGGCCTCCAGCTCGGTTTCATTGTAATTGCGCAAATTGCCGGCGGCCGAGTTGCGCTGATAGCCCGCGACGTAAGGCGAACCCGGCGTAAGCGAATTGGCCGTGGCATAGCGCGCCGAGACGGCGCGAAACTGCGCCTCGAGCGAGCGGCTTGGCGCATCGATCAAGACAGCCATCTCAAGATGTTTCGCCAGCATGCCGCCGCTTCGCTTAGTCGGCGCCTGAACGCGGGCTTTCCTGGATGATTTCTCAGGCGCTTTCTTCGGCGACGGTTTAACCGAAGCTGTGATGCGCGTCCCGGGCGGCTCTTCCTGCTCCTGCGCGGAGACGCTCGCCTCGAAAGGCAATGCGCACGCGAACAAGGAGATTGCAGCAAGAACCGCGCTCGGCCTCATGCGCGAGCGTCCTCCCGACGGCTTGTCGCCGTAGCGCGACGCATGGCGCGCGCGCTGAATATCTGGCGGAACGCCATGCCGATGTTAGCCGTTCGATCGTAGAGAATTGGCAGCAGAATTAGGGTCAAAACTGTGGCGGATATGAGCCCGCCGATGACGACGACGGCGAGAGGGCGCTGGATCTCGGCGCCGGGCCCATGCGCAAACAGGAACGGGATCAGGCCGAAGGCAGCAATTGTCGCGGTAAGCAAGACGGGCCGCATGCGCCGGCGCGCGCCTTCGAGCACCGCTTCGCGCGTGCTGCGGGCGCCGTCGGCGACAAGCTTGTTGATGTATGAAATGAGCACCACCCCGTTGAGAACCGCGATTCCGATAAGCGCGATGAAGCCGACCGACGATGGCACCGACATGAACTCACCCGAAAGCCACAAGCCCAGAATGCCGCCGATCGCCGCAAAGGGCACGTTGCAGAACACCAGCGTCGCCTGCAGCACCGAGTTGAACGTCAGATAAAGCAACAGAAAGATCAGCGCCAACGCGATCGGCACGACGATCGCCAATCGCGCCGAAGCGCGCTGTTGATTCTCGAATTGGCCGCCCCATTGATAGCGATATCCTGCCGGCGTTTTTACGTTCTTCGCGACGGCTTGCTTGGCTTCGTCAACGAATCCGACGAGGTCGCGTCCCGTTACATTGGCGAGAACGGTGGCGAAGCGTCGGCCGTCCTCGCGAACGACCTGGATCGGACCGTTCTCGACCTTCACGTCGGCAAGCTGCGACAATTCGACGACCTTGCCTTCGGAGGACACCATCGGCAGCCGCGCGAAATCGACGGACGAGCGACGCGACGTTTCCGACCCGCGTATGACGAGCGGCGTGCGGATCGGCCCTTCCAGCACGATGCCGACGGGCTGACCGTCGACCCAGACGCGGAGCGCGTCCTGAATTTCGCCGGCATTGAGGCCGAAGCGCCCGGCTGCGAGCCGGTCGACGCGCGCGGTGAGATAGCGCATGCCGTCGTTTTGCAGGCCGAATACGTCCTGCGCGCCCTTGATCTTGCGCAGCGTCGCGGCGATTTCGCGGGTTAGACGATTCAGCTCATCGATATCGTCACCGAATATCTTGACGACGACATCCCCGCGCGCGCCGATAATCATTTCCTGCACGCGCATGTCGATCGGCTGCGAAAAGGCGTAGGAAATGCCGGGTATGCCATCGAGCACGGCGCGAACTTCGCCCATCAGCGCGTCGATATTCTTGCCGCGCCATTCGCTTTGCGGCGCCAGCGTGAGGAAATTATCGGTCTCGTTCAGTCCGACCGGATCGATGCCGAGTTCGTCGGCGCCGGCGCGGGCCATCATTCCCTTGACTTCCGGCACCCGCTCCATGATCGCGCGCTGTATGCGCATATCTGTTTCAGCCGCCACATTGACGCTGATTGACGGATGTTTGCGAATGGTGATGACGGGCGTGCCCTCGTTCATCACCGGCATGAAGGTCTGGCCGATGCGCGCATAAGCGGTGAAGGCGATGACGAGTCCCAGCACGGCGGCGACGCCGACAATCAACGGCTTGTCGAGCGAGCGCTTGAGGAGAGGCTCGTAGACCGCGCCGATCTTGCGCACGAGCCAGGGCTCGTCGGCCTGTCCCGGTCTCAACAATGTTGCGCTGAGCGCGGGCACGAAGGTGAGCGACAGCAGGAGCGCCGATCCGAGCGCGAAAGCGATGGTCAGCGCCACCGGCGCGAACAGACGCCCCTCCAGACCTTCCAGAGACAGTAGCGGCAGGAACACGGTGACGATAATGATGACGCCCGACGTCAGCGGAACGGCGACCTCGCGAGTCGCCTCGAACGTCATGAAAATGCGATCGGAGAGGCTGGCGTCATGCGAATGCGCCATGCGGTGTTCGACGTTCTCGACAACGACGACGGCGCAATCGACCAAAAGTCCGATGGCGATCGCGAGGCCGCCGAGCGACATGATGTTGGCGGACAGGCCCCACCAACGCATGATGCCGAATGTCGAAAGCGCGGCGAGCGGCAAAATGAGCGACACGACGATCGCGGCGCGAAGATTCCCAAGGAACAGCATGAGCAGGATGACGACGAGCACGATCGCTTCAATCAGCACCTTTTGCACGGTCCAGACCGCCTTGCCGATCAATTCGCTACGATCGTAGAAGATTTCGATCTTGGCGCCGTTCGGCAAGGTCGGCTCGATTTCGGCGAGCCGCTCCTTCACGCCATTGACCACCATGCGCGCGTCGGCGCCGCGCAGGCCCAGGACAAGCCCCCACACCGCCTCGCCCTCGCCGTTGCGCACGACGACGCCATTGCGCGGAAGCGCGCCATTGCGCACCTCGGCGACGTCGCCGACGCGCACGATGCCGGTGTCACGCGCGGCGATGACGACCGATCGTATTTCTTCGAGCGACTTCAGTCGCCCCTCGGCGCGGACCAGCAGCGCTTCTTCGCCGTCGCGCACGCGTCCGGCGCCGTCGTTCTTGTTGTTATTGGAAAGCGCCGACTGCAGCATTTCCACGGTGACGCCGCGGGACGCCATGGCGGCGGGCGACGGCGCGACTTCAAACGTGCGCACGAAACCGCCAAGAACATTGAGGTCGGCGACGCCCGGCAGGCCGCGGATGGCGGGACGTATCGTCCAGTCGAGCAGCGTGCGTTGCTCGGTCGGCGTGAGGTCGCCGCCGACGATGGTGAACATCAGCATCTCGCCGAGGGGCGTGACAATCGGCGCGAGACCGCCGGAGACGCCGTCGGGCAACTGATTTTGCGCCTGCGCCAGACGCTCGTTGACCTGCGCGCGCGCCCAGTAGATGTCGGTGCCTTCCGAAAATTCGAAAGTGATCAGCGCGACCGAGTAACGCGTCGTCGATCGCATGCGAAGAAGATTAGGAATGCCCTTCGCTGCAAGCTCGATCGGCACGGTGACGCGCGCCTCCAACTCCTCGGGCGTGAGGCCTGGCGCGCGCATGGCGACCAGCACCTGCACCGGCGCGACGTCCGGAAAGGCGTCGATCGGCAGCTTGAAATAGCTGACCGCCCCCCACGCGGCGAGACCGAGCGCGCCGAGAAAGACGAGCAGTCGCTGCTGGAGCGCGACGCGGATCAGTCTTTCAAGCATTGCGGATCGTCACCTTTCGGCCTCGGCGAGTTCCGCCAGCAAAGTCAACAAGCCGCGTGTCGCCACGCGCTCTCCGGCCTTGAGGGCGCCCTGCACCGAGGCGTGTTGCGGCGTTTCGGAAACGAGCGTCACCGGGGTCGCGACAAAACCGTCCGGCGCGCGTACGAACACCCAATTGTGGTTCTTGAAATTCACAAGCGCGTCCGCCGAAACGCGCCATTGCGTCAAGCCTCCGCCTGACATGCGGATGATCGCTTGCACCGCCTGGCCCGGGCGCAGAGCGCTGCGTCCGGGACGGAACTCGGCCACCGCCGTCACCGATTGCGTCGCCGTGTCGACCGTCCGGCCGATGCGAATGAGCTGGCCGTCCACTCCCGCCGAAGGCAGATGCACGCGGTCGACATTGTCGAGGCCCGCGGCGCGGCTGAGCGGCACTTGCAGATTGACCCAGATAGGGTCGAGCCGCGCAATGGTGACGAGCGGCGCCGAAGCCTGCACCCGCTCGCCGGTGGTGCCGTGGCGCTGCAGGATGGTTCCGGCGATTGGCGCGCGCACGACGAGAGAGCTCGCAAGTTTTCGATCGCGCTGAAGCGCCTCGATCTCCTGGTCGGTCATTCCGGCAAGCGCGAGAATCTGCCGGCGCTCCTCAAGCGCCGAACGCGCCTGAGTCGCTTCGGCGCGCGTCACGATCAACCGGCGCTCGGCGATAATATGCTCATTGAACAATTGCTCGTCGCGCCGCAACTTCTCGGCCGCGAGATTCGCATCCGAAACGGCGTGCAGAAAGGCGCGCTGCGCCTCGACGAGTTCCGACGATTTCAATGTGGCGATCGGCGCGCCTTGCTTGACGTCCTCATCGACGGCGACCAGCAGGGTCTCGATGAGGCCGGCGGCCGGCGTGGCGACAATGCGCAACTGCTGCGGCGGCACAGCGACGACGCCGGGCAGGACAAGCTCGCCCATGCCCGACTCTGACTCGACAGGCTGAGTTTCGACGCCCGCGACGCGCATCTGGTCTTCGGAGATCTTCACGAGAATGGGCTGGACGCTATTTTGGTGTTCGGCCGGAGCGTCTTTCGCGGCGGCGGCGCTGAACGTCAGAAGGCCGCCAAAAACGAGAAGTCGAAGGAAAGGAGCGAGCGCTCGCTGCATGTGATTGATCATGAACCTTCGCTTTGCAGGCCACCGGCGCTTGCGCCGTCGAAGCCGGCGGCCCCGTTCCAGAGGCGAAGCGGCGTGCGCCGAGGCGATGCGCGTGGCGGACGCCAGATTTTTTCGGCGCCGCTACGGCCCGATTTTGCCCGGACGCCTCGACATGCTCAAGGCATTTCGGTCTGGCGGCGGCCCTTTTTCAGAGAATTCCCCGGCGCGGGCCCGCTTCGGCGCGTCTTCCAGTCGCAAATGACGACGCTGGTTCTATAATCACCGGAAAACCATGGCCCTAGCCCTGAGGACAATATGCGTCATCCTTCGACCGCCGCCATTCGGCTCGCCGATTACCGTCCCGCCGACTTCCAAATCGATTCGGTCGAACTCGACTTCAGGCTGCATCCGACAAGCACTCGAGTCGTCGCGCGCTTGGCGTTGCGCCGCAATCCTGCCGGCAATCCCAGCGCGCCGCTTGCGCTCGACGGCGACGATCTGAGCCTGCTCGGCGTCAGGCTCGACGGCGCGACGCTCGGTCCTGGCGACTTCGAGGCGACGCCTGATCGTTTGACCCTCGCCAAAGTCCCCGACTCGCCCTTTACGCTGGACATCGAGACCGAGCTCAATCCCAACGGCAATACGCAGCTCTCGGGACTCTATCGTTCCGGCTCCGCTTATTGCACGCAGTGCGAGGCGCAAGGATTTCGCCGCATCACCTATTTCCTCGACCGGCCGGACGTATTGAGCGTTTACACGACGCGCATCGAAGCCGAAAAGAGCGAAGCGCCGATCCTTCTGTCGAACGGCAATCCCGTGGAGCAAGGCGACATCGACGGAACCAATCGCCACTACGCCATATGGCGCGATCCTTTCCGCAAGCCCTCTTATCTCTTCGCGCTCGTCGGTGGCGATCTCGGCGTCGTGCGCGACAAATTTACGACGATGTCGGGACGCGAGGTCGATCTCGCCATCTATGTCGAACACGGCAAGGAACCGCGCGCCGGCTACGCTATGGACGCGCTGAAACGCTCGATGCGATGGGACGAAGAGAAATTCGGCCGCGAATATGATCTCGACGTGTTCAACATCGTCGCCGTCTCCGACTTCAACATGGGCGCGATGGAGAACAAGGGCCTCAATATCTTCAACGACAAATATGTGCTCGCCTCTGCCGACACTGCGACTGACGGCGATTACGCCGGCATCGAAGGCGTCATCGCGCATGAATATTTCCACAATTGGACTGGCAATCGCATCACTTGCCGCGACTGGTTCCAACTCTGCCTTAAGGAAGGACTGACGGTTTTTCGCGACCAGGAGTTTTCCGCCGACATGCGGTCGCGCGCCGTGGAGAGAATCGGCGACGTGCGCGGCCTGCGCCTTGCGCAATTCCCCGAAGACGCCGGTCCGCTCGCGCATCCCGTGCGTCCGGACGTCTATCAGGAGATCAACAATTTCTATACGGCGACCGTTTACGAGAAAGGCGCGGAAATCATCCGCATGCTGAGAATGCTGATCGGCGAGGAAACTTTCCGCCGCGGCATGGACCTCTATTTCGAGCGCTTCGACGGGACGGCCGCGACAATCGAAGATTTTCTTTCCTGCTTCGCCGCGGCGTCGAGCCGGGACCTTAAGCATTTCGCGCTTTGGTACAGTCAGGCGGGCACGCCGGTCGTGACGACAGCGGGCGACTATGACGCCATCGCCAAGACCTTCACTTTGAAGTTCCGTCAGGAGACGGCGCCGACGCCCGGCCAAAGCGAGAAGAAGCCCGTCGTCATTCCGATCGCGCTCGCGCTCTTTGGCGAAAATGGCCAAAAGCTCGATCTCGTCGGCGACGACGCAACCCCGACCGAACTTGCCCGCGGCCTGATCGAACTCGACGCCGCCGAGCGCGTCATTCGCTTTCGTGAAATCCCGTCGCGGCCGGTCGTTTCGCTGCTGCGCGGCTTTTCCGCGCCCGTGCGCCTCGAGCCTGCGCCCGCAAGCGAAGATCTCGAACGCTTGCTCGCCTGTGACGACGACCCTTTCAATCGCTGGCAGGCGGCGCAAGGCCTGGCGTTGCGAGCGATTTTCGGCCGTCTCGAAACCGGCGCGCTCGATGCGAGGGGACTCAGCGACGCGCTGCGATCGTTGCTGGCCAGCGCTGAGGACGATCCGGCGCTTGTCGCGCAGGCGTTGTCGCTGCCGTCGGACATCGACCTCGCGCGCGAAAAGGCGACTAACGTCGATCCTGACGTTCTGTTTGACGCGCGCATGGCGCTTCGCGCCGAAATCGGCAGGTCGCTCGGCTCGGAGCTCGACGCCATCTACCGGCGCTTCGCTGACTCCGGCGCCTATACGCCGGACGCAGCAAGCGCAGGCCGGCGCGCCCTGCGCAACGTGGCGCTCGACCTCTTGGCCGCCGGAGACCCCGACAAAGGACGCACGCTGGCCATTGCGCAGTTCGAAGCTGCGGGCAACATGACCGACAAGCTCGCCGCGCTTGCGACATTGGCGATTCTGGGCGGCCCTGCGCGCGAAGAGGCGTTCGCCCGCTTCTATTCGCAATACGCTGGAGATGCGCTCGTCATCGACAAATGGTTCTCGCTGCAGGCGATGATTCCGGAAGCAGCGACGACGCAGCGCGTGTTGGGCCTGATGACTCATCGCGAATTCTCGCTCGCCAATCCCAACCGCGTACGCGCGCTGATCGGCGCCTTCGCGAACGGCAATCTCATCCGCTTTCACGCGCTGGACGGGTCGGGCTACGATCTGCTGACCAGCGTCGTTCTCGAAGTCGACCCGAAGAATCCGCAATTGTCGGCCCGTCTTCTTTCGGCGTTGCGTTCATGGCGCACGATGGAGTCGCGACGACGCGGCCTCATTGAGGCTCGACTCAAGCATATCGTCGCGCAGGAGAACCTCTCAGCGGACCTGCGCGACATCGCCACAAGGGCGCTCGGCTGAGGCCGCAAAAAAAAGTTTCGTTAACTTTGCGTTAAGGTCTGGACAAAAGCGCCTCGAGAGATTCGAATGAAGGTGATTCGGGCGTACAGCCGCGTTTGCATCACAATCATTTCGGAGGCTTTTGATGGCGCGCGCTCCCGCTGCCCGCGTGAAGACTCACGCCCATACGGTGTGGGGGGCGTATCGATTCGATGAGGATGGCGCGACCGGGCTGAAGGACTTCGCCTGGTTGCGGCCTTTGGCGCTTGCCGCCTGCGCGATTTGCTTCGTTTCTCTCGGCGCCTTTGTCGTATCGCTGGCCAGCACGATGCAGGATCGTCTGGTCGAACAGGCCATCGACGATCTTGAGCTTTTTGCGCGCGCCGTCTCGCTCGACCTGCGCGACAAGCTGACGGCCGATGTCCAAAAGCCTTCCGCCGCGTCGCTTGATCGGCTGGTGCCGCATGGGGCGCTTTCTCGCGGCCGCCGCATTCTGGTGACGGACGAGCGCGGCCGGATCGCCGCAGCCCTTCCGCCAATTCCTTCCAAGGATCTAACGCTGTCGGAGGCGCTCGGCGCCGAACAGGCGCTCGTCGACTTCGCCGATAGCGCGGGGGTGATGCGCGTCACTTTGCCTGAAGGCGTTCCTGCGCTGGTGAGCGTCAGAAAGCTGCCGGCGCCCTTCGGCCAGGTGGCGATGATCTATCCGGTCGACAATGTGCTCAACGAATGGCGCGTCATCGCTTCGCGCTACGCCCTGATTTTCGCCGGCGCCACGCTGCTGCTGCTTCTCATCGTGCTCGCCTATTTCCGCCAGACTCGCCGTCGTCAAGAGGTCGAACGCGCCAATACGCTGATCCGCAGGCGCCTCGAGGCGGCGCTTTCCCGCGGTCGCTGCGGCCTTTGGGAGTGGGATATCAGCCGCGGCCGTATCTATTGGTCGGATTCGATGTATGAGATGCTGGGGCTTGCCGCCGAGCGTCGTTTTCTCTCTTTCGCAGAATTGAGCGAAATGCTCCATCCGGAAGACGGCGACTTCGAAACGATCGCCGACATGATCGCGGGGTCGCGAGCCAACAGCGTCGATCACGAATTCCGACTGAAGAACGCCGACGGCGAATGGATCTGGTTGCGCGCCCGGGCGCAGATCGTCGAAGAAAGTCGCGATGCCGGAAAGCACCTCGTTGGAATCGCCATCGACATTTCCGAGCAGCGCGCGCTCGCCGAATATACCAAGATGGCCAATCTGCGCCTGCGCGACGCCATCGACGCCATCTCGGAAGCCTTCGTGCTGTGGGACTCCAAGAACCGACTGGTCACCTGCAACTCGAAATTTCTCGCTCTGCACGGCCTCTCGGCCGACGCGGCGACGACCGGCGCGAGTTATCGGCAGGTCATGAACTGCGCCACCGCGCCGCTGATCAGAACCGAGATCGCCCCGCCCGACGGTCCGTCGCCAGACGCCCGCACCTATGAGGCGCAGCTTGTCGACGGGCGCTGGCTTCAGATCAACGAGCGCCGCACCAAGGATGGCGGCTATGTATCGGTCGGCGCCGACATCACCGCGCTCAAGCGCAATGAGGAAAGGCTGCGTGAATCTGAGCGTCGCCTCACGGCAAGCGTCGCCGACCTCACCCGTTCGCGGCAGACTCTAGAAATGCAGGCGCAGCAGCTCGCGACGCTCGCCGAGCAATACCATCATCAGAAGGCGGAGGCGGAAGCCGCCTATGTGGCGAAGTCGGAATTCCTCGCCAATATGAGCCATGAGCTACGCACGCCGCTCAACGCCATCATCGGCTTTTCGGAGATGATGGAGGCGGAGCCGTTCGGCGCGCTCGGCTCGCCGAAATATCTGGAATATTGCAGCGGCATACGCCAGGGCGGCTCCTACCTCAACGAAGTGCTGTCCGATATCCTCGACATGTCGCGTCTCGAAGCTGGCCTCGTGAGGCTGACCGAGCGTGAAATCAACGTCGCCGAGGCGATGCGCAGAGCGATCGCCGTCTGGCGTGTGGGCGCCGAACTCAAGGATATCGAGATCGTCGCCGACGCGAGCGAGACTTTGCGCTGCGTCGGCGATGAAAGCGCGATCGTCAAAACGCTCGGCATCTTTCTGTCCAACGCCGTAAAATTCAGCGAGAGAGGACAATCGGTGCGGGTGCGCGCGCGCGCGCATGGCGGCGCGATCGATGTCTATGTCGAAGATTCCGGACGCGGCGTCGACCCATGCGCGATACCCAAGCTCGGGAAGCCTTTTGAGCAATGCGCGAATTTGATCGAAAACGGCATGCGCGGATCCGGGCTCGGCCTCGCCATCGCCCGCGCCCTCATCGAACTGCACGGCGGCGCGCTGCGTTTCCGCTCGCGTCTTGGCGAAGGGACGATCGTCATGATGCGGCTGCCTGCCGCATCCGCGACGGTGACGACGCTAAAGACGCGCGCCACCGAGCATCCGGGCGCGCCGGGCAAAGTCCCCCCTCAGGCGCGCTCCATCCGCGCCGGCGGGCCTGCCGTCATCCGCATCGCCGGCAAGGACAGCGCGACGCGCAGACCCGGCGCATTGTCTTCGATCCGCAACGCGCCATGATGCATGCGCGCGACCGCCGCGGCGAGAGACAATCCCAGACCTGAGCCTGGGCGAGAACGCGAATTCTCAAGCCGCACGAAGCGCCCGACGACTCGTTCGCGATCCGATGGCGCAATGCCGGGACCGCGATCGGAGACGATAATCTCGACGCGGTCGCAGACGCGCCGCGCGTCCACGCCAATGCGCCGATCCTCACCTGTCGCGCCATATTTCAACGCATTGTCGACAAGGTTCACGAGCGCCTGCCCGAGCAGTTCGCGGCTGCCGGTGACCGTTAACCCCTCTTGGGTCGTAACGTCGAGACGCGCGCCTTGCTCTTCGGCGACGGGTTCGTACATTTCGGCGATGTCGCGCACGACGGCGTCGGCGTCAAATGCGGCCATGTTGTCGCTCGAATAGCCCGCCTCAGCGCGCGCGATCATCAACAGGGCGTTGAACACGCCGATCAGATTGTCGGATTCTTCAATGACGGCAGCGAGCGCCTCGCGATGCTCGCCGTTGCCGGAGCCCGCCCGCAACGCCGCCTCGGCGCGGTTGCGCAGCCGGGTGAGAGGCGTCTTGAGGTCATGGGCGATATTGTCGGAAACTTCGCGCAAACCGGCCATCAGCTCGCTGATGCGCTCGAGCATCGCGTTGAAGTTTTCGGCCAGACGGTCAAGCTCGTCGCCGGCGCCGGTAATCGCCAGTCGCTCATGCATATCGCCCGCCATGATGCGGCGCGCCGAGGCCGACATGACGTCGACGCGCTCCAACATGCGATGCGCGACAAAAAGACCGCCGAAGGCGCCTACGAGCGCCAGCCAGAACAGCGACACGCCGAGCGCACGGCGCAAGATGCCGCGCAGCACTTCATGGTCTTCGATATCGTGGCCGATGAGCAGTCGAAAGCCGCCCGGAAGAAGGAACAGCCGCAACAACGCCGGATGCTTGATCCCCGGCTCGCCGCGTCGCTCATAGGTCGTCTCGACGAGCTCGGTGCCGCCCGAGGGCGTGAACGCCGGCGGCTCGATATTGCCGACGATGACCTCCCCCGAATGGCTCGAGAGCAGATAGAGCGACCCCCCCGGCGCCCGCACCCGGCGCTCGACCGCATTGGCGAGCTGACGAAGGCCGCCTTGCGAATATTGTTCGGAAAGCGCCCTGATCTCGGCGTCCACGGTCTGCTCGATCTGCTCGTCGAGCACCTCCTTGACGCGCGCGCCGACACGAGCGAGCACGAGCCCCGCGCCGATTGAGAACAGCACGAGATAGGCGATCGAAAGCTTGAACGCCGTTGTCCGGAAAAGCTTACCGAGCGCCGTCACGGATCATATACCCGGCGCCGCGGATCGTATGCAGAAGCGGGTTCTCGCGGCCTTTGTCGATCTTGGAGCGCAAACGCGAAATATGCACGTCGATGACGTTGGTCTGCGGATCGAAATGGTAGTCCCAGACATTTTCGAGCAGCATGGTGCGAGTCACCACCTGCCCTGCATGCTTCATCAGATATTCGAGCAGCCGGAATTCACGGGGCTGAAGCGCGACCTCCTGGCCGGCCACCGACACCTTGTGCGACAAGCGATCGAGCTCCAGATCGCCAACGCGATATTGGGTTTCTTCGCCTTTGGGGCCGACGCGACGGCGCGACAGCGCCTCGACGCGCGCCAGCAGCTCGGAGAAGGCATAAGGCTTCGGCAAATAGTCGTCGCCGCCGGCGCGCAGACCCTTCACGCGGTCATCCACTTGGCCAAGGGCGGAAAGAATGAGCGCGGGCGTTTCGACGCCTTGCTCGCGTAAGCCCGAGATCAGCGACAGACCGTCCATCTTCGGAAGCATCCTGTCGACGATGAGCACGTCATAGTCGCCTTCGCTGGCGCGGCCATAGCCGGCAAGCCCGTCGGCGGCATGTTCGGCGACATGCCCTTGTTCGCGGAAGGCCTTGACGAGGTATTCGCTCGCCTCGCTATCATCTTCAATAATCAGTATGCGCATGATTCTCTATATCCGAGATTGCAAAAAAACGGCAGGCCGGCGCATTGTGCGCCGGCCTGCCCGCGTTCGGGAGCCAGGAGGGGACTGGCTCTGCCCGACGCTCTTCGTTGCGGAGACCGGCTGCGGGCGGGTGCAGTGTGTCGCGGTCTCTACGCAAGAAGTTCCTTAAACCGGCTCAGCCGGCGCCCTTCACGGGAACGGCGAGGAATTTCGCCCCATCCGCAGACTTCACCCGCAAGAGCACCGATCGGCGGCCGTCCTTGCGCGCGGCCTCGAGCGCAGCGGCGAGATCGCGGCGGGAGCTGACCGGCTGTCCGCCGGCCTCGACGATCACGTCGCCCCTGCGCAATCCCTTTTGCGCGGCCGGGCCTGACGGATCGAGATCCGTCACGAGCAGCCCTTCCCGGCCCGCGCCGCGCACCTCGGTCGCCGGCACGACTTCAATTCCGAGGCCGGACAGCTCCGGACCGCGCTCGGAAAAGTTTTCGTCGTCGGCGCGCGCTTCCTGCTCGTCAGGCAAAGCGCCGAGTTTGAGCTTCACGGTCTTTTCGGCGCCAGAGCGCTGATAGGTCAGGTCCACCGTCTTGCCGGGGCCAAGTGCGGCGATACGACGCGCAAGATCGCGTGTAGTCTCGATTTTCTCGCCATTGACCGCGACGATGACGTCGCCCGCCTTCAGGCCCGCTTCTTCGGCCGGGGCGCCCTTCTGCGGCTGCGCGATCAGCGCGCCCTTCGTGGACTTCAGCCCCATGCTGTCGGCGATTTCCTGCGTGACGTTCTGAATCTTGACGCCGATCCAGCCGCGCGCCACGGAGCCCTTGTCCTTCAAAGCCGCGACAACGTCCTTGGCGACCTCCGTCGGAATGGCGAAGCCGATGCCGATCGAACCGCCCGACGGCGAATAGATCGCTGTGTTGACGCCAATCACATTGCCATGCGCGTCGAAGGCGGGACCGCCCGAGTTGCCGCGATTGACCGGCGCGTCGATCTGCAGGAAATCGTCATAGGGGCCGGCTCCGATGTCGCGCCCGCGCGCCGAGACGATGCCGGCGGTCACCGAGCCGCCGAGGCCAAACGGGTTGCCGACCGCAATCACCCAATCGCCCACGCGCGGCGCCGTCGTGCCCCACTCGACATAGGGCAACTTCTGGCCATCGCTGATCTTGAGCAGCGCCAAGTCCGTGCGCTTGTCGGTTCCGATCACCTTGGCCGGCAGCGACCGGCCGTCATCGAGCGCGACCTCGACTTCATTGGCGTGTTCGACGACATGGTTGTTGGTTACGACATAGCCGTCAGGGCTGATGATGAATCCGGAGCCCTGCGACATCGTCATGTGTTTCTGCGGACGGCCTTGACCCTGTTCGCCGAAACGCTTGAAGAAACGATACATCGGGTCGTCGGGCGATATGTCGGGCATCTCGAACATACCGCCTTGCGAATCTTCCATCGCCTTGACCTTGATGGCGACGACCGCGGGTTTCACGCGCTCGACAATGTCGGCGAAGGACGTGGGGCCGCCGGAAGCGATCGGTCCCGAAAGCGGCGCTTCGGCGTAAGCCGGCGTCAGCGGCGTCGGACCGATGGCGGCGCCAAGCGCGAACGCGGCCGCTGCGCCCAGCAGCGCCAAGCGGGACGCGCGGCGCGGCGCTTCCATGGCGCGGTCGCGAGGATTGATTGCGATAGGCATTCTTCGAAAATCTCCATCTCAGAGCGACGCCTCGCGGAGGAGAAGCAAAACGTCGCCGCGAGTAGAAGATGGAGATGGGCGCTTTGCCGGCCAATGGCGGCGGGATGAAACTTTCGTAAGGCGACCCTACAACCAGCCAGCGCGGCGGAGGCGATAGTAGAGATAGGCGCAAACCGTCGCTGTCACGCTCAGGACGACGTAATAGCCATATTTCCAGCCAAGCTCCGGCATATGCTCGAAATTCATGCCGTAAATGCCGGCGACGGCTGTGGGCACGGCGAGAATGGCGGCCCATGCGGCAAGCCGGCGGGAGATGTCGGTCTGCTGCATCTGCGAATTCATCAGGCTCGCTTCAAAGGCGAAGGCGAGAGTCTCGCGCATCGTGTCGATGCGCTCCTGCACGCGCCGCAGATGATCGCGCACGTCGCGGAAATGCGGCCGCATACCCGGATCGATGGCGACGACGTCGCTGCGCTCCAAGCGTCGACAGACATCGGAAAGCGGCGTCGCGGCGTTGCGAAGATGCAGCAGGTCGCGGCGCATCGTATAGAGCTGCTCGATTTCCGCCTTGCCCATCGTCGTCGTGATGACATGGTCCTCGATGTCCTCGACCTCGCTATCGATAGCGTCGAGCACCGGGAAGTAATTGTCGACGATGAAATCGAGAATGGCGTAGACGATGAAGTCCTCGCCCTCGGAGAGTCGCTCCGCGCGCGCTTCGCAGCGTTCGCGCACATGCGCATAAGATTCTGAGGCTCCGTGGCGCACGCTCACGACATAGCCGACGCCTACGAAAAGATGCGTCTCGCCAAAGGCGATGTGGCCGTCAACCATCTGCGCGGTGCGCGCGACGATGAAGATGCTGTCCTCATATTCTTCGAGCTTGGGGAACTGATGCGCTTTGAAGGCGTCCTCGATCGCGAGGTGATGGAGCGAGAACTGGCGCGCAACGCGCTCAAGCAGCTCCTTGGACGGTTCGTAAAGCCCGATCCAAACGACATGGCCCTCGCGCTTGGCCCACTCTCCGGCTTCATCGATCGTGATATCAGCGATCTTGCGGCCGCCCTGATAGACGGCCGCCGCGACGATCCCCGCTTCTTGGGGCTTTGTCGCCGGCGCCCGGTTATCCATGGTCGCTCTCCCGCCGTCAGGAAGGCTTCGATCCGCCGCGGGTCACGCCGACCTTTGCCGGCCGCAACACGCGTTCGCCGATCATATAGCCTTCCTCAACGACCTGAGCGACCGTGCCTGCGGGCTGAGTCTCATCAGGGATTTCGAACAGCGCCTCATGCTGATTGGGATCAAAGCGCGCGCCCTGCGCTTCGATCTTCTTGACGCCGAAGCGGGCAAGCCGCGCCAGAAAATCGCGCTCCATTACCGCGACGCCTTCGACGAGCGACGCTACCGCCGGGTCTGCGCGCGCTCCCTCGGGCGCGTTCTCCAAGGTGCGGCGCAGATTATCGGCGAAAGACAGCGTTTCCCGCGCAAAATTCGCGACGCCATAGGCTTTCGCGTCGGCAACCTCGCGCTCGGCGCGGCGGCGCACATTTTCGACCTCGGCGAGCGCGCGAAGCAGCTTGTCCTTTAGACCCGCATTTTCCGCATACAGATTTTCGAGTTCGGTGAAGGGCTCTGGTTGCGCAATGTCGGATTCCGCCGAGGGTTGCGACAGGGATGAGGGCTCCGCCGCGCTTTTGTTTCCTGTCGCGTTACCTTTCTTATCGGCATTCATTGGATCGCTCATGCTATCACCGTGGTTCTTGTAAAAGGCACGATATCTGCGCGCGCAACGTCAAAATCAAGTCGGTACGGCGGCGGGGTTTTTTTGGCCGCGGCCCCCTTGGCCGCCAAAGACTTCCAGAAGCTGGCGCTTGATCGCCGCCTGACGCTGCGGCGAGACGATTTTCGCGCCGGTCAGGTCGGTGACGTAGAAAGCGTCGACGGCGCGCTCGCCGAAGGTGACGATATGCGCCGAAGCGATATTGAGGTTGAGCCTTGAGATCGCATTGGTGAGTTCGAAAAGAAGACCTTCGCGGTCCAGCCCCGAGACCTCGATCACCGTGTAGACGTTGGACAGGCTGTTATCGACGACGACTTCCGGCGCGACCGAGAAGGCGTCGGTCGGCTGATAGGCTTTGGCGCGCGCCTTCAATTCGTCGGACACGACGACCTCGCCGCGCAACGCTCTGGCGATAAGGTCCGCGATCCGCCGGGCGCGACGCATCTCGTCTTCATCATGATCGAAGGCGCGCGAGAAGAAGATCGTGTCGAGCGCGAGACCATCCACAGTGGTGAAGATATGCGCGTCTACGATATTGGCGCCCCCTGCCGCGCAGCCGCCGGCGATGATCGACAGCAGTCGCGGATTGTCGGGCGCCACCACGGTAAGTTCAACGGCCCCCCGCGTTCTGTCGAGTTCAACCGCCGTCGCAAGCGGCGCCGGCGCGCCATTCATCTTGTGCAGCAGCTCGGCGTGGCGAACCTTGCGCGCGACGTCGACCTTAAGCCAATAGGCCGGATAGTGGCGTTTGGCGTAGGCGTCGAACTCCTCATCGCTCCACTCCGGCAGCGCCGCGCGTAGTTCTTCTTTCGCGGCCGTAACGCGGCTCTTGCGATCGACCGCCGAGTGCCCGCCGCCGAGCACGACTTCCGTCTCCCAATAGAGGACGCGCAGCAGTTGCTCCTTCCACGCGTCGAGCACGCCGGGCCCGACCGCATTAATGTCGCATACGGTGAGAACGAACAGCATCTTCAGCCGCTCCATCGTCTGAACGATGGCGGCGAAATTTTCGATCGTGACGCGGTCGGAAAGATCGCGGCTCTGCGCGAAGCTCGATAGGGTGAGATGATGCTCGATAAGCCAGGCGACGGACTCGGTCTCGCCGGGCGTGAATCCCAGGCGCGGACATAGCGTGCGCGCGACTTCCATGCCGGCGACGGAGTGATCCTCCTTTCGGCCCTTGGCGATGTCATGCAGGAAGAGACCAAGATACAGGACCTTGCGGTTGACGATCGTCGGCAGGATTTCGCTGACGAGCTGCTGGTGCTCCGGCATGCGGCCAGCTTCGAGATCTGACAATCCGCCGACCGCGCGCAGCAGATGTTCATCGACCGTATAGTGATGATACATGTTGAACTGCATCATCGCGACGACTTTGCCGAAATCCGGAATGAACCGGCCCAGCACGCCGGTCTCGTTCATCCGTCGCAGCGTGATTTCGGTCATGTTGCGCGAGAGCAGGATTTCGAGAAACAACCGATTGGCTTCTTTGTTGGCGCGTAAATTGGAGTCGATCAGGCGCAGCGACAGGGTCACCGCGCGCAAGGCGTCGGGGTGCAGCGGCAGGCCGTGATGATCGGCCATCCAGAACAGTCGGATGATATTGACGGGATCGCGCTTGAACACGTCGGCGTCGACGATGCTGATGCGATCGTGATCGACGATGAAATCGCCTTGCGGGGCGCGGCTGCGCCGACGCCGAAACGGCTGCAGGAAACGTTCAAAAATGGCGCGGGGCTTCGCCTGCTTTTCTTCAAGCGCTGCGCAGACGATTGCGGTGAGATCGCCGACTTCCTTGGCGACCAGAAAATAGTGCTTCATGAAGCGCTCGACCGGCGACAGTCCGCTGCGATCGTGATAGCCGAGGCGCCGGGCGATCGCAGGCTGAACGTCGAAGGAAAGCCGTTCCTCGGCCCGGCCGGTGGCAAAATGCAGGTGGCAGCGCACGCGCCAAAGAAACTCTTCGCAGCGCTCGAAGAGGCTGAGCTCGGCGGCGGTGAAAAGCCCAGCGGCGACGAGCTCCTTCGGCTCGCGCACGCGATAGACATATTTCGCGATCCAGAACAGCGTATTGAGATCGCGCAGGCCGCCCTTGCCTTCCTTCACATTGGGTTCGACAAGATAGCGCGAGGCGCCGGCGTGCATCACGCGCGCGTCGCGTTCGGCGAGCTTGGCGGAGACGAATTCGCGCGTGTCGGAACGGGCGATCTCGCGGTCGAAACTGTCGCGGAATTCATTGAAGAGTTCGACGTTGCCGAGGATGAAACGCGATTCGAGAAGCGTCGTTCGAATGGTCATGTCGACGCGAGCCTGACGCATGCATTCGGCGACGGAGCGAGTCGCATGGCCGACCTTCTGGCGCAGATCCCAAAGAATATAAAGGATCGCCTCGATGACGCTTTCGCCCCAGGGGGTCTGTTTGTAAGGAACGAGAAACTGAAGATCGATGTCGGAACCTGGCGCGAGCGCCCCGCGCCCATAGCCGCCGACGGCGACAATGGCGAGACGCTCGGCGAAGGTCGGATTGTCGACGACGTAAACATAGCGCACGACATAGTCGTAGATCGCGCCGATCAACTCGTCTTCGAGCGCGGAAAGCAATCGCGCGCAGGCCCATCCCGAGCCGCGCGCCTCTAGCCGGGCACGGGCGATTTCACGTCCTTCCGCGAGAACGGAGCGAAACAATTCGACAATCGCCGTGCGCCGGGCATGGCCGCGCTCGGTCTTGCAGATCGTCGCAACTGCGGGCGCCAGCGCCTCTCGCAGACCTTGGAATTGGGCGTCCGGATCAAGGCCGGCGAAAACGCCGATCGGCGCGGCTTCGTTCATCGCGCATGTTCCGGCGGTCGACCCGATGCGCGCAGAGCGCGCAGCCGGTTTTCGATCGCGTCGAAGAGCGGCGGCGCGAGATCCGGCCCGCCGATGCGTTTTAACGCGCGCAGCCCCGTGGGCGAGGTGACGTTGATTTCGGTGAGCCAGCCGTCGATCACGTCGATGCCGACAAAGACGAGGCCGCGCCGTTTCAGCTCCGGCCCGAGCCGCGCGCAAATCTCCGTCTCTCGCGCGTCGAGTTCTGACGCCGCCGGCGCCCCGCCCCGCACCAGATTGGAGCGAATGTCGTCATCGGCGGGAATACGGTTGATCGCGCCCATCGCCTCGCCGTCAATAAGAAGGATGCGCTTGTCGCCCTTCACGATCTCCGGCAGGAAGCGCTGCACGACCCAAGGCTCGCGAAACATCGTCGCGAACATATCGAAGAGCGAACCGAAGTTCGGATCGCGGCGCCCGACCTTGAACACCGCGGCGCCGCCATGGCCGTAGAGCGGCTTCATGACGATCTCGCCGTGCTTGGCGCGAAAGCGCTCGATCGCCGCGCGGTCGCGGGTGATGAGCGTCGGCGGCATCAGATCGCTAAACTCCATGACGAAGATTTTTTCGGGCGCATTGCGGACATGCGCCGGGTCGTTGACGACAAGCGTCCTCGGCGCGAGCCGCTCCAGAAAATGCGTCGAAGTAATATAGGCGAGATCGAACGGCGGGTCCTGGCGCAGCAGCACCACGTCCATGGCGCCGAGGTCGAGCTCGGTCGTCTCGCCGAGCATGTAATAGCCGGACGGATCGTCGAAAACCTCGATGCGATGGCCGCGCGCCGTCAGCCGCTCGCCTTCGAGCGACAGCCGATCCGGCGTGTAAAACCATAAACGATGCCCTCTACGCTTTGCCTCCAGCATCAGGGCAAAAGTCGAATCGCCTGCAAAATTAATGCGTTCCAACGGGTCCATCTGGACCGCTATGTCGAGCATCGATCCCCCTGCCGCCGCCGCCGTCCGGCGCCCCTTCAGGCGCGGGCCGCCCTTTCGGGCGACACATAGCAGGAGAATCGCGGCCCTGCGCAACCCTCGACCGGCGCGCCGGCGCTCAGGCCGAGCGAGCGGGGTCAGATCCCGTAATCGAAGGAATCATAGGCGAGGCCGCGCAGGAGCTGATCCATGTCGCGCGCGGGCTCGGTGCGGGATTCAATCCCAACCACCTTCGCCGGAACGCCGGCGACGATCGAATTCGGCGGGACCGATTTCAGCACGACGGAGCCCGCGGCGATGCGCGAACAGGCGCCGATCTCGATATTGCCGAGGATTTTGGCCCCCGCGCCGATCATCACCCCGCGTCTGACCTTGGGATGGCGGTCGCCCGCGACTTTGCCGGTGCCGCCGAGAGTCACGCCGTGCAGGATCGACACGTCGGCATCGATCACCGCCGTCTCGCCGACGACGAAGCCAGTGCCGTGATCGAGGAACAAGCCCTTGCCCAGGCGCGCCGCCGGGTGAATGTCGGCGGCCAGCGCGTCAGACGCGCGGCTCTGAATGTAAAAGGCGAAGTCGTGTCGGCGCCCGCGCCACAGCGCATGCGCGAGCCGCGCCGACTGGATCGCATGGAATCCCTTGAAATAGAGCAGCGGCTCGATCATCCGCCCGCAGGCCGGATCGCGCTCGACGCAGGCGGCGAGGTCGGCGCGGAAAGCGGCCGCGATCGTCTCGTCGTCATCCGCCGCCTGAATGAAGGCGTCGGCGATCGTCTCGGCGTCGATCGCCGAGGCCCCGAGACGCGCCGCGATGCGAAAAACCACGGCTTCTTCGAGCGACGCCCGATCAAGGATCGCGCCGAGCATCAGCGCCGACAGCGAGGGATCGAGGCGCAGCGCTTCCTCGGCCTCGCGGCGCATATGCGCCCACATCGCCTTGGACTCGGCGGCAAGCGCGCTGAAGTCTTTGCTCGGCGCGTCGGCGTCCATCCCTAGAACTTCACCGCCGGCGGCGTTTGCGCCGCGTCGGTCGCCGAGAACTCCGCCATCGGCTTGGTTCCGGCGAAGAAGGTCTTCGCCCACAGCAGCGTCGGGAAGGTGCGCAGCGAGGTGTTGAACTCCCGCACCGCCTCGATGTAGTCGCGCCGCGCGACATTGATGCGGTTCTCGGTGCCTTCGAGCTGCGATTGCAGGGCGAGGAAGTTCTGGTTCGATTTCAGATCGGGATAGGCTTCGCTGACCGCGATCAGCCGGCCGAGCGCGCCGGTGAGCTGATTTTGCGCTTCCTGGAACTGCTTCATCTTTTCAGGGTCGGTCAGCGAGCCGGCGTCGATCTTGACCGAGGTCGCCTTGGCGCGCGCCTCGACCACCGAGGTGAGCACGTCCTTTTCCTGCTTGGCGTAGCCCTTCACCGTCTCGACCAGGTTGGGAATCAGATCGGAGCGGCGCTGATATTGCGACTGCACTTCCGACCATCTCGCCTTGGCGTTTTCTTCAAGCGTCGGAATCGTATTGTAGCCGCAGCCCGAAAGACCCAAGCTAAGGAAAATCGCGGCGGCGACGGTGCGCCAGCGGGAAAAGTCGCGCATATAAATCTCCCAGAGAGCGGCGCGGCGCGCCGGCGGTCATGCCGCGGAATGTAAGGCGTGGCCATGGCCAAGGAAAGGGCGCGGCCGGACGCTCAATCGGCGCTGAAATTGAGGTAGAATACGCCGTCGCCACAGGGATGCAGGCTAGATGCAAATCGACGAGATCATAGGCAATTTCGAACTGCTCGATGAGTGGGAGGACCGCTACCGCTATCTCATCGAGCTTGGCCGCACGCTCGAGCCGCTGCCGAAACACGCCTATACGGACGAAAACAAAGTGCGCGGCTGCGCCAGCCAGGTGTGGCTCGAAACGACGCCGACGCGCGACGCCGACGGCCGCGTGACCCTGTCGTTTCGCGGCGACAGCGACGCCCATATCGTGCGCGGTCTCGTCGCGCTGACGCTGGCGCTCTATTCCGGTCGGCCGGCGCAGGAAATCGTCGACACTGATGCGCAGCCGCTGTTCAAGGAGCTGGGCCTCGCCGAACATCTGACGCCGCAACGCGCCAACGGACTGCGCTCGATGGTCGAGCGCATCAAGAAAGAAGCCAGAGAGGCGATGGCGGCGTAGCTCGGCAAACTCCGCCGCGTCATGCCCGGCCTTGGGCCGGGCATCCACGCATCGCTTCACTCATCTGGCGTGGATGGCCGGGACAAGCCCGGCCATGACGGGGGTGGCGCCTGACATCCTCGGCCGGTAGTCCTCCGCGCCCCAATGCAGCAGCGTCTACGCTCCATCGTCGTTGGGCCGTTTCGCGACATAAGCGACCCGTAGGCCAGGTACGAAGCCCAGTCCTTCGTAAAAGCGATGCACCCGAGGGTCCGCTCGCCCGCTCTGCATCAGAACATGATGGCAGCCGCTCGCCCATGCCTGCGCCAGCGCGGCTCCAACAACCGAGCGACCATGCCCTTGACCGCGTAGATCAGGATGGGTGACGACATTTTCCAAGAAGGCATGGCGTCGACCTTCGCGCAGAAGGTTCGGCGCCGTGATGAGCATGCATGTCGCCGCGATGCGGTCGCTGTCATCGGACACGAAGACGTGAGCGCCTGGCTGCGCCAAAGTCTCACGCCAAATGCGTTCAGCGCATTCTAGCGGCTCAGCGGCGGCGCTGACTTCGGACGCAGCGAACAGCGCCAGAAGCGACGACAGATCGGATGCATGAGCGAGTCGAGCGATCGGCATCGAGATTGATATTCAAAAAGCGCGCGATTCGCTCAAGGGGTATGAGATGGCGGACCTAGTGTGCGTCGTTGCCTGGATGTCATGCTCGGCCTTGAGCCGAGCATCGACGAGCACTCCTTTGGTTTGGCGTGGATGGCCGGGACAAGCCCACTGGTGTCCGGTTTAGCATGGGCTGAGGTCGAGGCCGAGTTGTGCGCCGTCCTGGAGGGGATCTGGGTGGAGGTCCCGGAGGCGATTGATTGGCCGTCGATGCATGAGATTGACGCGTACCAGACGGGCGAAGGCGAGCGGGCTTTGAATGACGTTCTGCGCTTCTTGTGCGAGGCGCAGGAGCAGAAAGGCGATCAGCGCAACGGCGAGTTGAATGCGCACGGCGTTCTCGCTGCGACCGAGAAAATGCCTGATCTTCAAGGTCTGCTTGATCCAGCGGAAAAACAGTTCGATTTGCCAGCGCCGCTTGTAGAGCGCGGCGATTTCCTCGGCGGGCGCGTCGAGGTCGTTGGAGAGGATGCGCAGCACCTTGCCGGTCTCGATCCGCACGCGCACCTCGCGCACGGGATCGGCAAAGGGGTTCTTGCGGCTTGCGGCGAGCCGAGCCGGAAGACGCCCGATGCGGTCGCTCAAAATATCCGAGCCTTCCCCGACCTCGCTTTCGACGACATGGGACAGTTTCGTATTGGCTTTCAATCTCGTGACGATGCGGCATCCGGCGGCGTCGAGCTTCGCCCACCAGCCGTAGTCGTAATAGCCAAGATCAAAAACATAAGTCGCTGCGGGATCGATCGGCATCTCCTTGGCGGCGGTGATGTCGTTGACTTTCGGCCCGCTCAGCGCGGCGTAGAGCGGGCAGTCGGCGTCGGGGTCATAGACGACGTGAAGCTTCGCGCCGCAGGCGTTTGTCGAGAACCGCGCCCATTCGCACAAGCCATTCAAACGGAAGCTGGTTGCGTCGATGAGATACAGCGGCTCGCGCATCTTCTTACGCAATCCGGGCATCGCCTGCGCGACCAGCCGCGCAAAAAGCCCGGTAAACACCTCGGCGCTGCGAAGATTGTTGGCGTCCGAAAGGGTCGAGCGCGACGCCGTGCGCGCGCCCAGATGATACAGCTTCGGCGCATGGCTCTCAAGCGCGCCGACGATGTCCCGCAGACTTTCGGCGCCGGCCAGTTGCCCATAAAGCAAGGCCAAAAGCTGGCTCTTGGTCGTCAGCTTGCGCACACGCGCATCCGCGCCATGCTCTTCCACAAGACGCTCGAATGCGCGCCAAGGAAGGTGCTTCGTGATCGAATGAAATACGCTATTTTGATGCCGCACGGCCTTGCTTCCTTCTCGTGTCCGAACCCGTCGCCAAACGATTCGGACCAAGAGGAATCAATGCCGTGCGCCCTGTCCACACAAAACTCAACCGGACAGCCGTGGGACAAGCCCGGCCATGACGCGCTGACGCTCACATCCTCGGACGGTAATCCTCGGCGCCCCAATGCAATAGCGCGTCGGCGCGGTCGCGGCCGCGGGCCTCGACGGCGAGACCGTAGTGGCGCGCCAATCGATCGAGCGCGATTCTCAGCACGACTTTCGCCGAGCGCGGCGGCCAGCCGCGCTCGGTCTCAATGATCTCCAAACCCTTGAGATAGCCACAGACATCGGTCAGTAGGCCCGCCATTTCCGGCCCCACGGCGTCGAAGGCGCGGGCGAGGCGCCGGCGCGCGTCGATGGCGACCTCGGAGACGGTCCCCGCGTCGGCGCCGCGGCGCGCGGCGTTGATCGACGCCTCCCAATTCGCGGTCACGCGCTGCAACAGCTGCGCCTGCTCGATGTCGCGGCGAAAGCGCTCGCCGGCTTCGAATTGCGCGGCGTCGAGGAAGGAGCGCCCTTCCCGGTCCTTGCGCCGCGCAAGCCAAGCGAGCGGGCTTTCCGCGTCGTTGACGAGCGCCGGACGCGCGCCCTTGTCGAGCTGGCGCAGCGCATAGGATGCGTGCTGCGCGCGAAAAGGTTCGGCCTGATCGACATCCGGCGCGGACAGTCTGCGAAGATGCGCGCGGCCGGCGTCGGTGAGCGCCATCCGCCGCTCAACGCCATCCTGTTCCCATCGGACGAGTCCCTCGGCGAGGGCTGCGTCGCCGGCGGCTACCGGCAGTCGCGCGCGCACGACGGTGACGCCCTTGTTCGCCGCAAGCACGACCAGCGTCGACGCCTCCAGCGCGCTGAGCGCGCCGCGCGCGCTCGGCTCTTCGAGCGCCTGCAACAGCCGGCGCATGGCGCGGCCAATGTCTTCACCGAACGAACGTCGCGCGCCCTTCTTCATTGCGCGCTCCCTTGAGCAAGAAGGGCGCAGATCATGTCGCGCTGGGCGGCGAGCGCAGTTTCGAGGCGCCGCGCGGCGGCGTCGAATGAGGGATCGTCGCGCAAATCCTCGATCGTCGCGCAGGCGTGACGGATGGTGGCGCGGTCGCGCGCGAATGTTCTGGCACAGGCGGAAACGCTCGCGCCGAGCGCGACGTGGTCGAGATAGACGGCGAGCTGACGGGCCCGGGCGACCGAGGGGCGGGACCGGCTGACTGAAAAAAGTTCGGCAAAGGGCGCGGCCTGAGCCGCTGCCGCCGCAGCGGCGCTGAGGCCCGGAATGGGCGGCGCGGGACGGAGAAACATCGAAGCCTCCAGCTTGGGTGAAGCCGCAACCTATTGCGGAATTTAGTCCCATTTATATACTTGACAAAGCGCGGCCAAGATCATACAAATAGGAAGCATCCAGACAAGACGGCGCGGTTTTCGGCCCGTTGAGAGCCAAAATCGCGACAAAGGATAAAATCCTATTTAGGACTGAAGTCAATGGTCGACCTAACCGCCCCGATCTTCACCGACGCCGAAGCAGCCCGCCAACATCTTGAAGCGCAGGTCTGGCCGAACGGCCCAGTTTGCCCGCATTGCGGCAATGCCGACGGCGAACGCATCACCGCGCTTAAGGGCAAATCTCACCGCCACGGCCTCTACCAGTGCATGGAATGCCGGGAGCAATTCACCGTAACCGTCGGCTCTGCCTTTGAGCGCTCCAAAATCCCGCTCAATAAGTGGTTGCTCGCAACCTATCTCTTGAACGCCTCCAAGAAGGGCTACAGCGCCCACCAGCTTCACCGCACGCTCGGCGTCACTTACAAAACCGCGTGGTTTATGTTTCACCGCATCCGCGAAGCGATGAAGGATGACGTTGCCACCTCTGGCCCGCTCGGCGGCGAGGGCAAGATCGTCGAGGCCGACGAAACATACCAAGGGAAGAAAGAAACCGTCATTAAGCGCACGAAACGCGGCAAGCCCTCCCATAGCTCCAAGCGTTCTATTGTTGCCCTTGTCGAGCGCGGCGGGCGCGTCCGTTCATTCCATGTCGAGACAGCGACCAAGGAAAAGGTCCGCGAAATCCTCGTCACCAACGCCAGCCGCGCCTCAAAGCTCCACACCGACGAAAGCAATTTGTATATGGCGGTCGGCAAGGAATTCGCCGGGCATGAAACCGTCACGCACAGCGCGGAGGAATACGTTCGCGGCGACGTTCACACCAACACGATTGAAGGCTTCTTTTCGATCTTCAAGCGCGGGATGCGCGGCGTCTATCAGCATTGTTCAGAAAAGCATTTAAGCCGCTATCTGGTCGAGTTCGACCACCGCTATAACCACCGCGCCAAACTCGGATTTGACGACGCCATGCGCGCCGACAAGGCGCTTGCGGGCATCAAAGGGCGCCGGCTCTACTATCGCAGACCTGACGAAGCCGCAAACGCTTAAGCAGGCGGCGCGCAAGTTCCTGCGCTGGCGAAAATCAAGAAATCCGTAGCAATTTGATGATCACGGAATCTCCTAGC
>Ga0194113_10000176_pt1 | contig 76532 bp, 81 predicted proteins | sample TA2MahC200mmetaG_FD_146193 | JGI IMG/M metagenome (GOLD analysis project Ga0194113, IMG submission 146193) | Freshwater microbial communities from Lake Tanganyika, Tanzania - TA2015017 Mahale Deep Cast 200m | ecosystem: Environmental > Aquatic > Freshwater > Lake | place: Tanzania: Lake...
CTTCATAATCTCCTCACTTACAGGGTGATAGTTTTTGTTTTTGACCAAACCTATTATAACCAAGATCTATCGCCCTGTAAGTAAGTTTTTTTCAAATCTTGAAAAGAAAAATCGCTCAGTTTAGGTCTAAGTGAGTGTTTCTTTCTATAGTCTTCGACTTAGAATCTCAACCCTCCATTCCATATTTCAAACGCAAATCAGCGATATGGGTAAGTTGGTGAAGAAGAATTATTCAACTTGACTATCAATCCATTTAAGAATAGGCTTATTTCGTTAACCTTTCTGCCACGCACTAATGGGAGATTTTTTTATCCATGTAGATCCTTATGAGTGAGGCTCAGTACAATACGAACCGATGGCGAATTTTTTTGGTCGGGGTGATTCTGTGCCTGGTCTCCCAGGCATGCTTAAATCCTACCTGGCTTCAAGAGAGCAGCGTATCTTCTGCTAAGAAGGTAGGAAATTTAATTTGGGTGCCTCTCGCTTACCAGTCTTACGATTACACCTGTGGGATCAGTGCTCTCCAGTCAGTTCTTTATTATTACGGGAAAGAGCTTCGCCATGATGAGCTGGTCAAGGCTTTAGAACCAGATCCGATAAAAGGTACTAACTACAGAAGGATAGCCGAGTTCGCCCGCTCTCTTGGATTTCGGGTGGATGTACTTGTCCATATGTCGCTGGAGGACCTCAAAACGTTGCTTGATTCACGAAAGCCGGTAATCGTCGCCATTCAGGCGTGGCCTGATTCTCCAATTCGGTGGTCAGAAAGTTGGGACGAGGGGCATTACGCTGTTGCTATAGGATATGATAAGACAAATATCTATTTCATGGATCCATCGATCTTCGGCCATTACGCCTTTATTCCTATTCCAGAGTTTCTCGATCGTTGGCATGACATCGACGACCAGGAAAAATTAATACATTTTGGCATGGTGATTTCGTTGGAGGGAGCTGCAATCTACGATCCTGATACCATTAAGCGATTGGATTAAGGGACTGTAAGTATGGGCGTTGAAACGGGAACGTAAGCAAGAATTGCAATGAACCAGGGGAAGCAAAAAGGTTAGGTCTTGCAACATAACCATCTGATAATTAGGGAAATATTAATGCTAAACTGAATCCAATTGCCCCATTTGGGAGGATGTGGCATATGAAAAAGATTGTTATCTTGTTACTCACAATGTTTTTTGTGATCGTGGGTAATTATGCTGGAAGCTATGGAACGGTCAATCGGATACCCGATGATAAGATTCTGGTGGATTCTGGTGTTCCCGGCTGGATTCCAAATCCTCTTATTGGTAGCCATAACTGGAAGAAATTTTTTAGCGACGAAAAGTATTCTTCTTCCAAAAGAGTTGAGTCAACGTGGTATTTTGACTCGCAAACGATGATAAAGGCAACTTCTGAAAAGTTAAATTTTAAAGGCCAACCCATGGGGTTAGAGGGGGCTACTTTGGTATGGACTAAGGTGGTTGGGTTAAAACCCGAGGGGATTAAGTATCTGTTTTATGCATTATGGCCTGATAAACGTGTCACTTTGTTTTTTGGAATTTTTGAAAAAGAAGATGGCGTAAAATTTGTAGAAGATGTGAGCGAAATGGAAGACATTCAAAAATTGGCCCCCGGGTTCCAGAAAGAAGTGCTCGAAAATCTTCATAATGCTGTTTCTAAGCCTTGGTGGAAGGTGTGGTGAAAATTTGAATCGTCAAAAAGCGAAAGGGTCTTTCCTTATAATAACCCATTAAGAATAATTTGGAATGTATGATTGCAAGACCTGACCCCTTTTGCCTTTTTCTGGGGGGGGCGGACCTGCGTTACGTGGACCCTGCTCAACTCCGTCGTTGGGCCTATAATCACGCTTGACATTAATCACGAGTAGCGTTATTATGCGATATAATGATTAAATCATTCAAGTGTGAATACACTGAAGCACTCTCAAAAGGTCAGCATGTCAGGGGATTCGCGAACATCGCTAAGGTGGCACGGCGTAAGCTTAGACAGCTCGAGATCGCCGGTCAACTTGATGATCTGAGGGTGCCACCCGGCAATCGCCTTGAAGCACTCAAGGGTGATCGTGCCGGTCAATATAGCATTCGGATCAACGATCAGTGGCGTGTCTGCTTTTGTTGGACGGATGCGGGTGCAGAAAATGTGGAAATCATTGATTACCACTGAGGAGGGTTCATTATGAGCAAGCTCGATCCTATTACTCCCGGCGAGATCCTTTTGGAAGAGTTTCTAATACCCATGGGTCTTAGCCAGTACCGTTTGGCCAAGGAAATTGGTGTTCCGGCTCAGCGTATCAGTGAGATTGTTGCAGGTAAGCGCGCGATCACGGCTGATACCGATTTACGGTTGTGTCGGTTTTTTGGCCTATCCAATGGCTATTGGTTGAGAGCTCAGGCTGCCCACGACACGGAGGTTACGGAGCGCACTCTTGGCCCAACGCTAAAGAAGATCAAACCTTATGCGGTAGCACAACACTTATAAGGCGCTCCAGCCGATGCTCGTACCTCCCAGGGCTGAACTTGGCGTTATTCTTGATTTCCATCGAAAATCTTCAGCTCGGATATATAGTGTATTTCCTCTCTTTGAAGGTGTAACCTGCGGATAGAATTTGATCTGTTCAATGATCAGGTTGTTAGGATGGATAGCACTCTTCGAACATTGGGGTTTTTTTCGTGACTCTTCCGAGGGCTTCGTGGAGGACGAATTCTACTTTGGAACGAACTCGATAGACCTTCAGCATTTGCTCTTCAATCTCTCTTGCTAACTCAGGCAGTTGATTCGGCTGGATTCCAACTCCGTATTCCACTTTAATTTTTAAAGGCGGAGTGATGTTCGGTGGCGGCTCGGTTAAAACGATCCGCATGGCTCCAGTCACCCTCGGGATAAAGGAGGTGATCACGTCGCGGACTGCGATCGGAAAGACGCTTGCCCCTTCCACAAAGAGTCGATCACTCAATCGTCCAAGGTGCTTGATCCGATAGCCCGGTCCCGGATATCCGCATTCGCATGGATGAGTGAAAACCTGGATGACATCTCCCAAACGATATTTGATCAAGGGCAGTCCTTCCCGATCGAGAGAAGTGAGCAGTCCCTCTCCAATTGCTCCGTTTTTAACTTCGATAGGCTGGTGAGTATCCAAATCGATCAGATCCTCTACCCATATGCTGAGGTCAAGGGCCACTTCATGAAGCCCATTGTATTCTTCTGCTAGGCAGGAACCGGAGAAACCCTCACTGTTAATCATCAGATAGTCGTTCCATTTTCCTCCGAATGCTTCTTCCATTCTTTTTCGAATAGAAGGAATAGCAACTCCAGGTTCGCCGCTCAGTAAAAGTTTTTTAATTCCGATTGCCGAGACAGGTTTTCCTGTTGACCTGGGATAGGCTTCGATGAAACCCTCTGCGAAAGAGGGGGTGGACATCAAGACATTGGGACGGGTTATATTTGCATATTCCACAATCTTTTCTACTGGAGTTTCAGCACCGAGGTCAAGGCAGAGGATGCCCATATATTGGAGAGGCGTTTTTACAATTCCTCCTGCCCATCCTCCGCTCAGGGGAAAGCAAAAGAGGACCCGGTCTGCGGGACGTATCCCTGCCAGCCAAAAAACACGAGCCGTCCCTTCATTCCAGCGGTCAAAATCGTGCTGGGTGAAAGAGTAGGTGAACGTCGGCATTCCCGTTGTTCCACCGGTTGTCTTGGTAATGATGATCTTTTCCGGCGGGCAGCAGAGGTGCATTCCGAAGGGATGGTTAAAACGTTCGAGAGATTCTTTCTGACTCTGTCTCTCCTCCTCCTTATCCATCAGGGGAGGGATCTTTCTAAAATCTGCCCAGGTCTTTATATCCTCAGGTTGAAAACCAATGTCATCAAATTTTTGTTTGTAGAATTCGGATCGGCCATAACAATATTTTAATTGTTTTCGCAGTCTCCTGAGGCGGATCTTTTCAATTTCTTCCCGGCTCAGAAGTTCTCTTTTTTCATTCCATACCTGTTTCATGGTTATCCTCTCTGAAAGGATTCTAAGGACAGAATGCGAAGATCATTTCCCTGAGAATAACAGAAGCCGTGACCGAAGAGACTTGGGTTGGATCGTAATCCGGAGTGAGTTCCACGAGGTCGAAGCCAATAACATGAAGGGACTGGAGAGTCTTAAATAGAGAGAGCAATTGTTGAAAGGTAAGACCCCCGGGCTCTGGTGTTCCAACACCCGGAAGAAGGCCGGGATCGATTACATCAAGATCAAGGCTGACATAAACCGGCTTCCCCGCGAGACGTTTCGTGATGGATTTCAAAGAACCTTGATCTAAAGAGACAAGGGACTTCATCTTCCTTGCCAACTTGAATTCCTCTTCTGTTCCGGAACGGATCCCGATCTGAACCAATTTTCCCTCGCCCAGACGATCAACCACTTTCCTCATCACGGTGCTATGAGAGAGAGCCTCGCCGAGGTAATCCTCTCTCAAGTCCGTATGAGCATCGATATGAATGAGGTAGAGATCAGGATGATATTTGATAAGCTCTTCAACGATTGGAAGGGTGATGAGATGATCGCCCCCAAGCAAGATCGGGAACTTATTTGCAGAAAGAATTTTCCTGAGACCTTTCTGGATCAGATTGAGAGATATTTTTTTCTCTCCGAAGGGGAGTTCGAGGTCTCCCATATCGTGAATTGAAAAACGGGTGAGATCCTTGTTGAAATAGGGGCTGTAGGTTTCGATGCCCCAGGACGCTCTTCGAATGGCAGAAGGCCCAAAACGGGCCCCAGGACGAAAAGAAGCCGAACCATCATAGGGACAGCCAAGAATGACTGCCTCGGCCTCCCTGAAAGAAGTGTTAGCTGAAATGAAGGATTGTTCTATGAAGGGAAGATTCATTCTAAGTATACCTTGAGGGAATTCCGGTGAGAGAAATCGTTTCGATGAAAAGTACTGTTAAATTCTTCCGTTGATCATCAAGTCAGGAAGAGATGATACGACTCCTTAGAGTCTTCCTGGCAAACCCCATTATTATTTTACTCTGTCTCCTCTTTCTCCCACAGGACAACAGCCGCGAAAGTGGCGCCGACCTTCTTCACCCTGTGTTCGACAGCTATGGAGGTGAGGTCCTTGATTACCCGTCCCCGCACCTTCATCCCCTCGATAGCCATCTGCCGGACGGTCTCCTCTATCTCTGCTTTTGGCCCACGAGAAGAGTATTCCATGATCAGCCCCGGATAATCGGGATTCTCTGGAAGGGCCACGGCCACAGCAGAGGCGATCATTTCCCCGGGTACGTCGCTGCTGATAGAGGCATAGGCTGTGGGGATCAGAGCGCCTGCAGGGAGGCGAACAGGAGAAATCAACTGGCAACGTGGCGGCACAATGCTGCTCATCTTCACCAGATTGGTATCTCCGATCCCTGCGCGGAGAAGGGCTCCGTCGAAAGCATTCAGAAGGGTGAAGCCTTCTGAATCTCCGGATACAAGAAAATAATGGGTTGGGGTTTTAATGATCACAGATCGCCTCCTTTATCTTTAAATTTGCCTGTTGAATGACCTTTGATGTTGATATTTATTTCCAGTCCTTCGTAGGGAACGGTTTTAAACCGTTCCCTACAGTGTTTGTTGGAACGAGCCCGCCCATCATTAAACCATTAAAAAGAGGGGGGAGAGCTGATCCACAGGATGACCGCTTCCTTCGAACCGCCATTGTGGAGCCAATGCTCTTTTTCAGCCGAAAGATAGAAACATTCCCCTCTTTTTAACTTTAACACCTCTCTTCCAAAACGTACGTTAACTCTCCCCCGGAGAACCAACCCGAACTCCTCTCCCTCGTGAGGTTTCTCCTTCGGCGTCGACTCCCCCTTCCGAAGGGTCAGGAGGATGGGTTCCAGACGCCGGTTGGTTGAGCCCGGGACCAGAAGCTCAAACTTATGAATCTTTTCTTTCTCAATGGTCACCCGGTCTTTTTCCCGGTAGACGATCTTTTCCTGGGAAGCCTCCTTGAAAAAATCGGAGATATCTTCATCCAGCGCCTCCAGGATCTGGACCAGGCTGTCCAGGGAGATCGACGTCAGGTCCCTTTCGATCTGGGAGATGAACCCCTTGGTCAGGTTGGCCCGCTCCGCAAGCTCCTCCTGAGTCAGGTTGCTCAACTGTCTCAAATTCTTGATGCGTTCTCCAATCTTCATAAAGCCGGTAGCACAGTTTACAAAGAAATTAGTTTAGTAATGTGTAAGACAGTATAGAAAGAAATTAGTTTAGCAAACTAAACTTGTAGAAATTATAACGTCCTTTTTAAGTTTGTCAAGCATTTTTTTGTAGTTAGAAACACTTTTTGCATTGGTCTCCTTATCACCTTTCTCTTTTGGTTTAGGTGATATGATTGCCCCCTTGACGGAGAGAGTGTTTTGTGTCAATTTAGCGTTATATTGGGAAGGAGAAGCCTTATGAAAAGCAAAACCACGATAAACACTCAAGGAGGTAATGTTACAAAAAAGGAGCTTCAATTATTCAAAAATGAGATTATCCAGCAATTCCATATTATTTCTGAGGGATTAATGGATCAGATAAAGCTTTTAGCCGAAGGGAATGCTGGAATTATTCAACACCTTGCCCAAATTCAAGAAGAAAATAAGAATGAGCATTCAGAAACTCGCGCCCTTATAAAAATTTCTTTCTCCCAACTGGATAGACGAATTTCTGATTTGGAATCTCAAATGAAGGAAGTACAGGAGTGGAAAAAACAGGTTCAGGTAAGATTTCAAGTTTGATATTCTTCAATTGATAAATTGTGATTTTTCTCCAGACAACTTGAAGAAAACATCCAATCATAATCTATTCTTATAATCATGGTAACTAAAATCTTTGATTAATTTAAATCCCCACTTGCCGGTCCATAGTCCGATGGAAGGATGACTGACGCCATTAAACATGGTGGTTTTGACTGTGGTGTAGTGGATCATGTCATCGAAAATGATTCGATCGCCTGGTTTTAATTCTTTTTCAAATGACCAATTTCCGATAAAGTCGCCTGCCAGACAACTGACCCCGCCCATTCGATAAGTTGGTTTCCCTGCCTGCTCATCTGTGGCGCCCAGGATGACGGGTTTATAGGGCATCTCCAAACAGTCGGGCATATGGCAGGTAAATGAGACATCGAGAACTGCTGTTTTTATACCGCTATTTTCAACAATATCCAGCACCGTAGATACCAGATATCCAGTTTTATAAGTGAAGGCACTCCCGGGTTCTAAAATGATCTGAACGCCATATCGATTCTTAAAATCCTTTAAGAGATGAATCAGGTGGGATATATCATAATCCTTTTTTGAAATCAGATGGCCTCCACCCATGTTCACCCATTTCAACCTGGGTAAAAACTTCCCGAATTTGTCTAAAAAGACGGCCAGCAACCTTTCCAGAGCAAAGGAATCCGCCTCGAATAATGTGTGGAAATGAAAACCTTCCACTCCCTGGGGGAGGTCATTGCCGAGTTGCTCTGCGGTTATGCCAAATCGTGATCCGGGTTTGCAGGGGTTATAGATGTCGAAAGCCGTATCTGAGAACTCAGGGTTAACACGGAGACCCATCGATACACCCTGTTGACTGGCTATGTTAGCATACTTCCGGAATTGGCCCATAGAATTAAAAGAGATATGGCTGCTAAACTTCAAAACATCAGGAATTGTCTTCTCTTCATAGGCAGGCGAATAAGTATGCGCTTTTACCCCGAGCTCCTCGAATGCCAATCGAGCTTCATTGAGTGAGCTTGCAGAAGCACCGAAACCATATTCTTTAAAGATCGGGAATACACCCCAGTTGGAGAAGGCCTTGAACGCTACGAGAATTTGAATCGGAGCAGCCTCTTTTCCCTTTTTTATTAAGTTGAGGTTATTTCGCAGGAGGGTTTCATCGATCACATAACACGGCGAAGGGATTTTGTTAAAGTCGATGAACATAGGTGGTAAAAAATTCCAAATCCCAAATCACAAATTTCAAATAAGCTCCAAATTCCAATGATCTAAATTTGTATTATTTTCGTTTAGGTCATTCGATATTGAAGTTTGAATATTATTTTGGATTTGGTGCTTGGATATTGGTGCTTAGTTATAGCCCCTATAATTCCAGATCCACATCATGCAATTCATGCCAGGGAAGGCCGTGGCGTTTCAACTGTTCCATGAATGGATCGGGGTCAAATTGTTCAACATTAAATACACCTGCTTTTCTCCAGTGGCCCGTTATAAACATCATCGCGCCGATCATTGCGGGCACTCCAGTGGTGTAACTTACCGCCTGGGTGCCGGTTTCTTTATAGGCATCCTGGTGTTTGCAGTTATTATAGATATAGTATGTCCTCTCTTTGCGATTCTTTATCCCTCTGATCCGGCAACCGATGGAGGTTTCGCCGGAGTAGTCTTTGCCGAGTTCCCCGGGGTCGGGAAGAACCGCTTTTAGGAATTTGAGGGGCACGATTGCTTTGCCTTCAAACAGGACAGGTTTAATGCTGGCCATTCCGATGTTTTGAATGACACGCAGATGGGTCAGATACTCTTGTCCAAAGGTCATCCAGAAGCGGGCTCTTTTTAAAGTCGGATAATTTTTCACCAACGATTCTAATTCCTCGTGATAGATGAGATAGGATTCACGGGGGCCAATATTTGGATAATCTAACGGTTTATGGATTTCATGGGGTTCCGTTTCAATCCATTTCCCATTTTCCCAGTATTTCCCTTTCTGGGTCACTTCACGAATGTTGATCTCCGGATTAAAGTTAGTCGCAAAGGGTTTTCCATGATCGCCTGCATTGCAGTCCACGATATCCAGGTAACGAATCTCGTCAAAATGGTGTTTGGCTGCATAGGCCGTGAAAACCCCCGACACCCCCGGATCAAAACCACAACCCAGAATAACGGTCAATCCGGCCTTTTTAAATCTCTGATGGTATGCCCATTGCCATTTATATTCGAATTTCGTCACATCCGGCGGTTCATAATTCGCCGTATCTAAATAGTTTACACCTGTTTCAAGACAGGCCTCCATGATGGTTAGATCCTGATAGGGGAGCGCTACGTTGATGACCATATCTGGTTTGACTCTTTTAAATAGTTTCACCAGTTGTTGGACATCGTTAGCATCAACCCGCGCCGTCTTGATTTTGCCCGGACCGACTGTCCTGGCAATGGCATCGCATTTTGATTTTGTGCGGCTGGCCAGCACGATCTCCGTAAAGACCTCCGGAACAGAGGCCACCTTATGAGCGACCACGGTTCCAACGCCGCCCGCCCCTATGATCAGTATTTTAGCCATGGTCCATCAACCCCTTTATTGCCTGTTTTATAGAAAGACAGTTTAGAAAGAAATTTGTTTAATAAAATAAACTTTTTCGAAAATTATAACTGTCTTTTCCAATTTGTCAAGTATTTTTCAAAAGCGAATGAGTCGAATGTTAACGAATATACCGAATAATTCGTAAGGCAACCAATGATTTCGCAAACTGAGCATCCTTCTTATGATCTGGCTTCGGGCCATTTACCCCGTTAGAAAACCCCGCTGCTCGTAAGCAGGCGTGAGTTAATTATCTTTTGAGTAAATACGAGGGTTGAAGCCCCTGTGGGCCGGCCCGTTGGAAAGTCGCACACTTTCTAACGGGGTTTACTCCTTACTTTTTTTCTGTTAATTTTGAAAAGAGAGGGAAAGATGGAAAAGATTGTCATCCGTGGGGCTAAGGTTCACAATCTAAAAAATATTGATGTGGAAATCCCACGAAACCAATTAGTGGTCATTACCGGGTTGAGCGGCTCTGGCAAATCAACCCTCGCTTTCGATACCCTCTATGCGGAAGGCCAGCGCCGGTACGTCGAATCCCTTTCCGCCTACGCCCGGCAGTTCTTGGAACAGATGGAGAGGGCCGAGGTTGAATCCATTGAAGGTCTATCGCCGGCCATCGCCATTGACCAGAGAAGTTTGTCACGGACCCCACGCTCCACGGTGGGGACCGTGACTGAGATCTATGACTACCTCAGACTTCTTTTTGCCCGAGTGGGTGAACCCTTCTGTCCACATTGCCATACCCCCATTGCCTCACAAACCCTTCAGCAGATGGCCGAGACACTCCTCCGGCTCCCAAAAGGGACCCCTCTCACTATTTATTCTCCCATTGTCCGGGGAAGAAAAGGGGAGTATCGGAAAGAAATGGATGAACTCCGAAGGAACGGATTTGTCAGAGTCAGAATTGATGGTGAAACAAGAGACCTGAGCGAAGAGATTCAACTGGATAAACAGAAGCGCCACGAAATCGATGTGATGGTCGATCGAGTGGTGGTGAAGGAGGGAGCAGAAAAGAGGATCAATGATTCCTTAGAGATTGCCTCTCATCTTTCGGAGGGGATTGTGAAGATCGAAAGGGAAGGGGCATTTCCTATCCTGTTCAGCCAAAAGTTTTCCTGTCCTGATTGCGGGTTTAGCTTTTCCGAGCTCACACCCAGGATGTTCTCTTTTAATAGTCCACAGGGAGCCTGTCCGGCCTGTAGTGGGTTGGGCACCAAAGCCTCTTTTAATCCCGAGATGATTGTCCCTGACCCATCTCTCTCCATCAATGAAGGAGCCATTCTACCATGGAAGGAGAGAGGGCAAGCCTTTTTAAAACCTGTTCTGGAGGGTTTGTCTAAGCATTATCACTTCAGCCTTGACGTGCCTTTCGGTAAGTTATCAAAATCGGTTCGGGATATCCTGCTCTACGGTTCCGAAGGGGAAAAGATCTCATTCAGTGCAAAAGGGAGAGGTCCGGCCCACTTCTTTCATCAAAAATTTGAAGGGGTGATCCGGGAGTTGGAAAAGCGGCAGGCAGATGGCGAGGATAGTGGTGAGGAATTAGAGAAATTCATGAGATCCATTCCCTGTCCCGAATGTGGAGGAAGCCGGCTGAAAAAAGAGGTCCTGTCCATCAGGGTGGGGAGAAAGTCGATCTCGGAAGTAACCCGTCTCTATGTAAAAGAGGCGTTGGACTTTTTTGTGAGCTTAAAATTGGACCCGAGATCTCAGAAGATTGCCGATGGGGTACTCAGGGAGATCAAGGACCGGCTCAAGTTTATGATGGAAGTGGGTCTGGAATACCTTTCTCTTGATCGGAATGCGGCTACTCTGTCAGGAGGAGAGTCTCAACGCATCCGTTTGGCCACCCAGATCGGTTCCAGTCTGGTGGGCGTGCTCTATATTCTGGATGAACCCAGCATCGGACTTCATCAGAGGGACCATATGCGACTCCTTGGAACGTTAAAACGTCTAAGGGATTTAGGAAATACCGTGGTCGTGGTGGAGCATGACGAGGAGACGATCCGTTCTGCAGATTATGTCATTGACATGGGGCCAGGGCCAGGAGAGAGAGGAGGGGAAGTTGTCTTTGCTGGATCTCCAGAGGAATTGATGAACGATGGAGATTCATTGACCGGATTATACCTCTCCGGAAATAGAACAATTCCTCTCCCTCAAAAAAGGAGAAACAGTGGAGATAAGTATCTGGTCCTGCGGGGCGCCACAGCCAATAATTTAAAGAATATTGATATAAAAATTCCTCTGGGAGTCTTTAACTGTATTACCGGCGTCTCCGGTTCCGGGAAGTCAACATTGGTGATTGATACCCTCTATAGCTTGTTGGCTCAACGACTTTACCATAACCGTCAACAGAACACCTTCGTCAAAAAGATAGAAGGCGTAGAATACATAGACAAGGTCATCCACGTGGATCAGATGCCCATCGGAAGGACGCCCCGTTCCAATCCGGCCACCTATACCGGTCTTTTCCAACCCATCAGAGAACTTTTCGCCCAGGTTCCCGAGGCCAGAGCAAGAGGTTTTAAACCCGGGCGGTTCAGCTTCAATGTATCAGGAGGCCGCTGTGAAGCCTGCCACGGAGACGGAGTTCTTAAGGTGGAGATGAACTTCCTTCCAGATGTCTATGTTACTTGCGAGGAATGCCATGGCAAGAGGTATAATCGGGAAACTTTGGGAATCCGTTATAAAGGGAGGACGATTTCCAATGTCCTGGAGATGACAGCAGAAGAGGCATATGATTTCCTTAAACCTATTCCTGCAATTTATCAAAAACTTCAGACCCTATGTGATGTCGGATTAGGCTATATTAAATTGGGACAATCTGCCACCACCCTTTCAGGTGGAGAGGCTCAGCGCATCAAGCTGGCGAGAGAGTTAAGCAAAAGAGAAACGGGGAGAACCGTCTATATTCTAGATGAACCCACTACAGGTCTCCACTTCGCAGATATTCAGAGGCTTCTCGATATTCTGGGTCAGCTCACAGATAAAGGCAATACCGTCATCGTGATCGAGCACAATATGGAAGTGATCAAATCAGCTGATTACATCATCGATCTGGGCCCGGAGGGAGGGGAAGAAGGAGGATATGTGGTTGCAGAGGGAACGCCAGAAGAAATTACTAACTTTCCTCAATCCTACACAGGCCAATATCTTAAAAAGAAATTAAACCATTTTACCCCGTTAGAAAACTGCGCTGCTTGCCCCGTGCGAAGCTAGGCTTCTATCGGGGTGTGAGCCTTCCCGTTAGAAGGGCGAAGCTTTTCTAACGCGGTTTGCTTATTGACTTTTACCTATCCTATTGCTAAAAGAATCAAGCAATAGGGATACTTATTAACAGTCTCATAATAGAATAAACATTCTTTGGCATGAACTTAAAGGGTTCGATCAATTAAATAACTCCCCCTCCCCCCTCTTAATTTAAGAGGGGGTATATTCCTCCCCTTAAAATAAGGGGAGGGTAGGTGGGGTTATGAGTTTTTGAGCCTTTGGTTTCCCATGTATAGACTATTTTGAGACTCTTAATAAAATGAAGGAGGCGTTATGGAGGAGAGGGAAAAATCGAGCACGGGGTTAGATGAAAATGTGGCGGGATTTCTTTGTTATCTCGTTGGGTTCATCACAGGGATCGTCTTCTTAGTGGTTGAGAAGAAGAGTTCTTTTGTGAGGTTTCATGCGATGCAATCGACCATTACCTTTCTGGGTCTCTTTGTGATCATGGGTGTCATTAGTTTCATCCCCATCATCAATCTTTTGGTTGTTCCGCTCTGGATATTAGGTCTGATCCTGTGGCTCATTCTCATGGTGAAGGCACTTCAGGGGCAACGATATGCTCTTCCTGTCGTTGGAAAAATGGCAGGGGAGAAGGTTTAAAGAGATAGGACCTCCATGACTAAGAGACGTAAGAAAAAGGGATGGATTCGAAAGTTCATTGTTTTATTGTTTCTGGCTGGAATCATTGCGTCGTTATTGGTTTTTTTCAACAGGGAGATCATCAACACCTTTGGCCCATTTTTAGAAAAATTAGGTTTAGTTCAGGAAAGGAAGGAGATTCTTCTCTATTTCTCAGATCTGAGCGGAGAGTATTTGATCGGTGAGAAAAGGAGGATTGCAAGGAAAGGGGGTGTTAAAGAGGAGGCAAAAGAGGTTATTGATGAGCTGATCAGAGGGCCGAAGGGAAAACTGATTCCCACCCTTCCTTCCCAGACAAAATGCTTAGCCCTGAAACTGGACGAAAAAGGGACGGCTGTCATCAATTTTAATAAAACCCTCTCAAAGGAGCATCCTGGGGGGAGTTCTGCTGAAATTATGACAACTTACTCAATTGTCAATTCACTTACACAAAACTTTTCACAAATAAAACAGGTTCAGATATTCATCGAAGGGAAGCCCATAGAGACCATTGCCGGACATCTCTCCTTGAAACAACCCATTGTACCCAAACCAGATCTCATTAAAAAGTAGTAATTGAAAGCAATCATTTGATTTAAAGAAGATTTGATGCTAATATTTAAAAGATTTTTAGCCGGACAACTCTGCAAACTTTAAGGTGTTTTTATGCTGGAAGCCAAATACATAAGAGATCACTTGGACGAGGTTAGGGAAAGGCTATCTTTAAGGGGACAGGCGATCAGCCTGGATCAATTTGTCGCCATCGATGGTGAGCGAAGAAAGACGCTTCAGGAATGGGAGAGGTTGAGAGCCCTCCAGAAAAAAGTCTCTGATGATGTGAGCAGGAAGAAGAAGGAGGGAGAGGATGCTTCCGAGCTCATCTCAGAGATGAAAAAGGTATCTCAGGAATTGAAGGAACTGGATGGAATTATCCAGGAGAAAGAAAAAGCCCTGCAGGACTTTCTTCTCGTCATTCCAAACCTTCCTCATGTTTCTGTACCCATCGGCAAAGATTCTTCTGATAATGCCGAAGTCAGGCAATGGGGCGAGATACCAAAATTCAGTTTTGAACCCAAACCGCACTGGGATATTGGAGAGGGATTAGGAATCCTTGATTTTAAATCAGGAGCAAAGATAACCGGAGCCCGGTTTACCCTTTACTGGGACCTTGGAGCTAAATTAGAGAGGGCTCTGATCAATTTTATGTTAGACCTCCATACCCGGGAACATGGGTATTGCGAGGTCCTTCCTCCGTTTATGGTCAACCGGACGACCATGACTGGTACCGGGCAACTTCCAAAATTTGAGGAGGAGTTGTTCAAGGTAGAAGGGGTTGATTACTTTCTCATTCCCACAGCCGAGGTACCAGTGACGAATATTCATCAGGATGAGGTTCTGGAAGAGAAAGACCTTCCACTTTATTACACGGCCTACACTCCGTGCTTCAGGAAGGAAGCGGGTTCCTACGGGAAGGATACCCGCGGGTTAATCAGGCAGCATCAGTTTAATAAGGTGGAACTGGTAAAATTTACAAAGCCTGAAAATTCCTATGATGAGCTGGAGAAACTCCTCTCCAATGCTGAGGAGGTTCTGAAGAGGCTGAAACTTCCTTATCGTGTTGTCAACCTCTGTTCAGGAGATTTGGGGTTTTCAGCATCAAAGACTTATGATATTGAGGTCTGGCTACCCGGGCAGGATACATTCAAGGAAATTTCTTCCTGCAGCAACTTTGAAGATTTTCAGGCGAGAAGGGCAAAGATTCGATACCGTATCTCCGGAAAGTCGAAGACAGAATATGTACATACCCTTAACGGCTCCGGGTTGGCTATCGGAAGAACACTGGTTGCGATTCTGGAAAACTACCAGCAGGCTGACGGAAGTGTGATCATCCCCGAGGTCTTAAGACCTTATATGGGTGGAGTTGATAGAATAGTTAAAAGGTGAAAAGTATTTTGCTCTTGAGCAAAATCGTGGAGGGATGGCCGAGTGGCTTAAGGCGGCGGTCTTGAAAACCGCTGGGTGAAAGCCCCGTGGGTTCGAATCCTACTCCCTCCGCCATCCTACGCTAAAGCTTCGGATGGCAAGCCAAAAATTTTACTGTTAACGAAAAATTTGTAACTGTTTAAAAAAATAGTTGATAGTAACTGGTTAAAGGTTAATAGTATTTCATCGAAGGTGAAATCACGGAGAGATGCCCGAGAGGCCGAAGGGGCACGACTGGAAATCGTGTGTTCCGACAAAATCGGGACCGAGGGTTCGAATCCCTCTCTCTCCGCCAGACTACGCTACCCTCCTACGCCAAGGCTACAGAGGGCAAGAAGCTTCGTCTGGCAAGCCATCCTATTTAGTCAACGAAGCTTTGATAAAAGCGCAGTTGGCCGCCAAGGCTTCAGATGGCAAGCAATTTATATTTTGATAGAGAGAATGTGTTCGAGGGATGAGGGGAAGAGGGGAGGAGATCTTATGCGAAGATTCCTAAGGATTGAGGTCATGTTATTGTTACTGGCTGCGACGCTCCTGATGATGGTTGCAGCGGAGAATTCCGAGGCTCAACAGTATTTCTTTTTTCAAGGGAAAGTAGAGAGCCTTTATAGGGAACAATTGACCGTAAAGGGAGATAAAGGCGAAACCATGTATTTTGCGGTGGGGAGACGGACGGTCTATATACCTTCACGGTTACCAGGAGTTGGTGAGCGGGTAAAAGTTACCTATTATCTCCGTAGAGGTCATAATGTGGCTTCTCAGGTGGAGATTTTGCCTCCCCCTTCATCAGCCCCCCCTTCCAAGAAGAAATAGTTGGAGCGCCCATAGCTCAGCTGGATAGAGCGTCGGACTACGAATCCGCAGGCCGGGTGTTCGAATCACCCTGGGCGCGCCATACACCACATAGGGTGTATGGCAGGCCGTGAACCCCAAGAGGTGCATGGCGCCATATGGTTCTTTAGGAAATCAATAGGCGTACCATTGATTCAATGGTTGCTATAAATCGATGAGAATTGATCAAGAATTCGATGAAAAATATATGAGAATGGCTCTGAAAGAGGCGAGGAAAGCAGCAGAAAGAGGAGAAGTTCCGGTAGGAGCGATTTTAGTAAAAGGGGACAAAGTCCTATCGAGAGATCATAACCGTTGTATTGGATTGAATGACCCCACTGCCCATGCAGAGATGCTTGCTCTTAGAAAAGCGGGGAAGATATTAAAGAATTATCGTTTGAACAATACTGTCATGTATGTTACGACGGAACCCTGTCCGATGTGTGCGGCGGCGATGATTCACAGCAGGATTTCAAGGTTGGTTTTTGGAACAGTAGAGCCAAAATTCGGAGCGGTAGAATCAAAATTCAGCTTGTTGCAAGATAAGAGTGTTAACCATAAGGTAGAGGTCAGGCGGGGCATTCTCGAGAAAGAATGTGTTGAGGTTCTAAAAGAGTTTTTCAGAGAAAGAAGAACGAATAGTAAAACAGTTCGGAGTATAAAGAGTTAAGAGTTTGAAGTTACAAATATCTTGCTTTGCAAGATCCAGGAGAGGTTGCCGAGTGGCTTAAGGCGCCGCTCTCGAAAAGCGGTTCTCCCGAAAGGAGACGTGGGTTCAAATCCCACCCTCTCCGCCAGCCTACGCCAAGGCTTCGGCTGGCAAGCCATGCATAGAATAAAAACACAAAGCGTTTAGCGCTATGCACTAAAGAAAAGAAGCGGAGAGATGCCCGAGAGGCCGAAGGGGCTCGCCTGCTAAGCGAGTATCCTGTTAAAAGCGGGATCGAGGGTTCGAATCCCTCTCTCTCCGCCATACACCACGTAGGGTGTATGGCAGGCCAGAAAAATTTGTAAAACAAATTTTCTGAAGAACTTGTAACGTTTAACTTAAAACCGTTAATAGCTATTAACAGTCTCATAATTGAATTGACATAAGCATTGGAAAATCTCCGCTTCCCTCTTTTCCAAAGAGGGTTATCCCTCCCTTTGGCAAAGGGAGGTTAGGAGGGATTTTACAAATTGATGTCATTACTATTTTAAGACGGTTAATAACAGGTAATTTTATTTTACGTAGTGAAATCGTCAAATCTTGTTGATAGCCGGGTCCTGCGCAACAAGAGATTACAAACCCCGCCAGGTCCGGAAGGAAGCAACGGTAGTAATTCACCTTGTGTGCCGCAGGGGAGCCTGGCTATCAGCAAGTTATAAATAATCTCATCGTCAAATAGTCAAATAGTCGTGTAGTAAGAGAAGGAAGGATTACAAGACTAAAGACTACAGGACTGAGGACTACAGGACTGAAAAAATGTCTTATCTGGTATTGGCAAGGCAATGGAGACCCCAGGTCTTTGAAGATGTAATCGGTCAGAAATCCATCACTCAAACCCTGCAAAACGCTATTTCCCAAAATCGGGTTCCCCATGCTTTCTTGTTTACTGGTGCCAGAGGGGTAGGGAAGACCTCCACCGCACGTATTCTGGCAAAAGCGTTGAACTGTGAGAAAGGTCCTCAGGTCAATCCCTGTAATCAATGTACAAATTGTAAGGAAATTACGGATGGGATCTCGATGGATGTGATCGAGATCGATGGCGCTTCGAATCGGGGGATTGAGGAGATTCGTGAGCTGAGGGAGAATGTCCGTTATACACCTGCTAAAAGCCATCATAAGATTTACATCATCGACGAAGTCCATATGCTGACGCGGGAGGCTTTTAATGCTCTCCTGAAGACCCTCGAAGAACCTCCCAGTCATATCATCTTTGTTTTTGCGACGACCGAACCCCATAAAATTCCAGCTACCATCCTCTCCCGATGCCAGCGATACGATTTCAAGAGGGTCCCGTTAAAAGAGGTAATAGAGAGCCTGAAGCGGATTGTTGAAAAAGAGGGGATTCAAATCAGCCCAAGGGGACTCCGGGTGATTGCCAGAGAATCGGAAGGCAGCATGAGGGATGCTCAGAGCCTTCTCGACCAGGTGATCTCTTACGGAGGGAAAGATATCGGGGATGAGGATATTACTGAGGTCCTCGGGCTGATCGATCAGAAGATCCTTTCCGAAACCATCGAGGCCATTGCCGACAGGGATGGAGAGCGGTGTGTTGAGATTGTAGAACATATTTATCACTACGGGTATGATATTCAGCGCTTCTGCCAGGATCTCCTTCACATGCTCCGCAACCTGATCCTGATCAAAGTGAGCAAGCATCCTGAAGGGTTAATGGAATTGCCTCCGGAGGAGTTGGAAACGCTAAAAAAACAGGCCGAGCGGTTTTCGTTCGAACAATTGAATCATCTCTTCAGCCTTCTTCTCAAAGGAGAGGGAGAGATCGCCCAGTCAACGTTCCCACGAACTCAGTTAGAGATTACCCTGATCCGGATGGCTACGCTTCACCCGGTTCTGCCTATTGATGAGATTCTGAAAAAATTGGAGGAGATGGAGAAAAATCCTTCTGCCAAGGGAGCAGCAAAACCGGTGGAAACTCCCCCAACCGGTGGTCGTACTGGATCAAAACCGATTCCGGAAAAAATGGAACAACTCCCCAAAAGTTTTGAGAAGAAGATAGAAGAGAAAGTTACAGGGAAGGAAAAACCCTCTGTCAAAGTAAATCAGGAGGCCATACCCTCTCCAAGGCAAGAGACAAAGGAGTTAGAGGTTTACCGAGAAGAGAGGAGTTTAGAGGAGTCGAAAGAGGTTTCAGAAGAAGTCTGGAGGGGATTGGTCGATTTCACACGGGCCAGAAATCCCATCTTAGGTTCCTTCCTGGTATTAGGAAGTCCCATCCGTTTCAGTGACGGGAGGGTTGAAATCGGTTTTGAGAAAGATTCTTTTCATTACGATCGTATCTTGGAAAAAGGAAACCAAAGCCAGTTAGAACAGATCTGTCAGGATTATTTTAAAAAGAAAACAAAGATCGTTGTTTCACCCCTGGAAAAAGGGACAAGACTGAATGGAACGATGATTAATCCGGAAGAGAACCGATTGAAGAAGCCGGTAGAAGGGGTTAGAAACAATACAGAGGGAAATTCCCTTGTCCAGGAAGCGCTCCGCCTTTTTGATGGAAGGATCGTGGAGAAATAACCCGCCAGTTACAAAAACGGGCAAGGGCAATCCGCTCTACAAGGCTTCGAATGGCGGTTTTTTATTATTTTATGGGAAACGGGGGACTTCACCTAAAGTGAATTCCGGCAGGGAAACGAAACGGAAGTGCTGATACGGAAAAAGGTTCGCCTCGAAGCCTTTTCCCGAAAAAATATTTCGTCATGATCGGGATGTCGCCTCCGGGGCTCCACCGAACGGATCGCCCTTACCCGTTTGAGCAGAAATTATGCAACATCCGGGGTAATTGTTTAGAAATAAGGGTTTCGTCTAACGGTAAGGATGCCCGTATCGTCTATAAAAGGCAGCATCTCTCGTGTTTGATTCTTTTAAACCTAACCGTTACCCAATGACGAAATTTGTGGCCGTAACCCTAACTCCGGTCCATGGAGTAATTCCGTAGTTCATGGGAGGCCAAGTGGCAGTGACGATTAAGCAGAGAAGTTAAGAGGAAGCACAGGAGGAATCAATGACGAAAGGTTTCGGAAATATTTTAAAACAGGCCCAGCAAATGCATTCCCGGATTACTCAGCTTCAGGAGGAGATGGCAGGGAAAACAATCGAGGCAAGCTCCGGTGGAGGAATGGTCAATATTGTGATGAACGGAAAGCAAGAAGTCATCTCCATAAGGATTGATCCGGAGGTGGTCAATAAAGAGGATGTAGAGATGCTTCAAGATTTAATCACGGCGGCCGTGAACGAGGCCATCCGTAAATCACAGGAGATGATGACTGAAGAGATGAAGAAGATCACAGGGGGTATGAGTATACCGGGACTCTTTTAGACATTAGCAAATTAAGCGGCACCCGAGTGCATAACTATCTTCGTATAATGAAGGAGGCTCTAAATCCGAAGCACGAAATCCGGGCGAAGCGTCCAGCAGGACCAATTCGAAACAATATCAAATGACAAAATTTTAAAATGTCCAAAACAAAATAGTTCCGAATTTGGTATTTGGAATTTTCGGATTTGTTTCGAGTTGGTCCGAGGCGGACGCTTCGCCCGATATTCGAATTTCGGATTTTTGAATTTAAAACTATGGCACTTCATGCCAAACCCATTGATCATCTGATCGAGGCCCTATCCAAACTTCCTGGCATCGGAAAAAAGACAGCTTCCAGATTGGCCTTCTATATTTTACGGTCGAACCTCTCGGAAGCCCAGGAATTAGCAAGAGCCATCTTAGATGTAAAAGAGAAGATCCACCTCTGCTCCACCTGTTTCAATTTGACGGATGAGGATCCCTGCTGGATCTGTCGGGATGGACGACGGACTCAGGAAGTGCTCTGCGTTGTGGAAGGGCCCAATGACCTCATCGCCATTGAACATACAGGGACCTATAACGGGAGATACCATGTCTTACATGGGACCATCTCGCCTCTCGAGGGGATTGGTCCGGAAGTGTTAAAAATTAAGGAGCTGATGGAACGCCTTCAACGGGAAAGAATTAAAGAAGTCATTCTGGCGACTAACCCCACTGTCGAAGGGGGGGCCACCACTCTCTACATTACCGAATTAGTTAAACCCTTAGGGATCAAGGTTACACGCATTGCCTATGGTGTTCCAATGGGAGGGGAAATAGAATATTCGGACGGGATGACATTATCAAAGGCGCTTGAAGGACGGAGAGAGATTTAGATAGTAGAAAATCAATTATATCATGATGTTATGAAAAAAATTAATTTCCCCCTTGACATGATGAGATTTAAGTGTTAACGGTAACGCATAAAAATGAAACAGGCGAATTAATTAAATATTGTCGCGGCATGTGAAATATTTTATATAGTTTTTATGAAGGAGATTTAGATGATTGAAATCCGTTTTCATGGAAGAGGAGGGCAGGGAGCAGTTACTTCTGCGGAACTGTTAGCCTTGGCAGCGATCTGGGAAGGCAAGTATGCTCAGGCCTTTCCGAGTTTCGGCCCAGAGCGAAGAGGTGCTCCTGTCGTGGCATTCTGCCGGATCAGCGAGCAATCCATTAAGATCAGGGCAAACATCTATCAACCTGACATTGTCGTCGTACTGGACTCATCACTCTTAAAGATTGTCAATGTGGCGGCAGGCTTGAAACCGGATGGCATTATTGTCACGACGAGTAAGGATCCTGCAGAAAAAGTGAAAGAGATGCTGAACGTTAAGAACCGTGTCGGGGCAGTTGATGCCAGTAAGATCGCCTTAGAGGTTCTCGGCCTCCCTATCACCAATACCACGATGCTCGGGTCGGTGGTGAAGGCTTCAGGATTAGTGAAGAAGGAGTCCTTTATCCCTCCATTTAAAGAACGGTTTGGGCGAATTGCCGAGAAGAATATCTCTGCGTTTGACCGAGCCTATCAGGAAACTGTGATCGTCTAATCATTGGTAGAATCGTTTTCCTTTCCCGGTTACGCAAAGAGGGAATGGAAGAAGAGGTGAAAGGAATGACAAAACCAGAATCAGAATGGACTTGGAAAGAGTTGCCCGTAGGGAATGTGATCCTGGAACCCGGGAATGCCAGTTCGTACCGGACAGGAGACTGGAAGAGTTTCAAACCAATCTTGAAAAAAGACCTCTGTATCCATTGCGGACTCTGTTACATCTTCTGCCCGGATATGGCTTACAATCTCGACGCAGAAGGTTATTTCATCGCAGATCTCTATTATTGTAAAGGCTGTGGCATCTGTTCCAAAGAGTGTCCCACGCAAGCCATCACCATGGTAGTAGAGGAGGAGAAGTAATCATGGGAAAAAGGACCGGCATGGAGGTTTCGATTGCGGCAGCGGAGGCAGTGAAACAGGCCAATGTAGATGTGGTTTCCGCCTACCCAATCACCCCGCAGACGCATATTGTAGAACATCTTTCCGATATCGTGGCCAATGGAGAAATGGATGCGGAGTTCTTCTGTGTGGAATCGGAACACTCCGCGATGAGCATCTGTATTGGAAGCGAAGCCGCAGGGGCTAGATCCTTCACCTGCACCAGCGCCCAGGGTTTGGCTCTCATGGCTGAGATGACCTTCATTGCATCGGGTCTCAGACTTCCTATCCTCATGATCATTTCGAACCGTACCCTCTCCTCTCCTCTCAGCATCTGGAATGACCATAGCGATACCATGATGATCCGGGACTGCGGATGGATTCAATTCTTCGTAGAAAATGGCCAGGAGGTCTATGATCATGTCTTCATCTCTTACCGGGTAGGGGAAGATCGCAGCGTCCTCTTTCCGGTCATCATCAATATGGATGGCTTCATCTTGAGCCATGTGATTGAGCCGATTGAACTGATCGAACAGGAGAAGATTGATCAATTCCTTCCTCCCTATCAACCTCTTCACCGACTTCATCCTGACCAACCCGTGACCATGGGCGCTTTTGCCTTGCCCGCTATTTTCGCTGAAACAAAGAAGGCCCAGGAGGTGGCTCTGAAGTCCTCCATGCCCAAGATTTTAGAAATATGGAAAGCATTCGGCGATATGACGGGCAGGTATTACCATCCCGTTGAAACCTATAAGGCGGAAGATGCGGATACATTGCTTGTTACGATGGGAAGCATCGGAGAGACAGCCTCTGTAGCGGTTGATAAGATGAGAGAGGAAGGAAGGTTGGTCGGACTGGTGAAGCTTAGACTGTGGAGACCCTTTCCCTTTGAGGAGTTAAAACAAGCAACCCGCCATGCTAAAAATTTAGTGGTCATTGACCGGGCGCTCTCAGTCGGAGCTTGCGGACCTGTTGCCTCAGAGGTGAAGGCAGCCCTTTATGGGAATGACCATAGGCCCTCCATCTATAATTTCGTTGCAGGGATTTCTGGAAGAGATGTGGCTCCACCAGACTTTATCAAGATGGTAGATAAGGCCGAGATTGAGATCGAAGAAGGCAAAATGGATGGTTATGAAATTTACGGGGTGAGAGAATGATTGAGAATCTGAATGTCTTTGCTGTAAGAACACTGACGCAGAAAGAATATTTTGCGCCCGGGCACCGCTCCTGCCAGGGATGTGCTGAGGCGCTGGCTGTCCGATTGGTCTGCAAGGCCCTGGGAAGGAATATCGTGATTGCGTCTGCCACAGGTTGCATGGAGATTGTCTCCTCTCCGCTTCCTTACACCTCCTGGAGGGTTCCCTGGTTTCATTGCGCCTTTGAAAATACGGCAGCCGTAGCCTCAGGGATTGAAGTGGGATTAAAGGTCTTAATGCGGAAAGGGAGAATTCCTCAGAAGAAGATCGTCACTGTTGCGATGGCAGGAGACGGAGGGACAGCCGACATCGGACTCCAGGCGCTCTCCGGAGCCCTTGAGAGAGGCCATGACTTCGTCTATATCTGCACAGACAATGAAGCCTACATGAACACGGGTATTCAGCGGTCTTCCTCGACACCTTTTGGCGCTTCGACCACCACTTCCCCTGCTGGAAAGGCCAAGATGGGACAGATCACCTGGAAGAAGAACATGGCTGCCATTGCGGCTGCCCACAATATACCCTATGTGGCAACGGCCTGTCCAAGTTATCCTCTCGACTTGATCCAGAAGGTGAAGAAGGCGGGTGATATTAAGGGAGCGGCCTATGTTCATATCCTCTCGGTCTGCCCGACCGGATGGAGATCTGCGCCTGATCTTTCGATCAAATTGGGCCGGCTCGCTGTGGAGACAGGCACCTTTCCTCTTTATGAGGTGGAACAGGGCAAGTATCGCTTAAACATCGATTTCCCGAAATTGAAACCGATCAAAGAGTATATCAAGCTTCAGGGAAGATTCAGGCACCTGACTGAAGAGATGATCGAGGAGATTCAGAATCGAATTGTACGAGATTATGAGGTGTTAAGAGAAAGAGCCAAAAGGGGATTCTAACTATGACTCATTCAGAGATTGAGACCATCATCGAACGGTACGGAAACAAGGAGTCAGCCATCCTTGCGATTCTTCAGGATATCCAGGCGAAGGAGAAATATCTTCCCAAGGAAGACCTGGAACATATCGGAGAAAAACTTGGGATTCCCATCAACAAGATCTACAGGATCGCCACTTTTTACCGGGCCTTCAGCCTGATGCCCAGGGGGAAGCATGAGGTCTGTGTCTGTATGGGGACCGCCTGCCATGTCCGGGGTGCACAGCGTCTTGTTGATCAGATCAAAATAGAACTTGGAATCCGGCCGGGGGAGACGACAAAAGATCGGAACTTCACCCTTGAGACGGTCAACTGTCTTGGCGTCTGTGCGGCAGGACCGGTGTTGGCAATTGACGGCGAATATTTCGGAAAGATGAGTTCTGCAAAGGTCGAAGGGACCTTGAAGAAATTTCGTTCTGATAAGAAGAAGGAGGGGGCGAATGGTAAGGCTTAGTTCTCCTCAGGAGCTGGAAAAAGTCAGGGATAATATTCTCAGTAAAAGAAAACCCGACCAGCCCTTGATCACGGTCTGTGGCGGAACAGGGTGTCATGCCTCAGGATGCCATGCAGTGGTGGATGCTTTCAGGAATGTCCTTAAAGAAAAGGCGAAAGGGAATGGAATCGGTCTGCGGGTGACGGGCTGTCATGGTTTCTGTGAAAGGGGCCCATTGGTCCTGATTCATCCTCAAAAGGTGTTTTACCAGAAGGTGAAACCCGAAGATGTCCCTGCGATCTTTCAGGATACCGTCCTTAAGGGAAAAGTCATTGAGAGCCTTCTTTATGAACATCCGGTGACAGGAGAGAAGATCGTTTCCGAAGAAGAGGTGCCATTCTATCAAAAACAGAAGCGAATGATTTTGGGAAATAACGGAAGTATCGATCCCACTCAGATTGAAGATTATCTTGCGGTAGGGGGATATCGTGCGTTAGCCAAGGCACTCTTTTCGATGAAGCCTGAGGAGATCATCCGGGAGGTCAAGAAGGCTAACCTGAGAGGAAGGGGCGGGGGCGGATTTCCAGCCGGTTTAAAATGGGAACAGTGCCGCAATGCACCCGGCGAGGTCAAGTATTTAATCTGTAACGCAGACGAAGGCGACCCGGGCGCCTACATGGACCGAAGCTTACTGGAAGGGAATCCTCATAGCGTTCTCGAAGGAATGATCATCGGTGCTTTTGCCATCGGGTCGCATGAAGGCTATATCTTTGTCCGGCATGAGTACCCCCTGGCGCTTGAAAATGTCGGGAAGGCGATCGAGCGAGACAGAGAATTGGGGCTTCTGGGTAAAAATATCCTCGGATCGGGATTCGATTTTGATATCAAGATCAGCCGGGGAGGAGGGGCGTTTGTGGCTGGAGAATCCACTGCCCTCATGGCCACCATCGAAGGAAACGTTGGAGAACCCCGGGCAAAACATATTCACACGGTCGTCAGCGGCCTTTATGACAAACCGACCAACCTGAATAATGTGGAGACCTGGGCCAATGTGCCGGTCATCATTAATGAGGGTGCGGATTGGTTTGGTCGGATTGGAACGGAAGGAAGCAAGGGAACGAAGATCTTTTCCCTTGTGGGCAAGGTAAATAATACAGGGCTCGTAGAAGTTCCCATGGGAATCACCCTTCGGGAGATCGTCTATGACATCGGAGGAGGCATCCCTGAAGGGAAGAAATTTAAAGCAGTCCAGACCGGAGGCCCTTCGGGGGGATGCATCCCGGAAGAGATGATCGATCTGCCCGTCGATTTTGACCGGCTGACCGAGGTCGGTTCCATGATGGGATCCGGGGGCATGATCGTCATGGACGAGGCCACCTGCATGGTGGATGTGGCCAAATATTTTATGAACTTTCTGAAGGATGAGTCGTGCGGGAAATGCACCTCGTGCCGGGAAGGGACGAAGCGGATGCACGAGGTTCTGACAGAGATCAGCGAGGGCAGGGGAAAACCGGAGCACATCGCTCTTCTTGTAGAGTTGGGATGGGTGACCACAGAAGCATCACTCTGCGCCCTGGGAGGAACTGCATCGAACCCCGTGCTGTCCACGATCAAGTATTTCCGCAAGGAATACGAAGAGCATATTCTGAACAAACGATGCCCGGCTAAGGTCTGCCGAGCGCTTCTGCATTACCGAATCCTGCCCGATTTGTGCACGTCCTGCGGGCGATGTGCCAAGGTCTGCCCAGAGAATGCGATCACCGGCGTTCAGAAGAAGAAAAAAGAGAAGGGGGAGCCTTTTGTGATCGCCCAGGAAAAGTGTATCCAATGCGGGATGTGTTTCGAGACCTGTAAGTTTGATGCGGTCGAAGTTCAGTAATGATTTCGGATCTCGAGTTGAAAAAGGAGAGTAGAATGGTTCCTTTTAAGATTGATGGTCAGTCTGTTGAAGGAAAAGAGGGCGCTCATATTTTGGAGGTGGCCCTTGATGCAGGGTTTGAGATTCCCCATCTCTGTTACAATGAGTCGCTGAAACCCTATGGCGCATGCCGGCTCTGCCTGGTGGAGGTGACCCGAAAAGGGAGAACCAGGATGACCACTTCATGCAACCATCCGGTCATGGAGGGGATTGAGGTCTTTACGAGATCGGAAAATGTGCTTCGGGCTCGGCGGATGATCATCGAACTCCTTCTGGGGATGTGCCCCGGAGATAAGCTGCTTCAGGAGATGGCTGCAGATATGGGAGTTTATGATGTCCGGTTCAAGAAGGGTGACAAAGACTGCATTCTCTGCGGGCTCTGCGCACGTGTTTGTGATGAGGTCGTGGGAGCTCACGCCATTCAATTCGCCTCCCGCGGAGATCGAAGGGAAATGGTTCCTCCTTTTGGAGAGGCGACGAACTGCATTGCCTGCGGGGCGTGTGTGGTCGCCTGTCCGGTCAATGTGGTGGGGATGAAAGACGAAGGAGATGAGCGGACAATCGTCCGATGGAAACGAACACTCAAGATGAAACAGTGTAAGGTTTGTGGTAACTATTTTGCTCCATGGTTTCAATTAGAGAAGTTTAGAGAAAAGGCGAAACTTCCGAAAGATTTCTACGACACCTGTTATACCTGCCGAAGTTAACTCCAGAATTCTAGGGGGGGAAGGCGGACCAGAGGCCTCTGGCTCGCCTTTCTCCCCTTTATCATTTGAAATTCCCAGCCATTATTATCACTTGGAAAAGATGCTCGCCCTACATCGTCGAAAGGTTGAAATTTTTTTTTGAAAGGAGTATAGTTTAATTAAAGCTGTTTGGGAGGGAGGAGATATGGTCTATCATGTGAAATGGGAACCTTTCCGGGATCTCATGGCGATGCAAGATCGGATGACCCGGCTCTTCGATGAGACCCTCTCCCGGATGTTCAAAGAGGAAGTGCCCCGGGGCGTTTGGTCACCCCCTGTTGATATTGTGGAGAGGGAGAAGGAAGTCATTCTGAAGATTGACTTACCTGAGATGAAACAGAGCGAGATCGAGATTCAAGTGGAGGAAAATACGCTGATTATCCAGGGAGAGAGACGGTTTATTAAGGAGACTCCTGAAGAAAATTATATTCAGATCGAAAGGCCGTACGGAAACTTCCGCCGGACTTTTGCCTTACCCAGGGCCATTGATCAAGAAGAAATCAAAGCCTCCTATAAAGACGGGGTGCTCCAGATCATCCTTCCAAGAAGGAGGGAAATTATTCCCAAGCAGATCTCTGTAGAAACGAGTTAAAACCAACCTTGATCTGATAGTCCATGAAGCCCTCTTTCAGAGGGCTTTTTTATTGTCTCACTCGGGGAGAAAAACCTTCACCTTCGGGTGAAGACTTTAGTATGCACACGGTGTGCAGGTATTTTAGATTTTCCTCGAGAGGATTTCTGTGCTAAAATTTTTTCTTTAGCTGACCTTGGTCAGTAGTGAATCCACCAGGTTGTAGCTGGTGTTAGCTCAATTCTTAGGAATTTTCTTCCAGTCTTCGAGAAACTTTTCAATCCCGATATCCGTCAAAGGATGCTTCGAAAGCTGTTCGATGACCTTATAAGGAATAGTTGCTATATCTGCGCCGATGAGAGCCGCTTCCAGTACATGAATGGGGTGCCGGATGCTTGCAACAATCACCTCCGACTCAAAATCATAATTGTTAAAGATTGTTACGATCTGTTCAATCAGCTCCATCCCGGTTTGGGAGATATCGTCCAGTCTTCCGATGAAAGGGCTGATATAGGTTGAACCTGCCTTGGCTGCCAGCAGTGCCTGCGTGGGCGAAAAAACCAGGGTGGTATTGGTTTTTATTCCCCGAGAGACAAGGGCCTTAATGGCCTTTAGCCCTTCAGTGGTCATTGGAATTTTAACCACAATGTTATCCCCTAACCTGGAGAGTGTCTGGGCCTCCTGAATCATCTCCTCGGCCTTTGATCCGACGACCTCAAGGCTGATTGGAAGATCGTGGATGATCCCGCAGATTTCCTTAATCAGGGAATCAAAATCTCTCTTCTCTTTGGCAATTAAACTGGGATTGGTGGTGACCCCATCGATTACTCCCATTTCATAACCCTTCCTGATCTCATCGGGATTCGCCGTATCGATAAAGAATTTCATCATTTTCCTCCTTTTAAAATAAAAAGAGGTGGTGGGAATTTCTTCCCACCACCTTTAAAACGGATAGGTCATCTTTCAAGAAATGATTTATGGGAGGATTCTGATCTCGACCCTTCTGTTTTTGGAACGGCCTTCTTCAGTCCTGTTATCAGCGATGGGTTTGGTGGCCCCATAACCCTTAACCATCAAGCGGTTTTCTGCAATGTTAAATTTATCCATGAGGTACTTCTTTGCACTCTGGGCCCTTTTTTCTGAAATCACCTGGTTTGCCTTTTCAGAACCGGCTGGATCGGTATGGCCTCCGATTTCGACTTTGATCTGAGGGTTCTCCTTCAGAAGTTTGCCATTTTGGTCCAGTGCTCTGGCTGCCGTAGGACTGATATTGGTTTTATTCGGATCGAAATAGACTGTATCGAAGACAGGCATGGGAGCCGGTCTGGCTGCAGGTGGAGGAGGAGCTGGTGTGGGCGCAGGTGGCGCCGGTGGTGCAGGAGGCGTGGGTGCAGGTGGCGCAGGTGGAGGTGGTGGAGGCGGTGGAGCCGGAGTAGGCGGTGGTACTGGAGCCGGAGCAGGTGGCCTTGGTGCGGGTGGTGCAGGTACAACAGGTGGAGATGGCGGTGCTTGGCAACTTTCGGCCTCTTTTGCCAGTTTCCGGGCTTCCGCCAATATCATCATGGCTTCCCCAGTTCTGCATGCCAAATATGTCTCGATTGCCTTTTTCCCTAACTCCTTGGCCTTTGCAATCTTTTCAGGACAGTACTTTGCCCCCGGCGATTTCTCGGCCTGGGCAATAGCCGCTTCGGTTTGACCAAATTCCGACGGGGCCATGATCGCCCTGTAGGTTACTCCGAAGTGCTGCGTGGTGCAAGAAGTCCCCAGAAAAAGAAATAGAACCATAATCCCCAAAGATGTCGACATTTTCTTGTCCATAAAGCGCCCCCTTCTACATCTTGAGATAGAATATCTCTATAAGAGATAAAATAAAAAACTTTTCTGTATTTGTCAATCTTTATTAAGTGCTGTTTTTTACATCTCCTTGGATATAACTTTTAAAACATTTGTCGCAACAGAAGTATAGCAACTGACCTTCCACCTTTTTCTTTAAAGCGGTCTGTTTCGGGATATAGGTCTGGCAATAGGGATCCTGAACAAGCTCTTCAGATTCGGGTTTTCCCTTCACTTTCTTTTTTGAGGAAGGCATATCTTTGATGAGATAATGGAGAAGATAGTAGAGGACGAGGATGAGCAGGACGAAGAAGATGAGACGAGTCATGCTATGCTTACAGCCTTTCCACTCCCTGATTTTCTTTGATCTCTTTCAGGAGTTCCTGGATGCTTTTTTTAAGGACAGGGTGGATGAGGTCCGGGTCAATCTCATTAAGAGGGATAAGGACAAACCGCCTTTCCTGTAGGCGAGGGTGGGGAATCTGGAGCTGGTCCGTTTGGATGACCCTGTCGCCATAGAGAAGAAGGTCGAGATCAATCTCTCGAGGCCCCCATTGAAAAGTTTCTGTTCTGCCCAATCTTGATTCGACCTCCTTTAATGCCCGAAGGAGATCCTGGGGTTCCAAATCACTTTCAAGTTTAATAACACCATTGACAAACCAGTCCTGCGCTCGGTAACCGACTGGCTGCGTTTTGTAGAATGAGGATTTGGCCAGAAGTTTGTGGCTATCTAAATCGAGGATTTCGGCGATAGCTTTTTCGCAATAGGCGATCTTATCACCGAGGTTCGAGCCGAATCCGATATAAACGATATGTCCCATTCTGGGTGGCGTGAGAAGGCTTCGGATTCTTATTTCTTTTCTGAAATTTCTTCGGATTTCTTTGGAGTGACATCAATTTCGTCCCGGTCTTTGGTCGCCTTTTTGAAATTTCGGATTCCTTTTCCAAGCCCTTCACCGATCTGAGGAAGTTTCCCGGCTCCAAAAATGACCAGAATGATGACCAGGATGATCAATAACTCCGGCATTCCTATTCCAAACATATTATTCTCCTTTTTATACTGTTAAAAACTGAACGCTTTACTCTATGCTCCATGCACTCGGCCTTATGTAATGGCGGAAGTGCATGGGAATCGAACCCACCGCGGACCTCTTAAGCCCGCCACTGGATTTGAAGTCCAGGAGGCCCACCAGAACCTGTCCACTTCCGTTTTTAGATTAATCGATTTACCCTTTAAAGTCAAGGTGTTTAGAAGGATTCAGGATATCTGTCAAGCTCTTACTGGTTGAAATGTTTAGTGTTTTCTCGCGGGAGCGGTGGCCCTTTGTAATTTCAATGCAGGATGGAGAAATTCGAAACTCTTTTGCTAAGAATCGGATGAGGGCATCATTTGCTTTTCCCTCGATGGGTGGAGCAGTTACCTTTACTTTGATTCCATCACGGTAGGGACTCACAATTTCGTTTTTGGAGGACTTGGGTTGGAGATAAACTTTTAAGATGATGTTTTCCATTTCCCTTGATGAATTAGGTTTAGGTTAAGGTTGAGGTTGAGATTTTTCTTGACCTGAGCCTTAACCTTAACCTCTATTCAATATTGTCTACTTAAGGATTCCAATAAACGACAGTTGTCTGCCGGTTTGAGCTTCTCCCCTGTAAGAAAAGAACAGGTCCCTGTGACAACGGGTACAGAGATCGACCTGGAAGATCTGTCCTTCTTTAACTCCTACCTCTTTCAGTTGGGCTATGTTGATTCTTGCGAGGTCCAGCATCCACTTTCCCATTCCTTTGTGAATGGAGAAAGGTTCCCACTCTTTTAGAAATACCTTTTCATCAATCTCGTAACAGCAAGGACCGATGGAAGGGCCCAGAGTGATCAGGAGGTCATCTTCCGAGCAACCCCATTCTTTCATCTTCGTTAGAGCTTTTTTTGTGATGCCGAGGGCGGTTCCCTGTCTTCCGGCATGGATGGCAGTGATGAGCCTTTTCCTTTGATCCACCATAAAGATGGGAATGCAATCTGCGGTTTGAATTCCCAGGAAGTGGCGTGGGATATTTGTGATCATGGCATCATATTTTAAAGGATCCGGATTTTGGTCCACCGGGTCTTTCAGGATGAGAATGCCATCGAGTTGCATCTGTTTAAGCAGAACCAGTTGATTCGGTTCAAATCCGAAGGCAGATGTGATTCGGCCTCTGTTGAGAAAAACATTGCCCTTTTGATCTCCATTGCTAAAGCTCACATTGAGTGAGTCATAAGGAGGCAGGCTTACTCCTCCCTGGCGTGTGAGAAAACCATGAATGACCCATCCCAATTTTTCTATCTCCGGATTTTCAAAATAGGGGATGCCATTTTTTGATTTCTGATGGGTTCGATTAAGGACGTTCATGTTATTGACCGTAAACAGTCTAATGTTTCTTTCATATCCTGGGGGATGGGTGCAATGAACTGAACCCTTTCTCCAGTAAAGGGATGATTAAATTGCAATTGAAGAGCATGAAGGGCCTGGCGATTCATCCTCTTTATACATTCCCTCAATTTTTGGTCCTGTAGGGCCGCTTTCCTCCCATAGAGAGGATCTCCTAACAGAGGATGTCCCATGGCAGAGAGATGAACACGTATCTGATGGGTCCGGCCAGTTTTCGGATGTATCTCCAGAAAAGTGAAAGGGCCAAATCTCTCCAGGACTTTCCATTGAGTCAGGGCGATCCTCCCACGAGTCGTTCGGATAGACATCTTTTTTCTCTGATCAGGATGCCTTCCAATGGGAGCATCGATCAGGCCTTCGTTCTGTTTCATATTTCCATAGGTGATTGCCAGATAAACCTTCTCCACCTTCCGATTTTTAAACTGCTTGATCAGTTGATGATAAGCCTCGTTATCTTTGGCAACGACCATAACGCCCGAGGTCTCCTTGTCGAGACGGTGAACGATCCCTGGCCTCAGGGCGCCATTGATTCCTGAGAGGTCTTTACAGTGATAGAGCAGTGCATTGACCAGCGTGCCTGAAGGGTTTCCGGGCGCAGGATGAACGACCATTCCGGGCGGTTTATCAATGACAATGATCGAAGCGTCTTCATAGAGTACGCTAAGGGAAAGGGATTCGGGGATTAAAGAGAGGGGTTGGGGCGCAGGCACGATTCCTGAAATGATATCTCCGGATTTCAATCGAGCGCCAGGCTTGACTGTTTTCTCATTGAGGAGGATATGGTTCTGTTCGATGAGATGCTTTGCCTGAGACCGGGAAAGGTTGAGATCGGTTTCGGATAGAAGTTGATCGATTCGCCGACCCTGGTCCTTTACTGTTACAGAGATCGAAAAAGATTTCCCCTCTTTGTTTAAATATTGGTGATTGGAATTTATTTGGGATTTGGGATTTGGAGTTTGGAATTTTGAGTCGATCATTTTTCATTCATTGACTTAATACCTTTTCAATCCCTCCGGCCAAAAGTGGGATTTCTTCGTCGAAGATGGTCCTCATATCGAAGACCAACTCCTCTTTGCTGATCCGCGAAATGATGGGCGGGTCAATCTCTCTTAATTTCTTTTCAAGGCTGTTGAGAGAAACCCCGGGCGATTTTATGGAAAGGACGATGGTCGGTAGTTTCTGAAGGGGCAGGGCTCCTCCACCCACCTGAGAGACGTCCTCTTTTATTGTCATTTGCAATTTATTTCCTACTTTCTTCTGGAGCCGTTTCAAAAGACGTTTTGCCCTGCCCTTCAACTTTCTCATGTTCAGCCCGAGCATCTGCAGGGCTGGTATCTCTGCCATCGCCCTCTTCTCATCCATATAGAGAAGAAGCGTCGATTCAAGCGCTGCCAGGGTTAGCTTATCAATGCGGAGCGCCCGTGTCAGCGGGTTGGCTTTCGTTAAGTCAAGAAACTTTTTCTTTCCCAGAATGATTCCAGCCTGGGGTCCGCCTAAAAGTTTATCGCCACTGATCGTGATCAGATCGACTCCAGTCCGGATGGCCTCTTGAACGGTGGGCTCTTTTTCCAATCCATAATGGACAAGGTCAATGAAACAGCCGCTTCCGAGATCCTCCATCACAGGGAGATGGTGTTTTCTTCCAAGTTCAACCAGTTCGTCGAGGGGGACTTCCGAAGTAAAGCCCATCACCCTGAAATTGCTGGTATGGACCTTGAGGAGCAGGGCGCTTTCAGAACCGATGGCCCTCTGATAGTCATTGAGATGGGTCCGGTTGGTTGTGCCAACCTCTTTCAGAGTAGCACCGCTTCGTTTCATCACATCCGGGATCCGGAAGGCTCCTCCGATCTCAACCAGCTCTCCCCTTGAAATGATCACCTCTCTTTCCTCTGCGAGGGTATTGAGACAGAGGAGAACTGCTGCAGCGTTGTTATTGACGACGAGGGCCGATTCTGCACCAGAGAGGTGGCAGAGGATCTCCTCGACATGAGCGTACCGATCCCCGCGTTCACCCCGTGCGAGATCATATTCGAGATTGGAATAGGCCTTCGCCACTTCAACGATTTGTTTCAGTGCGAGGGGATGAAGGGGCGCTCTTCCCAGATTGGTGTGGATCACGATTCCTGTGGCATTGATGACCCGGCGAAGTCGGGGCTGCACCTGAAGATTGATCTCTTTCTGAAAGAGAGGGAGAAGATTCTGATATGAAAAAAGGGTTTCATCCAGAGTGGAGAGGTCGTTCTGGTTCAGGATCTCTTCGCGCAACCGCCCCAGCCCCCTGCGGATGGCTTCCACCACCACGGTGCGGGGATGGATCTTCAAGAGATCGGACATCTCCTGTTTAGAAAGGATTTCGTCCACACTCGGTATGTTACGAAGAACCTGCTGGCGAAGGGTCGGAGACATTTCTACACCTCATTGAAAATTGTAAAGTGAAAAATGAAAAATGCAAAAATGAAAAGAAAGTCATACCAACTCTGGAATTTCCCATTTGCGTTTTGCATTGCCGGTTCCCCATTTATTCATGGCGAATCGTCGGTTTCTTCCTTGCAATCAGTGTTTTGATAATTTTAAAAAGGTTCATGCGGATGAACCGGGTGGGCCATTCCAACTCCCTCTTCTCGCAGACCGTGGACATGCTGTAGTTCTGAAGAGACTGGGGTCTATTCAGCATGGACTCCAACAGGGATTCCCTCTGCGCAGGATCCGGTATGGCCATGATCCGGTCGATTTCCTCCATCATGAGAAGCGCCCGGTCGATTCGCATTTCAACGGATTCGGCTGTTTTTCGATCGATCAGGCCGAACTCAGTCTTGAGGCGATTGAGCCTCCTTCCGGACTCGTAAGTGCTCGCCACGATCTCATTGCGATCCATCCATTCGGTCTCATAGTTGAGGATATACTTCCAGCTCGGTGTCGTCAATGCCTGTCGGTGCTCCTCCACAGTTCGGTAAAGAAGGCGGTATCCGTACTTTTCCGGCTCTTCAAATACTGTGCTTCCAGGATCGAGAAAGGGAGCGAGAGGGGAGATAAAAGGAATCAGTTTATCATAGGGCTGGAATCGTTCAAGCAGAAGCCGGCAGTAATCAACGGTCTCCATGACTGATTGGTATGTCTGTTTCGGGAGGCCGATCATAAAGAAGAGATCGATCCGTTTGCAGCCAAGTTCAATGGCATCAGCAATCATCTTCTCCAGGGGTGAATTGGTGTAGGGCCTGCCGAACGCCTTCCGGACTTCTTCGTCATGAGACTCCGGAGAGATTTCGATATTAAAATATTTTACTGATCCGGCTATCTTCTCTAATTGATCTCTTGAAGGGGGGACAAAAAATTCGAAGGCGATGTGATTGTCAATCTTTTTTTTCTTCATCTCCCGAAGAAAAGTGTCTCCATACGCTTCTCCGGGCTGGAAGATGTCGCCGATGATCATGATAGGAGCATTGAGGTGTTCCGAGATACTGAAAATATCCTGAGCCAAAAGGTGAGGGCTCCGGTAAGCGGGCTTTGTCCGGTTGGCCATTGATCGGAATGTCTTGGAGGAACCCCCGCAGGTCCTGCAATGATAGGTACAGCCGCGGCAGGTGAAGACAGCAGTCACAGGGTACGAATACCAGTCCACGAAGGGCTGGTAGCCAACCGGGTCCATGTACCTGACGACCTTCTTCATGATATGGCGGTAATCGATCGCGATATCATTGAGGTCCTGTGGCACATGGGTGATGGGGTTGACCTGTATTCCGTTTCCTCCATCCCGGTAGGTGAGGTTGGGGATCTCTTTAAACCCCTTCTTCTGCCGTATCGCTTTTAAAAGTTGGACCAGGGGTTTTTCCGTGGAATCTCCCCTCATCACAAAATCGACGTATGGATACTGACACAAAATTTCTTCATGATAGTAGGTGGCGGAGAGTCCACCCAGAATGACGGGGATATCAGGATGAAATCGTTTGATCATCTCGGCCAGGGCCAGCGCTCCGTGGACGTGGGCCATCCAGTGGAGATCAATGCCATAGGCAAGGGGTCTGTTCTTACGGATGAGCTTCTCTACATCGAAACGGTCATCTTTGATCATTTTGAGGGCAACGTTGATGATCCTGACCTTGAAGCCGTGTCGCTCCAGGTATTCCGAGAGGCTTGTAAACCCGATCGGATACATCTCAAAGATAGGGGTTGAGGGGACGACATCGCTGATCGGGCCATATATGCCCGGCCGCTTTCTGAAATCGTAATACGTAGGTGGATGAAGAAGGATGAGGTCCGTGGTCGCCATATTCGCCCCGTTAGAAAGCCCCTCTGCTTGCCCCGATAGAAGCTAAGCTTCGCACGGGGCAAGCAGAGGGGATGAGTCAATTACCTTATTAGCAAACAGGGGGTTTAATACCCCGTGTGAGCCCCGTAAGAGACCGAAGGTCTTACGAGGTGAGCCTTCCCGTTAGCTTCTAACGGGGTTCACTTCTGTGGGACTCCGCTTCTGGGACGGGGGGCTTCGGTTCTCGGAGGAGCGGGTTTTTCCGGTTCCGGATATTTTGAGCGAAATGCCTCGACCATCTTTCCGATCTCAGGATGATCTTTGATCTGGTCGCCGAGGGGGACCAGGTTGTGGACAAATTCATTCTTTCCCTGAAGCTGTTTGAGAATCTGCTCAGCCTCTTCTTTGGCCTTTGCCCTTAGGTTTTTCTCTTTTCCAGCATCCTGGGCCTTCAAGGAGGCGATGAGGTCTCTCAGAGTCTGGATGAATTCCTCAGGGAGGCGTATCTGATAGAGACGGGCTAAATGGAGAATACGGGAATAGGGTCCGAAGTTATACTGCAACCATGTCTCCGTCTCCTTCACATCGGAGGAAGCGACTCTCTCCTTGAATTGATTGAGATTGTTCTCAAAGGATTTTTTATCCGAAGCGTTAAAAAAAATGGGTTCATTGTTATGGAAAAGAAGATCCACTCTTCCTCCATACAATCCCTTGTAAGCCATCTGGAAGATCAAACTCTTATTGATAGCAGGCGGGTAAGGAAGATTAACTCCTGTGTGGCCGCCAATGATGAGATGAATCCCGGGAACGGTCTGGGCCATCTCCACATCCTTGGGATAGCCAAGATGGCTGAGGAGGATGATCAGGTCGGTTTTCGGCTGGAGTTCCTTGACCATGGCCTGAGCGGTTTCAGTGGGAGAGCGAAGCGAGAGTCCTTTTTTTCTGGGATCGTACGGATTTGAGAAGGTATCTGGCGCGAGAAGGCTGAAGATTCCGATTCTCAGACCATTATTTTTCTTAATGAGAGAGGTTTGAAAAAGAGGCTTGCCTGTGGCTTCATCGATGACATTAGAAGATAGGAATGGAAATTTCACTTTCTTGGATATTTCCATTAGAAACTCTTTCCCCAGGCTGAGGTCGTCATCTCCGATCGCCATGGCATCATAACCCATCAGGCTAAAACTCTCCGCAATCAGTTTCGCCTTCTCTGTGACCATCTTCAGATCATTTCCGGAAACGGGGGCTGAATATTTCTTAAAGAGAAGATCGCCCGCATCAAGAATGAGCAGGTCGCTTCCACCTGTCTCACTGATCTCCTTAATCCATGTCGCCCTTCTGGCCAGACCGCCAAAACGTGTCCTCGGGTCTCAGGAAGGGCAGGGATCGATCTCAGCATTGATGTTGTTAGTGTAAAGGATCGTGAGGTTCTTCGGCTGTTTCTGGGCATAGGCCGTCCCCATGACCATCAACAGGGCCATAAGTCCCAAGAAAACTAAAAATAACCATACTCTTTTCATTCTATCTCCATCACCAATCATGAACACTTTCAAATATTTATAGCCTATTGATCTTACGAAAACAAGGGTGGACGTGAAGGATTGGTTTGAGTTTGGGGGCAAGATTGAGGATATTCTACAATGCTCCTGTCAGTCTGATTGTTTTGAAAAGACATATGAGAAAGGGATTGCAATCAGGTCTCCAATGATATAAGTGGCGAACACCATGACGCACAATATTGCGTAACTCGGAAATTTGGCAACAAATATAATTGGCAAAATTACGCCAATGAACCAGACGATCTTGTAGGTCAACTGAAGCAACAAAACAGGACTAAATTTAAGAGGAGACCGAAGGCCCAATATGGATAGAAGTGCAAATGATAAATAGACGCTTCCAGTTATTCCTAAAACGATTGGATCTTGGCTAGGCATACTAAACATGCTTGTCATTACGTTGGGGGCAAATAATATTCCCAAACCGAATCCCCCTGCTCCAACAATAGTGTAAATATACATTCCCTTGAGTCAGCCCCACCGCACATGGAGTTCTTTAGACATAGCGATTCCCCTTTTTTTCAGCCAATAATAAAGCTCGGTCTTGCATTACTTCAATTTGCAATATTTCTCTTTTGAATGAATTTGGGGACATGGGGACGTAGGTTCTAAAGCATTTTAAGGTATTTCTTCAACTCTGGCATTTCTTCCGTAGCTGCCAAGCGATTAACCGATGAAGTGGTTACTCCAAGAAAACGAGCAACCGCCGCCCCAGGATATCCCATCTTTACCACAGCTAGTTGACAAAACATTCTCCGCCTCTTGGCAATCCTTTTCTTCCTCATTCCCGAACGCAACTCTGACTCTTCTATCCCTTCTCCTTTAGCAATCCTCTCTGCTAAATTAACTAAATTAGGGACCCTCCGAGAGAGCCTCAACGTCTCTTTTTCTCTCTCCTCGGCCTCCGACATTAGCCTCTTAATAAATTCCTCTCTTCCCAATATCCTCTCATCCGAGGCTACTTTGATCCCTTTCCTCCTCAAGGATAACACCTGGGACCATCCCCCCAGGCTCCGGATCAACCCTCCACCCACCAACTCCGGTTTTCTCCCTTGGGATATTCCTTCTCTCACAAATTCCTCATACTTCCCAACGACATTCCGCCCCTTACCAAAATAGCCAAGAACGGTTTCGATGTCCTGCCAAACCCGTTTTACTCTTCCCGTGATGGCTGAATGTCCCGCCCACCGATAATCCCCCAGTTCTTCCATGTTCCCTACTATTCCTGCTCTCAACGGATTTAAATGTATGTAGCGCGTCAACTCCAACAGATAAGGATCGTCCTCACAGATAATCGATTTATACCTGTTCTGGAAGAGATGTCCAGTCCTTTTGTGCCGAAGGTTAAAGTTAACGACATAACCTGTCAGCAACTTTTTCATAACCTTTGAAAGTGGGTGGTGGCCGGTCCGTACCAATAGATGAAAATGGTTAGGAAGAAGACTCCATGCATAGACAATGATGTTTCCTTCTAGGCATTGGTTAGCCAATCGGTTCAGGAAATCGTTCCGGTCTTGATCTGTACGGTATATGTTGGTCCGTTCGATGCCCCGGCCCATGACATGATGTAAAGCCCCAGGTGCATCCAATCTCGGCTGTCTGGCCATGTCAGTAAATTAGACCTTTCTTCGACTTTTGTCAAGTTGTTTCAGAACCTACGTCCCCTAGGACATAGGATCCTCATTTACCTGATTTTACTCGTTTGCGAGAAAGGGGTTTTCTAAATGGTTACGGGTTGAAAGAATCCACTGCAATGGGAGATTTCTTGGGTGACGACTTCTTTTGCTTTTTTGTATCCTTTGTCAACCATCTCTCTCATCTTATCCGGATCGAAGTTGAGAGAGGAGTCCACCAACTCATCATCGGGTCTGATCGTTGTGATCCCGACGATTCTTTTTCCCTGGAAAGGGTTTTCGAGACCAGCAAAGAGTTTTCGTATTTGAGAATCGGTCAGGCCGAGTTTTTCTTTAGCGTTGGTCTTAATTTGATCGAGATAGCGGATGGCTTCGCTATAAACCGTTGCTACCTTTAAATCATTATCAACAATTTCTTCTGTAAGAAGCTCCAGGGATCTTTTCAATATCTCCATGGTGCTGGTGAATTCTTTTCGAGCGGGCTCCCGGTGGACTGGATCAGGTGAGAGGATGACAGAGACGATATGCGTTGCCCCTTCATCGATCGCCTTGCTGAAGGGGGCGATTTCCTTCACGCCTCCATCAACATATTGATGTTTTCCGATTTTGACAGGAGGCATCATCACAGGAACACAGGCTGAAGCAAGAATCTTCTTGAGAAGTGTAGGTTTTGAATCCTGGTGCTGATTTCCATATTCAATCTCTCCGGTCTGCATATTGACGACCGTGACAAAGATTTCTGTGGGAGACTGAATGAGCCTCTTGTAGCGTCTTCTGTCGCCGAAGAATCTGGTGATCAAACTCTCGAGGGGTTTTGTATCATTTAATGCATCGGAGAAGAGGAAGGCGAGAAGATCAGGTCGGTCCTTGAGAATGTCCTGCTGTTCCACATCCTCATAGAAGTGGACAAGATTGGCAATGTCTCGGCTTGCTACAAGGGGTGCGATAAGAGCCCCTGTGCTCGTGCCCACCACGAGGTCAAAATTGAGGTTGAGCTCAATCATCAAATACTTGATCACCCCTGCTGTAAAAGCACCTTTTGCCCCACCGCCACTTAAAACCAGCGCCCGCTTATTTGCCACCTTTCCCTCCTTTTAACTGATCAAGCGCCCTTTTCATTCCCGTATGGATGGCTGACACCAACTGGCGCTGGATTTCAGGGTTGTTGAAGCTGATTCTTTCTCTTTGATGTTCCGGCTTCTGGAGCTCAAACATAACATCCGTTTCAATGAGATAGGCAAGATCCTTAAGTGGGTCTATTCCTTTTAGTTTATCCATTAACTGGTTCATGGTGAGGGCTTTTTCGAGAGATGGAAGTTGAGTCACAAGACGATTCTGTTTTGGAAGATTGTCTCTCAGTTGGCCTCTGACCGTCGTGGTCACCAGGGCCGTCACCTTTTCATTAAATCCCCCTAAGGGTTCGGGACCGATATCCGGCGTGTGCTCACAGGCAATGAGACATAGAAAGAGGGATAAAAGAAAAACGGTCCCGAAGATAGAGAAAAACCGTTTTTTTGAAATCATATCTTCCTCCCAATGATTAAAATATGGATGGATATTGATTAAAATTTACTGAATGGGAGGAGGGAAGTCAACCCTTCGACCCGAGATCAGGCGGAGAGGCTCAGGGTTGACCTTGCACTTCGATAAACTCAGTGTCCTGAGCCTGTCCAAGGAAGCGGAGTTTGGGCCAGCGAATAGGTCCAACCCCATTTTTTATGGAGTCCAGGGATTAGGGGTGGGTTTTTTAAAGCCTTTCTTAGAAGCCAGAAAATCGAGGTGGAGGGTGGCAAGATCTTCTAACACCGGATCAATGAGTTCGATATTTCTTGCATCAATCGTTTTTATATACTGGTGGTACTTGTCGCAGGTGTCAATACGAAAGGTTTCTTCTCCCTCCGCATAAAAATAGTTGTGGGATTCCTGTTCTTTATTTCCGCAGTAAGGGCATAATACTCTATCGGTCCGCCACTCATATCCGCAGTAAGAGCAGAGGAGGTATCGTTTTCCCCCTTCCCCTTTCAGCAGTGCCAGATAGGGGAGACCACCGCAGACAGGACAATAGCCTTTGGTCCAGTTTTCAGCGTCCAATTCCTGGTGAAGCTTTTTTAACCCTGTTTCAATCGAGGGTTTCAGGCTTTCGTGAATCAGGAAAGGAAATACTTTTTGATCGAGACCGAGTTCGTCAACAACGTTCTGGGCTTTCACCTCTCCGGCGAATATTTTCTTTAAATCCAATCTTTTTTGCTCGATGGCCTCTTCAATTTTTTTCACCTGTGCGGTCATGTGAGGGTTAGCCCCTTTTCCGATCTCGCACAGGGAATGAAAAAGAGTGATGGAAGCCTTTATATCGAGGGGAAAATCTTTCTTTTCGAGCAAAGGAAAACCTTCTCTCTTCAACAGGCCCTTCCACTCTTTTTTAAGAGGGATGGATTTGATCTTCAGGGAAGGTTTTATCTTCTCCTGTTCTTCCCTGATCTTCTGGTAGAAGTTCAGGATTTCTTTATAACCGGGTCTCTTCTTTTTTAGTTGCTTGACGCGTTTTTTTAGGTTTTCCATTCTCTCCTCGAATATCACGAATGATAGTGAATTTAACGAATATCATAATTCATTTGTGTAATTCGTTCAAATTCGATCTATTCGTGTTTTTAAAAAAAACGGGCTTGTTTCGGGACTTCAAGACCGAAACAAGCCCTAAACACCCCCCGTTTATACAGCATTCCCTCACCCCTGCCCTCTCCCAAAAAGGAGAGGAGGAGAGAGGGATCAGGGTTTTATCCGATCCATTGGACCTCTTTGAGAGGTTTCAAGATGCGTTTGAGCGCCATCTTTCTGGTGATTCCGATCGTATTCTCTGCCACAGCAAATTTGTGATACTTCTTGGGATCGTCCACCAGCAGGAAGATTACTCGGACATCATTGGCATCTGCCAAAGAGGCTTCTTTATACTTACCTTTTACTTCTGCGAGCCTCTTATTCGCCATTTCAAGCATGGCCTTCCGATCACCAAAGTGCATGGTTCCGGTCGGGCAGGCTTTGACACAAGCCGGTAACAAGCCTTCCTTAATCCGGTCAAAGCACATGGTGCATTTAGCCATCACGCCTGCCCCTGAAATCCTCGGGATATTATAGGGGCAGGATTCTTTGACTTCTTTGAAATCCTCTGTCTTGATCTTCACCTTCGGGCTGAAAATGACGGCGCCGGTTTTTTCATCATGAATGACCGCGCCTTTCGCCTTTTCGTTTGCCACTACCTCACAGGGTGGAGAGACACAGTGGCGGCACTGATCGGGGAAGAAGTACCAGTTCACCTTTTCGCCGGTTGTCTCGCTGAACCGAACGACTTTCCAGGTATTGGCCGAGAGGTCCGGTGGGTTCTGGTGACTCCCCTGGTTGTATGTTTTTTCTCCGGGTCGCTGATTCCATTGCTTGCATGCAACCTGGCACCCTCTACACGCTGTGCATTTCGTCGTATCTATAAAAAATGTTTTTCCTTCCGCCATTGTTATCACCTCCTCTTTTATTTTTTAGTCTCAGCTTTTGGGGCTGGTTTGGGTTCGGGTTTTGGAGCTGGCTTAGCCTCAGCCTTTGGCGCTGGTTTCGCATCCGTTTTAGGTGCAGGTTTATCGACTTTTGGTCTTTCCTCTTTAGCGATGTTCACCAAAAATACTTTATACTCCGGAATCAATGTGTTGGCATCACCAATGGAAGGCGTCAGGATATTGGCGCTATCTCCTCCATCCTTAGGGACTAACCAACCATAATGCCATGTCATACCAACGAGGTGAACGGTCTGGCCAGCCACTTTAAAGGGTTTGATGCGGTTGGTCACCATGGCCTTGGCCCACATCTTTCCCCTTGGGGAGCTGACGGTGACGCGATCCCCGTTCTTGATCCCTCTCAATTTGGCTAATTCCATACTCAATTCAACAAACATCTGAGGTTCGGCTTCAACGAGCCATGGCTGATAACGGGTCATCAGACCTGTCTGCCAGTGTTCGGTCAGACGGTAGGTGGTTGCAACAAAGGGGAACTTCGGATCGCAGGTCGTATACTTATCAAGTTCGCCTTTGAAGAGCGGAATAGCTGGGTTGATCCTCTGGGAAGAAAGAGGATTCTTCTCAATGGGGCATTCCAGCGGTTCGTAATGTTCCGGGAAGGGACCATCCGCCATTCCCACTCCAAAGAAAGATCCAACGCCATCCGGCCTCATAATAAATGGATACCTTCCATTGGGAAGGCCCATGGGAGGCACGGCATTGTCAGGCACATCGCCTACCCACCTGGTGCCATCCCATTTGATGACCGCGCGTTTGGGATCCCATGGGTTTCCATTGAGGTCTACCGAGGCGCGGTTGTAGATGATCCTGCGGTTGAGAGGCCATGCATAGCCCCAACCGGGGAAGATATTACATGAAGCCACGGGTGTTCTATTTCGGCGGGCCATCATATTTCCAGCTTCCGTATAGCTGCCGGAATAGAGCCAGTTTCCGCAAGCCGTTCGGCCATCCGCCAGGAGGAAGACAAAGTTAGGAACCTGTGTCCCTTTCTTATACGCCTTCTTATCGATCGGATGCTCGGCAATGTCTTCGGTAAAGTAGCCATTGATCTCTTTGGCTACTGCGTGGAAATCAACTTTGCCATCCTTTGCATAATCCCATTTCAGCTTCAAGATCGGATCCGGGAAAGCGCCTCCCTCTTTGGCATAGAGGTCTTTTATTTTCATATAGAGTTCATGGACAATCTGTCCGTCTGCCTTAGAGTCACCGAGAGGCTCACAGGCTTTGTTCCGCCATTGACCCACTCGACCACTATCTGAAACACTGCCTTCTTTTTCGGTCGGCATGGCAGCCGGAAGCAGAAAGACCTCGGTCTTGATCTTTTTGGGATCCATCCCAGGGCCTTTCCAGAAGGAGCTGGTCTCGTTTTCGAAGAGGTCGATGTCCACCATCCAGTCCAGTTTGGATAGCGCTTGACGGGTCTTGTCTGAATTCGGGCTTGAACATGCTGGATTCATTCCCATACAGATGAATCCTGAAAATTTACCATTGAACATCTCGTCAAAGAGAAAGAGCCATGATGCGTTCTGGCCGACATCCAGTTTGGGAAGCCACCCATATCCGAAATCGTTCTCTTTGGTTCCGTTTTCGCCATAGAACGATTTGAGCAGACTGGCGATATATTTGGGACGATTCCCCCACCAGTTGACGCTCATCGGGTCAGATGTTTTTGGGGTGGTGGCATTATATTTTTCAAGATTGTCAAGGGCGGCATTTACTGCGGGCATGTAACCGGGAAGGATATGGAAGAGCAGGGCATGATCGGTGATTCCCTGAACGTTGGCCTCACCTCTCAGTGCATTGACACCGCCTCCGGCCATTCCAACATTGCCTAAAAGCAACTGGACCATTGATGCTGCACGAATGATCTGAGTTCCAGTTGTATGCTGGGTCCATCCCATGGCATAGAGCATGGTTCCGGCTCTGTCCGGTTTTCCTGTCGCAACGAAGGTTTCATAAACCTTAATGAGGTCAGCTGTTGAAGTACCGGTGATGGTGGAAACGGTATCCAGATCGTAACGTGCGTAAAACTTTTTCATCAGTTGATAAACGCAGTTTGGGTGCTGAAGGGTCATATCCTTTTTCGGGATTCCCTTCTCATCTCTCTCAAAGACCCAGGTTGCTTTATCGTAAGTCCTCTTTTCCGGGTTGTAACCAGAGAAGAGGCCATCTTTAAATTCGAACTTCTCGCTTACAATAAACGGGGCATTGGTATAATTGACGACATAATCTTTGAAGATGAGGTCCTTATCAACGAGATATTTGATCATTCCGCCCAGGAAGGCAATATCCCCTCCTGACCGCATGGGAACATAGATATCTGCCTTGGCTGAGGTGCGGGTAAATCTCGGGTCCACACTGATGACCTTTGCACCTTTTTCCTGAGCCCTTAAGACCCATTTCATTGCCACCGGATGGTTTTCAGCGGCATTGCTTCCCATGATGAGAATACAATCGCTCACCCCGATATCTGTCCAGCAATTGGTCATTGCACCACGTCCGAACGACTCTCCCAGAGCCGCCACAGTGGAACTGTGTCAGAGACGGGCTTCGAATTCGATATAGACCAGGCCAAGGGCACGGAGGAATTTCTGGTAGAGCCAGCCCTCCTCATTATTGACATGGGCGCAGCCAATGCCTGCAATGCCATTGGTCCGGTTGACCACCTGGTCTTTATCATTCTTCTGAACGAAACTGGCATCCCGGCTCTTCTTAACCCTCTTCGCAATTTCTGTCAGGGTCCAGTCCCAGGATTTTTCTTCCCATTTTGTGCTATTGGGTGCTCGGTAGAGGACTTTTTTCAGCCGGTCTTTGTTAGTAACGAGTTGATAGAGCGACATTCCTTTGGCACAGAGGCCGCCTTCACTCGTTGGATGATCAGGATCGCCTTCCGTGTTAATCACGGTTCCTTTTGCATCCGTGTGAACGATGATGCCGCAGCCGACCGAGCAGTAACAGCAGACGGTGGTCGTCTCTTTTGCTCCCTTAATTCGGAGTTCCTGGGCATAAGATTCAACCGGCGAAAGATCGAATCCCAGGCCGCCCATCACTGTCCCCGCGGCTGTGGCGCCAGAAATCTTCAAAAAACTTCTTCGCGTAATCTTCATAGACAAGTATTCACCTTCCTTTCTTAAGATTTTTGAAACGAGAGTTTAAGTTCACCCCCTTTCCAATTGATTAAGAAGGGAAAACAATTAACCTGATGGATTTGCTTTAGTTTCCCCCCATTTGTCCTTTTGGATAATCTGGATAACACTGGATATCAATGTGGCTAAACAAAACCTTGTGAAACATAACACAACTGAAATATTTGTCAAGGAAAAAATGTTGGCGTTCATATTTTTAGGTAGGTATGGGAAGAAAAAATAGATTGATATTCTAAGTTCTCTATGATATTGAAGAATTTAGATTATTGAAGAAAGGTGGAAAATAGAGATGAACAAAGAACAGATGGAATTATTTGAACAGATGCAGTTGGTTTTCGCTAAAAAAGATGACATCGAAAAAATGAGGCAGGAAGCCAACGCCAACTTCCGTAAATTAAAAGAGGAGAATAAAGAGCTTATTCTCGGATGGATCGAGGGAATTAGAGCAGAGATGGAAGGTTTGAGGAAGGAGATTCGGGTGGACACCAATCCCCTTCGTGAAGGGATTAAGGAGGAGATGAAAAAAGCCGAGGTAAAAATTGATTCCATGCTCTTCCAATCCATTCAATCCATCGAGTCATCCCTCCAGAAGATGAGAGAGGAGATCAACTCATCCATTCGACAATCCAAACAGGATATAGGTTCAGCTCTTCAGGCAACCAAAGATGAAACCTATACGGCCATTCTCCAATCGCGGCAGGAAATCGGTTCGAACCTCCGGCTGATTGGGGAAGAAGGGAAAATGAATCTTGCTCAATCGAAGGAGGAGACCAGAGCTGAACTAAACCGGTTAGGAGAAGGGATGGGAAATCTCGGCGTTCAGATTAGAAAGACCATCGAAGAAATTACGGCCTTGGATGATAAACTTAAAGCGGGTTTTAACGAGGTCAAAGAAGAGTTGGGTTCAATGATCAGGTTTTCTTATGCTGATCTTGAGAAGCGGTTTGCTACGCTGGAGTCGCGTGTCAAAGCTCTCGAAAAACTGGTCTTGCCGTAATAAATAGATTATAAAGGATTTAATCGATTAAGAAATTGTTTGGCCTTTAAAAGATACTCAATGTCCTGCTCATCTTTGGCATTTGGTTTTCTGACCTTCTTTAATCGGATCAGGTCATCAATTGAAGGGATACGAAAGAGGAGGTTTACTTCGTCATCCTCCTTCAACACCGAATGCTCATAGCACTCTTCAAATTCAATCGTTTCATTCTCAATATTCTTAACGCTCTTCTGAAAAAAGAGATCATACTTCTTCGTCCCGGAGAATCCTGTGACGATGGGGCTCTTTGTGTCAGGAAGATGGGAAAGCTCAAAATGGAGTTGTGTCAAAAGAAGGGATAAAACCTCTTCCTTATCTTCAGGGTGAAACCAGATATCGTGGTCTGCGGTGAGGACAGGGCCTCCGTAGAGAACGACCGCCCTCCGACCGATGATCAGATAACGGATTTTCTGGCGATTCAATTTGCGAAGGAGTTTGAAAAAATTAACTTCTTTTTCCGGTTTCATACGTTTTTAATCCAAACTTTTCAATAAAATTCTGAATCTCCTTCCACTCACGGTCAACCCATTCCAGTCTCTGGGCAGGAGAAAACCCCAAAAACCAGCGGAGATCTTCTTCAAGTTGACGCTGACGCCACAAAGGGATGTCTTTCATAGATTTTGGGTATTTTATCTTTAATGAAGCCATCCAGTTAACCTCATTATTATATTACCATATTTAAGGAAAAGTTTGAATGTTTTTTGTTGGGTGAGTTAAAAAACCTGATTAGAAAACAATGGGAAGATTCTTTAAAACAAGGCATTGACGAAGTCGGTGGCGTTGAATTCCTTGAGGTCGTCGATGGCTTCACCCACGCCGACATAGCGAATGGGGATGTTTAGTTCCCCTGTAATCCCCACGATGATTCCCCCTTTGGCTGTTCCATCCAGTTTCGTCAATGCAATTCCTGTAACTCCGACGGCCTCGTTAAAAAGTTTGGCCTGGGAGATGGCGTTCTGTCCTGTGGTGGCGTCGAGGACAAGAAGAATTTCGTGAGGCGCTCCAGGGCATTCCCTTCCGACAATTCGCTTCACCTTCTTCAGCTCCTCCATCAGATTGACTTTGGTATGGAGCCTACCGGCTGTATCAATGAAGACAATATCCGAATTCCTGGCCTTTGCCGCCTGGATGGAATCAAAGGCCACAGCCGAGGGATCGGATCCCTTGGACTGCTTGATAAAGTCCGCTCCGGCACGATTTGCCCAGATCTCGAGTTGCTCAACCGCAGCCGCCCTGAAGGTATCGGCTGCACCGATCAGAACCTTTTTCCTCTGGGTCGAATATTGATGGGCGATCTTCCCGATGGTCGTCGTCTTGCCGGCGCCATTGACTCCGACCACCATCATGACAAAGGGTTTTGTTTTAGAGAAATCGATCGATAGGGGTTTTTGGCCTGAATCAAGTATCCGGAGAATCTCCTGTTTGATATATTCTTTAACTTTCTCAGGGTCCTGAAGTTCTCCCCTTTTAAGGCCTTGCCGGACGCCTTCGATCAGTTGAGTGGTCGTCTTGACTCCCAGATCGGCTTCAAAAAGGACCATCTCGAGCTCATCCAGAAGGTCAGGGCCGAAGGTCTTCTTTCCGAGAAAAAGCCGATCAATTTTCTCAACAAACCCCTGATGAGTTTTTGAAAGGCCTTTCTTTAATTTTTCAAAAAAACCCAAAGGTTTCTCCTTTCCTTATGTATGATTCTTAATTTCTTTTTCCTTTGGATATCTCCCAGAATTCTCTTGGAGTGATGATAGGGACGGAATGGAACTTCTTCAGCACAAGAAGATCCTTATCTCCGGTAATGATATAATCGGGGTTGGCTACTTCAGAAAGGCCAAGAATCTTGATATCATCGACATCTCTGCAGGCCTCTTTATCTAACCTTTTAAAGCTGCTGATTTTACAAAATTCCTTCAAGTACTCAGCAATCATCAGAATCTTATCCTTGGGCATCTTCAATTTTTTCTGTAAGTTTCTTTGTACTTCAGACAGAATATGTTCACTGATGATGATTTCATGTTTTTCCAGGCAGAGTTCAAACAGGGCATGCGCCAATCCTCTGCCTGCAAATGCGGCCAGAATCACATTCGTGTCGAGGATCACTCTCATGACACTTCTTTATAGACATCCTCATCGGTGAGGATGCCCTGGGCCTCCGCAAAAGGGAGGACCATATTTCGAAGTTTACGAAACCGGTAGATGGCGATATATCTCTGCAGGGATTCTCTGACCAGATCGCTGATCGGTTTCTTTTCTGCCTTGCTGATCTCCAGTAAGCCCTCTCTTAAATCATCAGGAATTCGTATGGTCAGGGTCTGATTCATGTTTACCTCCCTTGCAATACAACGTAACACAAACGACGAAACTTGTCAAAAGGGTGCTTTCACCATGAATCGGCGGCGGACAACGGTCATTCGGTGTCTTAGTTTTCTTCTGGCGATGTTATGTTTTTTTACTTCAGGCCGGACAAAGAAGGTTGGAGAAAAGGATATATTCGGTTTGCATTAAAAAGAACTTCAAATGAAACTCTCTGGCCTTCAGGTCAGGGAGTTTCATTCAACCCGTCCTGGAACAAGTTCTTATCACCCAACTCTAACGACGACAGCATGCCTGGTTAAAGACTTTTATTGAAATCTTCGACTTCCAAGACTTGCCTCAAGTGTATTGGTGTGAGCGTTAAGTGAAAGTTTCTTGAGGGGTTCAACTTTTCCTTGAATAACTTTAAACCTCAAGTCATTCTACTTCGGTGAGACGACTCCGAAAAAGGGGTGGGGGCCACTGTACTGCCCCGGATATTCTTCGATTACGCTGATATGAGTCAGCAGCGTCTTTTCGCCCCATAGATCTGTCCACAGGTGAAGCATCAGAGAGGGTGGTTCCATCATAAATGTGGAAGGCGCTTCTTCGCGGAGATCGAGGCAAAGCTGCATCCCGATAGCAGGACAGGTCGTGGCAATCGTCCCCCCGAAATGGCGAAAGATTGGTCGATGGAGATGCCCGCACAGGACCCGTTCAACCTGTGGATGTTCCGAGATAAGGGCGTGAAACTCTCTCCACCCACGAAATTCTTCCTTGTCCATGTACCTGATGGCTGAGGCAAAGGGCGGGTGATGCATGAAGATTATCGCCGGAAGTCCGGATCTAGCCGAAAGAGTTCTTTGAAGCCATGCCCTTCTCTTTGGACCGAATCCACCTCCGTGTTCGCCAGGCGTAACTGTGTCGAGGCCTATCAGGTGAACGGGAAAGTCATCAAGGGCGAAGCAGATATACGCTTCATCCTTCTCCTCGATCGAGCAACTTAGGTAGTTGTGTTCGGGAAAGGTCTTACGAAGACTTTCCTTGTGATCGTGGTTTCCGGGTACAATGACAAAGGGAGGTTTGAGTGGCGATAATAATTGTCGCAGCAGAAGATATGATTCCGGGGCGCCTTCGTCGACAAGATCTCCTGTGATCATTACAAGGTCAGGCACCGGGTTGAGGCGGTTAATATGATCGACCGCTCTTTTCAAGGGCTTGGTCGTATCCGCCACGCCATAGGCAAGCACTCCTTCTGGTTTAAGATGGAAATCGGAGATCTGGGCGATCAGCATGGTTGGTCCTTCATGTTATAGGAACCCGTGGCGATGCCGGCGGCTGCATGTTCCGGCCTGAAGAAAATTTCAATCTCCTTATTTTCACGATCTCCGGGTATGACTCGGTCGTTTAAAAAGAAGACTTGATTAGGCATAAAAACCATGATCCAATGCCGTTTCGTACAGGGTAACTATGTTTCCAACCGGTGTATCCACCTGAAATCGGTGGCTTGGACCGAAAAAATAACCTCCATCCTTTCCAAGTATTTCCATTGTTTCCTTTGCTATAAACTTAATTTCCTCGATTGTTCCAAAAGGCATAAGCCGCTGTACATCGATACCACCATGAAAAGTCAGTTGCTTCCCATAGTTACCCTTTAAAACACGAATATCCATGCCCTTAGCGGTGACTTGGATTGGATCCAAAACGCATACTCCCGCATTAATAAAATCAGGAATGAGTGGCAATATACTTCCACAGGAATGAAGAATCAGTTTGACTCCGTAGGAGGATGCGAGGTCTGCAAGTGTCTTCAAATTAGGGAAGAAGAAATTTAGGAACATGTCCCGGCTGATAAGCAAACTATCCTGAGATCCGAAATCATCTTTGTAAAAGAGGAAATCAATCATTCCTTTTGCTGATTTAAAAAACTGGTCATAGTAGCTAACCAGAAACGCCATTACCCGATCAATTGCGGCCCTTACCAATTCGGGATTCAGAGCCAAATCTACCATGACTTTCTCAAATCCGAAAAGGTAAGTCATTAGATGAAAAACTCCGTGATGACCCTCAACATGAATCCCCGGAGTGGAAATGGCATACCCCTTAAACTGATTACAAATGCTTTTAATTTCAGAGAAATCGAACCACTCTACCCGAGGCCAATGGTGTTTCTGAATATCTTCCAAAACCGATGCATTTTGCAGGGGGCTGTAAGAAATCAGAAAATCATTCCCTTTCTCTGAATTATGCACATGCCGTCCAACCCCCCACATGTCCACTTTGCTCCCATCCCTCTTGTCCGGGAAAGTGGGGCCAACGTAGGTTGGGATGACCTCGCGGAAATCCACCCGAAAGCGTTCTAATATACCCCAATAATCTAAATCAAGCGCTCTGGAAAGTTGTTGAGTAACCAGTTCGGTTGCCCTGAAATTAATGGGTATCCGGTCAGGTTCTTGATGCGATAGAGCAATCTTGACACGTTCTTTTGAATCCAACATAAGGTCCTTAACTATATAAGATGATAAATTGAACTGAGTATCCTTTCTCGATGAAAGCAAAGGACTCTAAATGGTCCTATATCCCATGGCTCCAGAGAGCTCAAATAAAAGTATCATGAGGTGGTCACATTTCCCAAAATTATTCTTTAATGATATATAGCTTTTCAGATGAAATTTCTAAGTAGATTTTTTGTCCCAAAATGATATTTTCTGATTCTTTAATGTCAACTGTAATTTCATTATCCGGCGAAAGGGTGCAAATCAAACGTGTTTTTTCCCCGAGGTAAAATGCATTTTTGATCGTTGCGATCAATTGAGCTTTGTCCGAAGTGGACAATTGTATATCCTCAGGGCGAAAGAGCAATTGAACTTCTTCATGATCCTTTTCAGGGAGTTCATCCGGTAATTGCAAAGATACGCCTTCTGTGCAGAACATCTTCGTTTTTCCTTGGGCTATAATTTTTCCGTGAAGTAAATTATTGGTACCAATAAAGGTAGCGACAAATACCTCTTTCGGTTTCTTATAAACCTCCATGGGGGTCCCAATTTGGCAGATTTTTCCATCTTTCATAACGGCAATGCGGTCTCCAAGGGACATCGCTTCAACCTGATCGTGTGTGACGAAAATCGTGGTGATCTGCAGTTCTGTCAAAAGACTATCCAGTTCGATCCTCAATTTATCTCTTAGTTTTGCATCGAGTGCTGTCAGTGGTTCATCCAATAATAAAACATCGGGTTCGATTGCAAGGGCCCGTGCTAATGCAACTCTCTGTCTTTGGCCTCCCGAAAGCTCGGCAATCGAGCGATGGCGAAGCTCTGATATTCTCACCAGAGAGAGGCTGTCCATAACCCTCTTTTCAATTTCGTCTTGCGACAATTTGCGCACCTTTAGACCGAAGGCCACGTTTTTATAAACATTCATGTTTGGAAAAAGCGCATAATTTTGAAAGACAATGCCTATATTCCTTTTCTCAGTCGGGACTTCGTCCATTTTCCTGTCTTCAAACCAGACCTCACCCGATTCGTAATTTTTTTCTAATCCCCCAATAATTCGAAGCAGAGTCGTTTTTCCACAACCAGAGGGTCCCACGAGAGCGGTCGTTTCCCCACCGTTGATGTCTAAGGAGACGTCTTGGACCGCTTTCGTTCCATCAGGGAATGTTTTTGAAATATTTTTCAATCGTATAGGTACCTTTTTTCTCTTCATCCTCTTGAATCCCTGTCCTTCCGGGTCAATCTTTCTAATTCGATTCAGACGTTAATGACCTGCTCTTCTTTACCACCCAGGTATTGAGCCACAATTGTGATTGGAATCAGAATAACAAAAAACAGCGATGTATAGGCACTTCCCACTTCAATTCTCATAGAGGCATAGGAATCATACAATCCTACCGGCAGGGTCATATTCAAGGGGGTCATTAAAAAGAGGGTCAAATTGAATTCCCCGAGGGAAATGGTAAAGACCATTAGGGCTCCAGCAATAATGGCATGCTTAACGTTGGGGATAACAACATGGAAAAACTTAAACCAGAAAGGTGCCCCTAAACTGGTCGCCCCCTCTTCAAGGAGGTCCAGATCGAAGGCTTTCATAGTTGAAACAACTGTCCGAATCATGAAAGGAAGTGTAAAGACAACATGGCCAATAAGGATGAAGTACCAATTTCCTCTTATAAAAGAGTGTGTCTGGATCAAAGCAATTGCAAGAGCAATTCCAGGGATGGCAATTGGCAGCATAATTAATTCTTCGAATAAGGCAATGAACCGGCTTTTGGTCTTGACCAAAACATAAGCAGCCGGTACACCAATGAGGCATTGAATAATTACACAACAGAATGCAATCAGTAAGCTCAATTTAATTGTATGGGAGTAGTGTTTCAAAACATACCGATACCAGTCAAGGGTGAAGTTGCCAAAAAGACCCTTTTGCCAGGCCTCTGCAAATGACCCAATCAGGGAAATAATGATGGGAATGATAAGGAAAAACAGGATGATCCAAGTAACGATCAGTAGGCAATAAAAATAGGGAGATCTTTTGTTGTGGCGCTTTTTCACGACTCTACTCCCAAAATACGATTCAGTGTCAGAATGAGATACGTAATTAAACCTAGTACAATCGACAAGGCGCTGGCCATATTGATATTGAAGGAGAGGGTCGTTTCTGTATAGACCAACATCGGTAATATTTCAAATTGTTCGGCCAAAGTGAAGGCAGTACCAAAAGCACCCATAGAGGTTGCAAAACATAATGCACTCCCGGCAACGAGGGCAGGGACAAGCATAGGGAAAATTACTTGAAACAGTGTTCGTATCTCCGAGGCACCGAGACTTCTTGCGGCCTCCTCAAGGCTGAGATCCAGCTTCTTGATCGCAGAGATCATCGTAAAGGTAACCCGGGGGATAGAAAAGTAAAGATAGGCAACAAAAAGACCTGAGAGTTTGTATGCAAATGAAATCTTTTTCCCAAAGATAGGTTCTGTTATTTGTCCAAGTAGACCAGTATGTCCGAAAAGGATAATCACCATAAATCCTACTACCACACCTGGAAACGCCAGAGGAAAATTGACCAAAGCAACCATGATTTTCTTCCCCATGTAATTGTATCGCGCCAGAAAGAAAGTAAGCATGAGGGAGAGAACCATGGTTACAAACGTGACTCCCAGGGAAAGAAAAATGCTATTTAGCATCGATCGTCGATAGCGTAAGTTAAAAATAATATTGAGGTAGTTCTCTAAGCCAAGAGATTCCTTAGAGATTTTTAACCCGGAGTAAAATAGAAAGGTTATTGGGTAGACAAAAAAATAGGCTACAATAGTCACCGTTGGCAAGAGAATGAGAAAAAGCCTAATATCCGGTTTCTTATCCATCTGGACGGCTCGATCATGGGGAAGAGGCTTTAAGAAACCAGCCTCTTCCCCATTCATCAAATTACTTTAGAACTTCCTGCATATAGCGGTTTTGAAAGATAGTCATGACGTCAGACATTTTTTGATAATCCACGGCCTTTGCACGTGAGTATTCACTCATCGGTAGAAATTTGGCCTTTGTTTCTGCGTCCATAGCTGTGGGCCTCACAGGGCGGACAAAGCCTTTGGCAAAGGCAGCCTGCCCCGCATCACTGAGGAGAAAGTCGAGGAGCTTTTTCCCATTTTCAAGGCGTGGTGCATTCTTGACCAGATAGGCCGTGTAGGGAACCGTGATTGTCCCTTCTGTGGGAATAACCCATTCCACATTGACTTTATCAGAAAATTTCATACGATATGCATTAAAATCATAATCAATCATAATCGGGATTTCGCCTTTCACGACCCTTGCGTAAGAGGTCTGTTTGGGAGTCATTGGGCTATTTTTGTTCAATTCCTTCAAATAGGTTATCCCGGGGGTCCAGTTATCCAATGTACCTCCCATTGCGATATTTGCGGCCGTACAGGCTACATAGCCTACAAAGGCAGAGGTTGGATCGAGGAAGCCAATCTTTTCTTTATAGATCGGTTTGAGCAGGTCTTTCCAGGAGCGAGGGACAGGGAGGTTTCCTATCGCGTCTTTGTTGACTGCAAAACCAAGTGTGCCTAAATAAATCGTGAACCAAAGCCCTTGTGGATCTTTCAGGTCCGAAGGGATTTCATCCCAGTGCTTTGGTTTATAGGGCGCATAGAGACCTTCTTGAGCCCCTTTAATGACAAACGTAATCCCGTGATTGAACCCAGTGTCTGCTTGAGGATTGTTCTTCTCGGCCATTAGTTGGGATAGGGCCTGCCCGCTATTTTTATTGTCAATTGGAATTCGAATCCCGGTCTGTTTTTCGAAGTTTTCCATAACTTCTTTGGTATTGGCCCACTCCGGAGCCGCTTGGTATGCGACCACAACGTTTTGAGCGAACGCCTGAGGGTTCATTGGTGAGACAAAAAAAGTGAATAAAACCAATAAAAAGATCACTCCCCCTACATTTCCAAACCTGTGTTTGTTCATTGTACACCTCCTCGTTTATTTTATGGATTAAAAGCATTTAGCCTAAATTATTATAATAGCCGTCCCTCACTCCTTCCTCGCAATTTAACCTGATACTTGAACTTATCGCTTCGATAAAAGGCAATTAGTTTCTCGATGACCTTTAAATTATCAAGGTAGGTCATTCGTTTTACAACCAATACGGGACCTGATTTCCCAAGTCCGAGAAGATTGGCATCTCTCCCTTCAATCATCGCTGCTTCTATGATTTCATCGCACTCGTGCAACGTGAGATGATAAATTTCTTCCAAAGTCCGGTAGAGGGAATCGTCCTTAAACGTAACGCTAAGGAGATTGGGGACCAAATCTTTGTTTAGGTAACTCGTAAGGATCGCCATAGGTTCATTATCAGCCAGCCGCAATCTCTTAACCTTAAACACTTTTGTTTCCTTATGAAGGTTCATTTCTCTGCGTATTTCTTCAGAAGCGACTATCTCTCTTTTTTCGAGGTAGTGAGTCCCCGGTTTCATCCCTCGCGCAAGGAGTTCCTCTGTCGAACCGTAGATTGAACCGATCCTATGAATGATCTTTGGCTGTGCGACATACGTACCCACTCCTCTACTTTTTACCAACAACCCTTCCAATACGAGATCCCGTATGGCCCGCCGAACCGTTTCCCTTGAAACGTTGTATTCATCTTGGAGCTTGGGTTCCGCTGGAATGATCTCCCCAGGCAGATAGATCTTGTCGATGATTTTTTTGCGGATCGATTCCTTAAGTTGAAAATACAGGGGGATGGGGTGGCTCGACAGAGAGTAGGTCGTCATGACGTCATTATATCTTTTTAAATATAAATGTCAAGATGACAAAATAGATGTTTTCAAAGATCAAAATTATATTCGTGAGGTAAATAAATTAGTAGTGGGCAGCAGTCATTCGGTATGTAAAAAAGGCGAGAGTTTTTGTTCTCGCCTTTTTTACAAGAGTCCTGTAGGTGGGTTATTTTTTATCCTTCACATCCTCGTAGTCGGCGTCGACCACGTCTTCCTGGGCTTTTTGACGCGGACCTTCCTGTGGACCGGCTCCCGGACCTGCTCCAGCGGCTCCCTTTTGGGAAGCTTTGGCATACATGGCTTCGGCCAATTTATGGGAGGAGCGTGTCAGTTCGTCCTGGGCGGATTTGATCGTGTTGAGATCGTTCGTCTCCATCGCCTTTTTCGCTTTTGCAATGGCATCCTCGATGTTCTGCTTTTCTGAGGAGTCGACCTTATCGCCATATTCCTTCAGGGATTTCTCCGTCGTATAAATCAGGGTGTCGAGATGGTTTCGAGCCTCTGCCTGTTCCTTTCTCTTTTTGTCGTCTGCGGCATGTGCCTCGGCATCGCGGACCATCTTCTTAATCTCATCCTCGTTCAGACCGCTCGACGCGGTGATCTTGATGGACTGCTCCTTTCCGGTTCCAAGGTCTTTTGCCGAGACATGGACAATCCCGTTGGCATCAATATCAAAGGTCACCTCGATCTGCGGGATCCCTCTCGGAGCAGGAGGAATGCCCACGAGTTCAAACTGTCCCAGGGTTTTATTGTCAGCGGCCATATCCCTTTCCCCCTGGAGCACATGGATGGTCACCGCAGGTTGGCTATCGGCTGCCGTTGAGAAGATCTGGCTCTTCTTGGTCGGGATGGTTGTGTTTCGCTCAATCAGCCTGGTGGCCACACCGCCGAGCGTTTCGATTCCAAGGGAAAGCGGGGTGACGTCGAGCAGAAGCACATCCTTAACCTCGCCCTGAAGCACTCCGGCCTGAATGGCAGCACCGATGGCCACAGCCTCATCCGGGTTGACGCTCTTGTTCGGTTCTTTGCCGAAGATCTGCCTGACCTTATCCTGGACCTTTGGCATCCGGGTCATCCCGCCCACCAGGATCACCTCATCGATCTCCCTTTGTGACAGGCCGGCATCAGTAAGGGCCTGACGGCATGGGCCTTCTACGCTATCAATCAGATCCTCGGTCAGTTTTTCCAGTTTGGCCCGGGTTAATTTTATATTGAGATGTTTCGGCCCAGAGGCATCTGCCGTGATGAAAGGAAGATTGACATCGGTCTCCATCATATTGGAGAGTTCGATCTTTGCCTTTTCAGCAGCCTCTTTCAATCTCTGGAGGGCCATTTTGTCTTTTCTAAGGTCGATGCCCTGATCTTTCTTAAACTCATCAGCCAGGTAGTCAATGAGGCGCTGATCAAAGTCGTCTCCGCCGAGGTGGGTATTTCCATTGGTTGATTTGACTTCAAAGACGCCGTCGCCCAACTCCAGAATGGAGATGTCGAATGTTCCGCCTCCAAGGTCGAAGACCGCGATCTTCTCATCCTTCTTCTTGTCAAGGCCATAAGCGAGAGAAGCAGCCGTAGGCTCATTGATGATCCGGACCACATTGAGCCCAGCGATCCTTCCGGCATCTTTGGTCGCCTGCCGCTGTGAGTCGTTAAAATAAGCCGGGACGGTGATGACTGCATCCGTCACCTTCTCTCCGAGATAGGCCTCAGCTGTCTCTTTCATCTTTTGAAGGATGAAGGCAGAGATCTCGGGGGGACTGTAATCCTTATCCCTCGCCCTGACCCAGGCGTCATTGTTCTTGTTATCAATAATCTTATATGGAAGGATTTTGATATCCTTTTGAACTTCGGCGTCGCTATACTTCCTTCCCATCATTCGCTTGATTGAAAAGATGGTGTTTTCAGAGTTGGTGATGGCCTGACGTTTGGCAATCTGGCCGACGACCCTTTCGCCTTTATCGGTAAAAGCGACTACAGAGGGCGTGGTTCGGCTGCCTTCGGGGTTGGCGATGACGATCGGATCCCCCCCTTCCATCACAGCGACGACCGAGTTGGTTGTTCCTAAATCGATTCCTATTGTTTTAGCCATGTTCATTCTCCCTTCTTTACCCCGTTAGAAAGTCCCCCGTGCGAAGCTTAGCTTCTATGGGGCTTTTAGCGGGGATGCGTTAATTTCGTTTTAAACGAACACGGGGGGTTAAAATCCCGTGTGAGCCCCGCAAGAGACCGAAGGTCTTACGGGGGGAGCCATCCCATTGGAGTGCCTAAGGCACTCTAACGGGGTGCACATAGTGAAAATTATTCATTTACCTGACTCTCCTTCGATGGAGACTTCGACACCGATACGGTTGCAGGCCTGAGAAGCCGTTCGTTGAGAAGATATCCCCTTTGAAATTCCTCGACCACCTGTTCCGGTTCATGTTGATCTGTTTCCACAACGAGCATGGCCTCATGTAAAGCCGGATCAAAGGGTTTGCCAACAGAATCGAACTGGACCAGACCGAACCGATTGAGGGTCTGGAGGATCTGCTGGAGGGTCAATTTGACCCCTTCGGTCAGAACCCCTGTATCCACCACCTTTTCGGCATGGTTAACCGCCCTTTCGAGATTGTCGATAAAGGGTAAAATGGATTTCATCAAATCCTCATTAGCAAATTTCATCCAATCCTCTTTTTCCCGGGCAGCCCTCTTTTTATAATTTTCCAGATCGGCGGCTGCTCGCAGGAGGCGGTCGAAGTTCTCTTTGGCTTCCTTTTCCTTCTCATCGAGTCTCTTCTTCAGCTCTTCGATCTCGTGGTCTTTATCTTCCTTCTTTTTCTTATTTTTATGGGATTTTGATTCAAGGTGATCCTCTGATATCTTTCCCACTTCTGTATCCGGTGTCACCGATCCATTTTTCTTTCCTGATTCACCCATTATAAATACTCCAATCTACCCAGATGTTGCATAATTTCTGCTCAAACGGGTAAGGGCGATCCGTTCGGAAAGGTTTCGAGGCGAACCTTTTTCCGTATCAGCACTTCCGTTTCGTTTCCCTGCCGGAATTCACTTTGAGTGAAGTCCCCCGTTTTCTATAAAATTAAAAAAAACCGCCATTCGAAGCCTTGTAGGGCGGATTGCCCTTGCCCGTTTTTGCAACTGGCTGGTCTAATGATAGTAAGTATCCAGAATCTCGCTCAGCAGCCTTGCTGAGTAGTCCACCAGCGGGATGATTCTGGAGTAATTCATCCTTCGAGGTCCAATGACACCCAGGGCTCCCCAGATCCTTCCTTCACAGCCATAGGTTGAAGTGACGAGACTGCATGTCTCCATCTGCTGCACCTGGCTCTCTGATCCGATGGAGATCTGAACTCCTCTTGGGGCCATGCACTTGTCCAGGAGTTTGACCAGAATGGTTTTTTCCTCAAAAGCGCGGAAGAGATTGGTCATTGTCGAAATATTCCCAAACTCAGGCTCAGAGAGAATATTGGTCCTCCCCTCGATAAAGACATCGGTCTCATCGAATGAGGAAAAGGCTTTGCCTCCCAGCTTGATGGTCTGCTGGTACAGGCGATCATAGGCATGCTTCTCCATCCTCATCTGGCTGAAGAGTTTCTCCCTCACCTGCTGGAGCGTGAGTCCTGACAGAAGTTTGTTGAGATTATCGGAAAGATGTTCCAGATCGGATCGGGAAAGATCTTCATCCATCTCAACAATTCGATTCTGGACAATGCCTGTTGTGCTGACGAGGATGGCCAGCGTCAAATTATTTCTCAGTTTTACGAGCTCGATATGTTGAAGGATGAGCTCGCTCAACCGGGGCGCCCAGACCACGCCAAGGCAGTTAGAAGAGGTTGAAAGCATCCGGCAGGTTTCCCGGAACAGGTCTTTCACCTCCGACTGGACAACGGTGTACCTTGAACGAATCTCCCTCTTTTCCCTGCTGCTCAATTCATTGATGTCAAGGAGATAATCGACATAGAAACGATAACCCCTCTCTGTCGGAACCCTTCCTGCTGAGGTATGAGGTTGAAGGAGGAACCCCATCTCTTCCAATTCGGACATGATGTTCCTGATGGTCGCAGGACTGAGTTGGAGACCCGATTTTCTCGAAATGGTCATCGAACTTACTGGCTCGGCAGTGAAGGTATAGTCTTCAACGACGATCTTGAGAACCTCTTTCATTCTGTTGGTTAGAGGAAGCATCGGTCTTCTTAAAGCCCTTTAAAATCCGTTAAAAATCATTCGGTTCTGTTTGTTGAGGTAAAGATAATAATGGGGGAGGGGTTTGTCAAGACAAAGAAAAGGTTTGAAGAAATCTTAAAACATGCGTAATATCATAGCGTTATCTTACCAAATGTCGGTCAGAATTACTAAAAATTCATCATAGAGAAGGCATCTTTCGGAAAATCTCCCCCGGCCCCTGGTTTTCCAAATCCCGATTTATCGGGACCTTTTGCAAAGCCTACCTGCCGGTAGGCAGGGGAGGAAAGGAGGGATTAGAGAGCCGATTTTAGGCAATTACGTACCAATTTTTTAGAGAGAGGAAGGAGGGGTTATCTAAAATGGTCAAAACCTAACCGGGGTAATTTGACTTCTTTTCCCCCCTTTCGGATGAGATGAACCCCTTCTTTTTCTGGAAGGATTTCGCCGACACGGGTGAGGGGGATATTTAATGAGCGGGCAAGGGATGAGACCTTCGCTCTCTTTTGAGGTGAAGCAGTAAAGAGAAGCTCATAATCCTCTCCTCCACTTAGAGCGATCTGATAAGGAGCTTTTGAATAAGTCTGGGCCCATCTCCTGTAGAGGGTTGAAAGGGGAATGCGATCTTCCCATAGCTGCGCTCCGACTTTGCTTTCTTCGAGGATATGGTTGGTGTCGTTTAGAAGGCCGTCACTGATATCGATCATGGCAGAGGCAATATGTTTTTTAGCGAGGGCCTGGCCTAATTCGACCCTTGGAGTAGGGGAAAGGTGTTTATTGACTAATCCTTTTGGTTTTTTTCTGAGCCCTTTGTCCTGGAGAATTTTTAATCCCAATGCCGCATCTCCCAGCGTTCCTGAAGCATAGAGATCATCTCCAACTTTTGCTCCGTTTCTGAAAAGAATATTCCCCTTTTTCCCTTCGCCTATGAGGCAGATGTTGATGATGATTTTCGGAGAAAGGGAGGTGTCCCCGCCGATCAAATCAACCTGAAACCGTCTGGCTTCATCTTTCAATCCCCGGTAGAAGAGGGATGTGAAAGAGAGAGGGAGGCGCTTGGGGAGGCCGATTGAGATGAGGAAGTATTTTGGGGTTCCACCCATGGCTGCGATGTCGCTGATGTTGACGGCCAGAGATTTTCTTCCCAGACGATAGGGATCGGTCCAGGATCGCTCGAAGTGAATATCTTCGATGAGGATATCGGTTGTGAGGAGAAGGGCCTTTTGGCCCATGTCAATGACAGCCACATCATCGCCAATGGAACGGACCACTTCAGGACGGGAGGTTGCCATCCAGTTTCTGATTTTCGCAATGAGCCCGAATTCACCGATGTCCTGAAGGGTTTTCTTAGTTATGCTCAACTCCGAACTCCGAACTCCGAACTCCTTCCTATCTTTTACGTTTAGGCAGTGCTACCTTGAGCACTTCATCCATATGTTTGACAGGGACGAAGTCCATCTTCTTACGGAGATAGGATGGGAGTTCAACGAGGTCCTTTTTATTCGGATAAGGGATAACCATCTTCTTAATATTTGCCCGAAGGGCGGCAAGGGCTTTCTCCTTAAGACCTCCGACTGGAAGGACTCTCCCTCTCAGTGTGATCTCGCCTGTCATGGCCACATCCTTCTTGACAGGAATCCCCGAGAGCGCCGAGATGAGGGAGACAGCCATGGTAATGCCGGCAGAAGGGCCATCCTTTGGAATGGCGCCTGAAGGGACATGAATATGAACCTCTTTCTCGTTCAGATCATTTGCCTTGATCCGATAAGCCTTTGCTTTAGAGCGCGTGTAGGTAAAGGCAGCCTGTGCGGATTCTTTCATCACTTCTCCTAAATGACCGGTGAGAATGAGAGAACCCTTTCCGGGAGTGGTCGATGCCTCCACATGGAGGACTTCACCTCCGACCTCTGTCCAGGCCAGGCCGGTTGCCACACCAATTTCATTGCGCTCCTGCTCCTCGTCAGGGAGGAATTGAGGGGGACCCAGGAATTGACTGAGATTCCTCGCAGTAATCTTCGTCCTCTCCTTCTTGCCTTCAGCCACTTTTTTGGCTACCTTCCTGCAGATTGAGGCCAATTCCCTTTCGAGATTTCGGAGCCCTGCCTCCTGTGTATATTGAGAGATAATCTGGAGGATGGCCTGGTCAGATATTTCTATAAATGCTGGTCCGATTCCATTCTCCTCCATCTGCCTCGGAAGAAGGAAGGCCCGGGCGATCTTCAATTTCTCCCTGTCCGTATATCCGGGAATATTGATGACCTCCATCCGGTCTTTGAGGGCAGAGGGAATGGGATCAGTCACATTCCCTGTGGTGATGAACATCACCCGGGAAAGGTCGAAGGGAAGATTGAGATAGTGATCGCTGAAGGCACTGTTCTGCTCGGGGTCGAGAACTTCAAGAAGCGCAGAGGCCGGATCTCCCCTAAAATCGACGCCGATCTTATCGACTTCGTCCATCATGAAGACAGGATTATTGCTTCCCGCCTGCTTGATTGATTGAATGATCCGCCCGGGCATGGCACCCACATAGGTGCGGCGATGGCCCCGGATCTCAGCTTCATCCCTTATTCCCCCCAATGAGATTCTGACGAATTTTCTTCCAAGGGCTCTGGCGATCGATTTTCCGAGGGAGGTTTTTCCAACTCCGGGTGGTCCGATAAAACAGAGGACAGGACCTTTAATCTTCTTTTTCAACTTGTGAACGCTCAGATATTCGAGAATCCGTTCCTTCACCTTTTCAAGGTTATAATGGTCCTCCTCCAAAACCTTTTTCGCCTCTTTAAGGTCGAGATTATTGGGGGTCGATATTGACCAGGGCATTTCAATGAGCCAGTCGAGGTAAGTTCGGACAATGGAAGCCTCGGCAGAATCAGGATGCATCTGATCGAGCCGCCCCAGTTCCTTATTCGCTTCCTTCTCCACCTCAGGGGGCATCTTAGCCTTTTTGATCTTCTGCCGGAGTTCTTTAAACTCCTTGGACCGTTCATCCACCTCGCCTAATTCGCTCCGGATGGCTCTCATCTGTTCCCGGAGATAGTATTCCCTCTGTGTTTTGGTCATTTCCTCTCTAGCCTGGGATTGGATCTTCGCCTGCATGGTCAGGACCTGAACCTCTTTGCCAAGAAGGTCGCTGACCATTTTCAACCTTTCAATGGGATCGAAGATTTCAAGAATCTCCTGAGCTTTCTCTACAGGCAATTCGAGGTTGGAGGCAACTAGGTCAGCCAGCCGTCCAGGATCATCCACGCTTTCGAGAACGAACATCAGATCCGGAGAGATTAATTTTCCATAGGAGGCAATTCGCTCCAACTGTTCCCTGACACTTCTCATCAGGGCCTCAATCTCAAGGGTGATCTCAGTGAGGAAAGGGTCCTTGATATTCTCAACTCTAACAAGATGGTAAGGAGTTGAATAAAGAATATCCTTAATGGCGGCCTTGGACAGTCCCTGGATGAGAATCTTGATCTTTCCATCCGGGAGCTTCAGCATTTTCATTACAAGCGCCACTGTTCCTACCCGATAGAGATCTTTAATGGCTGGCTCCTCTTCGGTGAGGTTCTTCTGGGAAACGAGGAAGATGAGCCGATCCTTCGCCAGGGCCTCTTCCAGGGCTTTGACCGATTTTTCCCGTGTGACAAAGAGCGGAAGAACCATGTATGGAAAGACAACAATATCCCTTACGGGTAAAAGGGGAAGCTTGTCAGGGGGTGATAATAAACCTTTTTCACGTTCTCTTTTCATGGCGCCTTGAGGGAGCCTTAAAACTACTTACCGCTCCCTTGATTTCAGAGATTTTAAAATTATTTTTGAAATCTCATTAGGATTGTTTCAATGATATTTGTAGTGGAAGACCCTTCGACAAAAGGAAGGATGACAACTTCTCCGCCCGATCCCTCCACCACATCCTTTCCCACAGTGGTCTCTTTTGTCCAATCGCCACCCTTGACCAGGACATTGGGTTTAATAGAAGTGATCAGTTCCAGTGGAGTGGATTCATCGAACAGGGTGATATAATCGACACACCAGAGGCCGGAGAGAACCTCAGCCCTCTCTTCTTCGGGCAGAATAGGTCGGTCAGGACCCTTAATGGTTCGAACCGATCGGTCGCTATTTAGTCCAACGACAAGGAAATCTCCGAGAGATTTGGCTTTCTCTAAATATCTTAAATGACCGACATGGAGGATGTCAAAGCAGCCGTTTGTAAAAACAATTCGTTTCCCTTTAGCCTTGAGATCTTGGACTATTTTCGGGAGATCATTTCTTGTTCTTATCTTTTCCTTCATTATTCCTCCTATTCAAAACCTACCAGATTTAATGATGGCAGTCAACACCGGTTCCTCTGTTGCCCCAGTTGAATATTGACAAACTTCTGGATTTCCTTTAGTTTTTAAAGGTGTCAAACCGATTGATCCTTGCCTCGAAGTCTCCACGAAGATTTGAGTTGCTTAAACAACTGGGCCTCGATTTTGAGGTGATCCCCAGTAAAATCGAAGAGGATATTATTCCAGGTGAATCTCCTAAAGAGCATGTGATTCGACTGGCAGATACCAAGGCTTTAGATGTTGGGAATCAATATCCTGATGATTGGGTGATTGGGGCCGACACCATTGTCTATGTTGATGGGGTCATCTTAGGGAAGCCGACGAACCGGAAGGAAGCGATAAAGATGCTCCGGATGATCAGCGGAAAGGAACATCGGGTTTTGACTGGCATCTCTGTCCGCCATTATAAAAAAGAGAAGGGCGAATGCGAAGCGGTTGAGACAGCGGTAAAGGTAAAGACACTCAGCCCGATTGAGATGGAGTGGTATGTCAACACTGGTGAGCCCTTTGATAAGGCCGGAGGGTATGGCATTCAGGGAATCGGATCGTTTATGATTGAATCGATCAATGGGTCCTATACCAATGTGGTTGGCCTTCCTTTGTGTGAGTTGGTTGAGATGTTGGTTCGGTTGAAAGCCTTGGCGATTGCAGATTTCAAATTGCAGATTTTAGATTGAATATGTCGTCAATCAAAGAAAATCTTCTAAGGGTGATGGAAAGAATAGATAAGGCCGCTCGACGTGCAGGAAGAAATCCAGCTGAAGTCAAACTGGTTGCAGTCTCTAAGACCGTAGAGACTGATCGAATCAAAGAAGCCATCGAGGCGGGTGTTACCATTTTAGGTGAAAATTATGTGCAGGAGGCACAGAAGAAGATTGAGGAGATCGGTCATGGTGTTTCATGGCATTTCATCGGGCATCTTCAGTCGAATAAGGTGAAGTATGCGATCCGACTTTTTGATATGATACATTCTATTGACTCCATCCCGTTGGCAGAAGAGTTGAACCGGAGGGCTGAAAAAGAGAGCCGGAGAATGAATGTGATGGTCGAAGTTAATCTCTCCGGAGAGGCCAGTAAATTTGGAACGGAAGAAGAAAAGGCATTTGATATTGCGAGACAGGTTTCCAATTTTCAGAATCTTTCTTTAATTGGACTGATGACCATGCCGCCTTACTTTGATGATCCGGAGCTGAGCCGGCCTTACTTTATTCAACTGCGAGCGTTAAAGGAAAGGATGGTCAAGGAAGACATTCCTGTAAAAGAACTTTCCATGGGAATGTCGAATGATTTTGAGGTTGCCATTGAGGAAGGGGCGACCCATGTGAGAGTGGGAACAGCAATTTTCGGAGCACGGAAATGAAGCGCCAAATAACAAGCACCAAATTACAAATAAATTCCAATGATCAATTTTTCAAATTCCAAACAAAACCATTTCGCTCATTGGAGATTGGTATTTGTAATTTATTTGGAATTTGGAATGGGAGACATAAATCGAAAACGAGGATCGTTCTACTATCGTTGATAATATCGGTGACATTCCTGTCGCTGGTAACGGGATGTGGTCAAAAGGCGCCTCCGGCGCCGTGGTCATCGGTGGTTCCCAAACGGATTGTTGACCTCGAAGCGAAGTCGAGAGAAGAACGAATTCTCCTGGAATGGACTTTTCCTAAAGAAAATACCGATAAATCTGTACTAACGGATCTGTCGGAGTTTAAGATACTCCGCTCTGAAGGAGATCTGGTCGGTGATCAATGCAGGGGGTGCGGAGAGAAATCAAAGGTGGTTTTTGAGACGAAGCTTGATAGAAAAGGAGAGGATAAGGGAAAGAAGATGTCCCTCCTATTTGAGGATTTAGAGCCGAGGAAGGTTTACGTTTTTCAGGTGGTGACATTAAACCGGAGAGGGCATCCCAGTTCTCCTTCCAATCCTGTCACCGTATTCTGGGATTATCCACCCCATACGACCTCGGCGGTGAAGGCTGAGAGGGGGGATAAGAAGGTGGATATCAGTTGGGAACCTGTCCTGGGGGCAACAGGTTATCATATCTACCGGAAAGGGGAAGGAGAGGAATTTTCTTTCCAACCGCTCAACAGGGAAGTTCTCAAAGTCACCCAATATTCGGACCTGAGCGTAGAGAATGAAAAAAGATACACCTATTCCGTCAGGGCAGTGAAACGAGTCGTTAAGACCGATATCGAAGGCAAGGGGTCATTAAGTCTTCCCATCACACCCACCGACCTGATCCCTCCGTCGCCTCCCCTCGGACTGGTAGCCGTCCCCCTGAGGAACGGGATTGAGCTCAACTGGAGAAAGAACAGAGAGGCAGATCTTTTGGGCTATCATGTTTATCGGAGAAAGACAGGAGAGGGGGAGTTTAAAAGACTGAACCCTGCTCCTCTGACAAAAGAGACCTATCTTGATACAGAGGTTCAAATCGGGAAAGATTACGATTATGCTGTGACAGCAGTGGATAATTCGGTCCGAAAGAATGAAAGTCCTCTTTCCGAAGAGGTGGGAGTAAAATACATTTACTAAAAGTTCGGAGTTAAAACAAAATTTAAATCTCCGAACTCCGAGCTAAATTACTCCGAACTAAGTTAAGCGGGAGCGACAGATGCACTATTTTGAATATAAACATGGGGAACTTCATTGCGAAAGGGTTCCTATCAGCAAGATCGCTGAGAAGGTGGGGACGCCCTTCTATCTTTATAGCTACAGAACTCTGGTGAGACATTTTAATGTCTTCAATGAAGCCTTCGAGGGAATCCCTCATCTTGTCTGTTATTCCATGAAGTCCAACTCGAATCTGGCGCTCATCCGGCTTTTTGTTAACCTCGGGGGAGGAGTTGATGTTGTTTCCGGAGGGGAGCTCTTTCGGGCGATCAGTGGAGGTGCAGACCCGAAAAAGATCGTTTTCTCAGGAGTCGGAAAGAGGGAGGATGAGATTGAGTATGGACTGAAAGCCGGTATCCTCATGTTCAATGTCGAATCCTTGATGGAACTCCAAACGATTAATGGGGTCGCTGGCAGGATGAATAAAAAGGCACCGATCTCGATCCGTGTGAATCCTGACATCGATGCCAAGACCCATCCCTATATCACTACAGGGATGAAGCAGAATAAATTCGGCATTGATATCCTACAGGCGCCCATGGCTTATCGCTTAGCCTCCGAACTTCCACACCTGAAGATCATCGGGATTGATTGCCATCTGGGGTCACAGTTAGTGGATGTAGAGCCGTTTGTGGAGGCTTTAAAGAAACTGAGGACCCTGGTTGATGATTTGAGAGGGGGAGGGATAGAGATTCATTATCTCGACCTGGGAGGTGGCCTTGGCATTACCTATAACGATGAAGAGCCTCCTCATCCCTATGAATATGCATCCAACATCCTGGAAGAGATTCGGAGTTTTAACTGTACCCTCATTCTGGAACCCGGGCGGGTGATTGTTGGGAATGCTGGCATCCTGATCTCAAAGGTGCTCTACACGAAAGAGAATGAAGAGAAACGTTTTCTCATTGTGGATGCGGCGATGAACGATCTGGTTCGTCCCAGTTATTATGGTTCCTTTCACCAGATCCTTCCGGTGCGGGAGGAGAAGAGGGAAGAAGTGGTGGTCGATGTGGTGGGCCCTGTTTGCGAGTCGGCGGATTTTTTGGCCAAGGGACGAAATATGCCGAGGTTGAACCCGGGCGAATTGATCGCCGTGATGAGCGCAGGGGCCTATGGATTTTCGATGGCAACGAACTATAACTCCAGGCCCCGCGTGGCAGAAGTGATGATCAGGGATGACGAGATTCATGTGATCCGAAAAAGAGAAGAGTATGAGGATCTGATACGTGGTGAGGAAATTCCAGAGTTTTTAGTGAGATAAATTCGAAGCACGAAATCCGGGCGAAGCGTCCAGCAGGACCAATTCGAAACAATCTCAAATGATCAAATTTTTTAATGTTCTAAACAAAAGAGTTTAGAGAATTTGAATTTTTAAATTCGAATTTGTTTCGAGATTCGATATTCGGATTTCGGATTTTCAAAACCGGAGGTTTTGGTGAAGATACCTTTCATGAAGATGAGCGGGAGTGGGAATGATTTCATCCTCATCGACCATCGAAAGCCTCTTATCGAAAATAATCGCATGAAGGAATTTGCCCGGAAGGTCTGCCAGAGAAGGATTTCAGTGGGAGCGGATGGACTTATCTTCATTGAGAACTCAGAGAAGGCTGACTTCAAGTGGCAATTTTTCAACGCGGATGGTAGCGTGGCAGAGATGTGTGGAAACGGAGGGCGATGTGCCGCCCGTTTTGCAAACCTGAAAGGAATCACAGGTCCTACGTTTACCTTCGAGACCCTGGCCGGGATCCTCTCTGCTCAAGTAGATGGGAAGAGGGTGAAGCTTCAGATGACCCAGCCCCACAGCCTGAAGCTCGATGAATCGATTCACATCGATGGAAAGAAGGAGACGCTTTCGAGCATCAACACCGGTGTTCCCCATGCCGTGAAGTTCGTGGAAGACATAGAAACCGTGGATGTGTTTCATTTAGGGAGATCGATTCGAAACCACTCCCATTTTGCACCGGCTGGCACCAATGCAAACTTTGTGAGGATGGAAAAGAATTCTCAATTATCCATGCGGACGTATGAGCGTGGAGTGGAGGATGAAACGTTAGCCTGCGGGACAGGGGCGGTTGCCTCTGCACTGATCGCGGCCTTCAAGGGGATGGTGAAAACTCCGGTTTCTGTTCAAACCCGGGGAGGCGAACTATTAACGGTCCACTTTGAAATCGAAGGAAAAGAGGTTAAAAGGGTTTTCTTCGAGGGGGATGTCCACATCATTTATGAAGCCGAGATGTGGGAGGAGGCTTACCAATGAAAGGGGAGGTAAAGGCAATTGTTGTTGGCGCAGCCGGCAAAATGGGGAATCGGATTATCCACATCATCAAGGAAACCCCATCGATTGAACTTGCACGGGCGATTGAGAGAGCAGATCATCCCTCTCTTGGCATGGACATTGGAGAGGTGATTGGCCTGGGAAAGCTTGGCGTCCCTCTGGAAGGAGGATTGAAAAAGGGAGGAGGAGATGTGATCATCAATTTTTCAAACCCTCAGACCTCTCTGGAGAGTGTGGAATTTGCGAAAGAGAACGGCCTTGCGGTTGTGATCGGGACAACAGGATTTAATCCGGAGCAGTTAGAGAAGATCAAAGGACTTTCGAAGAGCACACGTTGTGTCCTTGCTCCGAATATGAGCGTGGGAATGAATCTGATGTTTCGGGTTGTGCAAGACGTGGCCAGAGTATTGGGTCCGGAATATGATATTGAGATTCTCGAAGCTCACCATCGCCTGAAGAAGGACTCGCCCAGCGGGACAGCGGTCAAATTGGGAGAGCTCATTGCAAAGGCAATTGATAGGGATTTGGGGAAAGTCGGTGTTTATGGTCGAAAGGGGATGATCGGAGAGAGGACAAGAGAAGAGATCGGGATGCAGGTCATCCGGGCCGGCGATATCGTAGGAGAACATACCGTCCTCTTTGGAGGAATCGGTGAGCGGTTGGAAATTACGCACCGAGCCCATAGCCGGGACAACTTTGCGCGAGGGGCTGTGAAGGCGGCTCTCTGGGTCGTGGATCAACCCAACGGCCTTTATGATATGCAAGATGTACTGGGATTGAAGAAGTAACAGAAATTCGAAATACGAAGCACGAAATCCGAAACAATCTTAAATGTTCAAATTTCAAATACTCCAAACAAAGTATAAAGAATTTGTATTTTGAAAATTCGAATTTGTTTCGAGTTTCGATATTCGGATTTCGGATTTTTTCATCGGCAAATTTAAAGAATGGAGGTTGAAATGAAGATCGTCAGATACCAGGATAAGTCTGGAATCAGGTGGGGTGTTATCGAAGAGGGTATGATTCGTGAGATGGAAGGAGATCCCTTTGGGCATTTTCATCTTTCATCCAGGGCAAAAAAAGTTGAAGAAGTGAAACTGCTTGCCCCCTGTCTTCCATCGAAGATAGTGGCTTTGGGTTTAAATTACCGGGACCATGCTGAAGAGGTGAAGTTACCGATTCCCGAGGCGCCTCTTCTTTTTTTAAAACCCTCCACTTCGGTCATCGGGCCGGGTGAAGGCATTGTCTATCCGAAGATGTCGAAGAGGGTGGACTATGAAGCAGAGTTGGCTGTGGTGATCGGGAAAGAAGCAAAAGCCGTTTCAGAGGAGAAAGCGGGAGAATATATCCTCGGATACACCTGTTTGAATGATGTGACGGCAAGAGATCTTCAGCCCAAAGATGGCCAGTGGACCTTATCAAAGAGTTTCGACACCTTTGCACCCATCGGTCCCTGGATCGTAACGGATATCGATCCTCACCAATTAGAGATTGCGTCTTATCTGAATGGAGAGAGGCGTCAACATTCCAATACAAAGAATCTCATTTTCGGCCCTCGCCGTTTGGTCAGTTACATCTCTCAGGTGATGACCCTCTTGCCGGGAGATGTGATTGCTACGGGCACACCCTCTGGAATAGGGCGGATGGTGGTCGGGGACAAGGTGGAGATCGTCATCGAAGGGATCGGTACATTGGCCAATACAATCATCGCTTGAAAAAATCGGGAGACCAAAGATGAACAGAAAGAGATCGATAGCACTGTATCGAAGAGCACTCGGATTGATTCCGGGAGGAGTGAACAGTCCGGTCAGAGCGTTCAAGGCGATCGGCATCCCTCCCATTTTTATCGAGAGGGCCAGAGGATCGAAGATCTGGGATATCGATGGAAATGAATATGTTGACTATGTGGGGTCGTGGGGTCCGATGATCATGGGCCATGCCCATCCGAAGATCGTGGCCGCCCTGAAAAAGACGGCTCCCAAAGGAACAAGTTTTGGCGCTCCCACGCCCCTGGAGGTCGATTTGGCCACTGAAGTCAGGAAGGCTTTTCCCTCAATGGAGATGGTGAGGATGGTCAGCTCCGGGACAGAGGCGGTGATGAGCGCCATTCGGGTGGCAAGGGGATATACCGGAAGAAATAAGATCCTCAAATTCGAAGGCTGTTATCACGGACATGGAGACAGCCTGCTCGTGAAGGCAGGCTCCGGTGCCATCACCTTTGGCGTTCCGGATAGCCTTGGAGTGCCGGAGGATGTAGCCAAACACACCCTGAACGCACCGTACAATGACTTAGAGAAGGTTAAGGTTTTAGTGAATCAATATCCCGACCAGATCGCCTGCATCATCGTCGAACCGATTGCCGGCAATATGGGAGCAGTCCCCCCTGCGAGAGGATTTCTGGAAGGATTGAGGAAGATTTGCGATGAGAAGGGAATTCTTCTCATCTTCGATGAAGTGATTTCAGGTTTCCGGGTTGCATTCGGAGGCGCGCAGGAACTTTTCGGGATCAAGGCAGACATGACCTGCCTCGGAAAGATTATCGGGGGAGGTCTTCCCGTAGGCGCTTATGGCGGAAAAGAAAAAATTATGGAAGGGGTCGCCCCCCTGGGAGGCATCTATCAGGCTGGAACGCTCTCCGGGAACCCTATGGCCATGGCCGCTGGCCTCGCCACTCTGGAGATCTTGAAGGCGAAAAAAGTTTATAAGGATTTGGAGAAGAAGACGGTCTATCTCGCAGAGAAAATTTCTGAATGCGCCGAGGAACGGGGGCTTTCCATCACGATCAATCACGCGACAGGATTGTTAACCGTTTTCTTCACCGAAGTCCCCGTCAAAGACTACGCCACAGCGAAGACGAGCAACACGAAACGGTTTGCCCAGTTCTTTATTGAAATGATGGAGCAGGGGATCTATCTTCCCCCCTCTCAATTTGAAGCGTGGTTTATTTCTCTGGCCCATACGCAGAAAGACCTGGACCGAACGATCGAAGCCTGCGACCAGGCTTTCAAGAAGATTTAAGGGAAACAAGCCGGCCTATCTCTATTGGGTATGTACCAGACCTATCACTTCTCGTCTCTTAGTCTCTTATGAATTGAATTGTGCGCAAAATTGCAACAAAATTTTAGTGATGAATTGGGATCGAAATCCGAAGCACGAAATCCCCCGATAGAATCGGGGAAACAATCCCAAATGACCAAATCTTCCCGCCCAGGCGGGATTCAAAACAAATAAAATTTTAAGAAATTTGAATTTTGAAAATTCGAATTTGTTTCGGATTTCGATATTCGGATTTCGGATTTTCTCAACTCCAAAGCCTTGTTTGGTTCCGGCTATGCCGGGTTAGGTGAATAGAATAGAACCATCTCTTTTTTTCAAATGTCCTCTCATCTATAAAATGCTTCGATGAATGATGAACGGTTTAATATCCTAAAGGAGAAGTTTCATTTCTCTGGTTTTCGAAAGTGGCAGGAGGAGATCATCAATACCCTCCTGCAAAGGCGCGATGCGGTTGTGATCATGCCCACAGGAAGCGGTAAATCGCTCTGTTACCAGTTGCCGGCGCTCCTCCTGGATGGGGTGACGCTGGTCATCTCCCCCCTCATCGCTTTGATGAAAGATCAGGTGGATGGACTGGTGCAGAATCAAATTCCTGCGACGTTCATCAACAGCACATTGTCCCCTTCGGAACAATGGCAGAGACTGAGGGAGATTCAACAGGGCAGATATAAGCTGGTTTATATTGCCCCAGAGCGGTTCCGGAATACCGGGTTCATGGAAGGGATTCAATCCTGTCAGGTTTCACTCTTTGCTGTTGATGAGGCCCATTGCGTTTCCGAATGGGGGCATGATTTTCGTCCCGACTACCTTCGTCTCAAAGGGGTGGCTGAAAAACTCGGCCATCCGCCTGTTGCTGCCCTCACAGCTACAGCCACTCCTGATGTCCGCCGTGATATCATCACCCAGTTGGGCCTTCGACAGCCGATTACCTACGTTGCAGGTTTTGACCGTCCTAATCTCCTTCTTCAGGTTAAGGGAGTGGCGGGTGAGGATGATAAGATCGATGCTATTTTAGCCCTGCTCAGAAGGGGAGGACAGAAGGGTATCATCTATGCGGCTACCCGTAAGAATGTGGATGCAGTAACCCAGGCACTGATGCTAAAGGGCTACAAAGCAGGGGGATATCACGCCGGCATGGAGATGGAGGCCCGTAAATCTGTCCAGGACCGTTTTATGGAGGGGACTCTGCCGATAGTGGTGGCGACCAATGCCTTTGGTATGGGCATTGATAAGGCGGACCTCCGTTTTGTCATCCATTATGACATCCCGGGTTCCCTCGAGGCCTATTATCAGGAGATTGGTCGTGCCGGACGCGATGGGAAGCCTGCAACCTGTCGGCTCCTCTTCAATTATGCCGATACGTTTACACAGGAATTTTTTATCGACGGAAGTTATCCGCCCCGCGATATGATCGAACGGGTCTATGAGGTCTTATGCGGGATTGGAGCGGATGAGATCGAGATGACTCAGAAGGCGCTGGCCGAGCGTATCGCCCGTACCAAGTCGAATGAAATGGCGATCTCTTCATGCTTGAAGATCCTGGAAAAGGGTGGCTACATTGAGCGCGGATCAGAAGGAGAGCATCTGGCCAGGGTGACGCTGCGTGTCGAGCCGGAGGAACTTTTACATCAGGTTGAAGGAAAGAGCGCATCTCAGAAGGAAATTGTCAATTATTGCCTGGATATCTTGAGTGGATCGAAAGACAAAACAATTCTGGTTGACCTAAATATGATGGCCGAGCATCTGAATCTTTCGCAGGAACAGTTGAGACGGAATTTCTCTCTCCTCCATCAAACAGGGGCGATGGAATATCGCCCACCGTTTAGAGGCCGGGGCCTGAAAATACTGTCGCGTGTCCCTGTCTCCAAACTGAATATCAATTTTCAGGAGATTGAACGGAGGAGCCTTTTTGAACGAAAGAAACTGAAGAAAATGATCGACTATGCCTATAGCGACCGATGTTTAAGACGGTTCATTCTCGAATACTTCGGGGAAAGGATGACGAAGAGCAGTTGCGATAACTGCTCAAACTGTCTCGAAGAGGATGGGCTCTCTTCATTTAAACCCTTTCCCGGGCACTTTAAGAAAGATGCCGGGTTTGGTGGAAAAGAAAGAGTCATGAAATTGACAGCCCCGGAGGATCCATCACCAGTCTTTCATGAAGAGCTATTTGCTTCACTGAAAGAGATGCGCTTAAATATCGCCCGAGACTCCAATCTTCCTCCCTTTGTCATCTTCCATGATCGTGTACTGAGGGCCATCTGCCAGCAACTGCCTCGGACAATCTCGGAATTGCTTGCCGTTAAGGGTTGCGGAGAATATAAGGTTTCGGTTTATGGGAGCCAGACGCTTGATGTGGTCAAAGCTTATCTGAAAAGACATCCTGAGGCAAAACCTTTGAGTGAACCATTGAGCAAACACACCGGAACCGTGTTAAAGCGGCCTGTTCTGAAAAACCCTTCGGGGGGAAGCACCGTCGAGATCACATGGATGTTGTGGGAAAAAGGATTGACCCTCAAGGAAATCGCAGCCAAGCGAGGCCTTACTCCATCGACGATTGTCGAACATCTTGCCCAGCTTATTGGGGAAGGCCGATCCATCGACCTTAACCGGATTCTTTCAAAGGAGCGAATCGCCCTTATTGAAGATGCGATTGTTCGTGGCGGAAGCGAGCGATTAGCTCCCATCAGGGCCCTGCTTCCCCAGGATGTAAGCTACGACGAAATCCGTTTGGTCTTAGGACAATATATTCAGAAGACCAAAAACCAAAACAGGAATAGATCATAAATCCATTTTAAGAATATTTCGAGAAATAACCCTATTAAATACCCGGCTGTGGAACGATTATTTGAAAAGATCATCATGCGGGCTATCGATATTAATCAACATATGATTGCTGAGCTCGGGAGAGGTGATGAGCGGGTAAGAGGTTACGAAGATACATTTTACATCCTCTCTCAATTTGGAGCTTATAGCAAGGAATTTGCCAAACAGATTACCCCCAGCGCTGGTCTAAGAAACCGTCTGGTCCATGAGTACAATAATACGAGGCAGGACGTCATTTATAAATCGGTCAGCGAAGCAATGATCCATTATGTTAAATACTGCGACTCCATTTTGAAGTTTATTGATGAATACCGAATTACCGATGTCTGACCGTATGCCGTGTAGAACATATGACTTGCCAGTTGAAGTCTGGTCGTGGGAATTCGGCAGTTCACCCACGTAGCTTGAGGGAGGTGTGAGGGGTAACCTGAAGCACTGAGTTCCCTGACAAAGGCTCA
>Ga0194113_10000177_pt1 | contig 76515 bp, 72 predicted proteins | sample TA2MahC200mmetaG_FD_146193 | JGI IMG/M metagenome (GOLD analysis project Ga0194113, IMG submission 146193) | Freshwater microbial communities from Lake Tanganyika, Tanzania - TA2015017 Mahale Deep Cast 200m | ecosystem: Environmental > Aquatic > Freshwater > Lake | place: Tanzania: Lake...
GGTAACCACCAAAATCCTTGGGACATTTCTGGGTGACAATCTCGATTAGGTCTCGTTGTTGCTCGACTGACAGCTTCCGCTTGCGCTGACGCTTTTTCTCCCAAGCGGAAAGACCGTGCGCAAAATACTGCTCAATCCAATCATAGACAGTACTGCTGTGTCGGCGAGTGAGTAACCCACTGGAGGCAACCTGACGAACGGATTGACCTGACAAAACCTTTAGGACGGCAGCAGCTCGTTCTCGAATCTGAGGTTTCTTGTGTGTCCGCGCAGCTTTTTCCAATGGTTCACGATGACGACCAGAGATTCTTAGTTTCAGTTCTCCATTTTCACGTTTAGTAAGTCGTTTCATTAGCTAAATCCTTTCTGATGAGCAGAGGCGACAAAAAATCCCGATGAAAACTGGATTTATTTTATCACTTTCAGATAATCTTTTTTTCAATACTTTTATTTTACCCTAAATGAAACGACTTACGCAAGAAAGTGTCGGAAATTAAAATGAAAAATAAACAGTCGCTGAAAACGAACGACTAAAGTCGTTACTACTGCAACTTGAGTTAAATTCATAGGAGATGGATGAAATGAAGGTACAAACAACATTGAACCCTTCGCTTCGCTCGAGGGCAGGTCTGAAACCGGAAGAGTTGGCAGGATATAAGCAAGGGGCTCAACTCCGCCTTAAGCGGGAGGAACGAAAATTAGCCCAACGGCAGAAGCAAGCTTGGGAGATGGCCAGGGCATCCGCCAAGGTATTGAAAGAGCAATTCGGCGCTTCGCGGGTTTGGGTCTTTGGGTCGCTTGCTCATAATGCCTGGTGGACGCGCAGGTCGGATATTGATTTAGCTGTGGAAGGACTTGTTCCGGGTAAAATCTGGCGTGCATGGTGCGCAGTAGAGCGGGTATGCCAGGGTTTTGAGGTTGACCTGGTAGAGATTGAAGCGGCTTCTGAATTGCTGCGCCAAGCCATATTTGAGGAAGGTGTATTGATATGATTTCCCGTTATCAAGTTCTGGTTCGGAGAATTCAGGTGGAAATAAGCGATATTGAGCGAACCGTTGACACTGTGGAGCGTCACTGGATTCGGTTTAAGACGGCGCCGACTGACCAGGATGCTTATCTAAACTCAGTGGCTTTGAACCTGCATAGTTTCTATACTGGATTAGAACCATAAGACGAAGTCGTTGGTGAACGAAGTGAACATATTTTGGAACTCGTTGTAGAGGAAATAGATGGTGGTATATTAGGTGGCGAAGCCTGGCACGCAGAATTGCTGCGGCAGGTTCATCTGGACTTGCCTGATATTCGTCCACCAGTATTGAGCCAAGAGACGTGTGAGCAACTGGACGAGTATCGGAAATTCAGACATCGCGTGCGGAACATCTATGCTATGAATCTATTGCCAGACCGTATGGAGGATTTGGTAACGAATCTCCCAACTATATGGCATAGGGTTCGGACCGAATTACAAGCCGTTATTAATTTTCTAAAGCAGTTATCGGAGGCGGAATGATTTTAGGGAGAGCGCGGGTAAAGGCGCAGGTTGTCTGCCAATACCCGAGATAGGCGAAAAGAAATTGTTATAATAACCGACGAAGAGGTAGCAATTTGAACTTCGCCGGTTTACTACGATGGTTTTGGAGTGCGTCAGTCTCCGCTGACGCAAGTGCAGAAGCAAAGACTTCTGCACTCCAGAGAGTTAGGAGATAGACATAAGAGGTGATTTGCTATGATTTTGCGTTTTGGAGTTCAAGAACCGCTTCGGTTCTTGCGAAGGAGAATAGCGATATTGTCTTTTCTTTTGTTCATTTTGATAACACTTCAGTCGTATGGGCAATCGCTTGAGCGAAATCCCAAAGAAGCGTATTTTGAAGTGGGACAAGAAGGATATATCAAAGAATGGTTGGTCATCGGACCATTTCCGAAGGAGATGGAGGCAGATTTTCTTCAGGCGCAAGATGGAGAGGCGAACATCCGCTCCTACGAGGGCATGTTGCTCACAACGCCGGATGGAAAAACCTATACCTGGAAGCGATACCAATCCCAAGACGATTTTATCAACCTGCAGTATGCCATGAAGCAGCTCCTGTTTTACATTGATTCGGCGTTCCAAAGTGAACTAAACAATGGCAACGAGCAACTCTCAAAGAAATTACGGCAAGAGTTTGAAAATCATGGCATTTCCCTTTCTCAAAACGCCACCATTTCAATTGAACAGAAAAGCAGCAGATGGCAGATAAACGATGGGGATAATCAACAGTGGTACCCAATCGCGCAAGAAGAGGGAAAGCTCAACATTTACAATTACGGCGCGCCCAAAAATGTTGTGGTTTATGCGGCGTGCAATGTTCTGAGTCCCAAAGACCAGCAGCTTGAAATGCTGTTTAGCAGCAACAATGCCGTCAAAGTCTGGCTGAACGGTCACATTGTTCACAGCAATCCTACAGCTTATTGGCAGGAATATCGTTTTGGGCTAATTCTCAAGAGTGGAGTGAATCGCTGCCTCATCAAAGTGGGTCAAGGAGCAGAAGGCTGGGGCTTTAATACGAAAGTTCAGAACCATGAAGCCTACCTGCGCTCTCTTCAACTGAAGCTCACCGTCCGACGCCAAAACCCAGGTGGTCAGGATACACTGACCATCTCAACGCGCCGGGAGCCACAAAGCCCCGTCTGGCAGCTTCCATCGCTTCCCGTGCGCATTGAACTCCGGGATAAGGCATCACGGCTTCTGGCAACGCTGAAAGCCCGCGAAGGTGAACCTGTGGTCTGGACGGCGCCTGAAGATGTCCAGGGGACTGTCAGTATTCTCGCCACGCAAACCGATAGCTTAGGAAGGAAGCTGGAGGCCCGATTCACTTGTCGCGCTCATAATATCACTCCAATTATGCCCCGGGTGGGGCACTGGGAAACGTATGATGTCACGAATGGGTTGGGCTGCTCTTCCGTTATGTCGATTATACAGGATAGGAATGGGGTTCTATGGTTCGGATTGATGGAAGGGGGTGCCAGCCGATATGACGGGCGCACATTCCGCACATTTACTACGAAGGATGGCCTACCAAGCAACAACGTCTTCACGATTTTTGAAGATAGCTCAGGTAATTTGTGGTTTGGGACGATGAACTATTACACACAGAAAGGCGCAGGCGTCTGCAAATACGATGGCAAAACCTTCCAGACCTTCACCACGAAGGATGGGTTAGCTGATGATACAATCGTGGCGATTTACGAGGACAACCATGGGCATTTATGGTTTGGCGCCTACACGAAAGGTGTCAGCGAATTCGATGGTAAGACGTTCCGCAACTATACAACCGAGGACGGACTTCCATCCGCTCCAGTTGGAACGATTACCCAGGACAAAGACGGTAATCTCTGGTTCGGGCATGGGCTTAAGGCATTTGGCTGGGGCGCTGGCGCAACCCGATATGATGGGAAGTCATTTACGCATTTTACGACGAGGGATGGACTCGTTGATGATGGGGTGACCTCCATCACGGCTGATGCGCAGGGGAACCTGTGGTTTGCAACAACTGGCGGCGTCAGCGTGTACGATGGAAAGGTGTTTCAGAATTTTACCACAACGGAGGGATTGGCCAACGACAGGGTCAATGATGTGCTTCAAACGAAAAGCGGGGATTTGTGGTTTGCAACATGGGGCGGAGTTAGCCGATACCGAGAAGGAAAATTCCAGAACTTCACCACCAAAGAAGGATTAGCTCACGATTGGGCTCTCTGCGTTACAGAAGATAGAGAAGGCAATCTTTGGTTTGGCACTTTGGGCGGAGGTATAAGCCGATATGATGGAAGCGTTCTAAGCATCCCAGTGAGTATATGGGGAAGTTATCCCATAAGGGATGCGCAAGGGAATCTGTGGTTCGGCTTTCCAGGAGGCGGACTGGGTAGATGTGATGAAAGGAATATTCGTACATTTGCTATGGAAGATGGGTTACTGAATAACACAAACAAGAAAATATATGAGGACAGCCGGGGAAATATCTGGTTCGGGACGTGGGGAGGCGGTCTCGCCAGATATGATGGGGAAAAATTTCAGACGTTTACCACCAAAATAGGTCTGTCGAGTAATTATGTCTGGGCACTCTGGGAGGATAGGAAGGGCATTTTATGGATTGGGACACAGGAGGGCGGTGTCTGTACTTATAATGGAAAAAAGTTCGTTAAAGTGGCTGGCGAACAGGAGTTAAGCAGCGGATGGATATGGATCTCATACATCCTCGAGGACAGGAAAGGAAATATGTGGTTCTCCATGCCCGGACACGGCGTGTGCAAATATGACGGCACGAAGTTCACCCGATTTACCACGGAGAATGGTCTGCCCCACAACACCAGCTTCAACCTTCTGGAAGATCGCAGTGGCAATATCTGGATTGCGACACAAGGCGGCGGTGCCTGCCGCTATGATGGGCAAAACTTCCGGACATTCACCACGAAGGATGGTCTGGTTGGAGACTGGCTTGAAGGGATTTTTGAGGACAGCCGTGGGAACTTATGGTTAAGCGTGGGAACAGGCGGCTTCAACAAATTTGACGGGAAAAATTTTCAGATGTTTACAACCGACGACGGATTGCTGAGTAACTCAGCCGCCAATGTGCTGGAAGATGAAAAGGGTAACCTCATCTTTGCCACCGGCAGCGGATTCACCATCTACACCCCTCCCAAGGAGAAAATCGCCCCTCCAATTTTTGTAACGGAGGTAGTTGCAGACAAGGTTTATCCTGTAAATCCTTCCGAAGGTTCTAAACCTTCGGAAGGTTTGAAAATCCCCTCCACGGCGAAGCACATCAGCTTTGCATATCACGGTCTCAGCTTTAAGACCAAGCAGATACGCTATAACTATATGCTCGAAGGATATGACAAGGATTGGCAGGCGACATGGGATGAAGAAGTCAGTTACGACAACCTAAAGTCCGGAAGCTACGTTTTCAAAGTCATCGCCATCAATCGTGATCTGGTCTATTCCGAAGCGCCTGCGATGGTTCACTTGACGATTGCGCCGCCTTTCTATATGACCGCGGGATTTCTGGTACCGACCGGGAGTGTAGGCACGCTTCTGCTTGCGACGCTCACGGTTCTGGCAGTCGGTTTTATCAAACACCGCCGGCAGGTTTTGGCTTATCAGCGAGCCGCGGTTGAGGAATTGCAGGATGCGCGCCAGATGCAGATGTCCCTGATACCAGAAACCGCGCCGCCCATCGAAGGCGTTGAGGTTGCGGGAAAATGTATCTCTGCAAATACAGTGGGCGGAGATTTCTTTGATTATCTGGAGGGCAAAACTCCAAGTGAAATCGCGCTGGTCATCGGTGATGTCTCCGGCAAAGGTCTGAAAGGCGCGATGAATGCCGTCATGACTGACGGTATCTTGCATTCGGTGGCGAAAGGTCAGGAGAAATTATCTCCCGCATCCCTGATGGTGGGAATCAACGATGTTCTGAAAACCAGAATGGAACAAGAGATGAATGTTACAATGGTGATTGCGGTGATAGATAGAAACCGAGTTTTTCCCCAAAACTCGGTTTCTATGGGGGGAAACTCGGTTTCTGAGGTGGAAACAACTTTAACCCTCGCCAACGCCGCGCATCACGCTCATCCACTTCTCTTACGTAATGGCGAAATTCAAGCTCTCAAAACGGGGGGATTGCCACTTGGAATGAGAGCGGGTATCAAATACAGTGAAGCACAATTCCCGTTGCAAAGCGGCGATGTGTTAGTCTTGATGACCGATGGCATTATTGAGGCTAAAGATAGCAACGAACAGTTATATTCGGATTCGGGACGGTTGGAGAAGACTATCTCCCAATTCACCCAGGAGCAATCTGCTGAAACAATGGTCGAAGCGCTTCTCAACGATGCGATGGATTTTGGCAGCGGTAAAACCAGTAGGGATGATGATATGACGGTTGTGGTAGCGAAGGTTCAGTAGCCATACGGATTAATTTAAGCCCCATATTGCAGTCGTATCAGCGTTTCTCCCCCTTTATACAACCCCCTCTATTAAGGGGGAAAGGGGGCCGGGGGAATTTGTTACACTGAAATCCCCCTCAATCCCCCTTTCCCCATACGGATTAAGTTAAGAGTTTTTCCTAGGGGAGGGTGAAAACAGAATCAGCGGATTTTTTTCACCCCCACCTGACCTCCCCCGTCAAGGGGGAGGAACAGTGTCTTCTCACTTGCCAGTGTCCACGAACCTTTCAAGTTCGGCTATCACGCTTTCTAAGGTTGGCTCTTCTACATCTATAATTCTCGCATCTGATAGATGTTTGTGCTGTGGGAAGGTTTTGGATTCCTTATGGTGGGGCGCATTATCATATCGAAAAATCAAATTGTTATTTTCTTCTACATAATGGTAGCGATACTTTAGCTTCTGTGGAAAGGCTCGCAGATTCACAAATTCCATGAAATGAAATTGGGAACTGTCCTGAAAAGTGATAATGCCTTTTACTAATCCTGCATGGCCGCCCCGCTTCTCTTTTCGTAATTCAATCGACTGGACAAATGGGACATCGGTGAGCACTGTATCAATTGTTGCAAAATAGTTCTCAATAGGCAAAGTTAATCCCCCTCAGTTTTTCGATGTCCTGTTCTAAGTCAACCAGGAGCTCATATTCCCCTGCCCACTCCATGAAGTCAAAGTCATCTCCCAATTCTCCGTTGGAGAAAGCGTTGTAAAATTCTTCAGATGACATCTTATACTTTCTCTCAAATTTTTTCATCTTTTGCGAAGCTCTTTTAATGCCCAATTCAATACTGTTGATTTCTGATTTTACAGCATTATCCAATAAAAGCAAAAGTCTTTCATCTTGCAAATATATATTGACAATATTACTCATTTGGTTGTTCTCCTTTCTGTTGCAAAAACTTCTATGTGAAGGAAGTATATCACACAGATAAGCAAGTTCGAATTAAGTTTGTTTACTTTTTAAACCGCAGAGAACACGGAGAAGACGCAGAGGACATTGCATTATCCAGGCCATAATCTTTAATATCTCTCAGGAATTTAAAGATTTGTACAAAATTAGACTTCCCAGAAGCATTGCCGACAATCAATACATTAAATCTACCCAATTCTACTTCTAAATCCTTAAAACTCTTAAAGTTTGCTATTTTGATTTTCTTTATAGCCATAGCTTGACCTCAAATAATTCATTTAGATTATATCACCAAAGGAGATAAATCGCAATCGAAAGTAATCGCAATCAAAATTTACTTGACAAACAAGAATTTTTATGTTATACTATTGTAGGCTCTTATAGGAGTGTTATTTGAATGCAATGTTAAAAGATAGTCATAGTAAAGACAAAGTTACTATAAAGATTCCGCGCCAATTGTACAACAGGCTGATTGAAATTGTTGAGGGAAGCGGTTTCAACTCTGTAACGGATTTCGTCGTGTATATTCTGCGCGATTTAGTCAGCGCAGAAAGTATGCGCGACGACGAACGACTTACCGGAGAGGAAATAGAGGCAATTCGAAGGCGGTTAAAATCGCTTGGTTACCTATAAATTGCTCGTCATAATGGCGATTTTTTTTACCCTGCTAACACTCTTATAGGAGTGTTAGCTTCGCTCACCAAATCCCCCCCCTGTCCCCCCAGTGGGGGGAAGCCACATTCGGCTTATGGTTATAGGAATATATAATAGCGTTAGGTCGTTTTGATTATTAAAGTTGCATTTTTTAACCCACTAAGACATAAAGGCACTGGGGCCTTGGGGCACTGGCGCACTGGGGCCTTGGAGCATTTCGGCTCCATCTCTCCATCTCCCCAACGCTCCAACGCTCCGCTCAGACCCCAGGCACTAGAGAAAAGGTTAAGTTTATTCGGCAAAACTACCTAATTTATTTTTTACTGAAAAGGAGAAGCAAATGTCGAAACTCGTACCGCCTCATGGTGGAAAACTATTACCGAGACTTGTTGAAGGCGAAGAACGCCGTGAAGAATTACAAAGGGCTAAAACTTTACCGCAAGTGCAAATGACTTCGCGCGAAACTTCAGATTTAATTATGATGGCAATGGGCGCTTTTAGTCCGTTGGAAGGTTTTATGTGCTCTGACGACTACGTCAGAGTAGTCAATGAAATGCGCACTGCCGATGGTTTGCTTTGGCCCATCCCGATTACATTGTCTGTGACCAAAGAAAAAGCAGATTCCTTGAAGGATGGGCAAAATGTTGCCCTTGTGGACGATGAAAGCGGCGAGATTATGGGGTTAATGACTATTCGTGAAAAGTTTACTTATGACAAACAACACGAAGCCAAACAGGTCTTCCGAACAGATGATGCAAAACATCCAGGAGTAGCCAAAGTTTATAATCAAAACGATATATTGTTGGGTGGAGCAGTTAAAGCTTTAAGCGAAGGCGAATATCCTGAACGCTTTAAAGGCTACTACGCCAGGCCAGCGGAGACGAGAAAAATTTTCGCGAAATATGGTTGGTCAACAGTAGCGGCGTTTCAATTGCGTAATCCGATGCATCGGTCGCATGAATATTGTACAAAGATCGCCTTAGAGGTTAGCGATGGTTTATTCATCCACCCATTAGTCGGTAAGTTGAAGGAAGATGACATCCCAGCGGATGTACGGATGAAGTGTTACGAAGTTCTCCTTGAAAAATACTATCCGAATGACCGTGTCGTGTTGAAAGTCTATCCGATGGAGATGCGCTACGGTGGTCCGCGAGAAGCTGTTCTACATGCTATTTTCCGGCAAAATTTTGGCTGCAGTCATCTGATTATCGGCCGCGACCATGCCGGTGTTGGAAATTATTATGGTCCATTCGACGCTCAAATAATCTTTGACGAATTAGACGAAGATGACTTGCATATAAAACCGTTGAAAATTGATTGGACTTTCTACTGCTATAAATGCGAAGGCATGGCTTCGCTGAAGACTTGCCCGCACACTCCGGCTGACCGATGCCTCATCAGCGGTACGGCGCTTCGTGGAATGCTCTCTGAAGGTAAACTTCCACCTCCGGAGTTTAGTCGACCGGAAGTTTTGGAGATTCTGGTCGAATATTACAAGAATCTGAGCAAATAGTCGCCAGCGAAAACAAAGTTTTCGCACTCCAAAAGTTCAAGGAATTTTTGGGATACATAATAGAGAATAAAAACTTATGGGAGATTAAGAATATGTCTATCCGACAGAAACTACTCAGTAGTTTTTTAGTAATCAGTATTTTGTTGTTAGACGGAACTATTGTCTGGGCGCAAGAGAAAGAGTTTGAAGGCACGGTAACTTTATCTGGCGCCTGGGCAATTTATCCGACTGCAGTTGCCTGGGCAGAAGCGTTTCAGAAATTACACCCTAAGGTAAAAATTGATGTTTCCGCGGGGGGGGCAGGTAAAGGTGTGGCTGATGCTATCGCTGGGTTTGTTGACATCGGCATGGTTTCGCGCGACCCTGACCCGGCAGAGATTAAAAAGGGCATTGTGCCTGTTTATATTTTGCATGATGCCGTGTATCCGGTGATAAGTGATAAGAATCCCGCTTTAGCAGAACTCCTTAAAAAAGGCGTTAAACGACAAACCTGGATAGGAATTTACATCACCGGTATCATTACTACCTGGGATAAGGTAGTTGGCGCAAAGATTGGCAAACCCATCCATGTCTATACCCGCTCTGACGCTTGCGGCGCCGCCGCCAGTTGGGCCGCATATTTAGGTAAGAAACAGGAAGATTTGCGGAGTGTGGGCGTGTATGGCGACCCGGGATTACTTGAGGCAGCCAAGAGGGACCCTATTGGTATCGGGTATTCTAATTTTAGTTATGTTTTTACCAGGGAAGGAAACATAGTCAAAGGCGCAAAATTAGTTCCTATCGACTCTAATGAAAATGGCCAGGCTGACCCGGATGAAATCTATGAGACACGCGAGAATGCGATTAAAGCCATAAGAGCAGGCCGATATCCTGCTACCAGAAAAAACTATTTCTTTGTCAAAGGAAAACCCAAAGGGGTAGTAAAAAAATTTGTTGAATTTGTTCTTTCCGACGCAGGAACGAAAATTGTAGATGAAGTGGGGACGAGTTTACCTTTGACTAAAGAAGAGAGAGAAGAAGTATTGAAGAGCATAGAATGATACTGATTTAGGGTTGCTTTTTCTCATAATAACGCAAGTGAAACGTGAAAAATGAAACGTGAAACGTGAGAAAGAAAAAATCACTCATCACGTATCACGTATCACGTTTCACGCCTCACGCAATACAGACAACCTCCTAACGGTAGGGGGAATCGCAAGCTTAAATCGGTATGAAGTGTCTATCGTGCGCGTAGACAAAATCTGCCCGCCATGGAACTCTCCGGAGAAAAAATGAATATAAGAAAACTAAAAGATACTTTTGCCAGAAAATTAATGTTTCTTTTTTGTTTATTCATTTTTAGTTTAGTTTTTCTTATGGTATTGGGTTTATTTCAAAGGTCTAAATCCATATTGGCAATCAGCAGTCTAAAAGATTTGCTTTTCTTAAGCGCCTGGCATCCCACACAAGGTAAATTTGGCTTAGCCAGTTTTATTGCCGGAACGCTCTGGGTTACGGTTATTGCCATAGTAATCTCGGTGCCGTTAAGTATCTTAACCGCAATTTTTCTTTCTGAATATGCGCCTAAAAGAATGCGCGAATTTATTAAGCCGATAATTGATTTACTGGCAGGAATTTCTCCGGTGGTCTATGGTGTCTGGGGAATAATTGCTATTGTGCCATTAGTGCGCGATTACCTTATGCCTTTTCTTAGTCAAAAATTACCCTTTTTCCCCTTTGCCTCAGATAATTATACGGGCTTTAGCGCTTTAACCGGAGGGATGGTTTTAGCCGTGATGACCTTTCCAATCATCATTTCTGTTACGGAAGAGGTATTAAGGACGGTGCCTTTTGAAATACGCGAGGCTTCAGCTTCTTTAGGCGCAACCAAATGGCAGACAGTAAAACATTCTGTTTTACGCAAGGCGCGGCCTGGTATTATTGCCGCGATAATCCTGGGTCTATCCCGAGCGTTCGGCGAAACCATGGCGGTATTGATGGTTGCGGGTTGTGACCTGCATGGATTTCCTAAATCAATCTTTGATACGGCATATCCTTTGCCGGCACTCATTGCCAATACTTATGGCGAGATGATGTCCATACCTTTGTATGATGCCGCGGTTCTTCTGGCAGCGCTCATTTTATTGCTAATAACGACCTTGTTTAATATGCTGGGTTGGGGCATTCTATTGCATATTGAAAGGAGACAAACCGGTGGATAAAAGAAAATTAGAGGAGAACATTTTCAAGACTCTAATGCTATTCTCTACATCTTTGGTAGTGGGGAGCTTAATAATAATTTTAGTAACGATATTTTTAAAAGGACTGCCAGCTTTAAATCTGGATATGTTAATTAAAACACCGAAAGGGGGATATTACTTAGGAAAAGAGGGCGGAATACTTAATGCTATCTTAGGTTCTATTGTTTTGGGAATGGGTGCAACATTTTTGGCGCTTCTGGTTAGTCTTCCTTTGGTTTTCTATTTGAATTTATATTTAAAGAAAAATTCCAGGCTTGCTTTAGCAGTGCGTTTTTTTCTGGATGTGCTCTGGGGAATTCCTTCTATTGTTTATGGCGCCTTTGGTTTTACCGTAATGATTTTCTTGGGTTTACAGGCCTCATTACTCGCCGGCATCATTACCGTGGCTTTATTAATCTTGCCTATCATGTCAAGAAGCATAGATGAGGTTTTAAAGATGATTCCGGTTGAATTAACAGAGGTATCTTATGCGTTAGGTGCCACGACATTAGAGACCGCTTTAAAAGTTATTTTTAAGCAAGTGTTGCCAGGCATACTGACCGCAGTCTTAATCGCTTTTGGACGAGGCATCGGCGATGCCGCTTCAGTTTTATTTACCGCGAGTTTTACTGACTCTTTGCCTTATTCATTATTCAAACCCGTGGCAACTCTGCCTTTAGCCATATTTTTTCAATTAGGAACGCCATTTCCTGAAGTGCAGCAACGCGGTTATGCTTCAGCAGTAGTCTTAACCATAATAATTCTGTTGGTAAGTATATTATCCAGGATACTATCTAAAAGATTTACCAAACACATTATCAAGTAGTGCACTGCCAAAAACCCGTTTTCTCGGAGAAAACAGGTTTTTACAACCTATCATAATTTATTTAACAGCGCAATAGGAGGCGCTATGAGTCACATAAGCGTAGAAAATCTGAATGTCTGGTATGGCGAGCATATAGCATTGAATAACATTACTATTGACATCCCGGATAAAAACATCACGACTATAATCGGACCTTCTGGCTGCGGTAAGACAACTTTATTAAAGTCTTTTAACCGTCTGATTGACCTGCAGGATGCAGTAAAGGTAAGTGGCAAAGTATTGGTAGAGGGCAAAGATATTTATGCTCCCCAAGTTGAAGTAACACAGTTGAGAAAAAAGATGGGGTACCTTTCTCAGCGGCCTCAGGTACTACCTCTGTCAATTTACGAAAATGTCGCTTATGGTCCAAGATTACATGGCCTTACTGATAAAAAGAAATTGGATGAAATTGTCGAGCGTCATTTAAAAGAAGCCAGCCTCTGGAATGAGGTAAAAGACAGACTTCATAGCCCCGCTTCAAAATTATCCATTGGCCAACAGCAGCGGCTTTGCTTAGCACGAGGATTAGCGGTTGAGCCTGAAGTGATTTTAGGAGATGAGCCTACTTCAGCACTGGACCCCATTTCAGCCGAGCGCATCGAACAACGTTTTTTAGAACTTAAAAAGCAATACACTATAGTTTTAGTGACACATATCTTAAGGCAAGCCAAGAGATTAGCGGATTATGTAATCTTTTTATATCTAGGTAATCTGATTGAACACGGCCCAGCCTTTGAATTTTTTAAGAATCCCAAAGATATCAAGACGCAGGCTTACTTAAATGGTCATTTTATTGAGGAATACAAAGTAGCTACAGCAGTATAGGCATGTTTCAAATTTCCTCAAAAATTAGTTGACAAAGTGGCAAAGTGGCAAGAGGGCAAGGAGGCAAAGAACTATTAGCCATCTTGCCATCTTGCCCAATTACCATCCGCCGAAAGGTACCCACCCCTACCCCTAGGAGGAGACTATTTTCTGAAACATGCCAAAACATATATGACATATCGGAGAATAACCAATGACAAAACAAAAAGCGACAAATATTACCTGGCATCACGCCAAAATAGCTAAAGAAGATAGAGAAAATTTACTCGGCCACAAAGGCGCGGTATTGTGGTTTACTGGGCTTTCCGCTTCAGGTAAATCTACCGTGGCGAATGAGGTCGAACGGATATTGTACGAACGCCAATGTCTTACTTATGTTTTGGATGGCGATAATATTAGACATGGATTGAATAAAGACTTGGGATTCTCGCCTGAAGACCGGGAAGAAAATATTCGGCGCATCGGCGAAGTTGCCAGGTTATTTGCGAACGCCGGGCTTATTGCTATGACCGCGTTTATTTCCCCCTATCGCGCTGACCGAAACAAAGCGCGTGAATTAATGGGCGATGGTCAATTTATAGAGATATACGTTGATTGTCCAGTTGATGTCTGCGAGGAACGCGACCCAAAGGGTTTATATGAAAAAGCCAAAAAGGGCGAGATTAAAGAATTTACGGGCATCAGCGCGCCTTATGAGCCGCCGGAAAATCCGGAAATTGTTCTGAATACAGCAGAGCTAACGGTCGAAGAAAGCGCGCAGGTAGTTATTTCTTTTTTAGAGGCAAGAGGGATTGTTCCGAAGAAAGAATAAATAACCTGAGTTGCGCCAGTATCGCATCAGGGAACTTGGCCCGGACTGGCGCAAACCCACGAAAGAGGACACGTTTGATGAGGTGTTCGACAACCCCGGAACCTATACCTTTGAAGTCCAGGCCATTGACCGCGACCTGAACTACTCCGAACCGGCGACACTCACACTCCATATCAACCGACCGTGGTGGGGTTTGCCCTCTTTGGAACGATGGGCATAAGTATTCCGCTGGTGGCTTTGGGGTTCTATTTCGGCAAGCGGCTACAACCCAACACGCCATCGCCCAACAGTTCAACCCTTATATCGCCGGTCGAGTGGTGGAGGGGGATATGTTCTTCGGTCGCAATGACCTGCTTGTGGACCTCGAACGCACGCTTCATAACAACTGCTTTCTCATCTACAGGGAACAACGGATAGGCAAAACCAGTCTGCAACATCAACTCAGAGAACGTCTGCAACAAGCGGAGGACCCGACCTATCGGTTTATCCCCGCCTACATCGACCTGCAGCGCGTCGCTGAAGCGGACTTTTTCCGTACCATTGCCGCTGGCGTTGTAGAACAAACTGAGATACTTTCTAAACAAGGAGATTTAATCATGCAAAACCTTACAGAACAAGTAAAAAACTTAGCATTAGAAAAAGGCGCGCATTTAGTTGGTATAGCTTCCGTGGATAGATTTGAAGGCGCACCGAGAGGACATCATCCCGAAGACCTTTTGCCGGGAGCGAAGTCCGTAATTGTAATAGCCAAGAGATTTTTTCAGACTATTTTAGACAGTGATAAATTCTGTACCGATTCGGAAGTAATTCCTCCTGACGAGGTATGGGATGTCCAGCAGACAATGTTCATGTTCATGTACAATACCTTGAATATGCACATGCAGATGATTGGCGTGGAGATGTCTCATTTTCTATCAGAACAAGGCTATCCCAGTTTGCCTTTCCCTTCGGGTGGATACGGAGTTGGAGGCAAAAGTCCCAATTTTCCCGGTGGTCGATATGCTTTCTTTTCGCATCGACATGCTGCTGTTGCGGCGGGTTTGGGGGAAATGGGGTTGAATAACTTGCTGTTGACGCCAAAGTACGGTCCAAGGATTCGCTTGCATTCAACTATCACAACCGCAGAACTAACGCCAGACCCAATCATCAAGGAGCAAATTTGTCTTGGAGAAGAAGAATGCGGACTATGCCTGAAGGCGGAAACCTGCTATGGCAAAATTTATGATTTCGAGATGTGCGGTAAGAAAATGCGGTTGGCGGAATTTCAGGGATGTCAGAAAGACCTCTGCAAACGTGAGAACCCTAAAGGAGTTTTGCCATACATCCGATACTGTATCGGTGTTTGCCCTGTTGGAAAAGATAATGGGTGAACGGAAGTCGGAAGTTGGAAGTCGGAAGTCAGAAGTAGGAAGTAACTAAACTTTTCTTTTAGAAAGAAAAGTTCCATCATAAGAAATAATTGGAATTTAGGTAGTTTCAATATTAAATTTTAAGAAATTGGTTCTTCTACAGTAAGACTCATTAAAGACATAAATTTAGAAAAGGGTAAATTTTCTAACCACTGGACAACAGCTTCGCAAGCTTCTTTAATCAAGAGACCAAAATGGTTTTTGGTAATATCTGCCCTCATTTACCGCCATAAACGTTCGAGGAGATTCAAACGTGGGCTGTAAGTAGGCAGAAAAACAGGACAAATATGATTTTTATACTCCTGAAAAAAGGGTGAAAGCATTTCGGTAGTATGGGTTGTAGCGTTATCCCAAACCAAGAAAATGAACTTTTCTGAAAACATCTCAACGAGACTGGAAAGATACGCTTCTACTTCTATAGTTCGCTTGCGACCATAGATTTGATATAACCCTTCTGCTGTTGGATAGACTATACCACCCATCAAATACCTAAGTTGACAAAAAGAAATAAGAGGAATAAGAAAAGTTCCATCATAAGAAACACTAAGGAATAAAGTGAAGAAAGTGCCTAAAGTGTCTAAAGTGAGTCTAAAGTGCCTAAAGTTTTCCGTTTTGGTGGGGGCTTCAGACCCCACACCACCCACCCCCAGCCCCTCCCAAGAGGGGAGGAGGGGACGGAGTGTGGAAATTGTAGGTGCGGTGCGTCCCTGCCAGCCCAAAGTGTTCGTTTCGCTCACCAACGACGTCGTTTTATGGTCTAAAGTTAGCCATTCAGCCCCACGCTACCCACCCCTGCCCCTCCAAAGGAGAGGACGGCGGGGGCTTTCTTGCTGGATTTTCGTAAATAGGCGAAGGGAATATCGCGGAGGTTTAATGAAAAAGTTTGATGACGGCATTTGAATTCCCAAGAATTCGGGGGCTCCCGAACTCTTGGCGAGTTTGGCTACACTGGAGGCGCGTAAATCAATCATGTTGAAGAAGATGGTGAGTATTGATAACTGTAAAAGCAAACTTTTGTACGCCGCAGTATTTCTCTTAGTTCTTACGCTTTTCGTTTTGCCAGGCATCTTTGAGAGGAAAAAAACATTAGTTGTTGAGGAACCCAAATGGGGATTGAAACGAAAGTTAGGCTCACCTCCAGGTGAAGCAAGGGTGTTTAGGCTTGAGCAAATCATCATTGATGCTGGGCATGGTGGAAAAGATTCGGGCGTAGTCCGTAAGAATATATGCGAAAAAGATATAACTCTGGCGATTGCGTTACGGTTGGCTGCTATCCTCAAAGAAAAGACGCGTTTTAATATTCATCTGACCAGAGTATCCGATGAGAAAATAGCCTTAAACGAAAGAGTGGCAATCGTTAATCTGTATCCGCCTGATAGGAGTTTGCTTATTAGTCTGCACTGCAACAGCTCTCATTACCGAAACGTTGCCGGCCTGGAGACGTACATTTATGCTCTTGATGGGACTACCGACGAGGAGTCAGCAAAGCTGGCAGAACAAGAGAATGCAACCGAGGCGTTGAACTCGACTAATGGCATCGTCAATCATCTCCATCATCGTGTAAACGAAAAATATAGTTGGGAAGCAGCCTGGCATGTTCAGGAAACATTGATTGAGCGTTTAAATGTGCGGAATAGAAACGTGAAGGCGAAGGATAAACAGGTGAAGAGAGGGAATTTTAGGGTTTTATCAAGGACAACTATACCCGCAATCTTAGTCGAGTTAGGTTTCATGTCCAATCCGAATGAACTGCAGAAACTGATAAATGCTAACTATCAAGAGCAAATCGTAGAGGCGCTTCTGGAAGCGATAGAATCATTTAACGAAATCACCGCGCAATGGGCAAAGTGGCAAGTGGTGAATGAAAACCAGATTAGAAGGTTGGAAGGATGGTTGGAAGATTATTCTTTCTATCCTTCCATCCAAGCAACTCACTTGCCTTATGGCTCTTTCGCTTCTTTGAAAAATTCCACTATAGCTATTAGTACCTTGTTACGTTAGATATATGTCATCCCAGAATGACTGTAACGACTTCAGTCGTTCCCCTTATCAAAGGGGGGCAGGGGGGTGTTGTGATACGGTAACAAAAGCGACTGAAGTCGCTACTACGAACTTTTGTCAAAACAAATTTCACAGTGTATTAGTAACCAACCTTGAGATTGCACCATGTAGCAGTTAATTTGCCAGTTGGTTCAACCGGAGAACGCCTTTCATAGAAACCAAGTGCTTTTGGCGGCAAAGCTTCATTTAGCACATGCAGTTCGTCCAGACTTGCTTCCAGAAAATATTGGTCGTGCGTGCTCCATGCCCCTATCGTCCAGGCGTTTTCAGTATGGGTTATAGCGCCTGGAGCCTTCTGGCTGGCTATCTCCACCCCATTGCGGAACAGTTTCTGATTAGTACCGTCATAAGTCTGCGCGACATGGACCCATTCACCGACAGCAAACTTATCGGGGTCGGTTATCTTACTGGCGCCGCCGGCGTATCCGTAGAATCCGCCGCCGGTGGAACTCGTGAATCCAATGGCGATTGGGCCGCCAACCTGCATGAAAATGATAGTGCTGTGGTCTGCCGGTGGTGCCTTATCAGCTTTCACCCAAGTTTCCGCCGTAAAAGCATCGACAATACCTTCCTGCAAAGATTTGGGCAACCCAATGTCCACAAAGTCGTCCCCCTCGAATTTCAACGCGGTGCCGTATTTTCCAGTGACATACTTCGCGCCGTTAATTTTACCATCATTTCCATTGCCACTGCTATCTTTAGCCACATCGCCCTGCCTTTCATCGAAAAGCCACAGGGCAAGAGTTTCTGCTTTTACAAAAGCAACTGTCAAAATGGTCAATAGGACCACAAAGCTAATGATTGTTACTGTTTTCATTGGTTTTTCCTCATTTTTTAATTTTTAGATTCGTAAGCTCAACAAGGGTCATGGAGTATGAATTATCTTGATGCCCGTCAACCTTTTCTCTTCAAAAGAAAAGGTTGGATAGAAGTTTCTGCTTTACTCATTTGAGCTCTTCGCTCCTCTAATCTTTCTTGTAGAGTTGGCTTTCTGACTTTATAGAAAATTCCTACAGGGATTTTTCCCGTTTCATTAGCCAGGGTAAATGCTTGAAATTTATCGGTAACATCATGATTGGGGTCGATTGGGACGAGGTTTTGTTTATAGAACTCATTGGTTTGTACGCTATTGAAAGTGGGACATGGACTGAGGACATCAATGAGGGCGAAGCCTTTGTGTTGTATTGCCTGGATAATCAAATCCACAAGCTCGTTCCTGGCGTAGGAGTATGCTCTGGCGACGAAAGAGACATCGCAGCCAATCGCAAAAGCAATCGGATTTAAAGTATCTTCGAGTGGCACGAGCCGCGTTGGCTTGGATAGAAGTTGCGGCGAACTGGTTGGTGAGTGTTGTCCTTTGGTAAGCGAGTAGACGCCGTTATTCATCACAATGTAGGTTAAATCCACATTTCTTCTGGCGGTGTGAGGTATATGTTCAGCGCCGATGCTATATCCATCACCATCTCCACCGGTGATTAATACTGTTAGTTTCGGATTGGCAATTTTCACGCCTGTTGCCAGTGGAAGCGCTCGACCGTGGACACCGTGGAAGCCGTAAGTATTCAGATAACCCGGTAGTCTACCAGAACATCCGATTCCAGAAACGACTACTATTTCTGAAGGGTCAATATCTAAAACGCTGAATACTTGATAGATAGCGCTTAATGTACCATAGTGACCACATCCAGGGCACCAGATTGGTTTAAGACTACTTCTGTAATCTTTGGCTGTTCTTTGTGCCATGTTTAGACTCCCTTCTATAATTCTATTACGACTTTTTCAGTTATCAACCTCTTGCGATAAAAATAAATCGTGAAACGTGAAACGTATTTGCCCTCTTGCCACCTTGCCGTTTTGCCATTTTGCAAGCACAGGTATTTGTGTTACTACTCTAAGTGAAAAAATCGTATTCTATAAATTCTCACCAACTTCCTCTATTTTCTCAAGAATTTCCGATGGCGTGAAGGGTAAGCCCACGTCCTTATTCAGTTGAATGGGGTTGATTCCACATTTGTCGCGCAGCAGAGCGGCGAACTGTCCTGTATAATTCGCTTCAGGGACGATTATGCGCTTCAGCAGTTTGACAAATTCCATGATGTGTTTCACAGGAAGCGGGTTGAGCAATTTGGGATGTAGAGCTGCGACTTTGTAGCCTTTTATCTCTGCTTTCGACACCGCTTCACGGATAACGCCTTCACTGGAGCCCCAACTGATGATGCCGATTTCGGGATATTCATGTCCATATTCGCGGACAAACTCATCAATATATTCAGAAGAGATTAAAGTTTCCAACTTTTTAAAGCGTTTTTGGGTCATTTTAGAATGTACCTCGGGTGTATAAGCGGGCGCGTTAGCTTCATCATGTTCGATGCCTTCAGCAATATAAGCGCCATTTTCCATTCCAGGGATTGCCATTGGTGAAATGCCTGATTCCGTAATTTGGTACCGTTGATAGTGCTTCAAGAGTTCTTTGTCAGGTATCGTTCGGTCTATAATTTCAATCTCCAAGAGGTCAGGTTCATTTATTGTCGCTTTTCTTGGGCCAAGATACTGGTCAGATAAAACAATTACAGGAGTTTGATAGATTTCGGCGAGATTGAAAGCTCGTATAATGCCGTAGAAACTATCTTCAACGCTGGTCAAGCCAATAACGATGCGCGGCGATTCATTATGAACGCCATACAAAGCCATGTTTAGGTCGCCCTGCGCCATCTTGGTCGGCATCCCGGTGCTGGCACCGCCGCGTTGAACATCCACGATTACTATGGGAATCTCTGCCATCGCTGCTAAGTTAATTTGTTCGGACATGAGCGAAAGCCCCGGTCCAGAGGTAGCCGTCATGGACTTTTTGCCGGCGAAGGATGCCCCGATAACAACGCCAATCGCAGACAATTCATCTTCAGTCTGAATAGCATCTCCACCAAATTTAGGCAATTCTCTTTGCATGAAGTGCAGTATGTCTGAAGCAGGAGTGATGGGATAACCGGCGAAGACTTTCACACCGGCGGCTATCGCTCCTAATGACACCGCTTCATCTCCGTCCAGGACAAGTTTCGGCGAAAGCATCTGGTGGGGTTGAAAGATGTAATCGGCTTGTTTTATGTTGTTCTGCCTCACATAATCGATACCCGCATCCAGGGCTTTCAGATTTGTCTCCACGATGGCTTTCCCTCTGGCTCCAAATTGCTCCTTGATAGTTTCAACCATCACTTCGCGTGGGATGCCCAATATCCCTGATAACACGCCGATAGCAACCATATTCTTACTCAGTAAGGAACCTACTTGCTTTTGAGCTATTTCGGCAAGTGGAACACCATAAGCGGTACGATTTGGAGCAGATTCTGGCTGAAACATTCCACTATCATAGATTAAAATGGCATTCCTGGCTAAATCAGGCGCATTTAGTTCATACGCCTCCTGGCTAAAAACGACCAGCACATCTACTGCATCTCCCTGAGACAATAGAATGTAGTCCGCTATTCTGACTTGAAACAGAGCTTGCCCACCTTTGATTTCAGCCGGGAAAGTTTTAAATGTATAGATATGCAGACCTGCGCCTGCTGCTGCGTGAGTTATAATTTCACCGGTTGTGATAATGCCGGGGTCTTTGGCTGTATCCCCGCCTATTCTAATGACGAAATCTGTTTTCGGCATTTTAATCCCTCATATTGTTAAAAATTATCCGTGTTTAAGTACCTCTTTTTCGTCCAATGAAAGTAGGTCTTGATGCCATTTCCGCTTACAGCGAACCCCCGGCCAGCAGTGACTGGAAACCACCACCAAAGGTGGTAGTCATAGCTGGAAGGACCTTTTTTCGTAACCGCAGCGGCCGCCGAGTCGGCGCTGAGGACGCGGCGTTTTGTCTTGTCGCAACGACCGCCGCCCCTTCTTGGCGGTCGCTGCGCAAGAGGTGTCAGCGAGGTAAACGGTACTCCCAGTCATCACCACTACCTTTTAATCGTGCTTGAAGTCCTACCACCACTGGGTGCGAAGGCTCTCGGACGAACACTGGAAACCCCGTTTTCTTGGACGACATATAGGTAAGTAGTTTTCGCTAAACTACTATCCTATTTTCGTAATACAATCCCATCCAGCCCAACGGCCCACAAATCTTTCCCATTGGGTGAATTGATGGCATATAGCCAGTTTTCCGTGTTACTGCTTTGGTTTTCCCATGTTTTGCCACCATCGGTGGTGTGGATAATTACACCGTTGACTCCGACTGCCCAGCCGGTGCGAGCGTTAGCGAAGTAGATGCTCCAGAGCGCGTCTTTAGTAGCGTTTCTCTGGATTTTCCATTCTTCACCGCCATTTTGAGTATGAAGAACATCGCCAAATCCAACCGCCCAGCCGCGTTTTTGGTCGACGAAATATAACGATAAAATCGGCTCTGTTGCCGGACTGTTTTGTCTATTCCAGGTTTTGCCACTGTCTGTCGTGTGAAAAATTGACCCCTCGCGGCCGGCAGTCCAGCCCTCTTGGGAATTGATAAAATAAACCGTCAGAAGCGGATGTTGCATGTCGATGTTTTGTTTTTCCCAGGTTTCGCCGCCGTCAGTTGTGTGAAAAACCATCCCGTTAAAGCCAACAACCCAACCTTCTTTTGAATTGACAAAATGCACACCATAAAAGTGATTGTAACCGTCGTAACAGATCTCTCCCGATTGTCCTATTGTACCATTAGGATTTAACATGCCGCCAGTTTGAGAGACCCATGTTTTGCCGCCGTTGTCGGTGTGAAGAATAATTGCCTGGTCGCCCACAGCCCAGCCGTCTGTTGCGCTGACAAAATGTACGTTATGCAAATCATTGTAAGTATTGCTATTTTGCATTTGCCATTTTTTGCCGCCGTCTGTTGTATGCGCGATTGTGCCGCTATTGCCGACTGCCCAACCTTCGCTCGTATTGATGAATGAGACATCGCGCAGGGTGCGATTTCCCATGTTCCATTGCGATTGCCAGGTTGCGCCGCCGTCGTTAGTATTATAAATACTATCATTTGTTCCCACAACCCAACCTTGTTTATCTGATGCAAAGAATATCCCAACTAAGTTGCTGCTGGTAAAGCCCGGTTGGAACATCCAGGTTTTGCCGCCGTTGATGGTGCGCAGGACAGTGCCTTCCCAACCGGATATCCAACCATTTTTGGCATCAAGAAAATAAACAGCGTCAAGGTGATTCGTAGTCAACGCTCCCTGCTGTTTCCATGAAGCGCCGCCATCGTCCGTATATAAAATTGTCCCGAATACACCAACGACCCAACCATTCCTTTCATTGGCAAAGTGGACATCGAACAGCGATGAATTGGTTTTGCTATCTTGTACTTGCCAGGTTATGCCACCGTCATCAGTATGTAAGATAGTTCCGAATACGCCAACCGCCCAGCCTTTTTGGGCATTGAGGAAATGTACTGCCTGTAATTCATAGTTATTTTGGGGCGGAGATTGCTTATACCAACTTTTTCCACCGTCGTCAGTATGAAGAATAATTCCCATGCCAGAATCGCCGCCAACAACCCAGCCTATGTTTTCGGCGATAAAATATAAACTTTTCAATTGTTGCATTGTTCCGCTTGCTTGAGGAATCCATTGGTTTCCGCCGTCTTCTGTATGAAGAATAATGCCATCTTCCCCGGCAATCCAGCCTTTGTTTTTGTCAATAAACTGCACGCTGTTGAGGTCGAGACGCGTGCCGCTACGCTGAGATTTCCAAGTTGCGCCTCCGTCGTGAGTGCACATAATAATTCCCGACCTCGCTACTGTCCAACCATTTGGGTCATCGGCGAACCATACATCGTTGAAATGTTTTTCGGCTTCCGGCTGTCGGATGATTTTCCACGGTGTTTCATGCGTTTCAGCAGACACACAGCCCATCATAAACGTGATTATTGCAATTGATATGAAAAGTCTAAGGATTGCGCCAGTCATTACGATAACGCCCCCTTCGCTATTTTCCTGATAAATTGACCGAAAAATTTTATTGATTTTGTTGTTTTGTCATGATAAAATTATTTTATCATATCTTAAAGATTGGTTCAATAAAAATAGAAGAAAAAATTCTGAATAAAAATATTAGGGCGACAGGATATGAAGAATTACACACCGACCCAGTATGAGAAGATAGTGCACGAACTCTTTTCCACCGAGTTGGCAAAACACGTTAATCTGTCAGACTTCAAGATGTTCCATGATAAGAAGTACTTGGGCAAATCTGGCCATGAACACCAGATTGATGTCTCCGCAGAACTCAAAATCGCGGGTGTGAAGGTTCTGATCCTGATCGAATGCAAGCGGTATGCACACAGAGTCGGCATTGATGACGTGATGGAAGTAGCCACGAGACTCGACGACATTGGTGCACACAAAGGCATACTGGTAACCACTGAGGGGTTTCAGGGCGGCGCTGTTAAGATGGCCAAGTCCAAAGGGATCGCGTTGGTCAAAGCTTGTGACCTCGGCTGGTTCCCTCGTTACGAGCACCCGGCAGCCGCAATGATACGACATAAGGGGTTCCGCAAAATTGCAGAGGCCTTCCTCAGATGGTATTTGGGTCCAGATGCAAAGCAGGAAACAATCGACAATGCTGTCAATCCTGACCGGATGAGGGTTCTCCGGTGTCGAATTGATAAGATACCGATATGTTAAATACCGTATCTGCTAAGCCGCTTTTTGTAATATCTCCTCTGCATGGTTAGAAAACGCCTGTTCGAAAGTCTCGAGGTCAACAATCCGTTCTAACGTTGTCTTTCGTTTTCTCTTTTGCTTTAACAGTTGTTTAGGAAGCAAAGAAAGTAACTCGTCAAAAAACCAAAAGAGAGAAGAATCTCGAATTAGTTGCGTCAAGCGATTTTGGCGTAACAACCATTTGATTAGTTTATCTCTGGAGACTTCTCCCAAATTCATTTCCCAAGCATACCAAAAAAGAGTTGAATACAGCATAGAAATCAGGCAAACGACACAAAGTCGTCCATAGATTATGCATTCAACCCTGTAAGGGGAAGTGCCCAAAATACAATCGATATGCAGCAAAGATTTTGTTTGTTTGAAAATCAGTTCAATCTGCCACCTAAGCCGGTAGATTGTGCCAATCACCTCAGTTGCCCATATGTTAAGCGGGACATTGGTAACGTAAAAACTAAAGCATAACCAGGACAGGTATTCTTTTGTCGGCTTGCGAGATTTCTTTCTGGCATTCTGGTACGCTTTTCTACGACGTTCGTTGACGACTGACCATGGAAGGCGATAAGCTACCAAACGGCAGGGGAATTTTTCCTCACCAAGGTAAACTTGTAAATCCACAACTGCTTGATGGGGATAATGACTGTCGATATAACGAGCAATATCGAAAGCTTGGGACTCGGGTGAATTGTCAAAATATACACCACATGACTTGGGTAAGCGAGAGAGAAAATAAGCTTCCTTTTGCTCAATTTGCTTCAATTGCTCAAGAGAAAAATAGCCAAGGTCTCTGAGAAGCAAATCTGAAGGTTGTATCATATCCATTAAAGCTTGCCCCATTGCTGTTTCCGGGGTAGCGCCATCTGTGACAGTTACAGTTGTGAATTGATGGCGGTGAAAATCATAGACAAAATGAAGTTTCAATGCCGCTTTTGCGCCGCTTCCACCACATCCCCGAAACGGTTCGGCAAGTTTCTCATGAACCGTTATAGTGGTACTATCTTGAATCAGAACTCGTCGGAAAGGAGCCATTAGTGTTGGCGGTGTCAGAGCAAAAATCGGTGCCACTGCGTCTGTGAAACAGACGCAAACTACGGACGAAAGGAAATTTGCAGCACCAGAAGTATTGATTCGTTGCTGAAGTCCTTGAGCCGACATTCGGGAGTTCTCATTGAGAGTTGCTAATATATCACATAATCCGTCAAGAGAGATTAACGGATCCTGAATAATTTCAACCGTCATCAGTTGTACAAAATCAACAGCTTCAATTCGATTGCTCTTTCGTTGAATGAAGCCACTTTCTTTAGCCAGAGTATCTAAATGCTCCAAATCGAAAATCGTAGAGATGTTTTCCTGCCTGAATTCAAGAGCAGATTCAAGGGTTTTCATATTGGAAATCTCCATTCTATTGTATTGTAAAAATGATAAGGTAATTACTTAATGGAATAATTTATTTTACAATCGAATGGAGGACTTTTCAATTCAAAAATGATTTTTCGGCTACTAATCCTACAGAATTATCATTCTGTTATTTTTGAATTAACTAGTTAACTTGACGCGTATGGGGCAGTGCCGCCTTAGACCAATAGTTTGTAGGGTGTGCATTGCACACCAATCGACTCCGCGACGAAGCAATCTCAATTCAACCATTCAAACCAAAATTGACAAAGCACTATCAACAATTTACGCTTGATACGGAGACTAAACAAATTTCATGACAATTCCGAATGCAGAGTATGCCGTTGTTGACATTCGCAAATTGCGCGATTACTGTCTTAATCCAATGCATGACGAAGGCAAACACAAAGCGCGTTTATTTGCATCCGCACTGGGCATGACTGCCAACGATGCCGATGAGTTGCGCGACGCCTTGTTACAAGCGGTCAAGACACACGACGCACAATTAGGACGACGTGACGAATATGGGCAACGCTACATTGTTGACTTTATGCTTCAATGGCGTGGCAAGCAGGCGATGATTCGGAGTGCCTGGATTATCGAACATGATTCAGATACGCCGAGGTTGACAACCTGCTATCCATTATGAAATCTGGAGGTGACGAATAATGAATAGCATCAAATTGCTTGATGTGGTGGCTCTCACAGTTGACTTACCTGAATATAACCTGAGTCGTGGCCAAGTCGGCACAGTGGTTGAGATTCTTGCAGGTGGCAAAGCGTTTGAAGTCGAATTCAGCGACCGTGACGGACGCACATATGAATCGATAGGTTTGCGGCCAGACCAAGTCATGATGCTCCACTATGAGCCGATGAAAGCGCATCCGATGCCTGCTGAATCGGAACAGGCTGACTACACCTACGCCAAGTGTTGCAATTGATGGCGGTAGTTTTGGATTTTTCAAGCGTCAATAAGCGCAACGCTAAATCTCATTACATTATGTGATGTGATGAAATAAAGAAACAACAACCGATAATCCGAGGTGAAGTATGCTATCAATAGACCTACCAACAGAACTTGAACATCAATTGATAGAGGTCATTCAAAAGAGTTATCATGGAAATATTCAGGTGGCAATCGCCTCCCTGTTACACTTACACAAAAAATATGGTTGGAAAGAACAGTTGCTCCAGGATGTAGAGACGATTCGTGCAGAAGTATGTCGAACAGGAGGAATTTCCTCAAAAGCGATTGACGAAGCAATTAACAGGTATCGGAAGACGAGATAAAGACACCATGTTTAGCATATTACTTCTTTCCTCAATGTTCCTTTTGATCAAAAATGGAGGTTTAATCAATGAGAAAAGAACAACTTATCTCTCGTGACCCAGAAGTTATAAATGGTGCTTTGGTTTTTGCTGGCACTCGTGTTCCGGTTGAAATCTTGATTCAGCATCTAATTGCAGGAGATTCGCTCGACAAGTTTCTTGATGATTTTCCAACCGTATCCCGTGAGCAAGCCATTGCCTATTTGAAGATGACACTGGAGGTCACTGATGCGCGTGCTGCTTGATGAGAACATACTACGCAAACTAAGGCAACTCTTTGAAACTGGTGTCGAAACCAAACTGTGAAACCAGAAATTCCCTGCCGAATTTTTGTCCATGTTCATAAATGGCGAGAATGTTTTCAAGCGGCGTCTCTGGCAAGATGGAACTTGTAGAAGCTAACGCAAAACCTCCGCCAGGCGCGGCGACCCGGAAACAGCGTTCTACGTTTCTTTTTACATCCTCGACTGTACCAAAGGGAAGCGTTGTTGTAACGGAAATACTTCCCCACAAGATTAATTTTGCACCATTGCGAGTTCGGTGAGAGGCGATATGCTCCAAAGTACAGCCTGTCTCTTCCTGGAATCCTTGAAATCCAGCGACGCCTATTACGTCGATTAACTGTTTGAGGATGGGGCGAACGTCGCCGTCGCAATGCCAGATGATGCCAATGCCAGCCTGATGTAATGGTTCGACCGCTTTCGCAAGATTCGGGAAATACAGTTTGTTTAGCGTTTCCACAGAACACAACGGCCCATCGTTGTAACAGATGTCTTGCCCGCTGTAGACATACGGCGCGAGATTATATTTTTTTATCGCGCGCGCAATAGAAATATTTGCCAATCTTCCTTGCTCGCCAGTGTAAGCGAAGTACCGTTCGAGATGTTCTGGATAGAGTGCTAACGCGCCGAGATAATTTTCATATCCCCATCCGTATCCACCCATGAAGTCAGCCTGCCCGAAACCTGAAATGAAAAGGATTTCCCCACGTGCCATATCGCGAAGGTTCAAGATACTGCGCGCATATCCGTCGGCATGGGCTTCCACATCAAAATTGCGCTCAAGAGTGTCAGGGTCAGGCAACGCTTCGATGCGGTCGCGGACATCTTCTGGACTACTCGGATGTTGTGGCGCAGACATTCCTGTCTGCGCCGACGACGCTGGCTTTGGTTTTCGCAAATTGTCAGCGTCGAAAGGATCGCACGCAATATGTTCGATATTTGGCGAAGGCATGATAAATTGCGGACACAAATTTGCGCCTGCGCGGATGAATGCTTCAATCGCTACGTTAGGCGCATCTTCGTAAATATCTTTGCGATGTGTAAGACTCTGGAAGAACTCCCGTTTCATACACCATGACGTGATAATGCAAGGTTCCTCTACGCGCTCCTTTTTTAGTGTCCGCCAGGCGATTTCCTCCCCTTTTATTAGCGAAACAATTTTCTCCCCCTTTATTAAAGGGGGCCGGGGGGATTTCTCTCCCGAAGGGCCTTTAATATGCTTCGCTATTTTCGGTTCCGGCAACTTCCATCCGAGTTGCTCGCATATTTTACCCCATAGATATCGGTCATCGGGGCCGCGCAATATTGGTTCAAATCCGAGTTTGAGGTATGTTTTCAAAGCAGGATAGCGCCAATGGTCTGTGAGAAGATAGATTTCGTCATATCCTAAATCAAGCAGATGGTTGACCACCGCAGCACATACTGCCATGCCGAGTTTCTTGCCTTTGTGTTCAGGGTTCGCAGCCAACCATCCCAACTCGCCAATACGCTTTCCATCTCTGTCTGGGCTACGGTCCTGCGCACATGCAGTAGCGACGGGAATATCATTCCACGTTACAAAATATACCCCTTGCGGCGAAAGTGGATTCGTGAGTATTGACTGAAGCCTCTCGACTGTCCAATGCCCTAAATCTCTGTCATTCAGTACCGCGATATAATCTTCTTCATCGCCTTCTCGGAACGACCGAATAGCATAACCTTCTGGGAGAGTAATCTCCGGCGGGCGTTCTGTTACAGGCCATAACATTCGAAGCTGTCTTGGCATAACTGTTTTTCCTTAAATTTTTATTGATTTTGTTATTTTGTTATGATAAAATTAAAATGGTTCCTTTTTTATTTTATCATATTTTAGAAATTGGTTCAATAGAAATAGAAGGAAAATTCTGAATAAAAATATTAGGCAATTTTTTCCTCCTAATAAGTTAGGCATCCAGAATGGAGCATGGTGTGGAACATGAATGACGCGGAGTCAATCGAATATGATATAGCCCATCTGATAGAGTCACGTATCGTGGAGATCGACGAGGCAGTCACTATACTTTCCGAGCTCTTGGAACACAACCGGTTTTCCACCGACTTGGCACCGATCTCCGACGTTCTGGCTTCAGTTCGAAGAGAACTCCACCAACGACTGAGTCAGACCTATGATCTCGCACTTGTACGCGTTAACCTTCGTGACGAGAGGTACAAGCTACTCCGTGTTATAGACGGGGATACATTAGTCGTTGGGCCACCTCAAGAATTAACATCGTGGGTAAATGACATTCACGTTCGTCTGTATGGCGTCGACACACCGGAGCTCAATCAGACCACGGGACCGGTTTATAAGAAGATACTCGAACACCTGTGCCGAAAAGGAGAAGTACAAATCATCTGGGAAAGAGAACGCCTCGGAACCAACTATGCCGGTTTCCCCCTTTCCTCATTTGGGCGCGGTGTCGGAAATGTCTTTGTAATTCTAGAACCACTAAAGGAGCCATTCGCGTGGTCTGGTTCGCATTTTTACCAACAGAATGCTGTCCTATATGTAAATGCTCTACTTGCCTCGCTTCCGCACGTTACGTTGGAGCGCGACGGTAAACGCTTGTTGCGAGGTGCAAAACACCTTGAAAGCGTGGTTTCTCAAATATCCAATTGGACGGACGTCCACCCAAGGGACCACTGTTTTCTTTTGCCATTCTGGCCCGGACATGTAAGGATCCACGCCGAATTCAATAAAGTGGTAGGGGACAATCGTAGCTTTTGGGAGCCACTTTGGAGACGCCACGTACGATATGGGTTCCCCTGGGTCCTTCCAAAAGAGATTATTACAGAGTCTGGTAGAGGGACTGAGGCCATTAAGGATGCGTTGGTGACATCTCTTTCAGCCTGCGAATGCGAAAGGTGCGCAGCTTTGTCACAGTTTTTAAGAGATACCTGGGGCAAGCTTAATCGGGAAACGAAGGGATCTGTATTCGATCCCATATTGTACTTGGCAAATAATGTTAATAAATGGCACGAGTTTTAATGGCCGTGATTGCATTGATGTGCTGATACCTAACCAGCGCATAACAAGGAAACCTGTTACAATGCGAGTGTATCTGGACAACTGTTGCTTTAACCGAATCCGACAGCCTTTGTAAGGAGTGTCGATTTATGAGAACGGACGGAGAAATCAAACTCGAAGGCATAAAAGCTCTTGTGTCCGCGCTTGGGGATGTGTAGGCAGAACGATTTATCACTCTCATTGTAATGCGGGTTTTGTTAGATACGCACAGTTTCCTGTGGTTTATAACCGGCGATAACAGATTGAGTAATCGAGCCAAGCATCTCATAACTGATTTGAGTAACCAGATGTTAGTCAGTGTAGCCAGCCTCTGGGAAATTTCCATAAAAACAGGCATGAGGAAATTGACACTATCCCGTCCATTCGAAGAACTTATCCCAGAGCAACTTGCTCTAAATGAGATTAACCAACTTCCAATTAATCTCGACCATTTAGCAAAGTTAATCTATCTTCCTATTCACCATCTCGATCCTTTTGATCGGTTGATAATTGCTCAAGCGTTGGTGGAAGAACTACCAATAATCAGCAAAGATACTGCATTCCAGGCGTACTCAATTGAGGTAATCTGGTAAATTATCTTTCCCTGGTCAACTCAACAAATTCCCTTACCTTCGCTGTCGGAGTTAAGGGCGTTACTGGACTGCCAAGGGACATCACGAATCTGCTACTGCGACGGCCGATTTCGAGTTGGCGTTCGATTTCCACTGCCATAACTTCACGACTGCCGTTTTGTAAAATTCCGATGGCATCGACATTTCCGAACAGACATGACCGACCAGCGAGAATTTTATCAACTTCATCAATTTCGATGACAAAGTTCTTTTTGCTTTCTTCTAAAGAAATACAGGTTGGATTCATCTGCACCAAATCTTCCAGCCTATCGCTCACGTTGCCGCAAAAGTAGTAAATGCTTTTCATCCCAAGTTCGTTGATAAGTTCGATTTGACGTTTGACGTAAGGCGCGGCAAAGCGGCGAAAATGTTCAAGCGAAATTAAATCGGCGGAACTATAGCAATCCTCAACCCATACTCCGTCGATTCCGATTTGCGCGTATGCTTTCAGTGTTTCCAGCGATGCTAATGTAATTTTTTCTATCAGGCGTTCTACCCATTCTGGACGTTCAATCAAATTGGTCATCATATCGTAAAACCCGAAATATGCGTGCAACCCCCAGAATGGCGCGCCGATGCTTGAGAATATAAAATATTCATCGCCGAACTCACGGATGACTGCAACGGCGTAGTCTAAGCTACCATCTTTGATTCTATCCTCCATAGGATAGATACCTACCATGCGGTCAATATCCTCAATGCTATGAACCCTATTTGTTGTAACTCGAATTTGATTTCCGCCCGGCGGCTCTTTGAAAATTTCCCACTCTTGACCCGTTTCTTTGTTTACGATAAATGGCTGCAAACTTTTTAGTAAAAAAGTTTGATCAAAAAAGGACTGCTTACCGCGCAACTTGATTTCATGTTTTTCTCGCCATTCTCGCGAATAGCCGCCGTTCGCAGGCACCCAATCTATTGCCAGTTTCTCTTGCATATCCTTTGCCACTTGCAAATTTGCTTCAATATCGCCCGCGCGCACTGCCCACCAGGGCACATCCGTCACCTCTTCCCAATGGTCTCGGAGAAAAATCCCCAAATACGGAATAACGACGGGAAATTCCGTCACTTCAACGCCATTCATAACGGCGAACATTTTTTCTTTGCTTGTCATTTTGATAACTCCTACTTCATTCGAAAAAATTCTTCTTGATAATTTCCATGACAGTTTCTATATCCACTGGTCGACTCAAAAAATGATGTTTCTCGTCAATCCCCGTGTGCAAGTGAAATTGCGGATATTTGATAGGGTCAGATTTGGGATGTTCATCCATCTCATAGCGAAACCAGAAACCATCTGGACGGCGATAGGAATAGCTATACGCCATCAATTGCGTGCCTTCAGCACTACCACACTCAACGATTTCATTCATCGACAATATTGAATTATCGCTTAAAGTCAACTTTGCTGAAAGGGTATAAATCTCCAGTACACCACGTTTCCACTGACGTTTACTTTTTATTCCAATTATTTCTTTTGATCAAACTTTTCTTTCTTAAAGAAAAGTTTGGTTACATTCTAATAGAAACCAGACTGGAACAAACTCATAGCTATGCAGAAGGCTGTTGACAAAATTATGGTAGTCGGGAAAATGTTTAAAACGTTTATAAGTCTTTGAGTTCATTTTGCAAAAAATCACAATTTAACAAGCGAATCCAGATATTCGTCTCAAGGGTGTCTTCAAAATCGCCGTCCCACCAACGTTTAGCAAATTCTTTTGAAGTAATCCCATATTTTTTTTCAAATCCCCTAATGCGTTCTAAAACCTCTTCATCACTCATTTCGTGACAAAGAATTTGGGTAGTGCGACCATTTGGCCCACTGATAGTCGTCAACACATCATGTTCATTAATACGCTCTTCGACGATTTTCAAATCATCATATTGTTGTGTTTTTGCCTTAGTAGACATTGTATACCTCCTGCTTGAATAAGGTTTATCCCTCGCGCATAAAACGCTCAATTTCTTCAATAGTCTTCGGGATTTCAGCAGTAAGAACTTCGTTTCCATCTTCTGTAACAAGAACATCGTCTTCGATGCGGACTCCGATGTCCCAATATTCAGGAGGAACAACCTCAGTATCTCTTGATATGTAGATGCCCGGCTCGACGGTTAAAACAATTCCCGGTTCAAGTATTCTTGATTGTTCGCCCATTTTACGTTTGCCTACATCATGAGAATCCAGGCCTAACCAATGACCGGTGTTGTGCATATAGAATTTTTTGTATTTTTCAGATTTTATCAACTCATCGACTTCGCCGGAGAGAAATCCCAGTTTTACCAGGTTTTCAGTTATTACTCGTACCGCTTTGTTATGAAAATCATCTAAAGTGTTGCCTGGCTTGACAACTTCTATTGCCGCAAGCTGTGCGCTCAGAACAATATTGTAAATCGATTTCTGTATATCAGAGAATTTCCCATTTGCGGGAATCGTGCGTGTTACGTCGGCATTGTAATATTGATATTCCGCCGCAGCATCTATAAGCACGAGAGTGTTATCTTGAATTTGGTAGTCGTTTGTAGTGTAGTGGAGGGTTGTGGCGTTTGGACCAGCGCCAACGATGGTTGGAAAAGCAAAGCCGACAGCGCCGTTTTTTCGGAATGTGTAATCAATGAGCGCTTCCAATTCATACTCATACATGCCCGGCTTAACGGTTTTCATCACTTCACAATGTGCCATTTTAGTAATCGCCGCCGCTTTGCGCATCAAATCGAGTTCACTTGCGCTTTTGAATAACCGCATCTCATGTAGAATCTCCCCGGTATCAATTAATGTATGCGGGCGATAACGTTTTATCAAGTTGACAATTTTTTCGTTGAAGGCTTCGTCTGAGCCCATTCGGTAGTAGATTTTATCTATACCATCGAGGTATTTCGGTAAGTTCTCATCCAGTTTATCAATGGGATAAGCTTCATCAGCTCCAAAGTGTTGTTTCGCGCCTTCAACGCCAACACGTCTACCAGACCATCTTTCCCGCGTTTCATCCTTAGGCTGTACAAATAAGACAAATTGATGTTCTTTATGAGTAGGCGCCAAAAGGCAAATAGCATTTGGCTCATCAAACCCTGTTAAATAGTAAAAATCTTTATCCGGCAAATATTTTCTATCTTTCATTTCTGGCGCGCGAAATATAGCAACGCCGCTGTCCATCTTTTCCATGAATCGTTTTCTTCTGTCTGAATACATTTTTTTATTTCCTTACCAATGTGAACTTTAAGTTTGTAATGCTAAATCTACGCATATTTTGACGTTTTCGTGAAACGTGATGCGTGAAATTTATTGTCGAATCATTTGCGCATATTATACATTATTGTATTGTCAAGGTACAAGAAGAAAATTTCGCATTTCATCTTGCGGAACATTGTCAAATATGCTATGATAAAATCACTATAGCTCCACTATTGATAAAGAGGCGAAACAAATGAAAGAATTTAACATACGTTGTGGAACGCCTAATGACGCTGAAGGTATCTTCGAGGTGATGGCAAAAGCGTTTCACGTTGAAGAAAATTCAAGCAGATGGCATAGTTGGAAGAGTTTGGCGACCAATCAAGCTACACAATTTCGCGTCCTTGAAATCGACGGCAGGATTATCAGTGTGGCGTTGATTTCACCTCAACGATTGCGAGTAGGGAAAAATTGTGAGATTATAAAAGGTGACGTTGGAGAAGTATCTACACTGCCTGAATTTCAAGGCACAGGATACGGCAGCGCGCTCATGCGCGACGTCGTCGAATGGATGCGAAAGAACAACTATGATATGTCGCGACTCGGCGGATATGCTGGTTTTTACAGCAGATTTGGATATGTGCCTTTTCCGCGGCGATTTGTCGAATTTTCGTTAGAATCTGTCAAGGCGGGCGCAAGTAATATCTCCATTGAGGAAATGTATCGTCCGCCTGAAGGTTTGCCAGGCATTGTGCGTTCTTATGACGCTGACCGTGATTCCATACGCAGAGACGAATTGTATCAAATATTTAATGGAGAACGTAGCGGCGCAATAGTCAGCGATTTCAAGCCGAAATCCGTTGAAGCGAAGCGGCAAAAGGTTAAAGTGGCGTTAATACCATCGCTATCTGACCCATTTAGACTGGTGTATGAAGTTGATGGCATCGTGGAAGGCTACTTGTTTGCGACTGATTATGGGCGGGACGTTACGCCTTTCGAAGCGCATATCACAATAGGCGATATAGCATTCAACCCCGAATATCCTGATGCGCTCGAAGGACTGCTTAAACAAATTCTCCACTTCGCCTGTGAACACGGTATCGGAAGAGTTACAGCGCGACTGCCATTTGATAATGCTGTCCTGTCTATCCTGACTCAAGCAAAAATTACGTTCAAATTGGAAGAACTTCAGGGCGCTTATGCCACAAATATGATTCAAATTATCAACATAGAATCCCTGTTCCGAAAAATTTGCCCGGAATTGACGGCACGTTTGCGGGCTTCTGCTTTAGATTACAAAGAAGTCTTCTATGTGGAAATCGGCTTTGAGAATCAGCGCGTTGGATTATGTGTAAGTGATATGGGAGTGAATATTTCTTCAGTTGACAACGCCAACATTCAACTACTGACTGACCAGGCAACGTTGATGAAACTGATTTTTGGGATAATCTCTTATGAAGAAGCTGTCATCGCCAACAGGGAAAAGCTTGATGCGTTTGGTTCGGCGGTTCTCAGCGCGTGGTTTCCGCGTCAGCCGTGCGCAAGTGGGCCATGGGGGTAACGGAAGGCGAAAGGCGGAAGTCGAAAGTAGAAAAGTTTATTAGATTTCAGGAAAGTTCGCTCAAAAAAACAGCAGGAGGAAATAAAATGAAAATTACAAAAATTGAATTATTCCCAGTCCATACACCACGTGAGACAGGGTCAATTTCTCCACACATTATCGTCAAAATGCACACAGATGATGGCATCACAGGTATTGGCGAAATGTCGGATTTGGGGCATTTGAGTAAAATGCCTGATGTTGAAGCGATGTCGCAGAATCTTAATGCTGCTCTAAGCGGCGTAGACGTGTATGATATACCGAAGATTGATGAACAGGTGCGCAAGTTGGGAGGCATATTCGGAGCGGGCATAGATATGGCGGTACTCGATATCAAAGGCAAAGTGCTTGATGTGCCGGTCTATAAATTGTTAGGTGGACCTTATCGGAAAAATTTTAAGGTATGTTATCCCATCTTTGGTTGCCCTGACCAAAAGGCGGCGGAGGAGAATATCGAACGAGTTGGTCGCATCATGGAAAAACATGGCTTTGACCTGTTTCGTTTTTATCCAGGACGGCATGTCGAAGGCGCTGAAATATTTCTCAAAGGAGTGCGCGATACTTATGGCGATAAAGTGAAATTCAAATCGTTGGACATGAGTGGCGCGTATGAACCAGATGAGGCGATTGAAGTTATCAATCGTTTTGAACAATACGGTTTTATGTTGGTTGAAAGCCCATGCCAAGATATTGAGGGCAAAGCGCGCGTTCGCGCGGCGGTGAATCTGCCTATAAGCGAACATACAGGAGGGTTTAGCCATGCGCTTGAGTTAGCACGGAAAGGGGCGGTGGATATTTTCAACGTCGCCGTCGTATCAGCAGGCGTCAGACATGCCCAAAAAGTATTTGCGCTTGCAGAGGCTTTGGGAATAAAAATGCTCATCGGTACAACGCAGGAGTTGAGCATCGGCACTGCCGCCCAGGCGCATTTAGGCGCATCTGTCCCCAATCTCGACTTTCCTTCTGACGTAGCGGGTGGACGACTCTACATAAAAGATGTCGTCAAGGAACGGGTTCAGTATGAAAATGGATATTTGCTTGTTCCTGAAGGACCAGGATTGGGCATGGAGATAGATGAGGAAAAGCTGGCAGAAGTGTCAGTTTTATTCGGCTAAAGGGCAAGTTGGCAAAAGGGCAAGATGGCAAGTCAAAATAGTTCTCTAACCCTCTTTCCCTCTTGCCTCCTTGCCATTTTGCCCTATGGCCTGTGCGGGGAAAAATCATTAAAAATGGGGAAAAGTCACCAAGTCAAATTAACTATTGACAAAAATATTTTTGAATGCTATAAATATATCAACATCGAAAATTCGGATAAGCAAGGAGACATATTATGGCAGACAGAACATATTGGGAAAATTTAATTAAAGGTGAATTGGTTCAACGACGCGAAGAAGGCTGTGATATAGAGTCTATTGAGAAAAAATTTAATGAGGCCGATAGGGGTAATGTGGCAAGTTTAGAAGCGCTTTTCGCGGAATTGGAGGCATTGCCGATTAAAGAGGCTTTTCCATATCTGGAGCCTTCGACGCTTGAGGAAATTCGCGCTGAACGCCTTGCTGGACCAAGGAGGATGCAAAAGCGATTCACTGAGTCAGAATTGCAGAATAAGATTCTCGGCGCATGGTTGGGGCGTTGCGCTGGTTGTTGTTTAGGCAAACCTGTAGAGGGATGGCACAAAGAACGAATTGAAAATTACCTGAAGTTGGCAGGTGAATATCCGCTGAAGAATTATTTCCCAATTATTGTCCCGATTCCCGAAGGCTATCCGCAACATTTAGCAAACCATGATTGTATGCAAGGACGAGTTCAGTATATGGCCAGGGATGATGATACGGATTACACCATTATGGGGCTGTATATCCTGGAAGCAAGAGGTTTAGACTTTACAACAGAAGATGTTGCCAACGCGTGGCTTAATCGGTTGCCGTATAATTTGGTTTACACCGCAGAACGCATCGCCTATCGTAATTTGGTAAACGGTATCAAGCCTCCTCAATCGGCGAGTTATCATAATCAATGCCGCGAATGGATAGGCGCGCAAATTCGGGCAGACGCTTGGGGTTACGTGACGCCCGGATGGCCGGAGAAGGGCGCGGAGTTTGGATTTCGCGATGCGGCAGTTTCGCACGTGAAAAATGGAATATATGGAGAGATGTTCGTCAGCGCGATGATTTCAGCAGCATTTGCGACCGATGATATTGAGGAAATTATAAATGTCGCGCTCTCCGAAATTCCCGAAAAATCGCGTCTGACTGAGGCGATGAAAAATACTGTCGAGTGGAGCAAAGAGTGTAGAACATGGCAGGAAGCATGGAAAAAAGTAAACGAACATTATGGACATTATCACCCCGTTCACACTATCAACAATGCTGCTGTTGTGTTGTTAGGATTGCTCTACGGTGAAAAAGATTTTGGCAAGACTATCGGTATTAGCGTCATGGGCGGTTGGGACACCGATTGCAACGGCGCGACAGCAGGTTCGATGATCGGCGCTATCCTCGGTGCCAAAGCTTTGCCACCCGAATGGGTCGAACCGTTGAATGACCGTATCATGAGCTATGTCATTGGATTCAACGATTCTAAAATATCTGACTTAGCTAACCGAACCCTCGCTATAGCGAAAAAAGTTTTGGAACAAGGTTAGTTTTCAAATAACCCTTGACAGCAAATCACTTTTACGCTATAATAACAAAAGTTGGAAGGATTTCATAGAAAGAATAGGAGGTACAGAAGGAATGAACACTATCGAAACTATTATGAAAAGAAGAAGTATCCGCAAATACAAACCAGATGAAATTCCACAGTCGGATTTGGATAAAATCCTTGAATCCGGACGTCAAGCGCCTTCTGCTGCTAATCGTCAACCCTGGCATTTTGTTGTTGTCAGAGATAAGGAATTGAAGCGAAAGGTGGCGGAGGCTTGCAGTGGACAAAACTGGATGGCGGATGCCCACGTTATTATTGCTGGAATTGGCAATCCTAACGCCAGTAGGGGCAGTACAGGTCGCTTCTGGTATGAAGTGGATGTGTCGATTGCCATGCAAAATATGATTTTAGCGGCAACCAGCTTAGGGTATGGTACTTGCTGGATAGGCGCGTTCGCTGAAGGACAAGTGAAAGCATTATTAAAAGTTCCAGAAGAAATGCGGGTAGTAGCGCTAACGCCTATCGGTGTGCCAGATGCGAGTCCAGCAGCGCGTCCTCGAAAAGACGTTAATCAAGTATTTTCAGCGGAACAATACGGGCAACCGATAATAAATGTTTAGACTTCCGAAGTCTCTGAGACTTCGGAAGTCTGAAATGCTAGGAGGTAAATCATGCAAGAATCCATGTATAAGTATATGACGTTAGGCATCGTCCATTTTATGGCATTTCCCACTGCGCTAAGAGGCGAGGGGCCAATTGCTGAAAGTGTTACTAAAATTGCAGAGGATGATTTTTTCACAGCGATAGAATTAACCTGGATTAAAGACGCGGCAGAAAAAAAGAAGACGAAAGCTATCTTAGAAGCCAGTGGTCTTGCTGTCGCGTATGCCGCGCAGCCGGCAGTTTTGACGACGCCGCTTAATCCAAATTCTTTGGATAACGCGGAACGACGGAAAGCGGTCGATATACTCAAACAAGAGATAGATAGCGCGTATTATATGAATGCTGTTGGAATCGCTTTTCTCAGCGGCAAAGACCCTGGCGATGCGCAGCGAAAGGATGCGGTAGTGGCGTTGGTCGCCACAACTCAAGAGCTTTGTGATTACGCAAAGTCTAAAGGTAACTTGAAAATTGTGTTGGAAACGTTCGATAGAACCATTGACAAAAAATCTCTTATGGGACCCTCGAATGAAGCGGCCGCATTTGCGGAAGCTGTAAATCGAGCGAATTTCGGTCTGATGGTTGATTTGTCGCACTTGCCTATTCAATTTGAATCTGCGAAAGAAGCATTGACCAATGTCAAAGATTACTTAGTCCATGCCCATGTTGGGAACTGCATTATGAAAGATAGCAGCCATTCAGGCTATGGAGATATGCACCCGCGTTTCGGGATTGAAGGCGGTGAAAACGATGTCGAAGAGCTAACCGAATTTTTGGCGGCGCTATTTGATATCGGTTATTTAAGAGAGGGCAAGCAACCGTTTGTCAGCTTTGAGGTCAAGCCATTGGCAGGTGAAACCAGCGAACTCGTCATCGCAAATGCGAAGCGCACAATGCGTGAAGCCTGGCTGCGGCTATAACAATGAAAAGTGTTCGATGGTCTCAAATAGGTCTGAGCAATGAAAAAATGGACAGTTCAAGACCGATACGGCAACACAATTTATCTGACTGAAGAGCGTTGGCATCATATTTTGGAATCGCGTCCTGATTTCTGGAGACTATACGGACTGGACGGCGTAGGCAAGATGCGTTGATATCCAACGAATATCATTATTTCAAGCAGTTTGATGAATTACTGCCAGAGAACAATCAACTCATTGCCGTTGTCATTTTCAAAACGCAACTGGATGAGGCAGGCAATTACGTCCCTAATAATTTTGTGGTCACAGGTTGGGCAAAGTATATTGTGTCGAAAAGGTGAAAGTATGGGTGATTTGAAATTACATCGAACGGAAGTAAAAGCTACAAATGGGGAGACAATACGTTTCGTATATGATGAAAGCGGAGATATGCTGGACATTTTCTTTGGTGCGAATGAGCCTGCGACAGGCGTTGAACTTACAGACCATATTCTGCTGCGGCTTAATCGGACAACTGGACGGGTCGTTAGCTTGACGCTTCTCCATTTTTCGATTCTCGCAGAACAAACAGAATATGGCCCACGGAGTTATCCACTTGATAAGCTTGAGAAATTACCAGAGGATTTGCGAGAGTTAGCAATTCGCGCCGTGACGACAGAACCTGTGAATCAATTTTTGAAACTTTCTCATTTTCAGGAATCCCCGACAAAACGTGTGCCTATCACTTATGTAGAGCCATACCACTTTGCGTCGGTTGTTTGACTGTAGCCTGGCGCGTTTCTACGAATGCCGGCCCAAATCATTGCCTCCGCCAATCGTTGTAGTTGACGGTGGTAGCTTGGCACTAGAAAGACAACAGAATTTACCACTGTATTCTAATGCATATCTTCGAGAGGTGTAATATGCATAAAGCGAACGAGGTTTATAATCAGGATTTCTATGCCTGGGCTATGCAAAATGCTCAACTTCTCCGTCAAGGTCGCTTTTCAGAAATTGATATTGAGCACATTGCGGAGGAATTGGAAAGTATGGGCAAAAGTGAAAGACGAGAACTGATAAGTCGTTTGTCCGTGTTAATTAGCCATCTTCTGAAGTGGTTGTTTCAGCCTGGACTTCGTTCCAACAGTTGGAAGTACACTATTGAGGAACAGCGGAGAGCTGTCACGGACTTACTTGAAGATAGCCCAAGTCTATATCATGAGTTAGAAGATCGACTTGCAAAGGCTTATACGAATGCTGTATTACAGGCTGCGCGAGAGACTGGTATGGACAAAACGCATTTTCCCGAACATTGCCCTTTCTCAGTGGGTCAGATTCTTGATGAGGATTTCTGGCCGAACTAAGATTCAAAGAAGTCTCTGTTAGAGTGAATTGGCAAACGATTCAATCCCATGAAGTCACTCATATCAAAGCCTAACCAGGCGTTACAGTTGACGGTCCGATTCTCGGACGAGCACGGCGGTCTTGTGGCTTTTCAAATGTCAATCGACACACAACGGTTACACGCTTTTCGCAAGCTACTGCTGTAACAGAACTTGGTTGTTAGGCCTTTGAGGATAGAATTATGGAAGAAGTATCAGAAAAATCACAATATTTTTTAATTGAAGACGTCAGGAAGAATCCAGAACTTATCGCAGAGCTTCTTTTTAAGGAACAAGACGTTTCTGTAATACTTGAAAAACGAGGAAATAGAGTTCGATATACTTACTTAAAAACTTATGACAAAGAAACTGTCAGAATTTTGGAAGAAGTGAAAAGTGAATACAGGAAAATTAAAGAAAAAGGATATACTCGAGAACAAGCTTTTAAAGATTTTACCGACGCACGAAGAGAAATAAATAAGTATTTATGATATTATGGTGAAAACTTCTTTCAAGGTTGTGCCAGATACAAATGTTCTGATTGCTTCGGAAAAGAGTATGTCCGAATCAAGTCCGAATAAGGAATTTTTTGAACGTTGGAAAAATGAGGAATTTGATATCCTTTATTCGGATGATACACTCCTTGAATATATTGAAAAGATGAGGGAGAAAAACATACCGGAAGAAATTATAAAGAAGTTAATCCGAGCAATTTTAGAACTTGGCCGAAATGTATATATCATATTTTATCATTTGCCTTTCTATCCGGTTGATTCAGATGATATAGCTTTTCTTCTCTGCGCTGAGAATGGAAAGGCAACTCACGTAGTCAGTTATGATAGTCATCTCAAATCAATAGAACCTTTTTATTCATTTAAGGTTTGTGAAACTAAAATAAATAAATTCCTTAGTGTTTCTTATGATGGAACTTTTCTTTTAGAAAGAAAAGTTTGGTTGGAATTTCTGTTTGAGTTAAGAAAAGAATTAGTAGGAAACAATCAGAAAAAATAAGTTTGTTGTTCTAAATTTTGCATGAAAGGAGCTAAGTTAATCATGAGCCGATTACGAGCAGTTTCCAGTATCATAAAAAAGAAAAAATCGTTGCGTGATGAGATTTATAAACCCAAAGAGACTTATTTAGGGACAGAAATTGAGCCTGTTCACACGGGCTTACCTAAAACGACCCGCTCACTTTGTCCTGAGTGCAAGCGAATTATTCCCGCGCGCGAGTTCGAAGAAGACGGTAAAGTGATGATGGAAAAAACCTGCCCGGAACACGGTTATTTCAAAGATATAGTTTATTCAGATGTAGATTTATATTTTCGTATGGAAGACTGGTTCTTTGGTGATGGTAATGGTTTAATAAATCCTTCGATAACTAATGCGACTACATGCCCACAGGATTGTGGTTTATGCAACCTTCATACAAGCCATACTGCTCTGGGAAATATTGACCTTACCAACCGTTGTAACCTGAACTGTCCGATATGTTTTGCCAATGCAAACGCTGCTGGATATTTGTATGAACCGAGTTATGAACAAATAGTCCGGATGTTGCGTAACTTCAGAGAGATGAAGCCTGTTCCCGCCGCGTGTATTCAGTTCTCGGGCGGTGAACCGACCGTTCACCCACGTTTTTTGGATGCCGTACAGACCGCGAAAAATATGGGATTCTCAGTAGTGCAGATTGCGACGAATGGAATCAAATTCGCTGACCTTTCTTTCGCCACACGAGCCAGGGAAGCTGGTGTTCATTCACTTTACCTGCAATTCGATGGGACCTCGGATGAGATCTTTAAGCAGACAAGGGGTCGTGCGCTTCTTGAAAAAAAACTGGCAGTGATAGAAAACTGCCGGAAAACTGGCATGAAAGTAGTTTTCGTTCCAACAATAGCTAAGGGGGTTAATGAGCATGAAGTAGGAAATATTTTAAAGTTAGCAATTGAGAATGTCAATGTTGTCTCCGGGGTAAGCTACCAACCAATAGCATTTACCGGGAGATTTTCAGCAGAAGAGCGGGAGAAGATGAGATTTACGCTGCCGGACCTCGCCCGTTGTATTGAGGAGCAGGTTGGATTTGTAAAAGCTAACGATTGGGTACCATTAACATGCTCTTCGCCTTTATCAAGAATGTTAGGTTCGATAAACGGCAAAGAAATAACCACCTATACCTGCCACCCACATTGCTCCGCTGCGACATACCTGTTCGTTGACGATAAAGGAAAGGCCACGCAATTTACGGACTTTGTGGATTTTAAAGGAATGTTGGAAGAACTTGATATGCTTGCCAGAAGAACCGGGATGTCACGGATGAAAGTTCTCTCAAAGCTACGTTTTGCTAATGTTTTGCGGAAACATTTTAAGGCAAAGAAAGCTCCAGAAGGACTGACCTTCATGAAGTTTATCCGCACTTTGTATGAGTTGACGGGTAGAAAGTACGAACGCGATGAAAGCAAAATTGGTAAGAACACTTATCGGACGATAATGATAGGTGGCATGCACTTTATGGATGCCTACAATTATGATGTCCAACGCGTTCAACGTTGCGTTGTCCATTATGCGGCTCCAAATGGCCGAATTTATCCATTCTGCGCTTATAACTCAGGCCCTGTCTATCGTGAACAGATTGAACGCGAGTTTTCCGTCCCGTATGAGAAAGTAGTCAATAACCCTGACTGATTGTCGGGGCTATGGGTGACTGGCGATTTGGATATTCGACGTCTGTCACCCAACACTCAATATGACTGAATAAGGATTATGATGGAATTTGATTTTGCTGAGAAGACTATTGAGTTTTGTAACCAAACTTTTCTTTAAGAAAGAAAAGTTTGATCAAAAGAAATAATTGGAATAAAAAGTAAAGAGATTCGGAAGATAGCCATGGACAAAGATGTAGTTAATAGAACTATCGTCTCCAGACTATACTATGCAGCGCATCATTCTGCTAAATTTCTGCTGAAATTGAGAGGGTACGATACGGATAGTTGGAGAATTGATGTACACCAAAGAGTAATTACTGAGATTGAAAACGAATTTGTCAACACAGGCTTAATGTCATGGACAACATTAACCTGGCTAACTACGTTGAAAGTAAAAAGGCAAAAAGCAGATTATGCGCTGGGTATAATGTTCCATGAACCAGAGGTGGATAAAGTGTTTAGGCTATGCGCGCAGTTTATTGCAGAGTGTAAGCGTATACAGGGGGTGGTCTAAGTGAAAGTGGAAGAATACATTATTGAACTGGCAAAAAAAGAGTTTGGGGAAAACTTGATAGATGTGGATTTTATCTTCCCTCTTGATGGAGGGGAAGATGCTAATGCAGAAGTCATCCTACGGGAGGAAGAGGATGATGAGGAAGTAACAGAAAAACTCGCCCGAATCTATTTCACCGCTCGAAAAAAAGGCTTTTTTGTCCCGGTAAGCTGGGTTATCGACAACTCAAAAGCGGGATAGAAAACTTTCCCAGACGGACGAAAAGTAAAGGTTTCATCCTTACATAGTCTCCTCTTCCGAGATTCTCACAAAGGAGTGAAGGTTGTATTCAGGTTGGGTTGCGCTTTACGTATCACATATCACGCATCACGCATCACGATAAGGATGTGATTCTTATGTCAACAAAGGGAATAAGCGTTCTGATAACATTGTTCTTTGCAGCGCTCTGTATTGTTTTGATTGTGGTGAAATTAAAGAAACCGGGCGGAACGCCGTCAGCCTCCAATGGCGTGTCTGTAAAGGAGAAGCCGCGAGAGGGCGCTTTGACGCTACAGTTCCATTCTTCGAGTGCCAAAAAGAGCTGGATAGACGTTGTCACTGAGGAATTTAACCGCAAAGAAATAGAAGTGGATGGGAAGCCGATTGCTGTCCAGGTGACTCATGTCAACAGCGGCGATTCTTTGCAGCAAATCAAGGATGGCCTTGCGCAACCGGAAATCTGGTCGCCAGGGGATGATTCCTGGATTAGGTTAGCAAACGAATATTGGCGGAACATTCATTCCCGCGCATTTATCGGAAATGCAAAGCCGCTTGTAAATGTTCCCTTAGTCATAGCGATGTGGGAGCCGATGGCGAAGGCGCTTGGCTATCCTGATAAACCTTTGGGTTGGACGGATATCGCCCGCTTAGCCGCAGACCCTAAAGGGTGGGGGGTGTATGGACATTCTGAGTGGGGGAAGTTCAAGTGGGGACACGCTCATCCAGAAGCAAACAGCGGATTTTTGACTGTTCTATCTGAGATATACGCCTTCTTAGGAAAAACATCTGGCATGACAGTTGACGACCTGAAAAATCCGAAAGTTAAGGATTTTCTGAAAACAGCGGAATCTGCAGTCGAGCACTATGGCTTGAGCAATAGTTGGATTGACACTTTCATGCGCACAAAAGGGCCCGGCTACCTTTCCGCAGCGACGCAGTATGAAAACACTATCATTGAAAGCAACAAGCAATATGGAAGCGCGCCGTTCAAACTCTTAGCTATCTACCCTAAAGAAGGCGCTTTTTGGACGCAACACCCTGCTGGAATCCCGGACGCCGACTGGGTGACGCCAGAGGAGCGGAAAGCGGGAGAAATTTACATCGACTATCTTGTGCAAGGCGATGTCCAGCAGAAAGCTATGGAGCTTGGGCTTCGTCCTATCAGAAAGGATTTGGGATTAACGTCGCCTTTCACTGAAGAGTTCGGAGTAAAAAGAGATATCGACGCAGCCAAAATATTCGATGTGCCGGATGAACGCATCCTAAAAAGGGTTCGGGAACTCTGGGACGAAGCGAAGATGCCCGCCAGCATCGCGCTTTTGTTAGATATCTCAGGAAGCATGCAGGGCGAACCTTTAGAGAACGCCAAGAAAGGCGCAGTCATGTTCATCGACAAGATGAACAAGTGGGATGAACTTGAAGTCATTACTTTTAGCGACGAAATAACGAAGCTGGCGCCGTTAGACAAAGTGCAAAATAACGGCGAATCCGCTAAAGCTAAGATACAAACGCTATTTTCCCAAAGCGGCACTCGCCTTTTTGACGCCATGCAAGAAGGTTTAGACACGGTGCTGAAACGGATGGAAAAAGTTCCGAACCGCCGTTATGGGCTTGTCGTGCTTTCGGATGGGCAAGACACAAGGAGCAAACTAAATAAATACGACTTTATCGACAAACTCCCTACGGGGGATAATCCGAACGTGATTAAGCTTTTTACCATCGCTTATGGAGGCCAAGCTGACAAAGAGCTACTGACCGAAATCGCCAACGCAACCAACGCCCGCATGTTCCAGAGCACCGCGCAGGAGATAGGAAAAGTGTATCTGGAACTTAGTGCGAATTTTTAGAAACCCGTTTTCTTGGAGAAAACGAGTTCCTTTGACTTATGAACAGATATCAGATTGAATTTCTCAAGAAAAATTTTGCCCGTGCCTTGTTGCATCCGCTTTCGCTTGCGGTGTTTGGGATGGGAGTATTCACAGCAATCCTGACCGGACAATGGTGGATTATTCTCGTAGGGTTGGCTGGTTATGGGATTGTGACGTGGAATTATTTTACGGCCTTTTGCAAGGAAAAAACACCAGAGGAACATCAGCTTGAAAGCTTTGACGCGTCTAAATTGCCCGAAAGGTATATTCCCCAGTTTCAACAGATTATTGAACTTCAGAGGAAAGCGCTTTCCCAGATTAGCTCATCGGATAATCTGGTCAAACCTCTTCTGTTAATGTCGGTGGATAAAATAAAAAGCCTGTCGCAGAAAACCTATGAAGTTACTCTAAGACTTGGGGAAGTGGACGGTTACTTAGATGCGATAGACTATGCCGCGCTTCTTCGACAACGAGACTCTGTGAAACAGAAAATTGAACGCGCTGACGACAATGAAACGAAAGAGGAGTATAGCCAGGCCTACAAAGCTTTGGAGGCTCAAATTGAGAATTTCAATCGGTTGAACCGCATCCGGGAGAGACTGCAAGCGCAGCTTCTCAACATCAGGCTTTCCATTGAAAACTTCTTTGCCAAAATCATCACAATAAAGACAACCGAGGTCAGTGGAAGAGCAGAAAGAACAAGTAAAGTCACGGAGGAACTCAACGAGTTGGATATTCTTCTTGACTCTGCGTCGAAAACGATAGAGGAATTCGGAGCATTCAGACATTTAGCTGATTATAAAGAAAGGGAAACATAAAAAGAATAATGAGGACCTAATAGGAAGTAACGAATGGATATCGAGGAAATCAAAGCACGGGTACGTAACAACCAATATGTGTATACTCTACATGCTGAGATTGAACGCAAGGCTGACGAGCTAACCTTTGCCCAGGTCGAAGAAGCTCTGTTGAGCGGGGAGATACTTGAACAGTATCCCGCTACTGGACGCGGAGAAAGCTGCCTGGTTGTTGGTTTCGCGGGAGATATACCCATTCACATTGTCTGCGGCTGGCGTGGGGAGAATATTGCATTCATCACCGTCTATATCCCGCGCCCGCCGAAGTTTGTTGCCCCATGGACACGAGGAGGAACACCATGAAAAAGGTAGTCTGTAATTTCTGTGGCAGTGATAGCTACGAAGTGCGGAGGACCGAGTATCTCTACAGCCACAAGGGAAAGCATTTGCTCGTACCCAACACTCCTGTTGAGGTGTGTTTGAATTGTGGGATGGTTTACTATGATGCAGCCGTCCTTAAAAATATCGAACGCCTGTTCTTTGCCATTTACCAGAACGAGCAAGAGCCAGACCGCTATGTTCAGATACCAGAGGCGGCCTATGCTTAACCCCGTACCCCGTCGAGTACGGGTTACGAAAGGAGATTTTATATGCTAAAGGTTGGAATTGTTGGATGTGGCGGAATCGGTTTAATTCATTCCAGAGCATATCAGTCACATCCCAGAGCGCAGTTAGTCTGCGTATGTGACATTGTCAAAGAAAAAGCCGATGCCCGCGCGAAGATGTTGGGTGTCAAAGCATACTATTCTATCAAAGAAATGTTGGCGAATGAGGATTTGGATGCCATTGGCGTCATCACCGCTGACCATCTGCATTTTGCGCCGACGATGGAAGTCTTAGATGCGGGTAAGCACGTGCTGGTTGAAAAACCGCTTTCATTGAATATTTACGAGGCGGAACAGATGGTCGCAAAAGCTGAAGAGAAAGGCGTGCAACTTGCCATCGATTATAATCGCAGATACGCGCGTCCGTATCTCAAGGCGAAAGAATACGTCGATAATGGCCTCATCGGCAAGTTAGCTTACGTTATGATGAAATTGTCACAAGGCGGACCGGCGAGTTCTGCAAAGGGACCTTACTATTTGCTGTTTGAGTTAGAGACCCACGCCTTCGACATGATGCGCCATTTTGGCGGAGACATTATTGAAGTCAGCGCGCAGATGGCAGCGCCGCGCGCTGCTGAAGTACCTGCTGGGGAAACGGTGGTTTACACCAGCATCGCAATCAGTGTGAAATTTGCCAACGAAGCCGTCGGGACGCTTATGGCAAGCTGGGACAGTGCTTTCACCCATCCCATCGAACTTTTTGAAGTCTGCGGAAGAAAAGGCTATCTACAAGTCGAAAACATCGTGGAAGGCGTTAAGCTATTCTTGCACGACGACCAAACCGTCCGCAGTTGGAAGCCCAGTATATTCGCTACTGGAGAACTCACCTTTGAAAAGATTTTTGAAAATCGCGTCCACGCCTTCGTAGATGACATTCTCAATAACCGTACCCCGTACCCGACAGGATTAGACGGTCTGAAGGCTCTTCAAGTCGTGCAGGCTGCTATTGATTCTTTTGAACAAAGGAAAACAGTTCGCTTGATATAGCCCACTTTCTAAGTTGGTCCTTTGACTCCGTTTAATCAAAAGAAATACTGAGGAAAAAAGTAAAATTTGAGACGTAAAGCGTGAAGAGAAAATTCTCTTCACGTTTCACGTTTTACGTTTCATTTGTCATTTTCTGACAACTTCTACAAGCGCGGGTGCATCCAGCGTCAGTGCTTTTTCGACTGTCGGCTTAAAGTCATCAGGGTCATTTACTCGAAAACCATAAGCATCGAAAGATTCAGCGTATTTGACAAAGTCGGGATTATACAAATCGACGCCGATGGTTCCGCCAAGAGTACGCACTTGCCCACCTTTGACTGAACCTAACGCGTTGTCGTTCACAACGATTACTACAATTTTCAGATTATATTTCATCAGCGTCGCAAACTCCGGACTGCTCAACATAAATCCACCGTCTCCACAGAAGGCGACGACCTGCCGGTCGGGATGAGCAACTTTAACTCCGATTGCTGCTGGTAATCCATAGCCCATCGCCACTAAAATCCCCGAGTACAAATAATTTGAAGGGTCATGCACTTTGAAGTGGGTGCGCGCAGGATAGCCAGCGATATGCACATCGGAAACTAAAGTTGCATCGGGAGATAAAATTTCACGCAATTCTCGAATCATCCTTGGCGATTCTGCTGATTCCACCTCGCTTTTGAATTTTTCTAATGTGTCGCCCCATCCACTACGCAGAATCCCCTCTTTCCGAAAAGGAAGGGGGAGGGGGGATTCAAGAGCGTCTATCAATTGCTGCAATACCAATTTCGCGTCGCCAGCAATCCCTACATCCGCAGTATATTCTTTGTTAATTTCCTCCGGGTCAGCCTCGATATGGATGAGCGGCTGCGAAAATTTCATTGACCAACCGCCGGTATCCATTTGCGTAAATCGTGTGCCGATGGCTAAAACCAGGTCAGATTCCCCCATCGCGTTGCGTGATGTGCTACTTCCAATGCCGCCGAGTGATAAATCTTCATATTCCGAGATGACACCTTTGCCCATCCCAGTAGTGACAACTGGCGCTTTAATCAATTTCGCAAATTTTAGCAATTCTCCATTATCGCGCGCGTGATAAACGCCTTTGCCCGCTATGATAAACGGGCGCTCTGATTTGACTATCAGATTAATGGCTTGTTGCAGTTGTTGTTCAGTGGCTTTCATCTTGACGCCATCATTTCGTTCCGGAATTTCCACCTCTGCTTCGGCTGAAAGCGCGTTGGCAGTAATCTCAAGCAGAACAGGCTTCGGACGCCCTGAACGCAAAGCGCCAAAAACTTCGTCGATAGCTTCTGGGATATCTTTCACATTTTCGACGTGCTTTGCCAGTTTTGTTACTGGGTTAAAAGCGGCGATGTGGTTTAAGCCGTGAAACATCTTTCCATAATCTTTGTTAGTATAACGTGGTTCATGTTGCCCGGTAATCAGCAAGACGGGCGAGCAAGCAGTGTATGCTTCCACAATGCCTGTATAAGCATTGCTGGCACCCGGGCCGGGGATGACCAGACAAACTCCAACTTCACCCGTCACGCGCGAATATCCTTCAGCCATGAGGCTTGCGCCACCCTCGTGGCGAGCTAGAATATGGCTGATTGAATCCTGGTTTTTGTATAGCCCGGCGTATATCTGGTTAAGATGGGTGCCAGGCATCCCAAAAACGACGCTAACTCCTTGTTTCTTCAGACATTCAACGACAATTTCTCCTCCGGTCATCAAATTCTCCTTCTTTCTTGATTTTTGTCCAAATAATCTATAACAATTCATTTCATTATATCATCTGAGACAAAGAAAAGCAATTGCGTTATTTATTATAGAAATTAAGCAGAACATTGACTTATCGGATTTTCAGCCAACTCATGGCTGTGCCAAGGGCAATACCAGAAAGGAAGGATTTTTCATACAACAAGGAGGGCAGCATTGTGCAAGTAGTCATACAACCTGGACATTTATTGACAAGTTCTGTGATTTCTGATTTTTTTCTTCGAATTATCTGTTCAAGAGGCGCTTCGTGTAATGAACCTATAGGATGCTCATAGACAGAACATAACCAAAGATTTCCATTCCAGTCAACACAACAATAGAGTACACAAGTATCACATTTTTTTTCAAGTTCCAGGGCGTAGTATTGTCGAAGTGTGCGAATGTATTGATATGGCAAAATTACATTACTGGGTTTCTCCTTTTTCAATACCAGTAGGGATGTTATCATATCGTCGATATCATGAAACGGTATAATTGAGTCATTAGATGGAGGATAGGGATTCACCGGCGCAAATGAAGCAAAATCAATTATACCACGCAATTCAGTGAATAACGGAATCATCTCTGCTGAGTTTGTTTTGCAAAGTGTGAAATTGATGCCAATCTTAGCCTTCGTTGAATTTTCCTTCAGCAGGTAAATAGCCTTCATGGCTTTTTTATATGTACCTTTTACACCTCTAATTTGGTCATGGGTTTCTTCAAATCCATCTAAAGAAATTGTTATCGATTCAAAATATTCACTTAGTTTTTTTGCACGCTCTTCATTTAGTAATGTGCCATTGGTGGTCAAAGTTAAGACCAACCCCTTTTGCCTGGCATGTTCAGCCAGGATTTCTAAATCTTTCCTCAAGAGAGGTTCACCACCACTGAAAAAAATACTGGCAACTCCTGCTTCTGCTATTTTATCTATTACCGCGAGGGATTTTGCAGTATCATCTTCCTTATCTTTGATTTGCCATCTATGACAAAAAGAACATTTCAAATTACATCGGGGAGTGCAGAGAAAATCTACATAGGTAGGTAATGGTTTTCTTAACTTGAAAGCCAGATACGATTTGACAATCTTGTATGAAAACCTTGAATCAAATAAATTCATTGTAGAACTCCCTTGGGAATTGAGATACACAACTTAAAATATATATTCTGCCTCTACTACCAACTGTTGCTTTGAGTCATCAACTGAAAGCTGATGCTTACTATTTTTAATCCAAGAGTAGTTATAGTTTGCGGAAAAAGAGTAGTTTCCGATAGAAAGATAGGACAATCTCAGAGATAAGGAATGGGTAGATTCAGTAATGCCGGAGAGAAACTCCCACTCTTCAGCATCAGTGGGTTGGTGAGGTTTATCTATGTTGCCTTCGCCGTGACGCAGGAGTTCGTAAGCCAAGGAAGTTTGAATCTTATCGTTAAATCGATATTTTAATTCAATCCAGAAATCATCGGCATCGGGGCCGATATGATGACCAATAACACGTTCACGGTTTGTATAAGCATTGATTGAGCTTTCGTGAGTGTAAGCGTACTGATTTACAAAAGCATATTCAATTCTTAAATCGGTGTCCTTAAAGTTGAAAGGGTCAACATAATATGCGCCTAATAAAAATCCAAATTTAGTATCCCAACCACGAAGGTGCTGCAAAAGCCCACCTTCAGTATAGTAATCATCCAACATAAATTCACTGTATAATTCAATATTTGGAAAAATTCTAATGTTAAAGTCTCCCCCAACGAGCATGTTGTCGCCTGAATATCCATATCCACCTTCTATACCATATTCTGTCATTGCTAATGCAATGGGATAGATTGTAAAAGGATTTTGGTAGCCCAAATCGAATCGGTCTGCGTATATAATGGTTTCGTGTAATGCCAGGGTAAGCCAATCGGGGAAATTCATTTCTAAGCGATTTCCTGACAAATATTTGTTGCCTAATTTACTGCGCAAAGCAGCGGTGAATGCAGCAAGTTTGAATGGGCCCATAATCCCATCGAATTTCAATAAATCCTTAGAATCCGTGTTGTCAGATAACATCAATGCGCCATGACGTCCTGGCCCCCACCATAAATCATCTTTTCCCAATTCCAACGAAAGCCCATGCCAACCAATTTTGGTATACGCCTTGAGGGTAGCAACCTGTTTAAAGTCTCCGTTTGAATAAATACTTTCACTGGGGCGAGGAATATATCTCTCACCACTTATCAGAGGCCCCCATTTAAAATCAGTATTGTAAACAAATTTCTCCTCTATCTCTCCAAATATTGTTGGTTGGATAAAAATAATCTCTGTTCCATCACGCTCCGATTTTTGGGATGGCTTCGCGAATGCGTCAGATTGTTGGATAACTGTTCGCTGTTGCAATCCTGGTTGAATATTCAATGTATATTCTGTATCTTCAAGAGTGAAGAAATATTTTCGCTCTTGTTGCGGTGTGACATTTATACCACGTTTCCGAAACTCTTGAGCGAATATTCTGGAGTAAGCTTTTAGATGGGCTTGTTCGATGTTGCTCAACGATAATTCTCCCGCTTCAAATCTACGGGAAATTTCTATCAGTAGGTCTGCGACGCGGCCCCGAGACAACGGTCTGGAGGCTTGAACTCCTACTGGGAGAATACCTTTAGCGGCTAATCGGTCAATGAATAAATATACTTCATGGTCGATAGGGACATTCACCAAATCAGCGCTTTGCGCAACGGATGAAAATAGGTTGATGAAGGTTAGCAACAAAAACACCGAAATACTTCCGCGTTCAAAGTTCATCATATTTTTCAAAGTTTGGGAAGGAGGATAATAGAAACCAAGTTTTTCGAAAAAACTTGGTTTCTAAATTTATTTACTAACAATAAGTCCTTTAGAATCAATTTTGACATCTAACAATTTAGCTGTTTCTACTTTACACAACACCTCTGACCAGTAAGATTTTAAATCGACAGCGTCCTTGGGTTCACGACATAATGCCCAAACACAACCGCCATTTCCCGCGCCCGCTGTACTGAATCCCGCTTTTAATGTATGAGCAATTTCCATCAATTTTTCTCCGATAGGGGTAATTCTGCTAGGGACTAGTTCACACCGGATAGCTGTTTCCTCTGAAATTAGAGCGCCTGCTTTTTCCCAATCAGATGCTAATAACGCTTCTGCGAATTCGTTTGCTATCTCATTAATCCTGAACCATGGAGCGCGTGTTCGTCCATTTAAGAACCAAGCAACTTGTTGGCTATTGACATCATCAGATGTATGACTTCTTCCAATGTACGCAACGACTAATCGTGAATCCAAAGCGGGGAAACTTGGTGGAGATAACAAATTAATCCGCTTAAACTTTGATTCTGGGGAAGCATATGTCCAGTGCCACTTATTAACTCCGCCGTAAGCTGCTGCGCATTGGTCTTGCATACCGGTGTAACTATACCTCAAACCATCTTCAATGTTATGCGCCAACTCTATTATATACGGTTTTGAGAATTCAGGCTCTCCAAATGCTTCACAAGCTTTATTGATAGCCGCTATAGCTGTAATGGCTAATACTCCTGAGCCACCCAGTCCACTTCTCGGGGGCGATTCGTAAGATAGTTGAATCTCAAAACCGTGTACATTGAAATGAGCAGCTATTGCAAAAATCAGTTTAAACCTCGTATCAAAATGAATATCATCTATACGGTATTCCTCGGATGCGGTGTCATCGGAAATCCTAATCCATTTATCTTTGAATGGCTTTAAGCACACATAAGTCCTGGGTGATAACGCCATATTTGTAGTTGTTGGAGGAATATGTTCGTAAAGCAACGCAAAAGCTTTTAGATCCCAGGTTCCACTGACATCTAATCGACAAGGCGCTGATGCAATAATCTCCTTTTCCTTCAGAATGTCTCCCAAATATCTGCTTTGTTGTATCATAATTTTACTCCTCAATCTCAGATACCACAGACTTTATGGACGGACGCGTCCCCCTTCCAAAGGGGGGTAGGGGGGTTGTTAGGCTTACGCATAGATACTATTTCGTCCGCGTGCGTCAATTAGAGCCTGCCCTTGACCCTTGAACGAAGTGAAGGAGAAGGGTCGGTGGTATCATCATTTTGGTAATATTCCACTGTTTGTTCTAAGCCGTGATAAAAATCAGTTTTAGGTATCCAACCCAATTCACGTTTAGCTTTTGTTGCATCAAGGGATATACGTTGAATTTCACCGATGCGTTCTGCCCCATAGATAGGTTCTAAAGACGTTAAATCACGATGTTTTGGGTTGTTAGTTAAAATCACTTTGAGTGAATCAAATATTTGTTGAACGGAGATTTCTATACCTGTTCTAATATTATAAACTGTATTATCCCCTTTTGTCAAGGCAAATATATTTGCTTCAGCTATATTTGAAACAAAGGTATAATCACGTGTTTGACTTCCATCGCCAAATATAGTTGGCCGCAGATTATTCAACATTTTTTGAGTAAATATCGCGATGACACCAGCTTCCCCATGAGGATTTTGACGCGGGCCATAGACATTCGGGCTTTATCTTCATCACGAATATCGACGTTATAAAATGTAACTTTTGGGTTAATATTCGCATGAAAGCCTGTAGATAAATCATCCAGTACAACAACTTCATGTCCATTATTAATTAATGCGTCAACAACATTTGAGCTGATAAATCCGGCGCCACCGGTTACTAAAATTTTACTCAATTTACTCCACCTTATTATTAACTAATTTCCATTCTCCTTGCGCTTTTTTATAATTTTCTGGCGTGCCAATATCTCGGAGGTAACCATCAATTTCACAACCATACATCTTACCGACGAGCTTTGGAAGCACATCATGTCCTAAATCGACAACATTTCCTTCTGGGATATAGGAAAAAATTTCCGGGCTTACTACATAAATTCCTGCGTTTGCCAGATCGTTCTCTGGCTCTTGCGGTTTTTCCACGAAAGAAATAACCATTCCCTCTTCATCTAATGAGGCGATACCACACGCTTGTGGATAATCAGAGTGAAACAATCCCATGGTCAAAATTGGCTTCTTCGCGCGATGAAACTGAAGCAACCTGGTCAAATTAGCGTTGGTCAGATTATCGGCATAAGCAATAATAAATTCTGTTTCAGAACAAACCCAATCAGCATTTTCTCGCACCGTTCCAGCGCTTCCTAGAAGCGCTGTTTCGTAAAACAATGTGATATTGAAATCTGACCTGTCTGCCATCCCGGGGATGCAACAGGCAGGTGCTTGAGGAAATTCAAAATTCACTATCTGCATTCTTACCTTCAACCTTTTAACATATTCAACGACCTTTTGTGGCAGATGGTGAAGGTTAATGAGAATATCAGTAATGCCATGTTCCCTAAAAAGTGATAACCAATAGTGAAGTATCGGCTTGCCGTCAATAGGAATCAGGCATTTGGGAACGGTATTTGTCATTGGTCGGAGTCGAACTCCTAAGCCTGCTGCCAATAAAAATGCTTTCATCAATCCATTTTTTGCTTAACAACGTTTAGTGCTTAATGTTTAGCAACCTTTATCTAATATTACCACTGGAATAGTCTTCAACAATATCTTGAAATCCAGTCCTAATGACCAGTTATCAATATATTTCAAATCCAATTGGGTTCTACCACACTGCAACTTCTAAAATGTGTAAAATCCGAATTTTTCTCGCTGTTACTTTATCAGATTCGATACTTCCATCCAAAGCCATATAGTTCATATAAAGACCCTTTTATCGTCGTCGGTACATAACCTGCGAACTTTTCCATCTTTAATTGCCGCTTTTGACTTTTCCTATAGCGAAGCAGAGACCCTCGCCGGGAGCTATCTTTATTGGCACCACTGTACTAGCCAAATCGTAACGAATCGGCACAATGGGTTCTGCATCGCAAGTAAGTTCTCGAACTTGCACGTATTTTCCTGGCAAACGCAAATCTCCGCGCGCCGATTTTTCACGACTCAGATTGACCGCCCAGACAAATCTATTACCTTCGCGGTCTTCTCGCATTAAGAGTTCCACATTCGGCACATCAGTGAAGACGAGTGAATGTCCAAAGATTTCTTTTAATAAAGCATCGAATTGCGTGGAACCATCAGGAAGCGCTATGAATGGCGATAACGACATGATGACACGCCCCTTACCAATTCGACTGACATAAGGTTCCTCACCTTTCAGATTAGGACAATTCCACCCTTGTTTTTTATCCCAGCAATACACATGCTGACCAAATGCTCGCTCAAGAAGTATTCCAGTGGGCCTACCCCATGGGTCGAAGAGTCCGAAAGGCGTCGAGCATAAGAGCGTTCCACCTGAATTAACCCAATCAATCAACTTCTCTTGCAGCGTGTTGGGAACGAAGGTTGATTGCGGGGCAATGATGAGGCGAAGTTTACCAAGATCTTCGCGACCATCAATAATGCATTCTTCAGGCACAACGATAGTTTGCCAATGCTTTTCCCAAAGGGGCTTAACAAATCGAATCGTTTCTTGGTCAACCCCGTAATTCCATGAAGAACGGTAAATTAAAGACGCTGAACTAGGACGTAATAATGCCAATCCCTGGTTGACAATTTGCGTAGGAAAAAGCAGAGATTTGATACGGTTTATTTTCCATTCAATTGTCGGTAGACCGCCAACGCGGTAGTAAGGAATATAGTGGTCAGCTTCAGCATTGATAAAAGCGCTCTGCATGCCGCGGCCGGTGCCTATTCCTTCATTTGCATCGATAGCAAAAGCCTCCAACGCCCGCTTCCCCCAGGCGGCGTAGCGCCAGACGTTTCTATTCGCCGCGGCGCGCATTTCTTGTTCAGGCAATAACGTTTCGCTTTCGAAGCCGAGGATAGTATATTCGGACTCCCACAGCGGTGTGTCAGTATAGCGCGCGATGCTCGCCGTCAACCAACCAGCGTTCCATAAAGCTCCAGGTGTACTACTATGAAACCAGTCATGTGTTCCGACTATGTCCCACTTAGGGAGTGACGATAATAAAAGAAGGTCAATTGCCCAGTCATTCCTGAGCCATGAAGCGCCCTGGGAAAATTCCGAACACACAGGCAGTTCAGGCGCGGCTTCATGAAGCGTATCAATCAACATGGCGAAATGTTGGGCGAAACTCAAACATCGCCAATAGCGAAAATCGAAAAGAGCCCCTACATCAACTCGCTGGTTAGATACAACAATAATTGGTTCGTCCAAATTCATCGGTGGTTCTATCTGGTCAAAAGCGTTCAATTGCGTACCCCATGCTGAGTTGAGCGATTCAATATCATTGCGATAGGTTTCGCGTAGCCAGGTTCTAAATGCCGCCTTTGCGCTAGCGCTATATCCGCCGTTCAGCCATGGTTCATTCATGATTTCATATCCGACAACATTTGGATGGTTTTTGTAGTATTCGGCGAACTTGTAGAATGTTTTGCGAACATACTTCATTGCGCCGTCATGCCATATATTTAAAATCGTCCTGTTCCCAATTTTTCCATCCGCGTCACGTTGATATATTGCATCACCAAATTCCTGTTCCATCTTCTCTATGGGAACAACATGCCAACTAATGTTACCTATCGTCTTCATGTTGACGCCGGCAAATAGATCGAAGTAATGGTCATATTTGTCGCCGGCGATTTCACCATTGGGAGTAACGCCAGGCTGATACGCAGGATTCCATATCCGAAAGCCAAAAGGTCGAAGCACCTCCACATCAGCGCGACCATTATAAAAATACTGACGAAATGGACAAGGGATGATTAAAAATTCTTTGGCGAGGTCATCCCTTCCCATGTTGGAAGACAATTCAGGACGCTCCACATCCAATGAAGGTTCAGCATATCCCAGAGCACTGAAAATTTTCTGAAATGCCTGTCCAGCTTCACTCAACTTCGCGTTAAGTGAAGAAAAATTGATATTGGCAAAATCAGGGACAAGATATGGCGTCCCAAGCAATTCTTTAACTATGACCAATTCTTGTCTTCCAGATTCATAAAACCGCGTTGCATCGCTAATAATACCACCATTCTGTTGGTGATAGCGCAGCAGGCGTTCCGCCTGGTACATCAAATCGCGAACCCTGCCTTCACGTACGAGCGCCTGAGAATACAAGATAGCTTTCGCCCTATATTCTTGCAACTCAGGTGAGTTCAATACCTCAACAGGTAACGGGCCTGCCACATATTCCGTCGCGACGTTCCCTTCTTCAAGTTGCACCGAATCAAACCATCCAATGCTATCCTCTATGCGAAGAATGACTGTTAAGTAACGACATTCACCAGGTGTTGTCACTGTTTTCGTAAAGCGTTTGTATTCTGATTGTTGAAGCGGCACAGTGATATAACCCCAAATATCCTCGTTACCAATAGCATGCACCACGCCTTCTTTCAATGGCTGAATTGTGATGAGCGCAAGCGTGCCTTGAACTTTGGCATCTACCCCCAGTGTATAGGTTGTCATTGGTTTACACGGAATGGGTTCACTACTGCAGACAATCTTTCCTTTACCCGATAATTGAATACAGCGTGAACCATTAACACCTTCTTCAGGGAAATTAATTGCTGCCGGTCCTTTGTCTTTCTCAAGCCAAATATTCCATCCAGTTTGTCCTGATTCGAATCCTGAATTGACGGTAAGATTGCGCGACTGAACCGCTAACGGCGAACCATCGGCCTGGAGGCCATCGGTATATACTGAGAATTCCGCGAAAATCGGGTGAGCCTGGCGATACTGTTCAACTTTTATACCATCCCAATCGACTGTGCCACGCCCTGACATTATCAAGCGAGCGCGTACATAAGCGCAACCGTCAGGTAAATCCTTGCTTCGATAGACATGAGCCCAATAAGGTTGGGCTGCGACGAGAATAGGCGCATCTGCAGCAAAATCGCTGACAATCTCTTTCATATCTTGGTCAAAACACCAGAAACCTATCCGTACTGCTTTAGGACTGAAGGTGCGGACATAAGCCGATATGGTGTAACGAAGCCCGTCTTTGACTGGAATTAACGTCGAACTCAAATTTGCATCGCCATCACCGTTATTTACCACACGGACAAATTTAGCGCCATAACGAGCATCGCCTGTCTGAACATGGTAAGTTGCGCTTTTAGAATAAGAAGTCTCAAAGGTCCATGCCGCTAACTCTTCCTCGAAGCTAGAATTGCGGCAAAGGTTAGGATTGGCGGCAAAAGCAATGTGGTAATATATTACAACGGTTAGCCAAACAACAATAACAACACCCAGAATTCTGGGGAAGATTAAGTGTCTACAATGCTTACGATTTGAGCTTTTTAAAATCCATAGGCGTAACTTATGACGTGTGCGTTGGCCTAGTCCACGAAGATAGTGAGACTCATTATTATCTGGACGAGCACAAGGCACACAAATATGAAAATGTCTATCACTAATAAATTCAGCATACATTCGCAATTCACCAATCACACAAAATATATCAGATATGTAGGTTAGCGTGCTCCTTTACCTAACAAAACCACCGGAACAGTGTTCAGTAAAATTTTGAAATCCAGCCACAACGACCAATTATCGATATATTCTAAATCCATTTTCGCCCATTCATTAAAATCTTTAATATCGTTACGCCCACTTACTTGCCACAAACAGGTTAATCCCGGTTTCACCGAGAACTTTCGCCGTTGCCAACTTTCAAAATGTGGCAATTCTGTTTGCAAGCATGGACGCGGCCCAACTAAACTCATATCCCCTTTCAAAACACTCCAAAGCTGCGGTAATTCATCAAAACTGAATTTGCGCAGAAAACGTCCTATTGGGGTAACGCGCGGGTCATTTCTCATTTTGAACATTGGCCCGGTCATCTCATTTTGCGCAAGAAGCTTTTCTTTTAATTTTTCCGCGTCCTTTATCATACTTCGGAACTTATATCCCTTGAACGGCTTTTTGTTAAATCCGATGACATTCCATTCGTAGAAAGCTGGTCCAGGCGATGTCAATTTAATTAACGCCGAAATAATCAAAAAAAATGGGCTCAAGACTACCAATGCAATTATTGAAACAACCACATCAATACACCTTTTTATGAACTGTTGCCACTCCTTTATCGGCGCAGTCGAAAAGGTCAAAATCGGTATGCCATGAATTTCGCTTACATGTAGTTTGGCAATCATCGTGCGGAAGAAATCGGAAATCAACCGCACCTTCACACCTTCCTGCTCACACAAGGTTAGAAGCTTGTGGGCCAGGTCTAAGTCTTTGGTTGGCAAAGCAAGCACCACTTCTTCCACTACATAATCATGTATGATAGGAAGAAGGTCATCATAAGTTCCTAACACTTTAATATTACTATTTTGAATGGGTGAACATCCTGACACCGTGTTCAGCGTATTGAACTTCGAAGGCTTTTTATAAGTCTCTTCAGATTTGTCTGTAAGAAAACCGATAACTTCCAAGCCCCAGTCAGTGTATTTACCTGCTATTGTTGCAAACTCTTCAGCCAATTTCCCAATGCCCACAATCAGAACTTTTTTGCGGTTGCGCCCTCGCTTGCGCATCCGCCCAATCATATGATAGAGCAACGTTTTTTCCAAAACCAGTAACAAGAAGCTCAAAACTGTAAACAGTACTATAAGGCTTCGCGGCAGGTTACGAAGACGAAAGATGAAAATAACAGCAATCAATATCAACGTTCCCAAAACAGTTGTCTTGAAAACCCTCTGATACTCAGTCTTTAGAGAAGTAAATCTTTGCCACGTATACGCATTTTGTACATTTAACAAAGCCCACCAAATTATGGATATAACGATTAACAAAAGCGCATAATCCGATAGTGATGTTGGCACACCAAAAGGGACTAAAAATAAAAGCGTTCGCCTGACATAAAATGATAGTATAAAAGCAGCTACCACGGTGATAGCATCAACAGTTATGGCAAATTGACGTGAGAGGCTTGCGTGTTCTTTTAACATTGCCACTCCAAATAGGGACTGTGAGTTGGTTAGAAAGCAATATTAAGGCTACGAGAGTATGTAATACTATTAATTCGAAAATAAAATAGCGACATGAAAAAGGCAAGGATGATTGGCTCTAAGAAACCGAGTTTCTTCGAGAAACTCGGTCTCTTTCGCACGATTTCTTAACATGAACCCTACTGCTTTATCTGCCCCCAGGTTGTGGTGAGTTTGCCTGATGGAGAAACCGCAGTTAGCACTCTTGCCAACCCCTGGTTCATACTAATTTGGACATCCGCTTCGCTAAGCGCTACATTGAAAATAGCAACTTCATCAACAGCGCCAGTGAATTGTAGTGAGCCACCTTGTCTCCTACCAATGTCCAAGGTATGAGTTCCTGGTTTGGTACCACTATTCGCTTTATCAAACTCTCCTACATTTACTCCATTCACGTAAACAATCTCATGATTACCATTTAGTGTCCAAGCTAAATGATACCATTTATCCAGTGTCCAATCAGCTTCAGAAAGTTCTTCAGCGATAGAACAGTTAATTCCTTCATCGTAAGCATCAGCGCCATTAGAAGTATAAGTGTGAACCCCTCCACTTGGGTAAATACCCACCTCATACTCAAGATAGTGTTTTCCCACTACTGCTTGTCTATCACCGAAGACAGTCATTTGTTTAGTTGTTTTAAACCAATTAGCGTCCAGGCTAAATGATACCATTTATCAAGTATCCAATCGCCTTCGGGCAGCTTTCCAGCAATAGAACAGTTAATTCCTTCATCGTAATTACCGGCGCCATCAGATGTATATGTGTGAACACCCCCGCTTGGGTAAATACCCACCTCATATTCAAGATAGTGTTTCCCTACTACCGCTTGTCTATCTTCGAATACGCCCATTTTTTTACCGGTTCTAAACCAAAATGCAACCGTTATTTCTTTGGTCATAGTCAAACTATCAGCAGGAGGAACTTGCACAAAATTACTACTCCCATCGAATTCCAAAGCATTGCCGAACTGACCTTTTACCCACTTGGGCTTACTTATAAGCGTTCCGTTATTGCCATTTCCAGATGAATCCTTAGTAGTATCACCTTTTCCTTCATCAAACAGCCACAATCCGACGCAGGTTTCAGGGTCAATTCTGGCAAAACTTACGCCCGCCAACATCAAACTAATTAATATTAAACAGGTACTGACTACTGTTAGTCGTGTCATTTTTCTAACCTCCATTCGTTCGGGAAATAATAGATTTCCATTGCAAATTAGGTACATAATAATAATTTAACATTTTAGGTCCAAAATGTCAAATAAAATTTTTTGTTCTCAGATAAAAAAAAAGCGGCGCGCAACGTATTGTCTCAAGCCGCTTCTTCCATATACATATAGCCGAAGGAAGGATTGGACGTGCAGTAAACGACATTTAGACATGAAAAAAGGCAAGGATTTAACATCCCTGCCTTAATACTGAAGTCTATTGTTGCTTTAGGTCTCCCCATGTTGTGGCGAGTTTGCCTGAAGGGGAAACGGCAGTTAGGCCGATTGCCCGTTCCAGGCCATTGGTCATGATACTCTTAATATCATTCTCCGTTAGAACCACATTGAAGATGGCAACTTCGTCAATGATACCTCTGAATTTACCGGCATAACCATCGCCAATGAGCAAATTAAGCCCGCTGGCTTTAGGGTCACCACAGGGGTGAGCGCCACATTTCACCCAAGCATCAGTGGCCGCAACTGCACCGTCTTTGTACATATTATACTTCCTTATCGACACGTCTCTTGTTTCAACTCCGTGAATCCATTCGTTATCTTTGAAGGTACCAGCATTTGGCCTTGCAACCTCCACATAAGGCTCACAATTGCCTCCGCAAGCGCCCCAATAAAAACTCAACGCACCACTTGGTTCCATTGTCAAGCAACCTTCACCGCCGTAGGCTTTGCAAATGATGTTTTGGCGGCCAGAGGCGACGTTTGAAGGTTTAGCCCAAAAAGCAATTGTCGTATAGTCCCCTGCGAACTGAAGTGAAGTTGGATTTCCCATATCCACACTCTCCGCGCCGTCAAAACTCAACGCTTTGCCAAACTTACCATCAACCCATTTGGCGCCGTTAATTTTCCCATCTTTTATATAACCAATAGTTGACGAAGTAAACTGCGCGAAGCCAGAGACACGAAGACGCTGAGAATATAAAGATTTTTTCTCCGTGTCTCCGTGCCGCCGTGGTGAAAATTTAGCCGATTTTGGTGTCAAGAAAACGTCTCCAACCCTCGTCAATACTGAATCATGTTTGCAACGCTCTCTAAAAAAAGCAGCCCACAACGATTTGTCGTAAGCTGCTTTTTTTATCAAATTTTTAGTTTAATATCCCGCTTTAAGTTTCCCCCATGTTGCTGTCAAGCAACCGGCTGGCTGAACGGGGACAAGCATGAATGATGCAATCTCTTGCTGACTTAACACCTCATTCCATATACGGACTTCATCGACGGTGGCACTTAAAAATTGACCGTCTTCTCTGTGGCCGATAAAGACGTTTGCTGTTCCGTCGCAAGGTATATTTGCATTCGGAGGAGTATCGGCAGTGACTAACTTGCCATCGATATAAGCTTTGGAACCCTCCTTGGCTCCAAACGAACCAGCGACGTAGTGCCATTTATCTTTGGTTAGCATATCGGTACTACTTGGTTCTGAAACTCCACTGCCACCGCAATTCCAGACGGAAAATCCAAGTTTAAAATCATCGTAGACATACAGAGCATATTCCCACCCAGCCGTGCCATTTCCCTTCATCACGACCGGTTGCCTGTTTTGTCCATGCGTATCTAAGGCCGTAGCGTGAACTTTCACCCATGCGGCAATGGTTATAGCGCCATCAGTTGCCTGTGGACTCAGGTCCATGGGAATTTCGACGAAATTGGTTTTTCCGTCTAAATCAATCGCCTTTCCAAACCTTCCCTCTAAACCTGCCGGGCTTGGGCCATCCACCCATTTTGGATTGGCGCCGCTTTTATTTCCCAGTTTTCCATCTTTGCCGACTGTTGCTTTTACCGTATCTCCCGCGCCTTCATTAAATTGGTAATGCAGCAGTAAATCCGCTTTTACAAAAAACGGGAGCAGGCAAAGTCCTAAAATTATTAAGCTTAAAGTGAAAAACTTATTCATTGTTTACCTCCTTTTTATTTGTGTTTATGTGCATCAACACGGTTGACACACATGCCTTAGTAAAGCTCTTTGATTGTTCCCCACGTAGTTGCTAAATGGTTTTTGCCATCAACAGCCTGACCGCCCAACGGCGCGCTCATGCTCGACTTGAGCGTTTTGGGGTCTACAATGTAAGGCCATATCCTTACTTCATCAATGACCGCGTTCAAGAATTGTCCATCCTCTCTGTGGGCGAGAAAAACGCTTGCATTTCCATCGCAAGGTACATTCGCATTTGCGGCGGCTTCGGTCGCTAACTCGCCATCAATGTAAGCTTTAGAACCTTTTTTCGGTTCGAAGGACCCACATACAGCATGCCATTCATTAGCAGGAATCTTGTTTCCACTGGGTTCTGAAACTCCGCTACCGCCGCAATTCCAGGCGGAAAATCCAGCTTCAAAACCATCATATACATACAGAGCATATTCCCATCCATCCGTGCCATTTCCCTTCATTACAATCGGCTGTCTGTTTTGTCCGTGTGCATCCAAAGCGGTCTTCATGATTTTCACCCACGCACAGATGGTGATTCCCTTATCGGCTTGAAAGCTGAAATCTGCGGTATCTTCGATTTTCACAAAATTTGATTTGCCGTCAAACTCTAACGCTTTTCCGAATTTACCATCAACCCATATTGGGTCTTTACCTCCACTATTACCGAATTTCCCAGTTTTGCCGCTCTTCGAGTAGTCTTTTACTGTTGTTCCGCGCCCTTCATCAAGCGGCAAGTATAAAGCGACCGTGTCGTCTCTGATAGCTGCCTTTCCAACCATTGGCGATGTTAGCAATAGCCCAATAACAAGGAAACTCGCGAATAAAATTCTATAAGCAACCAAAAAATATCTCATTTTTGTACCTCCCTCTTAGATACCACAGATTTTATGGACGGACGCGGATGAAGGACAACCCCCTACCCCCTTTGGTAAGGGGGATAAGTGTTGTTTTATCTGCGTGCGTCAATTGAATCTGTGGTATCATTCTCTTTCAAAAGAAATAATTGGAATAGAAAAGTTTAATTCAAAGAAACACTAAAGAAAATTTTTCGTAATGATAGTTTAACATTTTTTGAACAAAATGTCAAATAAAATCTCCCATAAGCAAAAAACGCCTATCAATGCTTTTTATCGCATCAATAGGCGTCTTCGCCTTTACTTAGAGCATGACAACCATCGTCAACTCTCATAGTTCGCGGTTGATAATCCTAATAAGCATTCTTCCGCAAAACAACGTTTTTCTTACTCAGATTTAATCTCTGCCCATGTTGTTGACAGTTTGCCAGTGGGGTAAACCGCTGTTGTGCTGATGATAGGTTTTTGGTTCGCTTGTTCTATTTCGCTTTCAGTTATAATTCTTTCCCACATGGCAACATCATCCAAAATACTCAGGAACGCTTCATTTTTGGAATATCGAGAACCAATGTGTAATTTCGTGCCAATGTTCAGATTGGATGCGCCGCCCTGACTTCCGGTTAGCTTACCATTGATATAATATTTTGTCGAAGAAGAATCAGCCAGGACTACCAAATGTACCCACTGGTTTCGTGGATATTGCCCGCTTTCGACTCCGCCCTGTCCATTAAATTGAATTTTGTTGCCAGAGTCTCTTGCAAACCAGGAACCTGGGTCCCGATAATCCATGAAATAATTCCAATCGTTATCCCTTGTCGCGAAAAACCAAAGCGAAACGGATAGGGCTTTGGGCGAACCAAGGTCATGTTGAACTTCAATCCGGCCAGTCCTTTGGTCTTTTGGTTGGTCACCGAACCCCTTGCCACTAAAGTTAAAAGCTTTCCCAAATCCTTTCTGACCATCGGCCCATTCGACTTTGTTGTCGTCCATAATTTTACCATCGCGTCCCTTGCCGGAGTAATCTTTGACTGTGGTTCCCTTCCCGTCATCCAGAGGGAAGTACAAAATCAAACCATCTTTGATGTCTGCCATAGCCGTAGTTTCTATCAATAGGAAACATACGAGCGCTATTATTGCTAAAGTTTTCATGAATTTATCTCCTTCAATAGTTTTTTAGTGGTTACTACACTAAAGGGTAGCAATTTCCACTTTTTTAGTATAAAATTTTCTGTTCAAAATGTCAAATAAAAATTTTGTTCCCCCAAATTTGATTTCCCCTCGGTTATCAAGGCATTGCCAGCGCAAGTTTCAAAGAGGCTTGCACTTCTTGCCAGTCGCAGTCAGAGAGATGTCCAATAGATGGTAGCGTTCCGTCATCCAACGTGAGAATGTATGAACGAAATGCTGATGGAAAATGCAACCCTGCTGCTTCCCAATCCTTCAGCACATAATCGGTCGGCGCGGTAGCCGCCTCAATGTTCGTCGTCAGCAAATCGACTATCACGTCAGGGCGGTGAGTGTGATAAATGTCGGTTGACAAGACCACAGCAAGGCGTCGCTTAATACCACTTGCGCCGGGGAAGTTCACAATTACCACGTCTCCTGGTTTAAGCCTTTTTATCACTCCTCTCCAAGGCTCCAGATTGCTCGGCGAAGTGACCACAGCGTAGCGTCCCGCAGGTCCTCCTCGCTCCACTCCTCGCTGTAATCCACCACCGCTTCTGACGGGATGTTGTTGAGAATTATCGTTGCCAACTTCAGCCGTTCCGGTGGTGGCAATGGCTTTATTACTTGATTTTGACGTACTCCCTACCCCTTGAGGGAGTAGGGATTCTTAGGCTTTGCGCCGTACAGCCTGCCTTGTTTTCATCCCGACATCTGTCGGGAGAAACAAAGTCAGTTGTTCGGGAACACCTAATCTACAACGAAAAGACTTGCGTCTTTTTCGTTGGTTGACGCCAGCAACACTACTACTTCTCAATCCCGCTTTCTCGGAATCGATACGTAGATACGTAACCTTTGGACTTTTGCAATTGTCATTTCCATTCAATTCACCAGTTAGATGCTTGGTGCGGATATTTACTGCACCGACGACATCTCTGTGGATTTTTAGATTACAGGCTGGACAAGGGTAATTTCGTCCATTTGGTTTATGTTGATTGCCACATTTTGGACAGGTTTTTGAAGTGCCGTTTTCAGGTTCTAACTCAGTGTCAATGTTGACTTCTTCGCATTTATATTCAAGATATTGTCGTTGTTTGTAAAACTCCCACTGACCGACTTTCTGGCGGTTTTTGCGGTTCAGCCTCTTTTCCTTGTTGGTATTCTTTCCAATACCAGTTACATTGCCAATGACCAGTTCTTTTACATTATGTTCAATACACCAATCTAAAGCGAGGCGGGTAATTTTATGACTAAGGTCTCTTGTGCGTCTTTCGCATTCAGCTTGTACTTTTTCTTTAACAGCTTGCAACCTTTGCCATTTCCGTGAATATTTCTGGCAGCGTGATTGCATTCGTGAGAGCTGAGCCAGGCGTTTGCTTCGATTACGCTTTACTGAGCGAAGGAAACGTCCAGAGATTACCAAAGCTTCTTTACCATCGGTGATAGTGATAGCGTGGATTTCACCCATGTCAACCGCAGCGGTGTTAAATCCTAAAATCTGTTGTTTACCTTCAATATCCAATGTAATAGAAAGCCAATAGCCATTTCGCCAGATTAACTCAACGCATCCTGGCTGGCAATTTGCAAGGTATTTTGGTAGTTTAAATATGATACCTTGACGACCTTTTCCATTAGAAAGGTGGATGTAACGGTCTTCGACTTTAATGGCGTTTTTTTTCCAATGGACGCAATACCAACTCTTGTTTTTATATGGATACCGAATGTCTGGATTCTCTTTACGCAAAGAATGGGCAGATTTTAAATTATCACAGAATTTTTCAATAATTGCCTGAATACTTTGGGAATGTAGGGCAAATCTCCCATTGAGGTAACGCTTCATGGACGATTCAGAAAGCCAGACTCCCTTTTTGCGATAGGTTCTCCAAAAGAAAATTTTTAAAGCATTCCAAACGTGAGCGGATTCTTGTGATAGTTGTTGACAGTGTTGGAACTTTTCCTTATTCAATATCAATCTCACTTGTCTTGGGCGAATCAATTTTCAAGATTCCTTTCTTGTTGTTGCAATACCAATTTTTTAGTCTTTTTTGACGCCAATTCAGGGCGCAAAAAAGACAGCACATTCACCCCTCTACCTTGAAAATAGAGAGTCTTCTGCGCTATTTTTATAATAATAGTTTAATGTTTTTTGTTCAGGATGTCAAGTAAAAATTTTTCGTTCTCCCCAATTCGCAGGCAGTAAATATAATAGTATCCGTTTATCTGTTATAAATTCGTCCTCTGCGTTTCATTACAAAACTTCCCATCGCCAAACAACCGACCAATCCTAAAACATACCACAATCCTATCAAGTACCACGCGGGGAAAGTATATCCATAAGATGCAACAGGGGATAAATTATACAAGTTTATTCCACTTTGAGTTCTGAATATATCAAGTTCAAGAATGGCGCATACTGGCGTGAAGGGATTTGCATTCAAAGCAAGGGAGATTGTGGAACTGGCTTTGAATCCCCAACGGATGAATGGTCTAATAAGCACTATGTCGCTGATGAGGACGCTTAGTATCGTATATGCCATTTCAGCGGCGTAAAGAAAATTCTTACAGATTGTCGAACAGAGGATTCCTATAGCGCCACAGGTGTATAAATATACTACCAAAATAAGATGGACTTTGACGATGCTTGGAACAGGGATGTCATTTTTAAAGCTAATAAAGACGATGGAGATTGTAAAGCCTATGATAAGAAAGATTGAATTGTAAATTTCCAGACCGGCGAGCTTTGCCAATAAAATTTCGGAAAATCTGATTGGGCTGGTGAACAATTGTTCCGCGTTGCCTTTACGAACCTCCGCGCCGATTGCGTTGCAAGTCATTAACGGAGCAGAAAGCAAAATTAACCCGGTTTCAGCGAGGAAAAAAACTTTAGCAGGGTTGCCGAGTTTAGCCGCTAACATCAGGACAAAAATCAGAAAGAGAAAAAATCCTTGCAATGCTAACGCAATAATGATTTTTTTCAGTTTTAATCTGCTTTTGATTTCTTGAGTCAAAATGAGCAGAAATCCTGACACTTCCACCCTCACCCCCGGCCCCTCTCTGATAAGGGTAGGTTTTTCAAAATGTGAAGAGGAATGCGAATCTCTGAGCCTTGAACTGAAGTTCAGGCTCACAACTGAAGTCCACTAAAAGTGGACTACGATTGGATTTTAGTCGTCTTTGAGACGACTTGAGTTCTTAGCCTGTGAATTGATTCACAGGCTAAAATCAAGCAAATCTAAAAAACCTACCCTTGACAGCGTTAAGGGAGGGGAATTGACAAAATTGCCGTTAAGTTGAGCCCAATGGGGGAAAATACGTCAAATCTCTTCTCCTGCATAGCCACTAAATGGCACCCAACTGCTTTTTTCGGTCCAAATAACTGTACTGTAGGAATGAAGCATCCCGAAGTTAGAAGCACGAACCGAATACCAGCCAATATCAGGATTACGAGCCAGTTCGCCTCTTCTTCCATCAGTCATAACCACACTGGTTTTCTGTTCCGAATGGACTTTTTGAATAATAAAGATTTGGTCATCTTCAGTTAAAAACGAATAAACGGGTGATAAAGCATGCTTATCTACAATGTCAACTAAGTCCTCTGGATAAACATCTTTCCTGGATTGTATCTCAATAACCGCAATACTCAATTGACCAAATAGCCCACCTGGTTTTTCGGGGTCTGATGCAGGATAGGTGGTGATAGCGGGAACTTCCATTTTAAAAAAGATCTTCGGCTCACCTTCAATAGAAGAAGCTTTCGCGGAGTAGGTACATAGATATCTAACCAGGCATTTTTCCTTAGATACTGGGGTCAACTTTTCAATAAAGAAGGGATAATCAAAATCAATCCTCACTGTTGTAGCGTTCAGTTCTTTAAGATAGTCCATAATATTGACCTTAAGTGTTTTCGTTCCTATTCTATCTTGATGTTCATGGACAATCTGAATAAATTTATCAATCCATCGTGCTTCAAACTCGCGCATAATCCGTGCCGTGATAGAAATGGTTGCAATTGTCAACTGACCATCTGGATTGACTTTTGACAGTACCCTCATAGGGAATGGTAGGTCTCTCATTCCTACATCCACAAGGAATTTTTTTTCATCGGCCATTTTTTTATCTCCTTGCTGTTTCAGGTTGATGATAATACATACGCCTGAGTATTGATTTTGGGAATACTGTACAAACAATCTTTACAATAATACGTGACCTTCTTGCCGGTCGTCTTGAATCCTTTCGCTTGTTTACCACATTGGACGCACGTTTGACACTTGATATTAATTAACACTTCCCGCAGATTCATAAGAAGCACCTGCCTTTGTAACCAAACTTTTCTTTAAGAAAGAAAAGTTTGAGCAAAAGAAATAAGAGGAAAGAAAAAGTAGAAATAGTTTATATCACCGAGATTATACGTGCTATTTCTACTATCGTTTCAAAAGAAATAAGAGGAAGAATGTAAATTTAGGAGCACAGGACAAAGAGCATAGGGCAAAGGCAAAAGCATATCACGCTTCACGTTTCACGCTTCATGCATTACCTGTATAGACTTCCGAAGTCTTTGAGACTTCGGAAGTCTAATTTGTATACACGTATTGTGCGGTCCATTACTCTTGCATATAGCGGATATTCTGCCACTAAACGTGAATTAGAATACACCCAATGACGGAATTTCATATCTCTATCTATAATCTGGAAACTGCGTTCATTTATGATAATCCATACGTTCTGCGGTTTAGATTTCCATTTCTCTTCAAAGCTGGAGATATCAGACATAACCTCTTCGACTTGTATGATTGTCGCTTCTGGCAGATAGTATTCAGCCAGGCGTGGAATAGCAACAATGACTGGATCTTGCGGCTTCATTGAGGCTTTCACTGTATTCAACGCTTCGCGCCATTTTGCCCTGCCGCCGTTTTCAATTCGAAAATATAGATAGTCTTCAGATATGAATGTAACGGCAATCATTGCGGTTGCTATAATGCCTATCAGTTTGCGTTGTGGCATTGCCTCAAGGAGGAGCGCACACCCGCATGCCGCGAGGACGAAATACGCCGGGGCGGTGAAAAACAGGTAATATCCAGCGATATTCAGGAACCGCGAAAAAATCAGGCAGATGCCCAAGGGGACACCAGCATAACAAAGTAAAAACAAATACCGTTTGTCTATATTTTTAGGATTCGTACAAGCCAGCAAACTTGCGTCGAATATGATGAAAATAACGGCGGCAGCAGTGGGAATTCCTATACCATAGACTAACGTGAATAAAATATATATCGGAGTTCTGCTCCACTGGTTGTATCCCCATCCTGATATCAAATAGTGAAAATATTTTGGCATCAAAAAGATTAGAGCGGTTAATAAAAATGGCCCGAAGAATATTCCTATATTTTTCCACCGCAATCCCGCTGGTTTTTCAATGGGAAGCAGATACAATACGGCGGAGTAGACAAACATAGCTGGTACTAACAATACTGATAAGAAATGAGAGAGTATAGATAATATTGTTGTAGCTAATGCGATAATGACAAATTTAAGCTTATCGGTTTCCAGAGCAATGAAAAACGTGAAGGCGGCAAGGGATGAAAAGAGAAAGGCAAGGGAATAGCCCCTGGCGCTTTGCGACCAGAAAAGATGCCAGGGTGAGAGAGCAGTAAAAAAAACAGCAATAGTCGCAGTTTTACCGCCAAATATGGCGCGAATAGGGAAATACAAGGCGGGAATAGTTAATATTCCAATTATACATGGACTAAACCTTGCGCTCCATTCGTTGACACCGAATATGTTTGTGGACAGACGGACGAGAACATATATGAGAGGATTAATGCTGGAGAAATATGAATTATCACGCGCATCTTGCGTTGTTAAAACTTCATCAGTCCAAAAGCTCCAGTCACTTAGTTTCCAGAACCGTATGAGAGCGGCTATAATCGTGAGAACTGCCAGACTGAGGCATTCCTTTCGATTTATGAAGTCACCATACAGGTTCCACTTGCTTTGTACACGCCAAAATGCTCGCATAAATGGCAAGACGGCAAGAGGGCAAGTCTCGATTCTCGGGATTAGCGACTTAGCCGTTTTTCCGTTTAGCCTTCTTTCTTTCTATGGATAATTTGTTACACTCTGCGATAAATAGAGCGTAGAAAGTTATTAAAAAGAATAGGGTTAGTTTGCCGTCCCATACTAGCGGGACGGCAAACGCTTATGGTTAAATAGCATCTTTCAACTTCTTACCAGCTTTGAATGCCGGAACTTTCTTCGCGCCAATCTTAATAGGTGCGCCAGTCTGAGGATTTCGGCCATCGCGCGCGGCTCTCGTTCTTACCTCAAACGTTCCGAAGCCAATGAGGCCAATGGAATCTCCTTTGGCCAGCGCGCCCTGGATAACTTCAAGCACGGCATTCAACGCAGCGCCAGACTGCTTCTTGGTCAAGCCGGTCTTCGCTGCTACTTCATCAATCAAGTGCTGCTTGGTTAATCTAGCCATTTTATTCCCTCCTTTCGGTTAAATAGCCTCAAAATACCGTAATTACTGAGGTTATACGAATTATACTATACGTACCATTAGGATGTCAAGAGAAAAATGCAGTATTTACGCGGAATAATAAAATATTATCAGTAATGAGTAATCAGTAATGAGTAAATATTCATTACTCATTATAATTTTCCGGTTGACAACTATGCAAATTTTTGCTATATTATTAAAAACAAGGCATGTTTCAAAAATATGTTTACACTTTTTAGCTACGTGGCTTTTGGCTAACGGATAAATAATCAGGGGCAAGGGGGCAAGAGGGCAAGGAGGCAAAGGACTATTAGCCCTCTTGCCGTCTTGCCATCTTGCCAGGTTGAATCGGTTAGCAAAAAAAAGGTAAAGTAATTTGGGGCGAATTTTGAAACATGCCAAAAACAATATAAGTTAAGATTTCTCTGTCGTGTGCGTTTTTTTGTGCCTTGTGCTCGTCAAAGCATCGACTAATAGAAGCATTGATGAGTACAAGGCACAAACAACTCATCAAAGCATAAATTAATAGAAGCGTTGCTGAGGACAAGGCACACAAATATGAAAGGAGTGAATAATAATGCTTAAACCTATTAGTCCACATACCCTTATGAGTATGGCACAAAATGTTGCCTTGATAGCTTCCAGTCAACAGAGGATACCAGTTGGACACTTTGCCACTTACTTATGGCGTGCTGTTGCCAGACAATTTACCCCCACACCGAGAGAATTAAAGGTCGAAATTAATCCAAATTTAAAGACGCGGTATTCCAGTGAAAATAGGACTTTTGTAGTTACTTTGTCCTTAGCTCCAAAAGGCGAAGACCTTGCCGCGCAATTTATTGTTGGTGGTGGTACTGCAGGCGCTGGCCCCATGACTGCAGCGGGCGGTTTATCAGCAGCTACTGGTGGTGGAGCGAGTAGCGCTTATGTTGCATTAACTGACCAGCAAAGAATCCTGAAGGCGGAAATGGAAGCGGAACAAAAGTTGCTGCAAGAAACCGCAGAGCAGAAGCAAGTGATAGAAAAGGCTACTACTGTCCTGGAAGTGGGTGGAAAAACGGCAGAAGTTACGCAGGCAAAAACCGTAGATGACCAATTGCTTCTCAAACAGCAGGAGCAACTTACAGCAGCAAAAGAAAGGTACGAAAAATTAGAGCAGGTCGGCAAAATTATGACCAGCCAACCGACCGCAATGGCACAGAGCGCTGCCGGCCCCGCCGGAGCCACACTCGCTGGCACCGCGGTCGCCGACAAACTTGGTCCGACGGCCACTCAAGCCGGAGCAACGTCGGAGGTTACAGGACGTTATGAACAACGTGTTGAAACCGGCGCAGTTGATACCAGCCGCGTAGACCAACGTGTCGCTCAACCAGTTGATAAAGCAGTTGGAGAGTTTGTGGCGCAAGCGGAAAAGAAGAAAGATGTCGCGGAATTACAGCTCTTCAATGAAGTCTTAAGAAGTGAGATTTTATCTCAATATCATGTTCGAGTTGCTAAGAACGCAGAGATTATATCGGCTGCGGAAGCGGGCGGTGGCGACCAAATCGTTTTTGAAATCTGGACGGATTCTTTCACAGATACACAACGTATCAACGCGAATATGAGCCCAATTTTTAGACCATAACTGAGTGAAACGTGAGGCGTGAAACGTGAAGCCTAAAACCTTATCACGTATCACGTTTCACGTTTTTCCTCTTATTTCTTTTGTTCAAACTTTTCTTTCTTAAAGAAAAGTTTGGTTACGTTTCACTTTTGCCATTAAACCAGAAACGCAAACTTCAGTCTAATATTGAAATGTCACAAAATTTGCGTGGAATAGCAAAGATACTATCTCCGTTAGGTAAGTTTGATTATTAAATTTAATATTTACACCAGTATGCTTGTGTTTAGATTGTGACTGGTAGACTGGTGACTGGTAATTGGTTACTGGTTACTGGTTACTGGTGAGTGGTAGTCACTATTTACCAATTACCACTCACCACTCACCAACTGGGATATTGATGTTTAGAAAAGGAAGTGACAAAGGTACTATTGCGATGACGCAATTTACAATCATGAAGCGAATATCAACCTTAATCATTTGGTTTTTTCTGTTAGGAAGTTTTTCTGGATGCTTTAGCCTGCAACCACCTAACAAGCGGATAGAAACTGTTCCGCAACCTTTATCTCAAACTAATACTATATCTGAGACCGTGGACAAGACGAAAGGGGCAGTCCAGTATCAGAAGACTCTCATCAGCAACAACGTGCGCGGTATTGCCGCTGACAGTGATAATGTCTGGATTGCAACAGACCAAGGTGTATCAAGATATATAAGAAAAACTGACTCTTGGGTTTCATATACCCAGGCTGATGGTCTGGTAGATGATGCAGTTAACGCTCTGGCAGTGGATGGCAATCTGGTGTGGTTCGCCACTGATAAAGGCGTGGGCCAATATAATGTGCCAACGAATACCTGGCGGATGTTTAAACGACAGGATGGCCTTTCCAGTGAAAAGGTTTCAAGCATCGCAGTCGATGGCAATTACGTCTGGTTTGGCACGGAAAGTGGTCTCAACCGCTACGATAAAACCATCGATAGCTGGGCGGTTCGCAGTAAGAAGGATGGGCTTATCAGCAACAATATCAAAACGATTGCCGTGGAGGGTGAATATGTCTGGGTTGGAACAGGCGCAGATAAAATGAGTCGAGACGACTTCCGGTTCATGGATGTCCGCGAGAAGAAACCCAGCACTGGAGGTGTTAGCAGATACCAACGTAGCACGGACTCGTGGAATAACTATTCGAAGGCAGATGGTCTCATCGGCGAAGAGATAACGACGATTGCCGTTGGAGAAGATACGGTCTGGTTTGGAACCTATAATTCTGGAGTAAGTAGCTACAGCAAAACCGACCAAACCTTCATCGGTACCTATACCCAAACCGACTTATTAGTTAGCAACAAAATTCGTTCAATCGTTGTCGATGGCAATAGCGTCTGGTTCGGAACAGCGAATGGCGGCGTGCAAAGGTATATCAAATCGGTCAATACCTGGGTAAGATATACCCGCGCGGATGGACTGGCAGATGACCATGTAACGTGGATTCACGTTTCCGGAAACGACGTCTGGTTTGGCACTTATCAAAGCGGAGTCAGCAAGTTCGATAAAAATTCTGGCAAATGGACGATTTATGCCAAAGCTGACCAACTGGCAGATAACGATGTCCGTGCGATTGCGGTTGATGAATCAGGTCAACTCTGGATAGGCACCGCTGAAGGTTTATCGAAATATAACCCAACGAGTGGTGAATGGTCTAATTATGACAAGAAGAATGGCCTGGTGAGCAACTATATCTCCGCAATCGTTGTTGGAAGTCCTCAAATATGGATTGGAACGGACCGGGGGTTGGGCGAAATGCTCGCAGATAATCGCTGGAAAT
>Ga0194113_10000183_pt1 | contig 75653 bp, 67 predicted proteins | sample TA2MahC200mmetaG_FD_146193 | JGI IMG/M metagenome (GOLD analysis project Ga0194113, IMG submission 146193) | Freshwater microbial communities from Lake Tanganyika, Tanzania - TA2015017 Mahale Deep Cast 200m | ecosystem: Environmental > Aquatic > Freshwater > Lake | place: Tanzania: Lake...
GGCGTTACCAGGAACTTCGTGCTGGGCCTGGAGGCTGTGCTTGCCAGCGGCCAGATCATAAGGACAGGTGGCAAGTTTGTCAAGTGCTCAACTGCCTATGACCTGACCCAACTCCTGGTCGGTTCCGAGGGTACCCTGGGAGTCATAACTGAGGTAACTCTGCGTCTTATTACACCGCCAGGGTGGCGAGAGGTTCTTTTCATCCCCTTTCCGGGACTGCGGCAGGCGATTAGAGCGGTTCCCGAGATTCTGAAGGAGGGGGCGCTCGTCGCAGGGTTGGAGTTCCTGGAAAAGGATGCAGTGAACATAGTTGAAAAATATCTCGATCGGGAGATCCCTTTCCATGATCACGACGCCTTTCTGCTGGGAATCCTGGAGGGGAATTCCCAGGACGAGGTTTACCGGGCTGCCAATTGTGTGGCTGAAGTGTGCACCAGAAACGGTGCCGAAGATGTGTACCTTCCGCCTGGAGAGCGAGCAAGAAGGGGCCTGTTGGAAGCCCGGGAGAAATTGTATCCTGCCTTGAAGCAAAGCGGCCCTATCGAGGTTCTGGACGTTGTGGTTCCCCGCAGCCAGATAGCCGAGTTTGTTGCCATGGTCAAGGATATATCGCGGCGCTGTGGGATGCCTATCGTGGCCACCGGTCATGCCGGCGACGGCAATGTGCACCTGCACCCTATGGGTATGGGAATGGACAGAGTGGAATGGGAAGCCAAGCTGCCCCTGGTGATGGAGGAGGTGTACCGGGCAGGGGTCTCCCTGGGCGGTACCATCTCAGGCGAACATGGCCTTGGTTTTGAGAAAACCAGATATCTGAGCATAGCCATGAGCCGGGAGCAGATAGAGCTGATGATGAGGCTTAAGAGGGCTTTCGACCCCCACCACATCCTCAACCCGGGGAAGATCTTCCATGAAGGATGATGGCGAAGAAGAAGTGCCCGCTGGGGTCGGTGTATTTGAGCGGGTTGTTGAGGCAGTATGTATACCTGTTAAGGTTCTGCGGATCGGCAGGATCAGGGACTATGCTGTCGGCACTGATAAACCTCCCGATCGAGGCATCGTAGTACCTGGCATTATAGAAATAAAGGCCGCTCTGGTCAAGCCGCTGGCCGGTTGGTGGGCCGAGCCCACCCTACTCCGTTACGCGGCTACGGGGGATGGAGCTAATCGCTTTCAGGGGAAATGGTGATTTTCCAACCCACTTTTTTCAGCTCAAGGAATTCCTTGAAAGACCAGCTTCTCTGCCAGATAACCTGTCCTGATGGATCCTCAGCTTTCAGCACGACTGTCCATCCCAGGGTACTTCGTGTGAGAGTAATCCATTGATGTAGTTTCACAGTCTGTCCTGCGGGAACCATGCCCAAGGATACACGGTCGAATGTTTTGCCATCCTTTTCGTATGCCTCGTGCATGATGGTGAGATCGATGGATGTCTGATTCTCAACTGTCAGTCGGACAGATTCTTGACAAGCACTGCCTGCGAGGATCATAGTTATGGCCAAGATAACAAGGGCTGCCATCTTGAGTTTTCGCCAGTCGTGCCGTTGTGACAATTGGTTCTTATAAACCTGCCAGGGCCGTGTGATCATGAATAACATCTCCACCAGCAGTAGGGTGGGTGGGATGAAGTGCAACCCACTGCCAGTCAGGAACGGATGTGGTGGGTTGCGTCCGCCTCAGAGGGACTTCACACTCACCATGAAACCATGCCCACCCTACCCTGCTGAATCGGTTAATGGCGGAATGGTGATTTTCCAACCCACTTTTTTCAGCTCACGGAATTCCTTGAAAGACCAGCTTCTCTGCCAGATAACCTGTCCTGATGGATCCTCGGCTTTCAGCACGACTGTCCACCCCGCAGTACCTTCGCTGAGAACAATCGGTTCGTCTAGTTTTACAGTCTGTCCTGCGGGAACCATGCCTAAAACCACCGCCACATCCGATAGCTTACCGTCCCTTCCGTATGGTTCGTGGATGATGGTGAGATCGACGGGCATCTGGTTCTCAACTGTCAGTCGGGCAGATCCTAGACAAGCTACGGCTACTACTGCAAGAACCACACTTATGGCGATTACGAGGCCTGCCATCTTGAGTTTTCGCCAGTCATACCATCGTAATGAATGGTCCTTACAAACCTGCCAGGGCCAGGTAATCATGTACAGCACCTCCTTTCATCCGAAGAAGAATGGCAGGTCCTTATTGTTGATGTTTTTTTGCTTGTACTTCTAGCGGATTGTTATCATAGCCATACAACAGGTGACCTAGGCCATATAGTGGAGGGAAGAATGGGCCTAAGGTACGTTGTTGAATTACATGAACTTCCTCGTGTTTAACTATCGTGGGTAGATACTTTCCGGCTTTGTCTTCATTGATGACTACGACGCTACCAAAGCCAGCAGGCAAAGTTAAGCCAGTCTTACCTCCGGTGACAAAGTCCAGCATGCTAGCCATCCATCCTCCGTCTCTTATGCCTATCCCCAGATAACCCCGCGTCAGATGCAGGTCCATTCTATTAATTCCTGCACCAGTCAGGTTGAGCAAAGGGACTGCCGTATTGTTTATGATGAAATCTGGAACAGCCGTGAGAACCTTGTCGAGAGGTTCCAGGAAGTCTAATACAGGGCCTGCAACTTTTACTGCTATTTCCGTCGCGAATGTGGCTGCGCCGACTACCGCTTTACCAACCGCCTTTCCAGCCTTAACAACCGCCTTTCCAGCCTTTTTTGCCGCGCGGCCAATCTTCTTAGTCCACTCTGGCCACTCCCCGGTAGGGTCGATGTATTTGAGCGGGTTGTTGAGGCAGTATGTATACCTGTTAAGGTTCTGCGGATCGGCAGGATCAGGGACTATGCTGTCGGCACTGATAAACCTCCCGATCGAGGCGTCGTAGTACCTGGCATTATAAAAGTACTGGCCGCTCTGGTCAAGCCGCTGGCCGATTCAGGCCGTCCGAAAACTGAAGGAGCCAAAGCTAAAGAACTGGCTGTTCCAAAGCTAGACCACGGACTTTTCGGACAGGCTGGGAATCCACAATGCGTAAACCTTTTCCCGAAAACCCGACCTTGGCTGGTTATCACGCAGATAGCTGCGGTAACCAATCATTATTGATCGTCCTGATCAAGAGGCCTAAGTGTCAGCAGTTTCTTCGCAATCGCTGGATACTTGGCGATGAACAATAGCTCGTCTTCAACAAGGGGTTTCTGAGCTTGCACATTGGCATATCTTGCCAGCTCCAGAACTTCCTGGGCCTCCTCGGAGCCAGCAAAGCATACTTCTATTTTCCCCATCACATGACTGAAGCCCGATATGCCGCTGTACTCCCCAGTGCATATCTCCCTGCCGGTTTCCACAAACTCAGGGTCACCTCTTCCGAGTTCCCGGTAGTCATAGAGTTCATAGTTACTGGCGTCCTTCAAAACGCCGTCAGCATGAATTCCAGAAGCATGAGCGAAAGCATTAGCTCCCACCCCTGGCTGATTGATCGGAATGGGGACCCCAAAAGCATAGCTGGCGAACTTGGCTATCTTCCACGATTTCGATAGATCGATCGGGTCAGCAAGCTGATATTGCTGGGAGAATCCCTTGGATTTGGTAACAGCCAGAACCACTGCGATCAGATCAGCATTGCCTGCTCTTTCACCTATTCCATTGATCGTCGTGTTGATGTAGGCGTCTTGCCCACCATCTATGGCCCCTTTGGCTCCGGCTATCGAGTTAGCCACGGCCATACCTAAATCGCCGTGGCAGTGAAGCTCAATCGGCATCCCTGTATTCTCCGCCAGTATTCTTGCAGTTTCGTAAATGGTAAACGGGCTGTCATAACCCAGAGTATCACAGTACCTCAACCTATCGGCTCCGTGTTGCTTGGCTGCCAAACCAAATCTAACAAGGAAGTCCAGATCCGTCCGGGAAGCATCCTCGGCGTTCACCCCTATGGATTCTGCTTTGTGCGATTTGGCTGCTTCCACCGCTTCTACCATCATGCGAGTGATGTCTTCCCTCGTTTTCTTACCCAGGAACTTGCCAGAAATCATCTGGTCTGATGTGGATATGGAGAGATTGATATGCCTTATTTTGGGGACTCGCTTGAACGTCAGATCCACATCCTCAGCCATGGCCCTCACCCATCCTGCCAATCGAGTGCGTTGCAGAACCCCCATTTCAGCCAACTCAAGATTGGCTTGAAGATAGTACCTCTCATGGCGCGTGGTGGGAAAACCGAATTCCGATTGGAAGACACCTATTTCATTAAGGTAAAGATTTACCATGGTCTTCTCGAGCTTGGACAGCCCTAGCTTTGCAGTCTGAACACCGTCTCTATTGGTTACATCGATGATATGAATCTTACCCATCAATCCCTCCTGAGTGCTCACCAACCAGCAGTTTATAGCTGCGGTCTCAAAAATATGACGTACAATACACTTGATAACGGTATCACAATAGCGGTTTCCTTATGCACGAGTCAGCCGCTAGGCTCGCCTGAAGCGCCGGAGTTTCTCAATTACCGCATCAGCCACCTGCGAAGTGCCCACTGCCGTTTGGGGTTCCTCTGGTTTGAGGTCATAGGTAACGTTCTTGCCCTCCGCAATGACTTCGGCTATTGCTTGCTCCAACATCTGGGCTCTTGCCTGCTCACCAAGATGGCGCAACATCATTGCCCCTGAGAGCATCATGGCCATGGGATTGGATTTATTCTGCCCAGCGTATTTGGGGGCACTGCCATGTACAGCCTCAAACACAGCGATATCATCCCCAAAATTTGCCCCAGGAGCTAACCCCAGTCCTCCAATCAGGCCGGCACAAAGATCGGAAAGCAGATCGCCGTAAAGGTTCGGTGCTACTATTACATTGAATTGCTGGGGCCTCCGCACCAACTGCATATTCATGTTATCCGCCAGCTTATCATCGAACTCGATGTCAGGGTATTCTTTGGCCATCTCTCGAGCAACAGAGAGGAACAGCCCATCAGAGAATTTCAAAATGTTGGCTTTGTGCACCGCTGTCACCTTTGTTAAGTGATTAGCACGAGCATATTCAAAGGCGAACTTGACGATTCTCCGGCTGCGCATTTCAGAGATTATCTTCATGCTAAGCCCTGAGTCTTGCCTGACCGATTCACCCTTGGTTTCCAATATGAACTCTATTTGATTTGCTGCTTCCAGCGTCCCTTTCTCGAACTCGATGCCGCTGTAAAGGTCTTCGATGTTCTCCCTGATGATAACAACATCAACATTCTCGTAGGGTGAAGGTGCCCCAGGATAGGTCTTGCAGGGTCGCACACAGGCATAGAGATCTAACGCCTTCCGCAGAGCTACATTGACGCTCCTGAAGCCGAAGCCCACTTGCGTGGTCACCGGCCCTTTCAGGGCAACCTTGTTCTTCCTGATAGATTCGAGCACAGCATCAGGAAGCGGCGTTTTCAGTTCTTGTTCCGCCACCTGGCCGATTTGAACCACATCCCACTCTACACTGACTCCGGTAGCCTCCAGCGCTCTGGTGGTAGCTTCGGTAACTTCCGGCCCGATGCCATCGCCTGGGATCAGTGTTATCCTATAAGTCATGCAGGAATCCCTCCTCGCTCACCAAACACACTTCTATTATAACCTGAATTTCCCATACTTCTGAATATAGGGAAGCAGTCCTCCCTCATTCAAGATGCCGAGCATCACCTCGGGGAGTCCTTTGAAGGTGATCTCATTACTTTGGCTGACGTCTCTGATGATGCCAGCTTTCAGATCCACATCCAGTTCGTCTCCATCCCTTATCCCGCTGGTGTCACATATCAGGACAGGGAGTCCAAGATTGATGGCATTCCTGAAGAAGATGCGGGCTACCGATTTGGCCAGCACCGCCCTGACGCCGGCCATCTTGATAACCAGCGGTGCGTGTTCCCGGCTCGATCCCAGCCCGAAATTGTTGCCGGCCACTATGAAGTCACCCGGCCTCACTCTGGCAGCAAAGGTTGGGTCGGCATCTTCCATGACATGCTTAGCCAGTTCGGGGAGATTGCTTCTCAGATGAGCAAACCTGCCCGGAATTATGTGATCTGTGGAAACGCCGTCGCCAAACTTAAAGGCTCTACCAGTAGCCACTCACATTACCTCTCTTGGGTCAGTGACTTCACCCCTGATAGCTGTGGCCGCAGCCGTGGCTGGACTTCCGAGGTAGATAAATGCCTCCGGACTGCCCATTCGTCCCTGAAAATTTCGATTCGCAGTGGACAGGCAATTCTCCCCCTTTGCCAGCACGCCCTGGTGAAGTCCGAGGCAAGGCCCGCAGCCCGGCGGCAGCACAACAGCCCCGGCCTCGACCATAGCTTCGATATAGCCAGCTCTGATAGCTTCCAGCAGCACAGCACGTGATGCAGGCGCAACCAGCAACCTGGTCCGGGGATGGCGTCTCTTTCCTCGCAAAATCTGAGCCGCTACCGCCAGGTCATCCAGCCGCCCATTTGTGCATGTACCAATGAACACCTGGTGAATGGGCACGCCCTTGATCTCCCTGGCGGGTGCCACGTTGTCAACGCTGTGGGGCCGGGCCACGGTGGGTTCCAGCCTGGCGATGTCTATATTGATGGTTTGTTCGTACACAGCGTCCTCATCTGGGGAAAGCGGCCTATGGTCGTTGGCTCTTCCTTGAGCTGAGAGGTACTTTCGCGTCGTCTCATCGCTGGGAAAAAGACCAGCCTTCGCTCCAGCCTCTACCACCATATTGCTCACACTGAGGCGCTGGGAGATGGTCATGTTAGCCACGGCTTCACCGCCGAATTCCAGGGCCTTATATGTAGCACCATCAGCTCCTATCAGTCCAATAAGATGCAGAATAAGGTCTTTGGCATAGACGCCATCTGGAAAGCTGCCGGTAAGTATCACCCTGATGCTTTCTGGCACTCGAAGCCAGGTCTCGCCCAGGCCCATAATTACTGCCACGTCCGTGGACCCCATCCCGCAGGCAAAAGCGGCTAAGCCACCGGCGGTGGTCGTGTGAGAATCAGCACCAATTATGAGGTCACCTGGCTTAGCCAGGGATTCCGCCACTATTTGATGGCAAACACCTTCGCCGACTTCGGAGATCAGGGCACCCGTCTTCTGACCGAAGCCACGGAGCAGCGCCTGGTCGTCTGACATCCCGCGATCAGGACTGGGAGCCGCATGATCGAGGAATAGAGCAATTCTCGGGTTGCTGGCCAGATGCTCAAACCCGGCTGCCTGGAACTGCCGAACGGTCAACGGCCCGGTAGCATCTTGCACGAAAGCGAGATCCACCTTGGCGATCACCATATTGCCTGGCCTCGCTTCGGTTTCTGACTTGGCGCTCAAAATCTTTTCAGCTAATGTCTTGCCCATCGCAGTGAATAAATGCTGAACATAAAGTAGCTCTATTCTTCTAAGAATCAGTTGTGCAGGAAAGACGGAGAGGCTCCAACAGGGCTTTAGTTCGATCTACGGGTTATCCTGGGATTACCTATCTCTTTGACACAACAGAATCCCTATCGGCAATTATAACTGATACCGTAGCCCCTGACAAACACGGCGCAATACGATGATTGTCACTCGCCGCTCTTGGCAACCACATTATACATAGTGAACCCCTGTCGAGCTCTTGGGAGAGGGACGTCAGTAGACACGTCCTATTCATACCCGCGATGCAAAGTTCTCTATGAGGCCTGCCGCTTCAGATGCGCCTCCATAGCCCCGCATCTTCTGGCCGATGCGTTTGGCATTTGTGGTGAAAGAAGCTTCAGAGAGCACCTGTTTGACTTTGGCCCGTACCTCATCCACCGGCACGTGTTTCTCGGCTTCGGCGTCTTCAGTCGGCACGATAACTTCTGCTGCTCCCAGAGCGGCGATACGCCGCGCATTGCTCTCCCGCTCAGAGAACGTAGGAATGATAACAGCGGGTGTGTCGGTATAAGGCCCAGTCAGGCAAGCGCCATGCCCACCATGGTGGATTAGTAGATCGCTCCTTTCCGCCATGGCGATTCCTGGCACGTAAGCCTCGTAGTGGAAATTGGCCGGCAGCGAAGCTGGATCGGCGGGCAGGTCACGATACCCCGTGGTCAGCACCACGTGTACCTCCTCCTCGGCCAGAGCCGCAATACAGGATCGCAGTACCACGATGGAATCGCCCCAGGTAACGATAGGCTCAAAGTAGCGAGGAGTCCCTGTATACACCCAGATGAGCGGCTTCTTCCGGCTCAGGGTGACGATATAATCCGGTAGCTTAGCGCCCGCCTTCTGCCACAGAATTGGGCCAACGTATGTTGCCTCCGTGCCTTTCGGGAGCGGATCTGTCTCTGGAGTGCCGACCACCAGCGTCAAGTCTCCAACATGGAGCTCCTCTGTCTTGCCAATACGCGGAAGGCCATATTCTGCCAGCAGTCGATTCACAGTAGGGACAGTGGTAGGAATATCATCGGGCGGCTCTTGCCACCAGATAAACCCCCGGTTGCTCGGATGCATGTCGGCCTGAATAACCGAGACCAAAGGCTTCCGCATCGCTCTTGCCGCAAGGCAGCCAGCGAGATTCCAGGAATCCACGATGACGTCAGGAGCGTAATCGGCGGCGATTTCCATGATGCCATCGAAGTCGTTACGCAGGAAGTCATCATCCTGATATCCGTAAGCGGCGTAGAAGTGGTCCATGTTCCAGATATGTTGCGTGAACGAAGAAGGCAAAACTGTCGGTGTAGTTCTCGGTCTGAATTCCAGGTTGCGCAGGTCGGCATCAGCAATGAGCTTCCTGGGTGCTTGCTCCGGATTGCAGAAGGCCACCTCATGCCCTCGTTTTGCCAGCTCCAGGGCAACCGGCACGGTGCGATTGGGCAGGCCGAGATCGTTGGAAAACAGCGTAGTGAAGAGAAATCTAGCCATCTCTCGTCCTTGCCGCTATACCGACTCAAGCCGTGGAAAAGCTACCACACAACCAGCCCCATTTCAAGCTTATCCGTCACTGAGAGGACACCCAGTCGACCATCCCACCCAGTGCAAAACCGGTTGCTCATGCTCAAGCCTAGTCAGCAAGTACCGGGTTGCTGCTGGGCATCAGACAGGAACAGACGATTGGTTTGGCCCACCCTACTGTCTCTTTTGGCAGCGTCTACTACGAGTCGATTCGATCGGTTTCAGCCGAACCACTGGTGTGATAGAATAGTGACTGGGCACATACTGCACTTGCTATTCTGAAATAGGCCAAGTGCGAAGGAGGTGATAAATGCCTTTCGAGACTGGGCCATACCTGACGCTTGCAACATTCTGTGAACAAGTGATTGAGGATAAGTCTGGGGTCTTATCGCTAATTCGTATTGTTGACCGCATGGATATCCAGGCTCAAGGGCCAACTGCTTCCGAGCAGATGCCTCCTGTAGCTCTAAACTGGTTCCTCGTTTTGAATCTAAAGTCAGGGCAGGCACGTGGGAGTCATCCGATCAAGATTGAACCTGAATTGCCGTCAGGCATAAGACTCAGCCCCCTCACATTGAGTGCTCATTTCGAGGGTGAGAATCGAGGCGTAAACATCATAACTAAGTTGGACATGAAGCTTGAGATGCCCGGCGTGTACTGGTTTAGGATTTATGTCGGTGACCAATTTCTTACGCAGGTACCAGTACAGGTAATATACTCCAGGATTGTGACCCCTGCCCCACCGACACGGTAAACACTGGAGGCAGGGTGGTGACGTCATTGGAACAAGTGGCCACCCTGAAGTCCGTACTGAACAACTGTCTGACATATATGGAATTGGTCTCACGTTCAACTAGTTGAGCAGCATTGTTCCAGAAATCACCTTCAGGACGCAAGCCCTCGATGACTTCAGTAGCTAACAACTCCGCACGTCCCAGCGACTCTCGGCTCTCTGTATCCAGAGCAGGGGAATCCCAGTCTATGCTAGCAAGCCATTCGACACAATCACGTATGGTGTTCCACCCCGACAAGTAAGCAGTCATGAGATTAATGAATTCTGTGCGCATGATTTCACCTCCCATACTGGGGCATCGGCGTGCGTAGAATACCCACCGCCCAAGTGACCAATGACATTCTAAATCTCCTATTTGATGAGTTCAATATTTGGACCAAAATCCAGGACGGTCGATTGACCAGTGAATGTATTGCCGCTACCCCATCCTGCTCGTGGCCAGATTCTACCTCCCTAATTATCAAACATTATCATCCAAATGGCAAGCATATTGCAACAACACACTGTGTTAAGCATCGTAGCGGTCATGTGCTTCACTGGGATGCAAAGGACTTCAGACTGAATGATGTGCGTCTGTGGAGTGCTTAGTAGAGCACGCCAATCCCGGCCTACCCCACTCTACCCGGAAAGGCCTGTCCCTCCAGATCAAGGTGGAGTCGATGCAGATGATAACGCCGTAGATGATGTCGTTCGACCGTAGCAAGACTTGCTCATCCTTCCACCCAACCACCCCTAAAGCGTTTCGATCACCTCTTTCAACGATAGTTTCAGAATGCCCATTTGTTTGAATACTTTCAGTGCGGCTTCATGGGCTTCCGCGGATGGCGAGGCGCAGCAATCTGCCGGGACCATTACGTTATATCCCAGTTCCACCGCATCAAAGGCCGTCTTCAGGACGCAGGCCCAGGTGGCCACGCCCGCCACGATGAGGGTCTCCGTACCTTTCTGTCGGAGTGTGAAATCGAGGTCGCTTCCGAAGAATCCGCTGAGCATCCTCTTTTCCACGGTAATATCGGCTGGTCTTGGGTCCAGTTCTTCTATGACCTTCACTCCCTCGGTCCCCCGGATAGTACGGGGCGGGTGTCCCGTTCTGGTGAAAACGAAGTCGTCTGGGTACCGGCTGTCGCAGGCGAAGATGATGGGAATTCCTCTACTTCTCGCTTCCTTCAGGAGAAGCTTGATGTTTGGTATGATGGCCCGGCAGAACTCGCCGACGTTGTCTTTTTGCATGTCCACCACTATGACCGCTTTCTGCTTCGCATTCGCCTTCTCATTCATCTGAGTCCCCTTTCAGCCGATGTAGACTTCCTTGACGGGATCACCCGTGCACCACCGATCTCGGCCGGATATCCTTGGCCTGCTTCGGCGAGTAGCAAGCAACCCCACAACATTCTAACATACCAAACCCAGCGCGAACACCAACTGGTATTCAAGGCAACCTCTTCCTACGACCCGTTAATAATGAGACCTCAAATTGACCTGCTGGTATACTTACTAACGGCTGGGTCGGCATGCCGAGACAAGAGGAGGATGATATCAGATGCAAAAGAGACTTACTGAAATCATTAGGGGCTTATCAAAGCCCGGAGATGAGGGAGAGGACAAGGTGACTACCCTGGAGGATGCCATCAAGCGGAATGTTAGCCACGGGATGACAATTCACCTTGGCGGGCAGCCATCTGCCGCGCTGCGTCAGCTACTTAGACAGTTTTGGGGGCAGCATCCTCGATTCGTCCTCGTTGGTACTATCCCCTTCCCTTTTGCCACCAGTGTTGTCTACAGCGGGATGGCGAGCAAGGTCATAACCTGTGCCCACCAGACCACTACTCATGGGCCTTCAACTTATCCTAGCAGGATGGGCAGCACCATGCCGTTAGGGCAAGACACTGAGACAGAGAACTGGTCGCTCTATTCTTTAGAGCAGAGGTTGATGGCCGGTGCTTTAGGCGTTGGCTTCATGCCTACCAGGTCGATCATAGGCAGTGATATGGCAAGGGAGAACGAAGATTCCTTCCAAGTAATTACTGACCCCTTTGACCACGATAGGAAGGAGGGAATAGTAAGAGCTCTGGTGCCTGACCTATCACTGGTTCATGGGTGCGTGGCTGACCGCTACGGCAATACTATCCTGGCTTTGCCTTATGGTGATGCCATATGGGGACCCAGGGCTAGCAAGAACGGCGTGGTGGTCACGGTGGAGAAAATCGTGTCTACCGATTTCATCAGGAACCACGCTGGTTTGGGTAAGTTACCTGGTTACCTGATCAAGTCGGTCTGTCTTGCCCCACTAGGAGCGCACCCGCACGGCATGGTTAACCCGCAGGTGAAAGGGGTTGAAGGCTATGATGCTGACTGGGAATTTCTCGACCATTACGCTCAAGCAGCCAGTACCCCCGAAACCCTGAATGCCTGGCTAAAGGAGTGGGTGGCTGACTGCCCTAGCCAGGAAGATTACCTTCATAAGCTAGGTTATGATAGGGTGTTGTCGCTCAAAAGGAAGGCGCATCACAGTAGCTGGAAAGACAATCTGAGTGGCGTGTTGAATACAACTGTGACAAGCGAGCAATACAACGCCGATGAGATGATGGTTATTGCTGCGGCCAGAGAAATAAAGGCAAAGGTGGCCCAAAACGGTTACCGAACTATGCTGGCCGGAGCGGGAGCACCGGAGATGGCGGCCTGTCTGGCCTACCACTGGCTGCGTAAGGAAGGTTACGGGATTGACTTGCTATGGGGGTTGGGCAGAATCGGCCCCATGCCGTCGCCCGGGCAGACCAACCCTATGGGCGTCTCCCAGACCCTAACCTCTAAGGTACTGACCGATATCGCAGAGATATACGGCGTGGTTGTGGGAGGGCGAAATGCCAGATGCATTAGCGTTCTCGGGGCAATGCAGATTGACAGGTTCGGCAACATCAACAACTCGCGAGTAGGCCGGCTATCCGTTGGGGCCGGAGGAGCCGGAGATGCCATCAACGCCAACGAGACCTTAGTGATAATCAAACACTCACCGCATCGCATTGTAGAGAGAGTTCCGTATGTGACCTGCCCTGGCGATCGCGTGAGGACATTGGTGTCACCCATGGGAATTTTCAGAAAGCTTGGTGGAGACAGCGAATTCACGCTGACGGCCTGCTTCCTCGATGCGCAAACGACAACTATCGGTGAGCGGGCCAGAGCAATAAGGGAAACATGTAACTGGGACGTCAAGGTAGCTGATAACCTGACTGAGCTCTCTCCTCCCACTGCTGAGGAGCTATTGTGGCTCAGGTTATTCGATAGCCCTAGCCATAACAGGGCTGATTAAGCGTTACCAGCGAGTAGGTCGGGTTTCCTGACCCGACCGTCACGGGCGGGCAGGTTGGGAAACACGCCCTACGGTGGACAAATTCGATCCGGTGTGCCCCTCTTCGCCATCCCCATTATGAGAAAGAGCCTCATTGCTGTGTATGAGGTACAGGCACCCCCCCACCCTTCACGTTGCCATCTCCTGTCGCATGAGTGGTGGGGGTGTTCCCGGCGGTCAGAAGATGCACGACTCTACTGCTGTGGAGGTTGCGGCCCTCCCTTGAAGGGGAAAATCACTTCGGCTACCCAACCACCATCCACCACGAGAGCTATACCTGTGACGAATTGCGCATCATCGGAGGCCAGATAGAGAGCCGCTTTGGCGATGTCCTCCGGCTGTCCTGCCCTTCGTAAGGGCACATAATTCATGTCCATGATGTCAGCAGAAGGCCCCCCCATTGGCGTGTAGATCACACCAGGACAGATGCAATTAACCCGAATGTTGAAAGGGCCATATTCCGCTGCCATTGTCTTGGTCAGCGAGATGATCCCTGCCTTGGTGCAGGCGTACGGCGCTATATTAGCTTTCCCAGCCAACCCCATAGTGGATGAAGTGTTGATGATAACGCCTCCGCCTTGATCCAGCATGAAGGGGATAGCATACTTCGAACCGAGAAAGACGCTGCTCAGATTGGTACTGATAGTGCGAGCCCAGTCTTCTTCCGAGACCATTGCCGTGGGCATTACTGGCCCCTGAATGCCAGCGTTGTTGTAGAGGATGTCTATGCGTTTGTAGCTGTCAACAGTTACCTTGATCATCTTCTGCACGTCTGCTGACTTGGAGACGTCCGCCTCAAGGAAAATGGCCTCGCCCTTAGCCTTCTTTATCAGCTTAACCGTTTCCCGTCCCCCTGCGGGAACATAGTCGACGACCACCACTTTTGCTCCTTCCCTGGCAAAGAGAAGGGCAGTGGCTCGCCCGATTCCAGATCCAGCCCCAGTAATTAAGGCTACCTTTGCGTCTAATTTGCCCATGGTTCGCATCTCCTTTCCTCTATGTTTGATTCAGCAGTCAAGTGAGGTGCGCTCGGCCCACCTCCCTGTGTTTGAGTCAAGCCCGCTACAGTCTCACCTTGTATGATATTCAGAACACCCCCTCCAACCTCAACCGCCCCACCTCCTCCGGCGTCAGCCCCAGCAGCCTGCCGTAGACCTCTTCGTTGTGCTCCCCTGGCTTGGGTGCCCGCCTGTCTATGCTGCCGGGCGTCTCGGACATCTTGATAGCTATCCCAGGTATAGGCACTTTGCCCACGCCCGGATATTCCATATCCACCAGCCAGTCACCTCACTGCCTCTCTTATCCTGGCAATCAGTCTCTCGGTCTGCTCCAGGATGCCAGCTATTTCCTCCCTGGGATAATCAGTGGGCGGGCCAGGCGGATATCTCTCCTCCAAGTAGTACGCCGTCAACCGTCGTGCCAGATCCAGGTAATCGCTGAAGGCAGCGTCATATTCCCTTGCCCTGTCCACAAGCTCCCTGAGGTCATGAGTCTTCCTGAGACGCCATCCCTTGTGAAGTAGGTAACCTTTGAGGTATTTCTCAGACGCCTGTTGGAGAAGAAGCACTACGGGGCCAGCCGGAGCACCGGCTTGAAAAGCCAGCCGTGCCGCTTGCATATCGTTACTTCCCCGAGCCAGCCACTCCTGGGCCAGCCTTCCCTTATCGGGCATAAAGCACTTCCCCTTTGCTCAGGATTTCTTCCACAAAGTCATCGCCTAGTGCCAGTCTCTCCTGTACCTCCTTTGGCGTATACACCATGGGAGAAACAGATATACGGCGTCCCGGCTCGTATATCAGTCGGCTTACTTCCACAAAGCGGTCGACCCGCCTCTTGTCTGTCTCTTTTATTATGAATAGATCAATGTCGCTATCCTCAGTGGGCTTGCCATAGGCATACGAGCCGTAAAGGATGATTTTCTCCGGCTCATATTCCCTCTTGATCCGGTCAACAACCTCTAGAATGAGTTTGCTCAGTTTTTTGTTCTTGACCATCACCTACCTCCCAGAAACGAGGCCCTGATACCGGGCGGACTGCGCCAATGCTTCGCCGATCGTGTCTAAGCCGCTGTCAAATCCCCTCGCTTTCCACTCCTACCACATCCTCATTCACCATAGACATCAGATCACGCCCTCCGCCCCCAGCCGCCCCACCTCCTCCCGCGTCAGCCCCAGCAGCCTGCCGTAGATTTCTTGGTTGTGCTCCCCTGGCTTGGGGGCGCGCCTGTCTATGCTGCCCGGCGTCTCCGACATCTTGATGGCTACTCCCGGTATAGGCACCTTGCCCACGTTGGGGTACTCCATGTCCATCAGCGCCTGCCGGAACTTGACCTGGGGGTCTGCCACCATCTGGGCTACGTCGTTCGCCCGGGCGCAGGGGATTCTGGCTTTGCTCATGATCTCCACTATCTCATCCACCGGCCTGGCCTTCATCCACTCGCTGGCTATGGGGTGAATAGCCGGGCTATTCTTGAAACGGCTCTCGTCGTCCTTGAACCTGGGGTCGTCCTTCAGGTCTTCTCTGCCTATCGCCCTCAAGAACCTCCTCCAGATGGTATTGGTGGTCACGCCGAGCATCACCCATCCGTCCTTGGCCTCGAAGCAGTCCGTGAAGGTATGGTAGCTGTGGTTGCCCTGCCGCATGCGGATAAAGCCTAAGACCTTATATTCGGCAGCCACCGCCAGCCCGGCCACACAGGCCACCGCCACGTCCAGTAAGGCCACCTCAACCGCCTGCCCTCTGCCGGTCTTCTCCCGGTGGTGCAGGGCGAACATGACGCCCAGGGCCAGGTGAACGCCGCTGCTGAAGTCCACCCAGGCCACCCCCGACCGTGTGGGGGGATTTTCCGGGAAACCAGTGTAGCTCATCGACCCTGACAGCGCTTGGGCGATGGTATCGAAGCACGGGCGCTGGGCATAGGGCCCGCTGGAGCCGAAACCAGATACCGACCCCACGATAATCCGGGGGTTGACCTCCTTCAGCGCCTCGTAGCTGGCTATCTTCGCTTCCTCCGAGCCGACAACATAGCTGTGCAGCACCACATCGGACTGTCGTACCAGCCGGTGCAGTATTTCCTTCCCTTTTTCACTGAGGATGTCCAGGGTGATCCCCTGCCTGTTCTGCACGGTGATCATGGTGAGCATGCTCTCGCCGTTGGGAGCATGAGGCCCGAAGTTCCTCTCCTCCTCGCCGCTGGGCCGCTCTACTCTGATGACCTCGGCCCCCATGTGGGACAGCAGCGTGCCGGCGTACGGCCCGGCAAACCACCGGGACAGGTCCAGGACTCTTACGCCCGTCAAAACCTTTTCCATCCGATCCTCTATAGCCTCCTTAACACTAACAAATGCTACACAAAGCGTGCCTCTGGGCACACTTCGTTTCCCTCTGTGGAGAGATCGCTTACCAACACCTTCATGTGATTCTGAGCCGTCCGCTTCGCACAGACTCATCGGAATGACACTACTAAGCAGCCTCTGCAAAGAATATTGACCTTTGCCTGTGTTCAAGGTTCTTTCGGTTGGTCAGGCTCGCCCAAACCCTCGCTCTGCAGTTGTTGCATCAGTCGCTCTGCCCGGCTGAGGCCGATGCGCAGTTGCCGTTGCAGGAAAGACAAAGAGATCTGCTTGTGTTCCTTTGCCAGTCGCCTTGCCTCCTCCAGCAGAGGATCCTCACCGCTCACCTCCTCTGGGCCAACAGCAAAGATCTCTACTGCCTGGAGCCGCGCCTGCTCCCGCCAGAACTTCACCACCCTTTCCATTTCCTCAGGAGTGGTGAGACAGCCCTGGAGGCGTTTTGGCTTCGCTGCGTCAGTGGGAAGGTAAAGCATATCACCCCGCCCCAGCAGCTTCTCAGCCCCGACAGCATCGAGGATGGTCCGCGAGTCAACTTGCGACACTACCGCAAAGCTGATACGGGTAGGGAAGTTCGCCTTGATAAGACCGGTAATCACATCTACCGAGGGGCGCTGCGTTGCCACTATCAGATGAATGCCCACTGCCCGCCCCATCTGGGCCAGGCGGCACAGAAGAGGTTCTACATCATCCGCCCTGGCCAGCATCAGGTCAGCTAGCTCATCAATGACCACTACCAGGAAGGGCATCTGCTTTGGCACCTTGCCACTCTTGTTGTACCTCTCGATATTCTGGCTCCCTACTGAAGCCAGCCTGCGATAGCGGCTGTCCATTTCATGCTCCAGCCATTTGAGTATGTCTACCGCTTTGTCGCCTTCAATGACAACCGGGGTTGACAGATGAGGTATGCCGTTGAAGGCGGTCAGTTCCACCCTCTTGGGATCGATCATGACGAACCTCATCTCATCAGGTATGTTGTGCATCAGCAATGAAAGGATAATGGAGTTCAAACAGACTGTCTTGCCGCTACCGGTAGCTCCCGCAATCAGCAGGTGAGGCATCTTCGCCAGGTCAGCCGCCACTACCTCACCGGCAGTGCCCTTCCCCAGCGCTATAGCCAGCTTTGATCGCGAGCTGATCTTTTGGAAAGCGGTGTTCTCCAGCACCTCTCGCACGGAAACCGTGCCCATGGCCGAATTGGGCACCTCAATCCCCACCAGTGACGTGCCCGGTACCGGCGCCTCTATCCTGATACTGGGGGCAGCCAAAGCCAGTGCCAGGTCATTTGCCAGGGACGTAATGCGCTCTACCTTGACCCTCGTTCGGGAGATCTCCTCGGGTTTCACCACTACATTGCCGTTCCTGTCCTTCTTCTTGACTTCCTTGATCTTGCGGTCCCAACCCGGCTCAACCCCGAACTGAGTCACGGCAGGGCCGACATTCATCTGCACCACCCTGGCCTCCACACCATAACTTGCCAGTGCCTCCTCAATCATCCTTGCCCTCTTCTCCACCTCACCCCGAGCAAGCTCCGCACCAGCAGTTTCATTGAGCAGCTCGATACTGGGTAGTTGCCAGCGCCCCAGCAAGGGAAGGGCTAGCTGGCCTGTTGCTCCTTTGCCAGCTTCACCACGCCGTCCTGCCCCGGAAGCCGTTTCCTTCCCCACCCCAGCGCCTGTCTCAGGCCTGGATGGTGTAGGACGCTTTTTCACCCCGGAAGCCGTGGCTTCCCCGGACGGGTGCTTCCCCCAGCGCTGACGCAGTCGGTCCATTACCCCACGTCCCCACTCCCCAAGCCTTTGCAGTAGCCGCTGCAATACAGGCGCAACCCTCTCTGCACCTCTCTTTATAGCCCTGCCACCTGCGCAATAAGCCCGCCACGAGAAGCGTGGAGCCACACAGGCAAGGCCTACCAGGAGCAGGCCGATCACAATCAAGACGCCGACGGTATCCTGATCCCTGATAATCGCCAGTCCTCCGTATCCACCCCCGGAGAACCCTCCGGAGTACCCTGGATAACCAGTGGGGTTGAAGAAGGCCAGGATGCCCAGCAAGGCGGCAGCAAAGGCAGAAATGCCCAGCCATCTATTCCAGGGCCGCAGGAATGAGGGTACTCTGCGCAGCAATAGCAGCAGGATAACCAACAGGCTGACCGCTATTGGTAGTATAACGCCGGCGCCCAGGGCTCGGAGGAGCTGGTGCCAGAACCCCATTATCAAACCAGCGGCAAGGAAAAAGGCAAACAGTGGCCGGGTCGATGGGGAGGTTAGAATGCGGCTGAGAACGGCCATGAATATCCCAACCCACCTAGAACATGCTTAGTTGCTGCGGCTGTTGCTCCGCTTCCGGCGACCCTTCTACCTGGTTCAGCAAAGAAGGTATTTTGAGCATATCAGCCTCAATGGTGCGGCGGAGACTCTGCTGGTGTAGGGCAGCCGCGGGGTGATACATGGCATAATAGATGACGCCACCCTCTTTGCGTCCTTTGCCGTGGACCTTGCTAATCGTTTCCCCAGGGAAAAACCTGGCCATCGAATAGCGCCCCAGTGTGACTATTATTTTGGGGTGAATCACTTCAATCTGACGGTCGAGCCATTTCTGGCAGGCTTTTATTTCCATGGGCAGTGGATCTCGATTTTCAGGTGGACGGCACTTTAGAACATTACAGATATAGACCTCTTCTCTCCTTTTGCCAATTGATGCCAGCAAATCATCTAGAAACTTTCCCGCTGGGCCGACAAAAGGTCTTCCTTGCTGGTCTTCGTGCCAGCCTGGTGCCTCACCGATGAATAAAATATCCGCATCCTCCGCTCCCTCACCAGGCACTACTCTAGTACGATGCTTTGCTAATTCACACGCTCGGCAGGTAGCTATCTCCCGATAAAGATCGGTTAGTGCTGACACCTTTCCCTCAACCTGGTGCGATAGTAACACAGGCAATCGAGCTAAGTCAATCTAGACCTTCCTTCAACTCCCGCCCACAAAGATGTTGTAGTTCCCTGTTTTCGAGGGCCAACAGTAGGAAACAGGCGCTGCTGGCCTGTCATAATCCCTGTTGCTTGACAGCCCCTGCCACTAGATGGTAAATCTATGTTGACATCCTATGAAGACGAGTGTCGATTTAGAAAATAGGAGAGGGCAATGGTAGGAATAATGTCATATGGTGCTTACGTTCCTTGGCACCGACTGAACCGTGGGGATTGCGCCAAAGCCTGGGGCGGCTTTGCCATACCTGGCGAACGGGCGGTGGCCTACTATGACGAGGATAGTGTAACCATGGCTGTGGAAGCAGGTATGGACTGCCTGGCTGGCTGGGATCCACGAAGCGTGGATGGTCTTTTCTTTGCCACCACTACCTCCCCCTACAAGGAGAAGCAATGCTCGGCTACCATGGCTATACCCCTGGACCTGCGTCGGGATATCCGGACCGCCGATATCAATACTTCCCTGCGGGCAGGGACAACCGCCCTGGCGCTGGCCTTGGACACCATCAAAGCCGGTTCGGCAAATTGCATGCTGGTTCTTGTGGCTGATGAACGGCAAGGCGCCCCAGCCGGCATGCTAGAGCAGCAGATAGGTGATGGCGCTGCTGCTATCCTCTTGGGCAACAAGAATGTCATAGCCGAGATTCTGGGTAGCTATTCCATGTCGGATGAGCTGGCCGGGACATGGCGGTCTGACGTCGACGCTTTCGTGCGCGCCTGGGAGGACCGTATGGTGCTGGACGAAGGTTATTCCAAGCTTCTGCCAGAAGTTATGTCTGGTTTGATGAAGAAAAGCGGTCTATCGCCAAAAGACTTCAGCAAGGTAGTCTTCGACCCACCTGGCGACCCAAGGAGACACGCACGTGTGGCAGCAGAACTGGGTTTCCAGCCTGGTCAGGTACAGGACCCCTATGCCCTATTCATGAATATAGGCCTTACCGGTTGCGCTATGGCTCCGATGATGTTGGTAGCTGCCTTGGAGGAGGCCAAACCCGGAGATAAGATACTCTTTGCTGGCAGCGGCAACGGCGCCGATGCCTTTGTCCTTCAGGTGACCGACGCTATACAGAAACCGTCAGAGCGCCGTGGACTGAAAGGGCACCTGGAGTCCAAGATGGCGATGTCCAACTATAATGATTATCTGCGCTGGCGTAACCTAGTTCCTCAGGAGGCGGCCAGTCGGCCTGACAAACAACACATCCGTCTGTCCGCCCTCTGGCGAGAAAGGAAACAGCTCCTGGGTCTCTGGGGTGTCAAATGCAGGCGCTGCGGCACCCCTCAGTATGACAACGGTGCTGCCACAACAGGGCCCATCCGTGTTTGTGGTGTTTGTCTGGCTCAAGGCGACTTCGACGACTACAATTTCGCTCGGAAAAAGGCCACCGTGTTCAGCTTCACTCAGGACAACCTGGCTGCGGTGGTGGATCCCCCGGCTTCCGTGGTTCTGGTGGAATTCGAAGGCGGGGGGAGAGCGTTTTTTGATCTCACCGACCGGGATCCAGCCAAGGTCGAGATTGGCATGCCCGTGGAGATGACCTTCAGGAAGGTACACTTCGATCGGGGCATTAGTAATTACTTCTGGAAAGCACGACCAGTAAGGTAAAGGAGGCAAGAGATGCCAGGGAGCATTAAGGATAGAGTTGCCATTGTAGGTATGGGTTGCACCCAGTTCGGAGAGCTTTGGGGAAAGGGTCCCAACGACCTCATTCTGGATGCTGTGAACGAAGCCTTGGCTGATGCCGGCATTGAGATAAAAGACGTTCAAGCGGTTTGGTCAGGCACCCTCTTCAGCGGCTCCGGTGGCCGTACGGTCAGCGAGGCCTTGAGGCTCCAGTACGTACCAGTTTCGAGGCTGGAGAATGCTTGCGCCTCTGGTCATGAGGCAGTTAGAGGCGCTGCCTATGCCATAGCCGCTGGCATCTACGATATTTGCTTGGCTGTGGGCTATGAGAAGCTGAAAGATGAGGGGGCAAGTGGATTACCTGGCATGGAGAACCGCACCAATACCCATTACCAGTCCAGCATGCCGGGCGTATTCGCTATGATGGCCACCAGGTACTTTAACCGTTATGGGCTCAGCCCTGAGGAGGGCAAGGCCATGCTGGCTAAGATCTCGGTGAAGAGTCACCATAACGGCGCTATGAATCCTAAGGCCCATCTCAGGAGAGAGATAACGCTGGAGCAGGTATTGAATGCTCCTATCATCGCCTGGCCCCTGGGGCTATTTGATTGCTGTGGCGTATCCGATGGCGGCGCTGCTGCTATCCTGGTTCGCGCTGATATGGTCAAGAGTTTTCCTAACACCCCTATGTACATCAAGGCCCTCCAGATATGCGCCAGCCCGACCACAGGTCGGTTGGTTACTACCTATGACTACACCCATGTTGAAGAAGCCTATCGTGCTGGAATAGCCGCCTACAAAGAGGCCAGCATCACCAATCCTAGGAAAGAAATAAGCATGGCAGAGGTTCATGACTGCTTCTCCATCACTGAGGCTGTCACCATGGAGGATCTCCAGTTCAGTCCCAGAGGCGGGGTGAAGGAGGACGTGAATGCTGGCACCTTTGAACTAACTGGGCCGCTACCAGTTCAGCCCGACGGTGGTCTTAAGTGCTTCGGGCACCCCATTGGCGCCTCGGGAATAAGAATGCTTTATGAGCCTTATCTCCAGTTCCGGGGCAAGGCTGGGAAGCGCCAGATGAAGAACCCGAAGCTAGCGCTGGCTCATAACATGGGCAATGAGCCTTACGCCCCGGTAGTCAGCGTCTGCATTGTCGGGCTTTAGTTCTCATTGCCTCTTGTCGGGGAAGTGTGTGCTTCTAATTCCCGGCCCGCTGTGCGGGCGTCCGGGCATCGCCGGGCTAATTCTATCGCTATCCTGGCGACTTCGACGGCATCCTTGCCTAGAGCTACGAAAAGCGGCTCTTTCCCCCAGCCCTCCCCCTCGTAGAATAGCCTGGGGATGCTGCCGTAGCGGGTAAAGAGCTGTTCCACCTTCCAGGACATTGAAGCCCCGTCTCGCTTTGCTACAGCGGCCGGTTCCTGGCTCCGGTCAATGCCGCCAAAGAGTATCCCCCGTTCGGAACAGTACTTCTGCACCACTTTCATCACCGCCGCATCGCATTTGAAGTTTATGCCAGCGTTGACGGTGGGATCGTACTTCCGCACTTCGATAAGGAGTCTCGCCATGTGGTCTGATGCTCCCCACCTCGGCAGGCCAGCGGCATGTGGCAGACCCCGCACCACGGTTATTCTGCCCTCGATAGCAGCCACCTCCTCAGGTGTCTTTGCCCCCGGCAGGGCATAGACCAGGTTGACCCTCACCTCAGGCACAAGGTAGGAGAACTCCGGGCAACCCTGCAACATTTCAACGGCCGATACCAGGTTACCCAGAACCCTCTCTGCCTGTTTCGTCCCTCTCCTCATTGCTCCTCCAGAGTGCTGAAGTAGGCTGCCCAGAACGGGTCCACAGTCACCGGCCTCAACTCCTCCCGCTGGCCATTCTTGCGTACGAAGACTCTATCCCGCGGCGTTATCTCGCCCACCTCCCAGGCAGGGATACCGTTTCGTTTCAAGTCGCTCAAGATGCGAGGGGTTCTTTCCGGGGCAGCCGTTATTACCAGCGTCCCTTCACTTATCGAGGTGAGCGGGTCTATACCAAAGTGTTGACAAACAGACCCGATGGCCTGCGGGATGGTTATCTTTTCTTCCCACAGGGTCACTCCAGTATCTGAAGCAGCCGCTATCTCATAGACGCCGTTAAGCAGGCCGCCCTCGGTAGCGTCATGCATGGCATGGGCGTTTGGCGCTGCCAGCAAAGCTTCCTTGACTACAGTCATCTCCATGAAATAGCCCTTAGCCTCCTCCACGATGCCTTTTTCGAATTTCGTCTTCAGGGCCTTCTCTGCCTGCCATGCCAGGATGCCAGCAGCCTCAATAGCGGGGCCTTTGGTGATGATCACCCGATCGCCGACGCGAGCGTTAGACGCCGGGGTAAGCTGGTCTTTGGAACCCAGGCCGATGACTGTGCAGCCACCATTCAAGGGGTAGGCTATGCCAGGGTAGATGCCCGTATGACCGCCAACGATGGCTATACCCAGCTTCTGGCATTCTTCATGTATTTCCTTCCAGATGTGATCCAGCACAGCTTCCTCTGTCCCAGGTGGCAGCATCAAACAGATGGTCAGGTATCTTGGCTTGACGCCAAGGACAGCTACGTCGCTGGCACAGATATGCACGATGGCCCAGCCGAAGTGCGGCATCAGTACCGGCATGCCAAAGGTGGGGTCTTCAGCCAGGACCATGACCCCGCCATCCGGTAATTCGATAACCGCGGCGTCAACACCATGCTTTGGCCCGACCAGAACGGTGTCGTCTGGCTTGCCCAGCCGCGAGAAAATAATCCTGTCGAAAGTAGCTTTGTCTACCTTGCCTATTTGTGGCAACATTATCCCTCCCTGATTACAGTAGCCTGGAACTCCGGTGCGCGGATTCCCGCAGTTAGCCAGTGAAGTTATGTTAAAGCCGCACTTGGCTAGCTGTCAAGCGTCTCAGTGCACCTATGCTCAGCACGGCTCAATAGGATAATCGGGTTGACCCTGAAGACTCGATCTGCGTCGTGAACACGTGACAAGGCTACTATAACCTGGACGGGACTATCGTGCGGTCAATACCTCTGCTGAAGACCTTGAATAGCTCGAACCAGAGGATGCTAATCGTTCCTGCGGCCAGGCAAATCAGAAGGTCGGTCCAGTGCAGCATGGCAAAGCCAAACAGGTCGCGCAGGGCGGGAACATAAAGTACCAGTGCCAGGAAGAACAAGGCACCCCCCAAGACCCACCGCAATGCGGCATTAGGCGAACGCAAATTGGCTATGAGGGTTCGTGACCATGACCGATTTGAGACTATCAGACCCAGGTTGGCAACCACGAGGGTGGTAAAGGTCAATGCTCGTATCGCCTCTTCGTCAAGGCCACGATACCTGGCAATGGCAAAGACGGCGAAGACAATCAGCAATACGCTGACACCCTGCAATAGGCTGATAACCAGGGTTCGCCTGTTGAACAGAGGCTCACTCGGATCGCGGGGCCGGCGCTTCATAATACCAGCCTCCTCAGTCTCGGCTTCAAAAACCAGTGAGCACGCTGGGTCGATGATAAGTTCAAGAAAAACGATGTGAACGGGCAGCAAAGCCAGCGGCCACTTCAGTAACACTGGGATTAGCGACATTCCGATGATGGGCATATGGATGGCGAGGATATAGGACATAGCTTTCCTGAGGTTATCGAATATCCGTCGCCCCAGTTTGACAGCCTGTACGATAGACGAGAAATCATCGTCAAGCAGTACCAGCGACGAAGCCTCGCGAGCAACGTCTGTCCCCCTTCCTCCCATAGCAACACCGATGTGCGCCGATTTCAAGGCCGGCGCATCATTGACACCATCACCTGTCATAGCCACAATCTCACCATCGGCCTTGAGGGCATTGACCAGGCGCAGCTTTTGTTCAGACATGACCCTGGCGAAGATATTCGTTGTGGCGACGCTCTTTTCAAGCTCCGCATCATGCGTCCTGTCCAGATCGGCCCCGGTGATGACCTGGTCCACTGGCGTGAGACCGATTTGCCGGGCGATCGACTGGGCAGTCTGCGGATAGTCGCCGGTAATCATCACCACTCGTATCCCCGCCTCATAGCACTGTTTTACTGCATCAGGGACGTCCGGACGCACCGGATCGGACAGGCCAACAAGCCCTACGAATTCGAACTTGAAATCATGCTGCTCCTGGGGCAAAGTAGCCTGCTTAGAATGAGCTTTGGCAACGCCCAGCACCCGTAGCCCGTCACCGGCCATAGCAGAAACATCCTCTGACAGCAAGCGCCACTGCTCCGTGCTGAAATGGCACAGCTCAGCGATGGCTTCCGGGGCTCCTTTTGCGGCAATGATGTAGTCCTCACCAAGGGGTGATTTCCACACATGTGACAATGCGAGTAGTTTCCGCGATAGCTCGTATTCACCCACCAGCGTCCAGTCTTGGTGAAGGTGTTCCGTATTGTTCAGGTGCTGTTCCCCCAGTTCTTTGAAGGCCTTCTCCATCGGGTCGGCCGGGTCCTTCTCACTGGCCAATATGCTGAACTCCACGATTTCGTGGAAGGCCTCCGGCAACTGGGCACGTGCTTGTTTTCTCAGATCGTAGACCTGTCCGTTGGCAGAGATTCTGGCAACCGACATACGGTTAAGGGTCAGTGTGCCTGTCTTATCGACACACAGCACAGTGGTTGCGCCCATGGTTTCGATGGTCGGTGCGTGGCGCGTGAGTACCCGTGCCTTCGAAATACGCCACGCCCCCAGGGCGATGAAGACGGTGAGTACCACCGGAAACTCCTCCGGCAGCGCGGCCATGCCCAGCGTGATCCCTGCCAGGAAGGCGTGCTCCCAACCACCCCTGGTCAACCCGTAGACGACGATGACGATAGCGCTTATGGCTATGCCGATGATGGCAAGGCTGACAACAAGCCGTCTGGTCTCCTTCTGAAGAAGCGTCTCTTCAGCTTCGACTGTTTGCAGACTCTTGCCGATCTTCCCGATCTCGGTGTCAACCCCCGTGGCCTGAACCTCAGCAATGCCCTGGCCGCTGGCCACCAGGGTGCCGGAGAAGACGAAGGGCAACTCGTCACCACCAGCGCGACGCAGAGGAACGGTACCTTCGCAGACCGTTTTGCGTACCGGAACCGACTCACCCGTCAGCAATGACTCATCAACCGACAGGTTATTGCAGGCCAGGATCAGTGCGTCGGCCGGCACCCGGTCGCCCTCGGCCAGAACCAGGATGTCGCCCCTAACTACCTCGCGGCCGACAATTCTTTTCTGCTTACCGTCCCGGATGACCAGCGCGCGAGGGCTGGACAGGTCACGTAGTGCCTCAAGGGTGCGTTCTGTCTTGCGTTCCTGGTAGGCAGTGATGCCGATGATGACCAGGACGAAACTCAAGAGAAACAACGCTTCTTGGAGATCGCCCAAAATGAGATAAATGGCTCCACCGGCAATCAGAAGGAGGAACATCGGCTCGCGCGCAACGCCAAGGGCAATTGCCAAAATGCTGCGCCGCCTCCTCGCAGAGGGCAGCTCATTGTATCCTTCCTTCTCCAGTCTTCTAGCTGCCTCTGCTTCAGAGAGGCCGGTGATACTCTTGATATCTGAATCGCTGGCCATGGTTTATCTTTGTCGAGTTGCGGGATGGCTTTGGAGGTGAGGAATTACAGTATGGCATATTCTGGTTCTCGCTGGCAAAGCCGCTTTCGAGCATTTACAGGCACAAGTGAGCAGGCGTGATGAAACACCGGCTCCATGTTCAAGCTGCGGCCACAGAATGACGGGCCCAGCGATAACAAGTGCAGACTGAGGCTTGGGGCAAGCCTACTGGCACTCCAGAGACCAGGCAGCAACCGACTCTCGGCTTATGCTATCCGAGCACCAAAATAGATCGCTACCCGGGATTGCGCCCGCCCAGAAGTAGATAGTCACCTGATTTAGCTATGACTTTGATTAAAAAGGCCAATGATGCTACTATACTGGCAGACGAGTTGCCACGAGCCAAACTGGATATGATTGTAGGATGCGGTTAGGCTTGCCCGATAGTAGGATGATCCAGAAGCGCGACCAGTGAAACATCTTCTAGTGCTAATTGACGGAGGCGTGACCAATGATTAAACATCCCAGGATTCCTGACAGGTGGGATATGGAGGTTGATCTAGTGTCCGTTGGCTCAAGCAGCGGTGGGCTGGTGGCTGCCATGCTGGGCCACGATCTAGGCATGAGCACCGTGGTACTGGAGAAGGCAGACAGTCTGGGCGGTGGTACTGCCCTTTCTGGCGGTGCCATCTGGATACCCTTCAACAAACATATGCACAGACTGGGCATCAGCGATTCCCATGAGGAGACACTGGGTTACGTGCGCCGCGTGAGTATGGGCCATCACGATGAGGCGATATTGGCCGCCTACCTAGACAATTGCAACCCGATGCTAGAATGGGTAGAGCAGAACACTCCTCTGAAGACGTCATGCCAAAGTGATGCCAGCCGCACCGAGTACTGCCCAGACGTGCCTGGCGGAAAACCAATGGGCCGCAAGCTCTGGCCTAACCCCGACGTCATGCCACAGATACTGGCTGAAGCGGAAAAGACTCAGCCCATGCTGGCCAAAGTGCGCAAGGATCCCGTGAGGTATCTCCTCGGGCCCCGTCCCCCCTGGATTCAAGGAAGAGGCCTCATCGGCCCGCTGGTTCTGGCCTGTGTTAGCCGGGGCATCAACATACTGACCAACACCCGCGGCCTGGAGCTTCTGGTGCGAAATGGCAGGGTCATCGGAGTGCGGGCGCAGCGCGATGGGCGGGACTTCTTCGTCAGAGCCAGCAAGGGCGTCCTGCTGGCAACAGGAGGTTTCGAGTGGAACCCTGAGATGAATAAGCGGTTCATCTACGCACCATACTTGCACGCTTACACCGCGCCCTCTAACGAGGGAGACGGTCACATCATGGGTATGGAGGTTGGAGCTGCCCTGGCGCTCATGGATCACAGCATATTCCAGCCTGGCCTCCATCTTCCCGGCGAGATCATGGAGAACGGCTTGCCGTTCGCTCGCCCCTTTATCTATGGCTATCCCGCCATGATTCTCGTTAACCGCCACGGCAAGCGTTGCTGCGACGAGTGTTTCTACCCAGATCAGGGGAGAGCGTTCACAGCCTACGATCGTATTAACGGTGAATATGCCAATTGGCCAGTATTCTTCATTTGTGACCAGTCGTTCAGGGACATCTTTCCCATAATGACCCTCCGCCGAGGCACAGAATTGGTTGACTGGATCAAGAGGGGCGATACGCTGTTAGCCCTAGCCGAGACATTGGGCATGCCAGGAAACAACCTTGTGGAAACGGTGGAGCGCTTTAACAGGTTCGCCCGCGAGGGACGTGATCCCGACTTCCATCGTGGCGAGAGCACGTATGACCGCCAATGGGGCGAAATGGTATTTCCTGGGCGAAAGCCAAGCCCGGTGCTGGGTCCCCTGGAGAAGCCCCCGTTCTACGGTGTGAAGCTCGGCTTAACCACGGCTGGTAACCTGGGAGGACTGGTGACCAACGCCAACGCCCAGGTCATAGATGTCCGCGGAGAGGTTATTCCAGGGCTATATTGCACCAGCAACACGCAGGCCATGTTGCTGCTCGGCCATCACTATGATAGCGGCGCAGCACAGGGCAAGAGCATGGTCTTCGGCTACATTGCCGCCCGGCACATGGCCCGGCACGGAAGAAAGGGCCAGTAGAAACAGGTTTTGGAAGCTCATCTCAAACAAGGGACAGATATTCCGATCTGTTCCAGAGAAGGAGGTGGTCATGACGCATCTATCAGAAATCGAGGCTATCAAAAGGCTGAAATACAAATATCTTCGTTGCCTTGACTGCAAGCTGTGGGACGAAATGGCAGAATGCTTTACTGAAGAGGCTACCACAAGCTATTCCGGTGGCAAATACAGCTTCCAGGGTAGAGGGAAAATCATAGAATTCCTAAAGCAAGGCCTAGATCGCACCCGTGTCAGTATGCATCAGGTGCATCAACCTGAGATCGAGATCACCAGCCCGACAACGGCCAAGGCTACATGGGCACTGGAAGACTACGTTATCGATACGAAGGCCGATACCTCCCTCAGAGGATCGGCGTTCTACCACGATGAGTATGTCAAGGTGAAGGGTGAGTGGAAGATCAAGTCCACCGGTTACGACCGCGTCTTTGAGGAAGTGTGGAGCAGGAAGGAAACCCCTAGTTTGAAGCTGACGCAAAACATGTTTGCGGGCAAATGATGATCGGGATGCAAAATATGTTGACATCCTTGCCCGAGGCGGTATGACAATTTTGAGGACTAACGGCACAATATAGGAGGAACTGAGACTATGAAAACTGATGAGGCCTATATCAAGCTGGCGGAAAAGAATCGCAAGCCTGACTCAAAGATACTGCTCGAGATACTCAAGCTGGCCATGACACCGGAAGAGGCCGCCTTCATCGCCGAACTGCCCGCCTCCAACGCCGATCTGGCCGTCAAATTCCATACAGACGAGAAGGCTATCGAAGAGAAAATCCGCGGGCTGGCGCGGAGGGGGCTGGTAGTCCGGTCGAGAAAAGGCCACCGCTACCCTGGTGACCTGGGCACACTTCACGACAACATACTGGCCAGTGACCCAAAATATATCCCGCCAGGAATGGGCAAGCTCTGGATGGACATGTATGAAGAGGAGGACTGGTGGAAGGATATTGCCGGTGCCGTGACCATGATGGATACTCCAGCTCTCCGGGCAATCCTGCCACTGAAGACGGCCCCACCGAACGTCAAGCTCCTTCCCTGTGAAGACATTGAACAGATAATCCAGGCGCATAAGGACCTCATCAGTGTGCGCAACTGCTGCTGCCGCGTGGGGAATCAGGCAATGCCCAACTCCGAGTGCCGTCATCCCATCTTCACCTGTACGCAGTTCGGCGGAAGAGCGGAATATGACCTGTTCCGAGATGGCGGCAGAAAGGTCTCAGCCGACGAGGCCATGTCCATTTCCATGATGGCCACGAAGTCCGGACTGGTGCCCACGGTCACCAACATGTCGCTCATGGAGGCACTGGAGTTCATCTGCTACTGTTGCGACGATGCCTGCATGGTGCTGGCCCCGACTATTAGGGCCAGGAATGTGCATAGGGCACTGGCCCCCACCCGGTTTCTGGTGAAAGTCGATAACGATCTGTGTAATGGTTGCCAGGATTGTCTGCCGGTGTGCTACTTCGACGCCATCAAGATGAAAAAGCTTCCCGGCTTTGATACACCGAAGGCCGTTATCAGTGCCAAGAAGTGCATTGGTTGCGGCCTGTGCATGCTCAGGTGCGGGCCAGCCGCCATGAGCATGGAATTGGTGCGCCCGCCGGAGTTCATCCCCGAGACTATCTCTGGTCCGTCAGCCATTGTCCACGCACCGCCGATCGTAGGCACTAAGTAGTTTTGCCAGACACAAGACGGCCCCCGGGTCCGTATGAGAAGGTTCGCTCTATCTTCTGCGGGGGCACGATGTATTGTGCCCCCGCAGAAGAGGTGATCGCCGACTCTAGGACGTCCCCTTCAAATTGACGGTATCTGTGGCTTTTGGTACACTCAGCATGGCTCCGGAACCAAGAGCGAGCAACAATGGGTATCAAATTACCATTCCTCCCCAAGCGTGGCAATAAATTCTTTGACCTGTTTGAGGAGGGAGCAGCTAACCTGGTGCAGACCGCCGAGCTATTCCACCAGATGGTGCAGGGCTGGGAAAACGTAGAGGAAAAGGTAAGGAAGATTGACGATCTGGAGCACAAGGGCGACGATATTACCCACCGCATTATGTCTAACCTGTACACCACCTTCGTCACCCCTCTGGATCGTGAGGATATTGTCTCTCTGAGTCACTCATTGGACGACGTGGTCGATTTCATTCAAGCAGCAGCAGATGCCATGCTCCTCTACAAGATAGAACGTCCTACGGGGAGCGTCTTGGAACTGGCCGATATCATTGTGGATGCCGCTCTCCAGGTAGAACGGGTCATGCCCACTCTACGCCACCGTACTGAGCTGAAACAGGTGCTTTCATGCTGTGTTGAGCTTAATCGCCTGGAGAATGAGGCAGACCGAGTATACCGTCAGGCACTGGGCAATCTCTTCGACAGTCACACCGACAATATGGCTGATATCATCAAATGGCGCGAGATATACGAGCAGATGGAGAGTGCGACCGACCGTTGCGAAGATATCGCCAACGTCCTCGAGGGAGTAGCCCTCAAGAATGCCTGACATAAGTCTGTCTCTCCTTTTCATCCTGTTACTGATACTAATAGCCGAGTTTATCAACGGCTGGAATGATGCTCCCAATGCTATAGCCACCGTCGTTTCCACCAGGGTCCTATCTCCTTTTCAGGCCCTTATGATGGCCTCTTGTTTGAATCTCCTGGGGGCAGTAGTGACCGGTACTGCAGTGGCCGCCACTATCGGCAAAGGCATTGTCAGACCTGAGGCCATAGGCGCGCCAGTTGTGGCCGCCGCTGCGCTCAGCATTGCAGTCTGGGGCGCTTTAGCCACCCTTCGGGGGTTGCCCATCAGCATTTCCCACGGTCTGGTAGCCGGACTGGCTGGCGCTGGGGTGGTCACAGAAGGCCGCGAGGCACTGCTCTGGTCGGGCTGGCAAAAGGTGTTCATAGGGCTGGGTTTCTCGACACTCGTGGGCTTCCTTCTGGCCCTGTCTCTCATGGTGGCTCTCTATTGGGCCCTGCGCCGTGTACAGCCCAGCAGGGTGCAAGCTGTGTTTGGCAAGTTACAAATACTTTCGGCCGCCTCTATGGCCTTCAGCCACGGCGGCAACGACGGTCAAAAGTTTATGGGTGTCTTCGCCCTGGCCCTGGTGCTAGGGGGCGTTCTGCCTGAATTCTATGTCCCCCTGTGGGTCATAATCCTTTGCGGCGTGGTGATTGCCCTTGGCACTGCTACTGGCGGGTGGCGTGTAATCAAGACCATGGGTTTTGGTTTGACCAAGCTCGAGCCAGTGCAAGGTTTTGCGGCGGAGACCTCCGCCGCTTCAGCGATACAGGCAGCGTCCTTCCTGGGAGTACCCCTCAGCACCACTCACACCATCAACACAGCGATTATGGGGGTGGGAGCTAGCCGCCGCCTTTCAGCCGTGCGCTGGGGGGTGGGCCGAAATATCGTCGCCGCCTGGCTCCTCACCTTCCCCGTCTGCGCCGCCCTCTCTGCCGTGTTTGCTCTGATGTTCCGCTGCATATTCTGATGGGTTGGGACGCATCCGAACCCGCCCCCGTTTCACGGTCGCGGTGCTCAGACTGCCAACCTTGGCTGTGTGCAGGGCGTTTGTTTGCCACCTAGCCCCCTTTGTGCCTATGCCTCCATTCCCCTCCCACTCGGTTCTGGCTATTGGTCACCTGGCTAACAGGCATGGTTATCGCATGGCGAGGATAGTCCACGTACCGCCGAGTTCTTCAGTGGCTATCAGCAGGTATACCATGATCAATGATCAATATAACATGTCAACAATAACATGTAATTCTTGACATGTGACCTCTTGTGCCTTACGATTTCGCTACTACAGGTCAGAGGAACCACTATGAAGAATGCGAAGAAATGGACTTTCCTAACCAACCATGACCTAGCCGCGTGCTTTCAGGAGTTGACAAACGAGTGAGAGCATTGAAGCCGCAATAGCAAAAAAAGAAAGGGAGGGATGAGATTAAAAGATTTCTGATTGTGCTTTGCATAGTAGCCGTTCTACTGCCGGTGGCGGCCTGCGGCAAAGGAGATACTGGAGCCAAAGGAGACGCGGCGGCCATAGAAGACACCATAAAAGGATTTGTCACGGCCTATAACGCCAGCAACTTCGCCAAGTGCCTGACCTATTTTACTGACTACGGCGATGAAGATGATGCGCTGGCTTCCCTGTCATTTCTGAGGAGTATGTCAGGCAAGCTGGTCCTCAAAGAGGTCCGGGATATTTCCATCAGTGACCAGACAGCCACAGCCACGGTAGTCTTCACCATCGGCGGTGAAAAAGGGACAGACCAGATGCAGCTCAGGAAAGTACAGGGCAAGTGGAAGATCGTCTGGGAGCAGGAGGCTCTAACCGGGGAGGCTGCTGCCATCAGAGACGCTGTGGTAGGCTATCTGGCAGCCTACAACGCGGGAGACTTCGCTGGGTGCCTGGCCTATCTCACTGGTTTCGGCGGTGCGCAAGAGGCCAGGGGTTCACTATCACTGATCAAGGAGCACATCGGGACCATAACCTTCGTCGAAATCGGGGGCATTTACATCGTCGGTGAGAGAGCCACGGCCCAAGTGGACTATGTCTTCTGGTGGAAAACGTTCTCACGTGAAATAGAGTTCGGAAAAGAGGCCGGTGCCTGGAAGATAGTGTGCGGACCTCCGATGGAGATAGGAACACAACTGCCAATGCCGTCGTGGACAGTGAAAAGGCTTATCCCGGGCACTGTTGAGATAGCCGCCGATCTCAGTGGCGTCGTGGAGGCGAAACTGTGTGTGTTGGATGGAGACGACGGCACACAGGCCTGGCTGTGGGAGGCATGGCGGGTCCGGAATGTGGGGTCCCAGACGTTGCACCTGAACATTGTCCTGGAAAGCTACGGTGAAGACGGTTCAAGGTGGGGCGGAGGTGGAGGCTCCCTTTCAGCCGACTTGGTACCTGGCGAAGTGGAAGGGCCCGACTATACTCAATCCACGTTGTATGACCTGGGGTATGGTCCTTCGTACTACAAGTTAATCATTGAGAGCGCGAGCTAGTGCAACAAGTGCCGCGTGTTGACAGAGTAGCCCCGCGTTGCCTGGGCATGGAGGATGTGCTACAGTGGCATTTGCTGCAAACGGAGGGATGCTTGTGAAGAATGCGAAGAAGTGGACATTCCTGACCAATCATGCCATGGTATTGAATTGCATAGCCCGTGGCCCTTCCGCAACTGCCTGGGAAATATCCATGGCCATAGGCATTCAGGAAAGGTCTACCAGAAGGATCATTGCCGACCTGGTTGAGGCAGGCTATGTCTCGACTCAGAAGGAGGGGAGACGTAACCGCTACGCGATACAAGAACACCTGCCTTTGCGTCATCCCAACAACAGCGCGACAGAAGTAGGCGATCTACTTAGAATACTGAATCCCAAGAGACATAAGCGGTCGTCAGGAAGGTCAAAAGAGTCAGGTTGAACGGGGTACTTGACCGTGGGGCACGAGTAGATGATGCAAAGCGGTGATTGTGGGGATAGCGTGACGATCCCCTCACAGGCAAGTCTCCCTGAGCCGTGCAGGGTGAACTCGCCGCCAATACTACACCGCTGAAGGAGGTAGAGATGTTTGGCAAAGGGAAGATAGAGGTAGCAATCCCGAAGACACATTTCGCCCCGGGAGACACAATTTCCGGGAAAGTCGTCTTGACTCTCAAGAAACCGGTGAAGGCCAAAGAGGCGAGTATTTCGTTGGTCGGGGAGCAGGCGATAACCCGAGGCGGTGGCTTGGCCGGTGGAGAGAGAAAGCAGGAGACGGAGCGCTTCTACGACTTCAAGGTGAGCCTGGATGGCGAAAAGGAGTATGGGAAAAGAGTAGAGTACCCTTTCGAGATGAAGATACCGGCGGACATCCTGAGCGCTCGTGGGCAATTGCCTCAGCCGGGAGGCAAGGTGGGACAGGCAGTCAAGATTGCTCAGGTGGTGGCAGGGGCGGGGGTCTCGACCAGGTGGTATCTTCTGGCTAAGCTCGACGTCCCACGTGGCATAGACGTTAAGAAGAAGACTGACGTAATAATTGGTTAGGCCCTTCCTAACGTGACATCCCCCACCTGTCAGCCGTGCGCTGGGGGGTGGGCCGGAACATTGTCACCGCCTGGCTCCTCACCTTCCCCATCTGCGCCGCCCTTTCTGCCGTGTTTGCTCTGATGTTCCGCTGCCTGCTTTGATTTGTTCGGACGCATGCAAGACGCGTTCCGTTTCAGAGTCGCGGTGCTCAGGTACTCAGACCGCCAACACCGACCGTGGGTAACGCGTTTGTTTGTCATTTCAGCCCTCTCTATACCCATGCCTCCGTTCCCTTCCCATTCAGCCCATTCTGTTCCGGCTGTTGGTCTCCAGGCTAGCAGGCGCGGTCAGACTGAAGTTCTACAGTTTGTTGAAAAAAAGGGTGGTTTCATTCGGGAAAATGAGCATGGCACAAAGTCTTGGCACTACATCCACAATCGGTCTGGCCCTTGGCGGCACCGCCACCCGTCAACCATGACAGCAGCAGATAAAACGTATCCCGCAAGATTGCAGTGCTGGAGCTTGGCTCCTAAATCTTCCTTCCCACCTCTGACCCTTCAGCAATAGCCTCCAGCGCCTTGCGGGGCTGCTTGGCATCGCCAATAACATAGACCTCGGCCACTTTACCTTTGATCTTCTGGCTCAACTCGTCCACCGACTTAGCACCCAAGGCCAGGATGATAGCATCCATGCCGCAGATAGTTTGCTGCACCTGCCCATCCTTGAGGACCAACGTCCCATCGCTAAGGGTCTCCTTCACGGTCTTAACAATCACCACACCGTCCTCAAGAATTTCTTTGACCTTGGTACAGGTCAGGATGTTGACCCCACTCTCCCGCAGCCTCTGCAGCAGCAACGTCCTGCCCTCAGGCACGATATCCATGCCCACACTGTCCAGCATCTCCACAATCGTCACAGCAGTGCGACCGACGACCGGATTATCGCCCGGGCTGGCCAGGTACTCAGCCACCTCAAGGCCTACCATGCCCCCGCCAAGCACCAAGACGTTGCCGCACGGCACAAAGACTTTACCCGCCAGAACATCATGGGCAGAAACTACCTTGTCGCCCTTTATACCAGGAATATTAGGGACGAGGGACTCGCCACCGCTGGCCACAATGACCACATCCGGTTTCACCTCGGCCACAAGCTCCGGTGTGACCCTGGTGTTCCACTTCATTATAACCCCGGCCTTCTGCGCCTGGGTACGGAGATACTTGATGCCTTTCGATAGCTCTTGCTTCATAGGAGGCACAGCAGCCAGCTTAAGCTGCCCCCCGGGCTCTGTATCTTTTTCATAGAGGGTAACCTGATGTCCCCTCAAGGCAGCCACTCGTGCTGCCTCCAGTCCCCCAGGGCCAGCACCCACCACCATCACCTTTTTCGGCTTGGTTGCTGGAGTAATGGCCATCTCCTTCTCCCTGCCCACAGTGGGATTGATGAAGCAGGTCATCGGCCTGCCCTCAGCCCGACCAGCGATACATCCCAGCCCGCAGCCCACACAGGGGGCAATGTCATCGAACCTTCCTTCTGCTGCCTTGTTAGGCAGCTCTGGATCAGCCAGGAGCGCTCGCCCCATAACTATCACATCCGCCTGGTTTCTGCGCAGTATATCCTCCGCTAACCTGGGATCATTGATCCTGCCTACCACCATTACTGGTATATCTACCACTTCCTTGATCGCTGCCGAGAAAGCCACATTCAGGCCCCGCGGTGTACCGGTGGGAGGCAATATGCGCCAGGACATTTGAGGAAATGTGCCGCTGGAGATATGGAAAGCATCCACCCCGGCCTCAGCCAGAATGGGAGCGATGTACTGTGTCTCCTCCAGGTTACGACCGCCCGGTGTCAGTTCATCCCCGGAGAGCCTCATGATTATGGGAAAGTCAGTACCCGCCTTGGCGCGGATATTCTTGATAACCTCCAGAGGCAGCTTGAGGCGATCCTCAATTGAGCCACCATAGGCATCGGTCCGTCTGTTGCGCAAAGACGAGATGAAGGAGCCCAACAGCATATAGCTATGCGCTGCATGAAGTTCCAACCCATCACATCCAGCCTCCCTGGCCCGCCTGGCCGCGTCACCGAACTGCTCTACTATACGCTCGATCTCTGCTGCACTTAGCTCCCGACAGATCTGCTTGTGGCTATGGGACAGAATAACAGAGGGGCCCACCGGCTGGATCCCGTAGAAGAAAGAAACTGACTCTGGCCCTGGATGAGAAATCTGAGGCACTATCTTGGATCCGTGGGCATGGACAGCATCCGTCAACTGCCGCATGGCAGGAATAAGCTTGTCATCCCACAGGCCGACAGTGTGCTGCACATAGGGAAACTTGGCATCTATTGAGGTGACTTCCAGGATAATCAACGCCGCCCCGCCTCGCGCCCGGGCCTCGATATAGGCTCTGTACCCCTCAGAGACGCTGCCATCAGGATTGGCATAGTTGGTGGCCATGGGAGCCATGGCGATGCGGTTTTTTAGTTTCATGGAATTGATTTTGATAGGGCTGAACAGCTTTTGCAGTGATTTCACCTTTGATCCCCTTTCTGTCGACTCTAAATAAACCCTGCCCGGCAGATTCAGCTATATCTTGCAGGCGATACTCATAGCGTCGGCAACAGCCTTCTTTATCAAGCCCAGTTCGGCACAGTCGCCCGCGACGTAGATTTCCGGTACCCTCCCTTCAAGAGCGCGGGATAGTTCCAAATTGGGCTTCACTTCGCCAGCCAGAATCACAGTGTCCCCCTCAACCACCTGCTTCTCCCCTCGCTCAGAAGCAATGATCACTCCCTTCGGCAGTATCTCCTCACACTTCACTCCAAGCATAACGGTAACGCCGTTCTCTTGAAGTTGACCCTCCAGTTCTGTTTTTCTCTTCAGCCCCACCTCAGGCGCAATCTGCCCCCCACCTTCCACAATGGTCACCTTTCTGCCCCTCTCCGCCAGGAAAACTGCCAACTCACAGCCAGCCAGATCGCCACCCACTACAACTACTCTCTTGCCCACCGGCATCCACAGCTTTGTCAGACGCCTTACACGCGACGCCGTTAGGTAGCGCTGCATGAAAGGAGAGCCAAGATACAGACCCAGTCTCTGCCACAATGGAAGCTTGTTAACTCCGCCCTCTTTGAGATGACCACCAAGCATCTGCTTCAATCCCGGACCGCTGAGCACGTTGCGCCCCCCATCCCCAAGGATGCTGGGCGCTACCAGATTGGGCCCTAAGGCCACAATGACTACGTCCGGCTTGACGTTTTCCACAAGCTCCGGCGTGACTTCTCTTCCGAGCTTGATCTCCACAGGCAGTCGTTTCATTTGTGTGACTAGGTATTTTAGGAAATCGTCATTGTCGCTGTGAACCGTGCAGGCAAAAGTCAACGACCCACCTAGCCGTTGCTGTTTCTCATATAGGGTTACCTTGTGCCCACGCAATGCTGCACCTCTGGCGGCTTCCATCCCCGCCGGACCACCACCTATCACCATTACCTTCCTGGCTCGATCAGCCCGATCCAGCCGGTACTCTCCTTCTTTCCCAGTAGCAGCATTGATCGCACAGGCTGTAGATCCGTCACTGAAGAAGGAGTCGAAACAGTGATGACAGGAAATACACCGACGGATGTCTTTCCACCTGCCTTCTGCCGCTTTCCGGGGCAGTTCCGGGTCAGCCAGCATGGGCCGCCCCATTACTATCAGGTCTGCCTGGTTCTTTTGCAGTATGTCCTCGGCGAATTGAGGATCATGTATCCTTCCCACCACCATGATGGGCACATCTACCACTTTCTTGATGGCCGCCGCAGCCGGTACATTCAAACCGTCTGGGAAAGCCGATCCTGTGATGATGTTCGTGGCCAGGTTGTCGTCAATCACCCCGCCGGAAACATGGAAGGCATCCACCCCTGCCTCGACCAGCATGGGAGCAATCTGCTGCGTCCCACGGATGTCTCGGGCACCGGGGGCACGTTCATCGCCGGAGATTCGGATTGTCAGAGGGAAATCATGCCCTGCCCTGGCTTTCATACTTTTGATGACGGCTATGGGGAATTTGAGGCGCCCCTCAACAGTGCTGCCATTGTAGGCATCTGTCCGCTTGTTGCGCAGAGACGACAAGAAAGAGCCTGCCAGCATATAGCTGTGAGCACAATGAATCTCCATCCCATCGTAGCCGGCTTCCCTGGCCCGCCTGGCTGCCTCACCGTACTGCTCTATTGCCGTCTCAATCTCCTCTAAGGCAAGTTCCCGGCACGTCAGGCCGGTCGCTGCTGATGTGACAATAGACGGCCCAACCGGCGGAATCTTGTAAAACAAGGGAGCTAGCGACTCTGGCCCCGGGTGGGATATCTGAGGCACCACCTTGGCCCCATGAGCATGTATCGCCTTCGTCAGCGCTTGGTGGCTGGCGATCAGCTTGTCGTCCCAAAGCCCTAGAGACAGCGGCTGATACTTGTGCGGACGGTCCACCGTACAAACTTCCACTGTAATTAGCCCCACTCCACCCCTAGCCCGTGCCTCATAGTAGTCAATCAGCCTCTGGGATGGGGTCTCATCCTGGTTGGCATACTGCGTCGTCATCGGGGACATAACGAGGCGGTTTCTTAACTCCATAGTTCCAATCTTGATGGGGCTGAACAACTTGGTAAGTGATGCCACTCTTGACCCTCCCTCTCTTGAGCAAGCAACAACCAGACACAGTGAACCACGTGAGGCTAAAACAAACGAAGCCAGCAGCGAGGCGGTTGGTTTCAGCCCCGGCTGGCCAGCATCACTCGCGTGTCACTTGCCTATCAACTCGGCCTTCCGTACTAGCCGAATAGTACAGATGAAGTGGGCGCAATGTCAAGTTATCAAGATGAAGAGATCACTTAGCAACGAAGTCTCTTGCTTCCCGTGTCTTAGAGAACGATCCCTCAGCATTGGAGATCTGAACAGTCAGCAGTCTGTGTATTCCCTTCATAGGACACAGACCGCACGCGATTATTTACTGCTTCGCATCCGCGGGGCTTTTGAGTAGCTTGGGCGGAGGCCCCTTGCAGAACTCGCAGAGCAAAGCGGTAATCGGTGCTGGCTGCCTCAGTTCCAGGCCAATATCCAGGACATGGCCCAGGTCTTTGGCTCCAACATAATACGTCGGCGGTGGGGGATCGGTAAACATAGACTTAATCCATTCCCAGTTTTGGGCGGTGAAACTGTTCCCTGATCCTATCTTGATATGCTCAATCAGCATCTTCTCACTGGCACCATTTCTTATGCCCCAGTTGATGGACTCGTAAAGCATCCACGCATGTGCCGTAGCGTTCAAGTTGTTGACCAGCTTTACGATCTGGCCCATGCCGATCTCACCACAGTATGTTATCCTGCCCATGGTCAGCAGGACAGCGCGATACTTTTCCAGGGCATTCTTGTCACCACCTACGCTGATGCCTAAAGTCCCCGCCTCTGCACCCATGCGTGCCCCGACAACCGGTGCATCCAGCACGTCCACCTTCTTAGGCCTTGCCGCTTCCGCCACCCTCTTGCAGAACGCCGGGGCAAACGTGCCCATAAGGAGAATCCCATCGCCTTCCTTCACTCCCTCCAGCAGTCCGTTAGGGCCAAAAATCACCTCTTCGGCCTGTTTGTCATTCTGAACCATGATGATGGTGACATCCGAGGCCCTGGCTACTTCCCTTGGGTTTGCGGCCTCCTTAGCTCCAAGGCTTTTCATTGTCTCAATCGGCTCACGCCTTCGATGCCCGCATACAGTGGTCTCATAGCCGCCACCCACCACTCTCTTTGCCATCGGCAGTCCTATATCGCCCAGACCTATGAACCCGACCTTCTTGACTTCTCGCGCCATTCTGACACCTCCTTTGATTAGTGAGGCCGCTCAACTCTGGAAGGCCCCATTTTGGCTTCAATGCATGGGTTAAGCCACGCGCCCACCATCCCCCAGTGTACAAAAACTATACCACATCCAGGACAACACCTGCAGCCCATATTGCAGCACCTCAGCCACATGTTAGGCCTGAATGACGGCAGCACCTGCCTTCTTGTGTGGTCATCGCGCTCCTGCCCAATGTGAAGGACGCCATAGGCGAGCTCGGCAATCCCAGGACAGTGAGGCACCATCACACATTAAGGTGTCTGTCGGGTCCCTGACCTGAGGGAGCCACAGCCAATCAACAGGTTCAGTGGCGGCGGTACACCGTCCGCTGAACCTGTTGATAGCTGATCGTCTTTCTCGCCGTGTCAGAAGCCCTCGAAGACGTTTATGCTACGATCAGGCGAGGTCGAAACGATCAAGGTTCATCACCTTGCTCCATGCCACGACAAAGTCGTGAGCGAACTTATCCTGGGAGTCATCACATCCGTAGACCTCGGCCAGAGCCCGGAGCTGGGGGTTCGAACCGAAGATCAGATCGACACGCGTGGCGGTCCACTTCAGTTCACCCGTCTTGCGATCGTGCCCTTCAAACACGTCAGCGTCTTTCGAGACCGCCTTCCACTCCGTGTCCATGTCGAGCAGGTTCACAAAAAAGTCATTGGTGAGCGTCTCTGGCCGCTTGGTGAAGACGCCGTGCTGAGACCCTCCGAAGTTGGCCTTCAGGACACGCATACCGCCCACCAGCACCGTCATTTCGGGTGCCGTCAGGGTCAGCAATTGCGCCTTGTCCACCAGCAACTCCTCGGCCGATACGGCATAGCGGGTCTTCTGGTAGTTGCGGAAGCCGTCCGCAACCGGTTCGAGCACGGCGAAGGAGGCCGCATCGGTTTGCTCCTGCGAGGCGTCCATGCGTCCCGGCGTGAAGGGAACCGTCACCTCGTGACCAGCTTTCTTCGCCGCCTGCTCGACGCCCGCGCAACCGGCCAGAACGATCAGGTCGGCGAGCGAGACCTTCTTCCCGCCTGACTGCGCACTGTTGAACGCTCTCTGGATGCCCTCCAGGGTCTTGAGCACCTTCGCCATCTGGGCAGGCTGGTTGACTTCCCAATTCTTCTGGGGCGACAGACGAATGCGGGCACCGTTGGCACCGCCGCGCTTGTCGGAGCCGCGGAAGGTGGACGCCGACGCCCAGGCGGTCGAAACCAACTCCGACACTGACAGGCCCGAAGCCAGGATCTTGCCCTTGAGGGAGGCAATGTCTTGCTCATCAATCAGCTTGTGATTGACCGCGGGGATGGGGTCTTGCCAGATGAGCTCTTCGGCAGGAACCTCCGGGCCAAGATAGCGTGCTCTTGGACCCATATCGCGGTGCGTCAGCTTGAACCACGCCCGGGCGAACGCGTCCGCGAGTTGATCCGGATTCTCGTAGAAGCGCCGTGAAATCTTTTCGTAGACAGGGTCGAAGCGCAGAGAGAGGTCCGTGGTCAGCATGCCTGGTGCGTGACGTTTGGACGGGTCGTGGGCATCCGGCACGGTACCGGCGCCCGCGCCACCCTTCGGCTTCCACTGGTGCGCACCAGCCGGGCTCTTCGTCAGTTCCCATTCGAAGCTGAACAAGATCCGGAAGAAGTTGTTGGTCCACTTCGTGGGCGTGTTGGTCCAGGTGACTTCCAGGCCGCTGGTGATCGTGTCGCCACCTTTGCCGGTGCCGAAGCTGCTCTTCCAGCCCAGGCCTTGCTCCTCGATGCCAGCCGCTTCGGGCTCAGGCCCGACATGGGACGCAGGGCCGGCGCCGTGGCCCTTGCCGAAGGCGTGGCCGCCCGCGATGAGCGCCACCGTCTCCTCGTCGTTCATCGCCATGCGAGCGAAGACCTCGCGGATATCCCGCGCCGCAGCGATCGGGTCCGGGTTACCGTTCGGGCCTTCCGGGTTGACGTAGATCAGCCCCATCTGCACGGCAGCGAGAGGATTCTCGAGGTCGCGGTCGCCGGAATAGCGCTTGTCATCCAGCCAGGTCTTCTCACTGCCCCAATAGACGTCCTCGTCCGGCTCCCAGACGTCCTCGCGCCCGCCGCCGAAACCGAAGGTCTTGAAGCCCATCGATTCCAGGGCGACGTTGCCCGCGAGGATCATCAGGTCGGCCCATGAGATCTTCTTGCCATACTTCTGTTTGATCGGCCAAAGCAGCCGGCGCGCCTTGTCGAGGTTGACGTTGTCCGGCCAACTGTTGAGGGGCGCGAAGCGCTGCTGGCCCCTACCGCCACCGCCGCGGCCGTCGCCGATGCGGTAGGTGCCGGCACTGTGCCAAGCCATGCGGATGAACAAGGGCCCGTAGTGACCGAAGTCCGCCGGCCACCAGTCCTGCGACTTCGTCATCAGTTCGCGGAGGTCCTTCTTCAGGGCGGCGAAGTCGAGCTTCTTGAACTCTTTCGCGTAGTTGAAACCCCCGCCCATGGGGTTGGACTTGGAGGAATGCTGATGCAGGATCTTCAGGTTCAGTTGATTGGGCCACCAGTCTCGGATCGACGTGCCTCTGCCCGTTACCGGGCCTTTTCTATCTTTATTCATAGCATTTTCTCCTCCCTTAGTTATCTTTATTATCTATGGACTATTAATAGTTCTCAGCCAGCAATTCGTAGTATGCCTGAGCATGTTTACAGGCCGGGCACTCTTTCGGTGCTTCGGGACCTTCGTGGATATAGCCACAATTAGTGCAGTGCCATTTTACGGAAGTTTTCTTCCTGAAGACCTCGCCGTTGGCTATATTCTTTGCCATTTTACGGTAACGCTTTTCGTGGAACTCTTCCACCTCGGCGATTTCCTTGAACGAAGTAGCTACGTCAGCAAAGCCTTCTTTTCTGGCGGTCTTTTCGAAGTTGGCGTAAATATCACTCCATTCCATCTTTTCACCATCCGCCGCCGCTTTGAGGTTTGCCTCTGTATCTCCGATAATCCCCGCTGGATAGGCAGCAGTGATTTCCACATCACCACCCTCCAAGTACTTGAAGAAGACCTCAGCATGTTCTTTCTCATTCCCGGCGGTTTCGGCAAAGATGTTAGCTATCTGCTCGTAACCTTCTTTGCGAGCAACGCTGGCAAAGAAGATATAACGATTCCTTGCCTGCGACTCTCCGGCAAATGCCTTCAACAGATTCTTTTCTGTCTGAGTCCCTTTGACCGATTTACTCATTCAGTATCCCTCCCTTCTCTATTTTCTATTTTTGTTGGCAGTCTTTACACAGACCCCGGAATTCCGTTTGATGAGACAAAACCTTGAACCCAGTTCTTTCAGCTACTCTTTTGTCGATTTCAGTATTCACTGGCTCGTCCAGATCAAGAACTCGTCCGCATTGCTCACATCTGAAATGGTAATGATTCTCTTGTTTTTCTTCATATCTGCTTAAAGTACCATTAAGGTTCAATTCCGAGATAGCCCCATCTTCCCGCAAGACTTGAAGGTTTCGGTAAACAGTCGCCTTACTAATATTGGGTATCCCTTTTCTTACCTCATCATATATCTGATCAGCCGTTGGGTGAGCTCGAGTATTTCTCAGTACTTTCAAAATAGCTTCTCTTTGTTTTGTTGTTCTTCTATTCATTATAGATACTAGTTCCTAATACTAATTATACAATAATTGTCAAGGTGCTGGCCTGAACTGAAGCGTTTCCCCGGCAGCAAGGCGACCTCTTGCAGCATCAATCGCACCCTTGGTCTGACAAATCGCCCCAGTGCGCCGAGTCAACCCTATTGGCTTTGCCCGCCGTGGGGCATCCGCCTGGGGCGGACCCACCTGCCCGCCCGCGACGGTCGGGTTAGGAAACCCGCCCTACCAAACTAAGGGCCTGGGTTAGAGAACACATGCCACAGCCACATGCTGGGCCTGGATGACGGCAGCACCTGCTTGTTGTCATTGCCGTGAAAGTACCAATTGACTGAAGTGAGTGCAGCCTTTTTCTGTCATTGCGAGCTCGCCGTAGGCGAGCGCGGCAATCCCAGGGTGGTGGGGCACCACCCCATCTCCGAGTGCTTGTCAGGCCCCTGACCTGACAGGGCCATCGGAGGCCGATCGGACGTGTCTATCGGCAGATGCCAGGACAGACAAGAGAGGCAAACGGGCACGAGCGGTCTCTGATGGTACTGGCTATTGATGAAACCAACTCAACAAATCGGTGGGTTGACCCTTACTTACCTGACTGCTGAAGTCGGGCTCGGTGCTAATGACTCTGCTAAGCGAAGCTATGCCGTCTAATATTGTTCAAAGGGGGCTACCGCAACCTGGTTGCCACCCTAAATAGATCATCAAGCTGTTCGTCTGACAACGCAGCTGGTCTGTAGTCCCAAATCCGGGCGAAACCGCTGTGCGGATTGTCTCTGTCAAAGCCTTTGAACCAAGCATTCGCCCAACTGAGGTACACTCAAAAGGTGTGGAATAGTTAGCGGCAGCGGGTACCCTTTCTGGTGATAAAAGCAGAAGGAGGTACTCACCACCGCCATGGAGAAGCAAACCACAAATGGGAGCCAGCCGTCAATCATCGTCTGGGACAACCTGGAAGAATGGGTACGCAGCAAGGTGCAGGAATTCATCCAGTCTCTCCTGGAGGAGGAAATCACACAACTACTGGGACGCCAGAAATCGGAACGGCGCCAGGCCGTAGATAGTCTACTCTATAGGCTCGGCCCACCAATCCAGTCAGTAAGCAGGCCAACCTACCCCTACTTACCTTTCTCTCCCCCCACCTTCGCCGCGGCCGCATTCTTGATAATAGGACTCCCCAGGGGAAGCACCTGTTTTTCCCAAACGTTATTGATAAGGATAGCCGCTGAACAATACCAGGCTATTAAGGCGCAGACGATGCCCTCATAGCCAGCAGCTTTATGCACCGTACTGTTCCACTCGCCAATGGCCAGCAGAAAGAAAAGGATGACCAATGTCACAAATACGGCAGCCAGCGCCTTGTTTATCTTTAGAGAAGCTACAGTAGCGTAGACCGAAAAAATGCCCCAGGCAATAAACAGCAGCGCCATACCCTCCCTCGGCACGGCAGCTATCACCCCCGTATTCTCCAGTAGAATCATCACGGCTACTGACATCCAGAAGGCACCATATGAAGTAAAGCAGGTAGCCCCGAAGGTATCTCCCCTTTTCACGTCCCACATCCCTGCGCAGAATTGGGCCAAGCCACCGTAGAAGATGCCGATCGGTAGCACCATGCCCAGGTTGTCAGAAGAGACAATACCGGCATTCACCACATTAAGGACAAACGTGGTTAGGGCAAAGCCCCCCAAGCCCAGCGCCCCCACATGAGCTAATTGGCCATTCGACATATACTTTATTTACCCTCTCTTCCAAGTTAATTTGTTCCCTATTCCGGAGAATTCTCGCGAATTGCACATCCGAAATTCCATGCTCAAGTCAACCGACTATTAGATGCCTTCTTTTGTGGAGCGGGTTTGATCTATGGAGGCTGTCGGGCGAAGGCAGCCGCGCCGAGCACGGCGCTGTTATCGCCAAGCTGACTAGGGACGATGCTCACATGCTGGATTGGCAACTGGAATGCTTTCTCGGCAGCCACTTGACGGGCAGTATCGAGAAGCATGTCCCCCATTTTGGCCATTCCCCCGCCGATGATGATCATCTCAGGGTTGAAGATGTTGACCAGATTGGCTATCCCTACACCCAGATACGTTGCTGCCCTGAAGACAATTTTCAAGGCTAGGGCGTCTCCTTGCCGTGCAGCGGCGGCTACCGTGTTAGCGGTGACATTAGACGGCTCTCCTTCAGCTAGATCAACGATTCTGGTTTTGACCCCCTGGGCAATAAGCCTCTGTGCCTCCCTGGCGACCGCTTTGCCTGAAGCCAGAACCTCAAGACAACCCACATTGCCGCAGCTACAGCGAGGACCATTAACGTCGATGGTCATGTGGCCTACCTCTCCAGCACTACCTGACACGCCAGTGTACAGCTTGCCATCGATGATGATCCCCCCACCGATGCCAGTGCTCACGGTGATATAGACCAGATTGTTGACTCCTCTTCCAGCACCGAAGCGATGCTCCCCCAGGGCAGCGGCACTGGCGTCATTGATGAGGAAGGTAGGCAGCCCTATCGTTTCTTCCATCATCTGTCTCAATGGTATATCATGCCATCCCAGAAGGTTAGGAGAATGAGTCACTATTCCTTTATCTGAGTCGATGGCCCCGGCAGCAGCAATGGCCATGCTGGTGAGAGAGACACGGGACAGGCCTGCCTTGTTGATGACGCTGTCGATAGTAGTCACCATACGCCCGATGACGGCCTCCACGCCCTCTTCGGCTAAAGTTGGGGCGTACTCCTGGCAAAGGATCTCGCCCTCAGGAGATACGAGGGCGGTGGCGATCTTGGTGCCGCCGAGGTCTATTGCCAGAAGGGAGTCGTAGCTGCTCAATTCAAATAACTCCAGTAGTCTTTTGGGTTCTCCCCGGTCTGGTTCTGCGTAACGTGAGATCCTTCGCTACGCTCAGGGTGACGGTGTGCGTAGGTATCATTCTGATCCGCCGCAGGCAGAGAAGAACCTCGGTTGTTACATGGAACCAGTATCCTATAGCAAGACGACTCATTTGACCTTAATCTTCACCAGGATGTCTCCTGGTTGACCGTCGGTTATCTGGCGTGCGTTGCGCAGTCTGATGACCTTGCCTGATTTTATCCCCGGAGGGACCTTTACCTCCAGTCGCTTCCCATTTCGGGTCAATCTTTTCTTGATCCCTTTAGTGGCTTCATCTGCGGTGATGGTCAGTTCGTAGCGAACATTCTGTGGCTGGGCCCTTTGCGCCTGTCCCAGGATTTCGTCCAGATTGATGAATACCTTGTTGCCGGTTCTGAACCTTGTTCTTCCACTTCCCCCCGGGCCGGAGGAGGTCCTGAAAGAAAATGAGGAACCCTGGCCTCTGAGAATCTCGCCAAATATGCTGTCGAGGAAATCGTAGCCGAGTCCAGCGTCACCGAAGTCTCTCATGGCATCCCCAAAGGTGGACCTGGTGGCCTGGCTGCCAAAGATATCACCCAGGTTGCCGACCGTGCCAAATTGGTCGTACTGTTTTCTTTTCTCCGGGTCACCCAGCACGCCGTAGGCCTCATTTATCGCTTTGAACTTCTCATTGGCCCACTTCTCTTTCCCTGGATTGCGGTCTGGGTGATACTGCATGGCCAGCTTTCTGTAAGCCTTCTTCAGTTCTGCGTCGCTGGCGCTTTTCGGCACGCCGAGAATCTGGTAATAGTCTTTGTTCATCCTTGTTTACGGGCTCTGGCATGGAGCCTTGGCCCTATGGCTCCCACACCTCATAAGTATAGCACACCAGCTATCACCGTTTAATGGCACGGATGCTGCCCGGAACAAGAATCCGGTGCGGCTGAGAAAAGGATGGCTGAATCACCGAGGATGCTGTGAGCAGTTCTCGGAATAGTAGTGCCAGCGTAAGGTAAAGCTATCGGCGATGACCGCGTCACATAATAAATAGTGGAGCTATGATAACCTGCGTGAAGACATTCATAGCCCAGGGGCCGGAGGTGGCCCCTGGACCTGGTTTGTTTCGCTGCTCTGTTATGTTGGCTACGTTGCTGGAATTTTAGCCGACGTTCATTACGCGGCCAGTGCTGGTTGCCACTACCTCACCGCGCTGATTCTTTATGGTTGACTTAAAAGAAATGAGTAATCGCTTGCCTTTCTCGCTGGACTTGTCTTCCACGTTACTAAGCTCATTGGTGACAGTGAGCACGTCCCCCGGTTTGATAGGCTTGAAAAACTCCAAATCCAGTCCGGCATCGACGATCACCGGATAGGGCCACTCCATGTGAGTCCCCTCACCCACGAACATCGCTCCAGTTAGCAGGCCGGGCGGGAAAACCTTTGCCCATTTAGGGTTGCGGTCTTCCACGGTATCGCAATAGAGGCGAATCATACTCTTATCGGCCTCGAGGGTCACCTCGCTACCACATTTCCCTATCATAGCTTTCAGGTCTTCAACAGTGGCCATGTTCTTTGCCTCCTTACTTGGGATTCTACGCCTTGCCAATTCGCAAGGCGATCACAGGCTACAGGCTACCAGGCCTTACTCAAAATGCAAGCGGCATTGTTTCCGGCGTACCCATAGGTTTGGGCCAGCGCTACCTTGGGATTGTTCTTGACCTGCCGCTCACCGGCTTCGCCGCGCAACTGCTTCACTAGCTCGTATATCTGGAACAATCCCTGAGCCACCACCGCCTCGCCGCAGGCACCCAGGCCGCCGCTAGGACAAACTGGAAGCTCGCCGTCAATGGGGTCGACCTTACCGCTCCTGAGCAGCTTTTCAGCCTCCCCGTCCTTCGCCTGGAGCATGCAGTCTAGATAGGCGAAGTAGTGCCAGGAGCTATTGTCTGGCAACTCTATTACATCTATGTCCTCTGGTTTCCTGCCGGACATCTTGTAGGCAGCAGCGATGGCGTTTCTGCTCTCTGTCAGGATGCCAACGCCCGGTCTAGGGTAAGCACTCAAGTACGTCAAAGGTATGGTGTGATCGCCAAAGGTGGGGCTGCCGATGACGGCGGCCTCCACCAGCACGGGCTTCTTGGTATACTTCTTGGCTTTGTCTGCGGCACACACTATGATGGCCCCCGCTCCGTCGCTGGTAGCGCAAATCTCCATCAGGTGCAGCGGGGCACATACCATTGGCGATTCCAAGACCTGCTGCTTGGTGAAGGCCTTCTTGTATCTTGTCTTTGGGTTAAGAGGGGCAATCTTGCTGGTTATGACTTTGACCATGGCCAGATCATCTTCGGTAGTACCTAAGTCGTGCATTCTTCTCTGGCACTCCATGGCCCAGTAGGCTGGATTCGTCTCTCCTGTCATGACGTAACGTATGTAGTCCAGGTCGAATTGGGGATCCTGCGATTGTGGTCTGAAGAAGCCCCCGGCGGACCTATCGGCTGCCACGGCGATGGCGGTGTCATACAATCCGCTGGCAACTGCCAGATAGGCTTCTCTGAAGATGGCCCCGCCGGTAGCGCAGGCATTGGCACAACTGGTGATAGGTATTCCGATTCCGCCCATGGCCGCGGAGATAGCTGTGCCACTCAATATTCCGAACATGCCTTCTCTCTGGGACACCCAGAGATAGGTGCCAGCGACCATTGATTGAATCTCTCGCCACTCCATCTTGGCATCTGCCAGGGCCTCTGATATGGCCTCCACAGCCATTTCAGGCATTGACCTATCGGGGAACACGCCCCACGGATGTAGTCCCACACCCACTATGGCTACGTCCCTAAATTTCTTCACCGTTTTCTCCTTAGTCCTAATTCTCTCTTCAGCACCAGAACTGATTCAGCCTACACCGGCTTCCACATCCAGGTGATATACTCCTTCTCCGCATCCTCGTACAGCTTTCCCGTGGTCATTTCCAGCGTCATCCCTATCTTCAAGTTATCATTACTGGTCAGGATGCCCAGAACCCTCAGGCCTTCCTCGGTGTCTACCATGCCGATAGCGTAGGGCTGGAAGGGCAGGGGTTCCTTCCTGAAGGGTGCCGGCGGAGCGTATTGCTGAACAGTCCACGTCCACAGCTTCCCTTTGTTGCTCAGCTTTATCTGCTCCACATTTTCTCTCACTTTTTCGCAGCTAGGATTGGCACAGAACGCTGCTTTAGGAAAGGTCACCGTGCCACACTTCTTGCATCTGCTAGCTATGAGCTGAGGCTTATCGGAGGGCCAGGTAAACAGCCCTTCGATTATGGGGACTTGCTTCTTGGCAGTCATACCTACTGAACTCCTTTCTTAGCTTCTTGTTTCCTGCGACCATTATAGAAAATGAGACACTAGGTTCAAAGCCCAATCTCTCGCGCTACAAGCTGGCGCTGAAAGCGAGCGTCGCCAAAAGCGAACTCAGATGCCTTGGCCCGCTTGGAATAAAGAGGCAGGTCGTGATCTTCACAGAAACCAATGGCTCCGTGACACTGGTGAGCCAGGTCTGAAATTCGTCTGTACGCCTCGCTGGTCCAGACCTTGGCCACGGCAGCCTCTTTGCCAAACGGAAGACCCTCGTTTACCTTCCAGGCTGCCAGGTAGGTCACATACTTCATCCCTTCCAGATCAATCAGCATATTGGCGCAGTGGTGCTGAATAGCCTGCAAGCTGCCAATCGGGTGGTCGAACTGGACTCTCTGTTTGACGTAATCAACAGTCATGTCCAAGACCTGCTGAGCACCACCTGTCATTTCTGCGCACTTGGCTACTGTAGCTACCTGGAGCAGCTTCTGAAGATACTCTCCGCCCTTGTGAACTTCGCCCAGGATACTGCCCTGGGGAATTCTCACCCTATTCAAAGTCACCTGGAACTGCTTGTCACCGGCTATAGCATCAATCGGGATGACAGTCAGGTTGGGATGCTTGGCATCCACTAGGAAGAGAGTGATTCCTTGCTGGCCGGAATTGTCTTTGCTTCTCGCGGCGCACAGCACGAGGTCAGCTAGGTGAGCATACTCCACAAAGAGCTTAGTGCCATCAACACTATATTCCTTGCCGTCGGCTGTAGCCTGACATTGAAGAGCATTAAGCTCATAGCCCACGTCCGGTTCACTTACAGCCAGGGTCAGTACCAGCTTACCTTGGGCTATCTTGGGAAGCAATCCCTTCTTCTGTTCTTCGCTTCCCACTTCGAGGATCGCCAGGCTACCTATCAGAGTAGGGAAGAACGGTCCGGGCAAGGCTGCTCTTCCCATTTCCTCGAGGAGCACGGCAACATCAAGGAAGCTGCCCTCGATTCCTCCGTACTTCTCTGGAATAACAAGCCCCATCCAGCCCAGTTCTGCCATTTTCCCCCACAGCTCGGGGGTGTAACCCTTTTCGTCCTTCACGATCTTTCTTACTAGATCCTTTGGACACTCAGTAGACAGGAAATCACGGGCTATTTTCCTTAGCATTTCTTGCTCTTCAGTAAAGGAAAAATCCATACCTCTGTCCTTCTTAGCTTCTGGGCAAGCCCAGACCTCTTAGCGCTATGGTGTTTCTTTGAATCTCCGAGGTACCACCCGCCAGGCTCAGACCCCTGTTGAAATTGTATAGAAACATGAATCTTCTTCTCAACGAGGCCCATTTGGAGTTATCCCTTAGCTGCACCTGTGGTCCCAGGACTTGCAACCCTACGTTGGCCATGCGCTGCCCCAGTTCGTCAGCAAAGACTTTGACTACAGAAGACTCCCAACTGATGCTAGATCCCTTGTTCAGCAGCCAGACAGCCTTGTAGCTAAGCATGCGGCACACCTCTAGCTCGACGGCTATCTCCGCCAACGTGTCTTGCAAAACCCGATCCTCTTTTAGGCTTCGGCCGTCATACTTGGCTTCGTTTACGTATTGCACCAAGTCTTCCAAATCTCTCCAGCTTCCAGCGTGTCTCAAACATCTGCCCCAGAACCTGTCTCCTTCCAGGCATTCGAATACAAGAGGCAGCCCTCGGTTCTCCTGACCGAGAAGATGTCTCTTGGGGACACGAACGTCCTCGAGGAATATCTCATTGAAAGACTTAGCTCCGGCCATATCTATGATTGGGTTCACGGTTACCCCCGGACTTCTTACATCCACCAAGAAGGTGCTCAGCCCTCTCGCTTTGGGAGCATCTGGATCTGTTCTGGCCAGAATCAGGCTCCACTCCGCGAGATGAGCACCGGTAGGCCATATCTTCTGCCCATTGAGTATGTAGTCATCGCCGTTTTTCACAGCGCGTGTCGCTGTGTTTAGTAAGTCGGAGCCTGCCCCCGGCTCGCTCAACCCTGTAGACCAAAATATCTCTCCCCTGGCCATCTTGGGGAGGAACTCACTCTTTTGCTCTTGGGTGCCGTGGGCCACAATGCCTGCCCCAACAGCGTCGTTAAACAGATGTCCGTATTGTGGTGCTCTATGGTAAGCTAGCTCTTCGGCGGCAACAAAGCGCTCCATAACCGAGCGTCCCAGCCCCCCATACTCTTTGGGCCACGTTATGCCCAGCCATCCCTTTTCCCCCAGTTTCCGCGTAAAGGCCCTAGACCATCCGCCAAAACCATAACCCTCATCTTCGATTTCACAGGGGAAACTTTCTAGATTCTCTTTCTGGCAAAACTGGCGAACCTCTGCCCGAAGTGCCTCTTCTTTCTCAGAAAATCGGAAGTCCATTATACCTTTGCCCCGCCTTTCATAGGAGGCATGATAGACGCATGTTCAACGGCTATTTTGACAACAGAATGAACCTCCATTTTCATCGGGGCAAACTGAGCCTTGAAGGAGTCCAACAGATCACCAGACTTGATTATTTGTGCTTTTCCACTGATGCGACAGCCTCCCCAGGTGTCTGGGTCGAAGACCATGACCGACACCTGTGGATTCTCTCTGATGTTAGCCATGGTCTGCGGGGATGCTATTTCGGCGAAGACGACGTGCTCGTCATCGAGCACTCGGAAAGATCCTTTGGGCGAGACATTCGGTTTGCCATTCTTGCTTGCCGTGGCTACGAAAGCGGGTACAACGCGCGAGATCATCTTCTTAGCTTCTTCTGGTAGCTTTGCCATATCGCCCCTCCTTCGGCATGAATTCTAGCATTGATGCCTTGAAAAGGCAACTTTGGCAGTTGCCGACCTTCCTGCGAAACACGGCAAATCTTCATGGCTCAGCTACGAACAGGAGTCGGGACGTTAGATTGCCGAATACAGATTGTCTTACACGGTTTCGTGTTCTGTGGGATTTTCGTGATTTCAAATCGGGGGAGATCGTGGTCACCGCAGAAGATGATATAATAACTCGAAAGGCTGCCAAGAGCAGTTGAAGTCAACCTGGAATCAAAACTAGAATTGATGTCAAACGTCCCCTAAGTCCGAAGGAGTAAGTTATGAAAATCTATACTTATTCTGAGGCTAGACAAAAGTTGGCGCAGTTTGAAGAGTCCGAGAACGAAGAGCTTGTCATTCGACGCCGCGAGGGCGATATGTTTTCCATTGTTCCGAAGCCTCTCCGCCGGCGGTCTCCCTTTGATGTGCCTTGTCTGCGCAAAGGCATTTCACGGAAAGAAATACTGGAGGCAATTCGTGAGTCTAGAGAAGGGCTTAATAGCTTACTACAGCGGCCGGCGTAAATGCTACCGATGATTTCGGGCGTCGGAACGAGAGGAGAGAATGAAGAGGATCAAACCGGAATATATCGGGTGGTGGCGGATTACCGAAATGTCCCAATGGGACCAGGAATTCATCGATCTTGTCGCGCCTGGTCACCTGACCGTTAAGAGCAACGGGTTGGGCGAATTCGCTTTCGGGGCAATTGAGGCAGACGTTGACTGCCGGGTTGAGAAGGTGGGTGGAACAGAACGGCTCGCCTTCTCATTTGAGGGATGGGACGAAGGGGATGACGTAAGCGGAAGAGGATGGGCAGAAGTGACTGGGGACGCCATGCAGGGATGGTTTTCCTTTCACCTTGGTGATGAGTCAACGTTCAAGGCGGTGAGGCAGAAAGCGAGGTGATGTCCTGGCAGACGGCTGCAGCGAACGGCGCAAACGACGCTGCTTGGCTTGACCGTCAGATGTCCCAAGGAGGAGCACTATGCAAACTAACCTCGCAAGATACCAAGACGACCTAGATAGCATCATTGAACGTGCTAAGCTCATTGAACGTGACCTGGTCAATGTGGTTAAGGGAAGAAAGGGAAAGAAAGGTGAACCCGAGGCCGGTAGGACATTTCAGTTCTCCTATCAAGCTTGGTATTCAGAGGCACACGAAGTCATACGGCAAATCCTGCCAAATCGCCTTAACGAATTCAAAGAACTTTATCAAGGCAGCGAGAAACGCAAGCCCATTGACAAGAATACATATACAATACGGGATTGGCTTCTCAGCACCCGGTCACCAGTGGAGATGTTTGCGTACTTCGATGACACAGGGATTGTGCTGGCGCGGTTCCAAATGCAACGCCAGATTCTCGAATCGGCAAAGGCCAGGTTTGAGAGTTCCCTTTTTGATATTAGGCAAATCGTGCGAGCGGATCTGTTTGACTCAGAACTGCAATCAGCCAGGGAGCTCCTGAAAAACGGGTTCATTCGTGCGGCAGGCGCGATTGCTGGGGTAGTGGCTGAGAAGCATCTTGAGGAAGTCTGTCACAACCACAACGTAGCGATGAAGAAGAAGCCGACTATGAGCACATTGAATGACGCGCTCAAGGACCAGGACGTTATAGATGTTCCCGAATGGCGCTTCATTCAGAGGCTAGGAGACTTGCGCAATCTGTGTGATCACAATAGAAAACGAGAACCCACTGAAGAGGAAGTCCTTGGGCTAATAGACGGGGTCGACAAGATAATGAAGACGGTGTTTTGACAGGAACATCTAACCAGGAGTTGTAGGGTGAGTGAAACCCACCTTCCGGCTGGGGTGTGTTTGGGTGGTGGGTTTCGTCCGCCCCAAGCGGACTACACCCACCCTACCTGTTGGTGAGCCTGGCAATTCGAATTGGGTGTGAAGATTGTCACGAGCACTTGAAGTGGAGCTGACTCAAAGCTACAATTGAGGCTAAACGGCCCACAAGCCTGTAGGAGGTGACTGGAATGCCAGCGTTTATCTACGAGAAGAAGGGAAGGATCGCCTATCTCACCATCAACCGGCCCGAGGCGCGCAACGCCATGAACCGCGAAGTCTGGGATGGGCTGGTAAAAGCCTGGAAAGACGTGGGAGACAACCCTGACATCTGGATAGCCATTGTGACCGCCACTGGTGACAAGGCCTTCTCATCAGGGCAGGACTTGAAGGAGATGGCTGAGTGGATGGCCATCCCCGAGGACAAGCGTCCCCCTATGCCACTGCCGGAAGTCAACCCTATGCGCGGCATGCAGGTATGGAAGCCCTTCATCGCCGCCATCAACGGCCTTTGTATCGGCGGGGGACTGGAGCTGGCCATGGCCTGCGATCTCAGGATTGCGGCCAGTACCGCCAGGCTCGGTCTGGCCGAGGTCAAGTCAGCAGTCATACCGGGGAACAGCGGCAGCCAGAAGCTGCCACGTTTGATACCTTTTGCCAAGGCTTTGGAGCTCCTCATGACTGGCGACCTGATGGAGGCCGAGGAGGCCTGCCGACTTGGTCTGGTGAACAAGGTGGTCCCCTTTGATCAACTCATGCCCGAGGCTGAGGCGCTGGCCAACCGCATCTGCGAAAATGGCCCCCTGGCCGTCAGGGCAGTCAAGGAACTGGCGTACCGCGGCATAGAGATGAGCCTGGCCGACGGGCTACGACTGGAACTGGAAATCGGCGCCCGCCTTTCGAAGAGCGAAGACTCTATGGAAGGGCCAAGGGCTTTCGCCGAGAAGAGAAAGCCAGTGTGGAAGGGGAGATAACCCCGTTTAGATCATCCACGCCTGATCTCGATCTCGGCCTGGATGACCCTCTGAAGTGCGCTGATATCGAAGTATCCTGATATCCTCACTTTGCCGTCGAGCAACAGCAAAGGCAAAGACAAGTCTCCCCGGTGCACCGCTTCCGTGATATCGGAATGTGTGCAGCACACAGAAGGCTCAGCCAGATCGAGGTATTCCAGTCGCGCCTGGTCGGCAAAAAGCTTGCCCAGTAGTGCCGCAGTGGATTTGAAGGTCTCTGGTGAAGAGAGGTCCAGGCCGCAGCGGCCTTCGCACTTCTCAACGTGGCTGTCATCAATAACAGTCACCGTGATATGAATTGCGGATTTCAAGGCTTTCCCCTGCTTTTGGACCTCGCCGTGGTTAGCATGGTGCGACCTTTGCGTTACGGCAAGCGCTCCTATTTCTCTTTCGTGAACTCTCTGACCTTGTCCAGCAGTTGCCGATCCACTAAAAGATCGGTGGTGGTGAGGGCCAGAGCCTTGGCTCCATCCAGCAAGCCGCGGTGGCCTGCTTCCGACGCAGAGGCGGCAGCAAATTCAGGCGAGTGCTCTGGAACCCCTGGAGGAGCAATGGCCACAAAGGGGTGCAGGCTGGGTACTGCCTGACTCACATTCCCCATATCAGTGCTACCCAGGCCGCGCCCGGGATCAGAAGTCTGAGGCTTTCGTCCCACAGCCTCAAGGTTTTGGCTGAACAGTTGTGCCAGGACTGGGTTGCTGCGCATAGGAGCATAAGTTACTTCACCCCACCGGTATTCCAAACGTGTCCCGGTGGCCAGAGAAGCAGCCAGGAAGCAGTCTAAGACCTTTTCCCTCAGCTCTTGGAGATATTCTTCATCCTCGGCCCGCACCAGGAACAGGGCTTTGCTGTAGGCGGGAACGATATTGGCTGCTTCACCGCCTTTGATTATGATCCCGTGAAGGCGGCTCTTCTCTTTCACGTGCTGGCGCAGCGAATTGATGTTATTGAAAGACAGGATCATGGCTTCCAGGGCATTGACACCCTCATCTGGGTAGGCGGCAGCATGGGCTGCTCTACCAAAGAACTCTACCTCTAGAGACGAGCAGGCCAACGCAGGAGAGACCACGATGTCTCTCGTCCCAGGATGTATCATCATGGCGGCATCCACCCCAGCGAAGGCGCCCCTTTCCACCATGGTCCCCTTGCACCCGTAAATTTCTTCGCCAGGGGTGCCTATGACCAGGACACTACCTCCCAGTTGATCAACTGCTGGTCTCACGGCCACTGCCGCACCCACAGCGGCCGTCGCAATGATATTGTGTCCACAGGCATGTCCCAGTCCAGGCAAAGCGTCATATTCGGCCACATAAGCAATCACCGGTATCCCGTGACCATAGCTGGCTTTGAAAGCCGTGGGTAAACCGCAGATACCTCGTTGCACTTCGAAGCCCTTGCTTTCCAGGTACTCTGTCAACCAGGTTGATGCCTTCGCCTCTTGAAGACCAATTTCGGGGTTGGTGTGGATCCTCAAACTGAGATCAACAAGCTCAGCTCGATGGGCTTCCACAGCCTCCGTAACAATGGCTTTCAAGTCGCGCATTCCTGTACTCAAGGTGGTGTCATTATAGCCAATGATAGCCAGCATTGCCAAGCCAGTTCTGCGTAACAACAGAGATCCTGCTCCTTCCTCTTTCTTACAAGAGGCGTCCATATGACAGAAAAAAGGGTGGCTGATGTAGTGCTCCGTCCAACATGCCAAGCCACTCTCCCCAAAGAGATATGCGACCAGCCTGCAATTGGGCCGGGAGATGTACTCGAGCTGGCAGCGGCTGATTGCAGATGATTCCGCCATCATAGCCAGACCAAGAAAAACGGTAGCTCCTGAAGCGTTGAACAAGATTCAGCAGGCTTTCAAACGTTCTGGCATGACCGAGGAGAAACTTCGGAAGACATGGCGTCGGATAAGGCAGGAAGTCGCCACACATGGCGCTCACTCAGCCCCAGCACCCTAGCCACCTCTCGCACCCCCGCCCCTACCACAAGCACTTGGTTCAGTATCATCAATCTACCTTGCTCTCGTTGACTCAATATCAGTCTTCCCGCGGACTGACATTTTGACTGACCACTTAGCCACTGACAAAATCATAGACCAACCTAAACACTCCTCGGGGCCTGTTGCCGAACCCCTTCACCAGAATCCTAGCCATAAGGTGGCAATTGAAATGATTATTCAGCCTGATCCTTTCAGCAGAGCTTTTTGAGCAGGTTTGCTACCGCAGCTTGTCATGCAACGAGCCCTACTCCCTGTCTGTGGGTTCAGGTCTCCTAGCCCCCTAAGCACCCTCCCCCATCTCAGCTTTGAACCTGTGATATTGGGCAACTCGGCTTAGAGCCCTGGACGCCCTTTCCAGAGAGCTATAAGTTGTGATATCGGCTTCTCTGAGTTCTCTAATGAACTCTTCAGCCTCCCCTGCCTTACCCTCGTCTCTCACAGCGACAACCACGGGCTTGCCTGTCGGGTTGTTCTTAGCAAAACTGGAGACGCATTTCTTGAATCCGGCAAAGTGCTCCGCCGAAAACCATTTGGCATAACCGACGCCCAGATGCAGAAGAATAATGTCAATGGCGGGGTCGGCGGCCACGATATCCAGGGCGCGTTTTAAGGTGTGCAGGTCCTCGAAAACGCTGCCTCCATCCAGTGGGTTTACCACGCTTTGATTCACGATGGTCATGAACTCTCGCAGCGCGGTGATCGTCTTATTGGACAGGGGTGGTACCTGGAGGCCCTCCTGGGAACAGACATCGCCAGCAGCTACACTATTCCCGCCGCCTCCCCCCCACACTGCCACCCGCCCCCCGGGCGATGGCCTCAGACGGAGAAGCGTCATAGTAACATCAGCCATCTCCTCAATGGAGTTCACTTTTGTCACCCCTGTCTGTTTGAAGAAAGCTTCCCAAACCTGTCTGTCACCCGCCAGCGAGCCTGTGTGCGTGGCCGCAGCCCTGGCTCCAGCGGGTGAAAGCCCGCCTTTCCAGATGATGATTGGCTTCTCTGGGTTTACCTGGGTGACAAGCTGCTTGAACCTCCTGCCATTCTTGACCTCCTCGATATACATGCCTACTATCTGCGTCTCAGGATCGGTGGCCAGATACTCCAGGAAATCAGCAGAATCCATGACCAACGCGTTTCCGTAGCTTATAGCCTTGCTGAAACCGATCCCTTGCGACGGCCCCTCCCTGACAAAGGTCTGACAGTGGCCTCCGCTCTGCGAGAGGAAGGCCACCGGGCCCTGGGCCAGCACCACCTGGCTGTACATCTGCATGCGGTTCGAGGGCACATGATAGCCGAGGGCGTTCGGCCCCACTACTCTGAGGCCTCCTTTCAGGGCGATGTCGCGTAGCACGCCTTCCAGTCTCTTCCCCTCTTCTTCGCCGGTCTCCCCAAAACCGGCGGTGCATATGTGTACGTCGACTGCCCCAACTGCAACGCAGTCCTTTAGCACCTGAGGTACCAGAGCTGCGGGCACTGTGACTATAATGTAGTCGGGCACCTCGGGGAGGGCGGCCAGACTGGGATAAGCCTTGAGACCCCCAATGATATCAGCCTTGGGGTTAATGGGGTATAAATGCCCCTGAAACTTGGCCTCCTGAAGCAGGCGAAGAAACATCAGTCCCGTGTAGCCCGGAGCAGAGTGACTCTCAGTCCTTGACACGCCGACAATGGCGATAGACTTGGCGTGAAAAGCTCTGTCCAGGCCCAGGTTTCCAGTCATATCAACCTCCATTCTGGTGGTAGAAAACAAGCCTGTGGAAGTCAGGTATCAGGTCACTGAGAAACTGGCCTGGAACACTGCCACGGCGACGACTTCACCCGTTCTAACCAGTAAACAAGTTCCAGGCATTTGAGCCATGACGTATCTGCCAGCTCCCGCAGGCCAACTCCACATGTGTCTTGCACAAAAATGGGGCATCTCAGGCACTGAGGAGATTGACACCTCAGTTACCAGGTCCCTGCCCCTGCTGTCAATATTATAGCTCTAGCGTGCCTCTATTGTCCTGTTCTTGATCCCACTGGGGGCTGTCCTGCTTTGGGGTAAGAGGTCCTACAGGCGAAGGTGAGATCTCTTGGTGCTTCCCGGGATGAAGCCAGGGTAGAAAGGGACTAGGAGGCACTGCTTAACCCCACAAGCTGGCTTGTAAGGGAAATCAATAAGGGTGGCCTTAGCATTTGACAAGAGCCGATAATGGTTTTATGTTTACATTACAACGCGCAGGGAGGTGGGGAGAAATGAGCAGTAAGGAAATGCCAATTCAGCCATCCGGAATATCAGGTTTGGACATAACACGGCGGGACCTGGTGGATTGTATTGAAGATGATCTTTTAGTCATCGATAGTGAGTACCGGATCAGGTTCGCTAATGCAGCTATATGTGGGAGACTTGGGAAGGCGGCAGAGTCACTTGCCGGACAGCTTTGCTACGAGGTCTTACACGAGAGAGACAGACCGTGTAGCCCACCTCTCTGGGATTGCCCGCTAGAAAGAGTCCTGCAAAACGCCTGCCTTTCCAGGACTATTCACCCTACCCGCCTCTACGGAGAGGACAGGTATCTCAAGATTACGTTGTATCCGCTTCGGGATAGCCACGGTAGTGTCGAAGCAGCGGTCGAACTCAGAAAAGACGTTACCTCAGAAAGAGCGCTGGAGACACAAATCCTCCGGCGACATCATCAGCTCTTGGCGCTGAGCCACATTTCCAGTGCAGTGAGCGGCGAGCGAGATTTAGACACCATACTGAAGATCGCTTTGGACAATGTGCTGGAGATCATTAATGGCACCATCGGTGGGATTCTGCTTCTAGACGAAGATACCAATACTCTGAGCTACCGCGTGCAACGTGGCCTGTCAGCCAAATTCGTCGAAAGTGTAAAGCTCTCGCTAGGTGAAGGGATAGCTGGAAGAGTAGCCCAAAGTGGTCAGCCTACCCTGTCGGAAGACCTCTCCAAAGATCCGCGTACTGCTAACCCAGACCTGGCCAGCGCAGAGGGCCTCAGGGCATTCGTTAGCATTCCCCTGAAGGCTAAGGACAAGGTGGTAGGTGTGATGAATGTTGCCAGTCATTTGCGTGGGCGGTTTGGCGCAGATGATCTTGCTCTTCTCAATTCCATCGCGGACTATCTCGGCACGGCAATTGAACAGGCCAAGCTCTACGAAGGACTGGCCAGGGCAGGAGAGCGGTATCGAAGGCTTCTGCAGCATGCTCTGACTGCCCAGGAAGACGAACGGAAGCGAATTGCTCGGGAACTGCATGACGAGACCAGCCAAGCGCTCACCAGTATCACTCTCACCTTACAGGCCATGATAAGCATGGCAGAGATGAAAAATATCGGTGACACTGAGTTCATAGAGAGGCTACGGAAAGCGCACTCGTACGCCGTTCATGCCAGCAATGAGATTGTGAAACTGATGAAGGAGTTGCGTCCCAGTCTGCTCGATGAGCTTGGGTTGCCGGCGGCGATCAACCGGTATGCCAAGAATACCCTGGAACCCCAGGGCATCAATGTATCTGCAGAATTCAAAGGCATGGAGCAGCGCTTACCTCAACAAGTGGAAGTAGCGCTTTTCCGCATCGCTCAGGGGGCCATAGGCAACATCCTGGAGCACTCGGAGGCGCGGAATGCTTCTATCAAGCTCGACTGCGACGCAAATCAGTGCGTACTGCGAATTGAGGACGACGGCAAGGGTTTTGATATTAGCAAGATCACGCGAGTAGACCCCAGGGGCCGTGGTGCTGGCTTGTTCACTATGAAGGAGAGGGTGAAGCTGATAGGTGGCAACTGCCGCATTGACTCCCAACCGGGGCAAGGTACCAAGGTTACTGTCAAAACACCACTGGTTAAGGACTTCGTGGATGAGGAAGATAAAGGTCTTAATAGCGGATGACCACGCCTTGGTGCGTGATGGAATTCGGGCATTGCTAGCGCTCGTCAGCGATGTAGAGGTAGTCGGTGAGGCGGCCAATGGGATAGAAGCCCTGGAGAAAGTCAGGGAGTTGGCACCGGACGTGGTGCTCATGGATCTAGCGATGCCTGTCTTAGGCGGTCTTGAGGCCACCCGCAGGATACGCCGTGAGTTCCCGGGGACAAAGGTGCTGGCACTGACCCAATATGAAGATAGCGAGAGTGTTGTCCCCATCATCGAAGCCGGGGCCTGTGGTTTCGTTACTAAGGTGGCTGCCTTTTCTGAGCTTGCTTCAGCTATTCAAGCTGCCTATAGGGGTGATTCCTTCCTATCTCCCTCAGCAGCAGCCGTTCTTGTGGAGGAATACCAGCAGAAAGCTAGCACAGGACGTCGAGAAGACCCCTACGACAGATTGACAGATAGAGAAAGGGAAGTGCTCAAGTTGATTGTCGAGGGATATACCGCTCGGGAAATAGGCGATCGCTTGGTCATCAGCCCCAAGACTGTGGAATCGTACAAGACTAGCCTGATGAACAAGCTCAACATCCACAACAAGACGGATCTCATCAAGTATGCCCTGCGGAAGCGGCTCATAACCCTGTGATAACTTGGACGACCCTCGCCTTTTCCTACTCATAATGGTGCCGGCTGCTCAGTTCCTCGCCTAATAAAACGACTCCCAGCCAGCACGCCGATGTGGTTCCTCAATTTCCATGCCCGACCTTCAGGTTCATGCCTTCTCATGCTGATATAGCCGGGCGTCGGCTCGCCCATGGCCGAGCTTGCTCAAGCTGTGCTGCCAGGCGAAAGAGCGTTGCCTCATCGCCGTAGCGCCCGACAAACTGAGTTCCCACAGGCAGGTTTTCCCTGTTCCAGAAAAGGGGCACGGACATAGCGGGCCGCCCGGTGAAGTTAGCTACCCCTGTGAACGATGCACACTCGCCCTGACGCACAATGGCCTGCCACGGGTCCTCTGATGCTGAGTCAAAGGCACCTAGAGGCATCGGCAGCGTAGTCAATGTGGGCGTAAGCCACACATCATACTTGGAAAAGAAACGGTCGATGTTACGAGACGCCCTCTGTAGCACCGCTAGTGAGGATAAGAAGTCTGATAGGCTTTGGGTTCGTCCTATCTCGTACAACGTCCGGTTGAGCGGTTCGAATTGTTCGGGGGTGACGGTACGGCCGGTTAGGGAAGCGAAGCGGTCAATGGCCGAGGCAGTTCCAGCAAGGAGCACATTCCCAGCCGCGCTAGCCACCTGCTCGCCATCTACAGCAGGCATTGCCTCTTCTAAGTGGTGACCCAGTTCTTCGCACAACTGAACCGCATCGCACACCGCAGTAACGCAGTCGGCATGCACTGAGATGCTGCCAGAGTCTGGATAAGAAAAGGGAGGCACCGCAGTAGTGAAGGCGATGTTCAACTTCCCGGGGGCGGCACCCACCTCCTGCAGAAAGGGGCGCTTTGGTGGCGGTGCCCAGTATGGATCGCCTATGTCAGCACCAGCCGTAGCGTCCAGCAGGGCCGCGCTGTCCCTCACTGAGCGGGTAATGGCATGCTCAACCAAAAGTGCGCCTAACATGTGGACGTGGTCAGGGTCGAGAGGGTTGCGGCCTCGAGTGGGCTTCATACCAAAAACACCACAGCACGAGGCTGGAATCCGGATTGATCCACCGGCATCGTTGCCATGTGCCATGGGGACCAGGCCGGCAGCCACAGCAGCCGCGGAACCACCACTGGAACCGCCTGGGCTCCGGGCAGTATCCCAGGGGTTATGGCACGGGCCAAACAAACGAGGCTCGGTGGTGGGGCGAAGACCAAACTCCGGTGTGTTGGTCATCCCCAGGATGACCAGGCCAGCGCGCTTCAAACGCACCACAAGTTCACTGTCACGGTCAGGCACAAAATCTCGTAGAAATGCCGATCCCCAGGTCGACCGCGTGCCACGGCAGCAGACAATCAGATCCTTGAGCAGAAATGGCACACCAGTAAACGGTCCAGCAGGCAAAGTGCTCATGGCTGCTGCGCGTGCCTGTTCGTACATCCGCGTGACCACGGCGTTGAGAGCAGGGTTCAATCGTTCGATGCGCTCAATGGCTGCGTCCACCAGTTCGATAGGCGTCACCTTCTTGTGGCGCACCAGCTCAGCCTGAGCAATAGCATCCATAAAAGCAAACTCGTCGTGCCGTGCCATTGTCCCACCTCCGGAAGTCAGAAAACTGCTGCCTCACCTATTGACTTCAATTGACGGTGTTATCTGGAATTCTCTGTGGTGCAATATATGCTGAAGTCGCCTCGGATAATATGATAATCGGTCAGCAGTTGTCAACCTCCGTTGTGCAGTGTCCAGGACATACTATACAGTTTTCAGGCTATGGGTATGATGGGTATATTAACGAGGTCTTAGGGGTGACGGGATCAACGCTACCAATTTGGAGTCGAAACACTGGGGATCCTGCGAAATACGCTACCGTGTAAGACAATCTGTGTTCAGCAAGCCAACTGCCCGACCCGTAATACTAGCTGCGCCATGAAGATTTGCTGCATTTCGCGGGAAGCCTCATCTGTGAAAATTTGCAGCGCCAGCCTCATCAGTCTATAATTGCTGGTTAGCTTAGATGCGGCCGCCCTTAAATCGGCTTGTGGTCACGAGGATTAGGCTCTTTGGCACAGTGCAGGGCCACCCTCAGAGGAGGTTTTGAGTGGCTACCCTGCCTCTTAGGCATGCTCCTGACCCGCTCTTGCGGCAGAAAGCGAAACGAGTTAAAGCCATCGATTCTAAAATAGAGAGGTTGATTGACGACATGCTGGAGACCATGCACGCTGTCGGTGGACTGGGATTGGCTGCCCCCCAGGTTGGTGTCTCGCTTCGACTAGCCGTAATGGCCCCACCTGATGAGGAGCCTGTAGTGCTGATCAATCCTGAGATGGTAAAGAAATCAGGGGAGCGGGTGGTGAGTGAAGCGTGCCTCAGTGTACCGGGATACAGAGGAGAGATCAGGCGCTCGGCCTCAGTTACTGTAAAAGCCCGTGATCGCCACTGGAAGGAAATACGCGTGAAGGCCACTGGACTGATGGCCCAGTGTCTGGAACACGAGATAGACCACCTTAACGGCATCTTGTATGTCGACCACCTGGAGAGCCAGGACAAGCTGGAGCGCGTCCCGCCTGAAGGAGAAGAAGAGCAAGGCCTGTGATGAAGCTTTCCTTGAGACAGGAAGAAGTCTCAATCTTGATTCGAGTGAGGGACTTTCTAACCCAGGAGAAAATAGATAGCTATCTCGTCGGAGGATACATCCGCGACTCTCTGCTGGATCGCCCTACCAGAGATATTGACATCGCCGTGACCACCTCAGCTTTGGAAGCAGCCAAAAAGGTGGCCGCTGTGCTAAACGGCAGATACGTGCTTCTGGACGAGGCCAACGAAATAGCCAGGGTGGTCCTGCTCGAAGACGACTCAGTTCAAGGCCGGTGGCATCTGGATTTCTCCACGATACGAGAAGGCATCGAGGAAAATCTATCGCATCGTGACTTCACCATAGATGCCCTGGCAATAGACCTGAGAGAGCTGGAGACAGCTTCCGCTGCTTGCCTCATTGATCCCTTCCAGGGTCAGAAGGACCTGAAGGAAGGTATTATTAGAGCCGTAAGCGAAGCTGCTTTTGAGGACGACCCGGCTCGCCTGCTGCGCGCGGTGCGGCTGGCGGCCGAATACGGCCTTGCTATCGAGCAATGGACTGAAGCCTTGATTCAATCGCAGGCACAGCTTATATCCCAGGTAGCCGGAGAGCGGGTTCGAGAGGAGCTATGCCGTCTGCTTTCGGTCCAGAATGCTGCGCCTTACCTGTACTACCTTGATCGCTTGGGCCTTCTGACGGCCATCGTTCCTGAGCTGACCGCAACCAAGGGGGTAGAGCAGCCCCGAGAACACTACTGGGATGTGTTCCAGCATTCGATAGAGACAGTGGCCGCCCTTGAGCGTCTATTGCAAAGCGAAGACACAGCCCAGAAAGACGCCATCCTCAGTATGGTGCCGCATATTCCGCGCCTGAGTCAACATTTTCAACAAGAGGTTAGTCATGGCGTCAGCCGGGCCGTCTTGGCAAAAATAGCTGCTCTCCTACACGATGTAGCCAAGCCCCAAACAAAAAGCACCGAGCCAAACGGCAGGGCCCGCTTCTTAGGGCATACCAAGCAAGGGGCCGCCATGGCTGGGGATATCCTACAGCGACTGAGATTCAGCAACAGAGAGATGAGGACAGTGCAGAAGATCATAGAATCGCATCTTCGGCTGTGGCAGATGGGTGGTGAAGGTAAACCTACTCACCGGGCCATCTACCGCTTCTTCCGCGATACTGAGGACGCCAGCATTGATATACTGTTCCTCACTCTGGCCGATTTTCTGGCAGCTCAGGGCCCACACCTTGATATGTCAGAGTGGCAGCAGCATTGCCAGATGATAGAATACATCTGGTCGGAGCATGAGCAAGAAGAAGCAAGAATAATCCCCCAGAAGTTGATTGACGGCCACGATCTGATTGACATCTTGCGTCTTGAGCCCAGCCCAGTTATTGGCCAGCTTCTGGAGGCAATCCGCGAAGCACAGGGAATAGGCGAGATCACCACCAGAGAGGAAGCTATAGCCTTTGCTCGGAGGCAGCTCGACCAGTGTAAAACGAGTGAAAAGGTGGTATGATAAGTGAAATTTGTGTTTTTCCCTTGGCGGGAATCCTCTAAAGGATAACATAGGAGTGATTTGATGATGCGGCCCAGGCCACAAAAGAAAAGGGAGAAGATAGCGGTCAACAAGTGGGTGCTGGCATTGATCTTTGCCTTGCTGGTGGTATCTATCTGGCTGCTCAGTCCCAGTGGCAGCAGTGCCCTCGACAGGAAGAAGGAGAACCTGGGACTGCGTCTGGGATTGGATCTTAAAGGCGGGACGTATATTGTTTATCAGGCTGAGTTTCCAGAGGGCACAGAAAACAAAGACGAAGCGTTTGATGCGACCGTGGATTTGATTGAAAGGCGTATTGACGAATACGGGGTTTTTGAGCCAGTCATCCAGAAACAGGAAGGTTACCGCCTTGCAGTACAGTTGCCCGGCGTGACCGACATCGAAAAAGCCGAGGACTACATATTCAAACCGGGCTGGCTTGAGTTCAGACAGGTGGAGATGAAGGGCACCAGCACGGTGTCTTTAGACGACTACATCAAAGACACCGAGCGTACTAGCTTCTTTGACACCAGTGACGCCACACTGCAGGATGCTAACCGCGTATTTGTTGGCAAGAACGGCGAGCCAATTGTATTCTTGAAGAAGGGTGCCCAGGGTCTGGAGTATGTGGACAAGAACGGCACCGCGGTAGATCCAGGGGAACTGGACAAGACAGCGCTTTCCTGGATGCCGGCCGTCGGAACAGTCAAGGTCGACGATACCGATGTGGTCAAGGCCCTCAACGGCAACCAGCATCTGAAGAACGCTAGTCTGCAATTCGAATACGGCCAATTTGGTGATATTACTGGGTACGCGGTCGGAATTAAATGGAATGCGGAAGGCACAGACCTATTCGGCCAGATTACTAAACGCCTTCGCGATAGAGGGAGTTACGGTTCCGATCAGAGAGCGCTCGGCATCCTCCTGGACAATGTGCTCATTTCATCTCCTCAAGTATACCCCGCTGGTATGACGGGAGACTACGGGGACGAAGCCAGCATCACCGGAAACTTCACCCACTCTGAGGCAAAGAAGCTGGCATCTAAGCTGAACTCAGCGTTCCCTGTGTCTCTCAAACTAAGCTATGGGCCTGAAGTCATATCTGCTACCCTGGGAAAGGATTTCATCGATCGGTCTGTCCTGGCTGGAGTAATCGGGCTGGCGGTGGTGGCGCTGTTCATGATTCTCTACTACAAGCTGGCCGGGGTCGTCGCCAGCCTGGCTTTGGTGATCTACACAATCCTGGTGTTGGCTATTTATAAGGCGGTAGGAGTGACTATGAGCCTGGCTGGGGTAGCTGGCTTCATTGTGTCGCTGGGCATGGCGATAGATGCTAACGTGCTCATCTTCGAGCGGTTGAAGGAGGAACTGCGTGCCGGACGCACCGTCAGGGCGGCCATTGACACCGGGTTCAACCGCGCTTGGCCAGCTATTCGGGATAGCAATGTGACCACCTTCATTGCCTGTGGCATTCTCTACTGGTTCGGCGGCAGCGTCGTGGCCAGTACTGCGGTGAGGGGATTCGCTACCACTCTGTTTTTTGGCGTGGCGGTCAGCCTGTTCACTGCCCTTGTCGTTACTCGAACCTTTCTGATCTTCTTCACCGGTCCAGGGGCAGAAAAGAAGCTAAGCCGGTTTGGAGTGGAAGCAAAAGATGTTTGACTTTGTAAGCAAGAGACACTGGTTTCTGCTGGCCTCGGCCATACTGGTTGTTATCGGCCTCATCTCGGTGCTGGTCCCCGGTGGGCTGAAGCTGGGGATGGACTTCAAGGGAGGCATGTCTGCCACTCTGGTACCACCGGTAACACTGGTGCCGAATGAGGGGGTAACCCTTAACGATGTGAAGGAGAAGCTAACCGATTTAGGATTTCCTCAAGTTGCCGAAGGGGTTCAGCAAGAAGCGGAAGGGCAGTTCTCTGTTCCCACGGTCAACCTGGACCCGGCCCTGAGCAAGGACGATCTGGATATGGTAAGGAATGGATTGGCGGAAATCGGACAGGTGAACTGGACACTGACCATTGGCCAGGTGAAAGACAAACTAATTGCCCTGGGGTTTAGTCGAACTGCGGATAAGGTTCAGCAGTTAGGAGCATCAGAAACAGACAGGGCATTCCTGATCCGTACCGCAAAGCTGGATGTGGCTGAGCAGCAGAAGCTAAAGGACGGACTAGAGGAAATTGGACAACTGAAAGAATTCATGTTTGTTGATGCCATAGTGGCCTCCAAGACAGCGCGTAATGCGGCTATTGCTGCCGGTGCGGCTATGGCTGCTATGCTGGTCTACATGACCTGGGCCTTCCGCAGGATGCCCAGCCCAGTGCGCTATGGAACCTGCGCCATCGTAGCCCTGCTGTTTAACATTTTGATGGTCCTGGGGATTTTTTCCTTCCTGGGGAGAACTCTGGACTGGGAAATTGACCCCATGTTTATTACGGCCATGCTGGCGGTGATCGGCTATAGTATCAATGATACCATTGTGGTGCTGGATCGCGTTCGGGAGAATGTGGTGAGGCTGGTCAGCCCTGATTTTGGCATCACTGTCAACCGTGCCATCACCGAGACCCTAACCCGTTCATTGAATACTGCCATAACTACAGTCCTGGCGGTGCTGGCTGTTTATGCCTTCGTCGGCGGCCCTATTGAGCACTTTCTCATAGCGCTCTTGGTTGGCATCGTGGCTGGAACCTATAGCTCCATTTTCATCACCAGCGAGTTGCTGGTAGTCTGGGAGACAAGGAAGTGGCGAGGAGATGCTGGCAAATTGCCCGTGGCCGAAAAAACCGAGGTGGAGCGCCAGGGGACAGCAGACAAACCTATCCCTTAACCACTCCCTCCAAACGAGTGTTTGGTTGCAGCAATTCCTTGTGACAGAAGTAAGCAGAGAGACTCCTCTTCTTCTCTACAGAAGGATCAGGGTGACAATAAATATAAGTGTGTCAAAGGCTGTCTGCGAATGATAATTTCAAAGTTGAGATGTCATTCCCGCGCAGACGGGAATCCAGTCACTCCACCCCACCTGGATTCCGTATCAAGTACGGAATGACATTTCGGGCAGCTTCTCTCGTTTCGCCGATTTCGGCAAGAAAGCGCAAGAGGGATCGGTGTAAAGATTGTTGCAAGACAAGGATTTCTCTCACTCGTGAGCCTTCCGAGTGCATCATTCATGAATTCAAGAAGGAAACAGCATGCCTTTCTCTAAAGAGGCCCTAGATGAAGTTGCTCTGAGCGAATCAGAGTATCAGATCATAGTCGACAGGCTGGGCAGGGAGCCCAGTGTGGTAGAACTCGGGATGTTTGGCTCCTTGTGGAGCGAACACTGTGGCTACAAGCATTCCAAGCTACTGCTAAAGCGATTTCCTGTCAGAGGCAGAAGTGTGTTGACCAAGGCCGGCGAAGAGAACGCCGGTGCCGTGGACATCGGCGATGGGCTATGCGTGGTGATGAAGATGGAGTCGCATAATCACCCCTCAGCCATTGAGCCTTTCCAGGGAGCGGCTACTGGTGTGGGTGGAATCGTGAGGGATATCTTCACTATGGGGGCCAGGCCGATCGCTCTTCTCAACTCCTTGAGATTTGGGCCGCTACAGGAACCCCGTAATCGCTACCTTTTCGGTGGCGTGGTAGCCGGCATTGGTTCGTATGGCAACTGCCTGGGTATCCCTGATGTTGGCGGCGAGATATTCTTCTCCCCTTGCTACTCCAATAACCCCTTGGTCAATGCCATGTGCGTTGGAATTGCAGAGAGTGGGAAACTGGTCAAGTCCGTGGCCAAGGGGACTGGAAACATACTGCTGCTGGTGGGAGCAGACACCGGGCGGGACGGACTTCACGGCGCCTCCGGGCTGGCCTCGCGAACCTTCGAGGAGGAACGAGAGCTGCGCCCGACAGTCCAGGTTGGCAACCCTTTCCTGGAGAAGCTGCTTATCGAGGCCTGCGTGGAGCTGGCGGAAACCGACTGGATTGTGGGAATGCAGGACCTGGGAGCGGCAGGCCTCACTAGCTCCGTGGTGGAGAGTGCTGCCAAGGGTGGGAGTGGGGTAGACGTTGACGTTGGCAAGGTGCCCCGTCGTGAGCAGGGGATGACGCCTTATGAGGTCATGCTCTCCGAATCTCAGGAACGTATGCTGGTGGTGGTGAAGAAAGGCTACGAGGACAAGGTAAGGAAACATTTTCAACGCTGGGAGCTAACTTCCGACATCATCGGTTACGTGACCGATGATGGCATAGCCAGGATCAGAGAGGGGGGTAGAATTGTCGCCGAGGCTCCAGTGAAGCTGTTGACTGATCCTCCCCTTTACCATATTTCCTGCCGAAAACCAGTGTGGTTGAAGCGACTTCAGGACTTCGACCTGAGCGTCATTCCCGATCTCTCTCCCCAGGAATGTCAACCGGCTCTCATTAGACTACTGGCATCTCCCAATATCGCCAGCAAGCACTGGGTCTACCGCCAATATGACCACCAGGTGCAGAATAACACCGTGGTACTCCCTGGCAGTGACGCTGCCGTGCTGCGGGTGATGGGTACCAAGAAGGCCATCGCCCTGGCCAACGATGGAAATGGGCGATACTGCTATCTCGATCCGTATCGCGGGGGAGCCATTGCTGTAGCCGAAGCGGCGCGCAACGTCGTCTGTGCGGGTAGCAAGCCCCTGGCTATGACCAACTGCCTGAACTTCGGCGATCCAGACAGAAGGGACGTTTACTACCAGCTTAAGGAGTGTATCAGGGGGATGGCTGCTGCCTGCCGCAAACTCGGCGTTCCGGTTATCAGTGGCAATGTCAGCCTTTATAATGAGACGAAGGGCCAAGCTGTTTATCCCACACCCGTGGTAGGAATGTTGGGACTGCTGCAGGACGCACGGAAACACTGCACCACGAGCTTCAAAGACGAAGGTGACCTGGTATTCCTCCTGGGAAGCCAGGACGATAAAGGTCTTGCTGGAAGCGAGTACCTTGAAGCCATGCATGGGCTGGTGGTAGGAAGACCCTTCATCGACCTGGAACTGGAGAGTAGGGTGCAACGGTGCTGTCTCGCCTTAATCGGCCAGGGCGTAGTCAATTCTGCTCACGATTGTTCCGACGGTGGTTTGCTGGTAGCTTTAGCTGAGTGCTGCATTGCTGGTAACGTCGGTTTCAAAGGCGGCTGGGAAATCCAGGGCAGGAGAGACGCCGCTCTCTTTGGCGAGCTTCAGTCGAGGATCGTAGTGACAGTCCCGCCGGAAAAAGAGACGCAGTTGCAGCAGGACGCTACCCGCCACGGAGTGGCAATCAGGAAGTTGGGAACAGTAAAGGGCAAAAGGCTGATCGTCGAAGGACTGATTGATGCCGCAGTGAAGCAGATAGCAGCGCCGTGGCACAATGGACTGAACGATCTTCTGCTATCTGGCAGGTGATACCCTGATTCGTAATCCTCAAATAGGCGATCAACTCTAGAGAACTCACCCACCCTGAGATGTCGTGATCAACCCTGTGCCCTTTTCCCTGCACTTGGACGCAGTGCGTCCAGCTTTCATAGTGTTTCCACTCCAAACTATCAGCGTTGATCCCCACCACCCCCAAGACCTCCTTAATATACTCAGCATACCCATAGCCTGAAAACTGTATAGTAATGTCCTGGACACCGCACACGATCGATTTGACAGGGCAACCGTCCACGTCTAAAATCAAGAATGTAGACCCCAAGAGCAGGAGGCGGGGAAATGGTCGAGATGACTATTGATAGCATCAGAGTAAGTGTAATGAATTCCCAGCGGGTAGTGATGCTGAAGGAGCGCAATGCGGAGCGGTACCTGCCCATCTGGATTGGGCCGGCAGAGGCAGACGCCATAGCCATAAAGCTACAAGATGTTACCGTGCCCCGTCCCCTGACTCACGACCTGCTGTGCACTATGATCGGTACTTTGGGAGCCAAGGTGAATTTCATTGTGGTCTGTGATCTTATGAATGACACCTTTTACGCCAGGATCAACATCGGCATCGATGGTGGAGACATAGATGTCGACTCCCGGCCCAGCGATGCCATCGCGCTCGCGGTGCGGGCAAAGGTTCCCATCTATGTTGAGGAAGCTGTCTTAGAAAAAGCAGGGATTATTTTCGATCAGGCAACGGGGAAGCTCATGCCTGGTACCAAGGCGGCCAGTGGCGGCGAAAAAGGGGAGGTAACGGAGGAGGAGTTGCGCAGGCTGTCTGCCTTTAAGGATTTCATTAACAGCCTTGATCTTCAGGATCTTGATAAAGGTAAGACTGAAGACGATTAGGACCTGATTAAGACGATGGACGACAAATTCATTAAGAAGTTGCTTTCCAATATGAAGTGTGGCGTGTGTGGTCAGCGCTACGAACCGTCTAATATCAATGTCTTGGGACACCGGGAGGATCTGTGGTTCCTCTCCGTCTTTTGCCCTTCTTGCAAAAGTCAGGGTTTGGTAGCAGCAGTGATCAAGGAAGGTAAGCTGCCGGAGGTAGTAACAGATCTCACTGAAGCTGAACAGAAACAGTTATCCAAAACTGTCAGCTCAGACGACATAATCGATATTCATGCCTTTTTGAAGGAATTTGACGGCGACTTCTCCTCCTTGTTCTCGGCAAAAAGAAAAGGGGAGGAAACCTCCCCTTCCTGAAACAGCCTAAGGACATCTGCTCTGGCTCGGTTTAGCCCATCCACCTCTTTCTTCGCTTGTAGTGCTTTATGTCGCGATAGCTCTTCGCTTCACCGACGGCACTGAGCCCCATGTAGAACTCCCTTACATCAGGGTTGTTAACTAGATTTTCTGCAGCGTCGCTCAGAACAATCCTGCCATTCTCCATTACATAGCCACGATGGGCAAGGCCGAGGGCAGCCCGAGCATTTTGTTCGACGAGGAGCAGGGAAACCTTCTCTTCTTCGTTGATTCGTTTCAATATCTGAAAGATTTCCTGTACCAAGAGGGGAGCAAGGCCCAGGGAAGCCTCATCCAAAAGCATGAGCGTTGGGTGAGACATTAGACCTCTTCCCACCACCAACATCTGCTGTTCTCCCCCCGAGAGATAGCCGCTTGTCTGGTTGCGGAGTTCCTTGAGCTTCGGGAAGTAATCATAGACCATGTCTAGGTCTTTCCTTAACTTGGCCCCATCACCAGCAACGTGCCCCCCTGCCCTCAAGTTCTCCTCCACGGTCAGGTGTTCCAGTACTCTTCTACCCTCTAGGACCTGGATAATCCCTCTTCTAGCGATATCCTCTGGATTTCCGTTGTGTATCTTTTCACCCTTGTAGACAATGCTGCCTTCGGTCACTCTCCCTGCCTCAGCCCTAAGTAGGCCAGAGATGGCCTTGAGGGTTGTGCTCTTGCCGGCACCGTTGGCCCCCAGCAAAGCAACGATGCTCCCCTCTTCAACGGTGAGGGTAACCCCTTTCAAGACCAGGATGATATCCATGTACTTCACTTCAACATTGTTCAGCTCCAGCAGTGCCATAAGTCACCTCCACCCTGATCAAAAGTCTTATTGCTCGCCCAAGTAAGCCCTGATCACATCAGGATTGGTCTTTATCTCGTCGGGGGCACCCTCGGCAATTTTTCGCCCGAAGTCGAGGACAACTATTCTGTCTGTTATGTCCATGACTACGCCCATGTCGTGTTCAATAAGAACGATGGTAATCCCTTTATCTTCCTGTATGTCCAGAATGAACCTGGCCATGTCTTCCTTTTCCTCAGCGTTCATACCGGCCATAGGTTCATCCAGGAGCAGAAGTTTCGGCTCTTGAGCCAGCGCTCTGCCCAAGTCAATCCTCTTACGTAGACCATAAGGAAGCATGGCCACCACTGACTTCCTCCATCGCTCAACCTCCAGGAAGTCAATAATGTCCTCCACTGCCTTGCGGTGCTTTATTTCTTCCCTGTGTGGCCTTCCGAAGTAGAAGGCCCCTTCAAGCCAGCTGGACTTGAAACGGAAGTGTCTGGCTGCCATCAAATTGTCTACAACGGTTAGACTGGCATAAAGCTGGATATTCTGGAAAGTCCTGCTTATACCCAGCTGAGCAATCTTGTCCGGGCGCAACTTGGTAATCTGCTTCCCCTCGAAGTAGATTTCTCCTTGCTGAGCTCGGTAGAAACCATTGACGCAGTTCAGAGTGCAGGTCTTACCCGCCCCGTTAGGGCCGATGACGGCCAAGATCTCACCTTCCCTGACGTCGAAACTCACATCGTCCAAGGCCTTGACTCCGCCAAAACTTAGGTGAAGACCTTGGAGACTGAGCTTAACATTGTTGCTGCCTGCCATATTATCAACACCTCCCAACACTACTATTGGGCCAGTAACCTTCACCCTCGAAAGTCAAATTTGCGTTAAAGTATAGTATGGCCAATTCTGTCGATCATGTCAACCCAGCGATGGGAGTCCACCGAGATTTGCGGGAGAAGATCCTTCGCTACGCCTTCGATTCGCTCAAGGCTTATGCTCAGAATGACACATCCATGTTGTTACCCTAATCCTTGCATAAGAAAGGACCAGCGTCTCCAGTCATTTTGTGACGGGAATCATGGCACCTGAACCCTAATGTCGCCAAAATGATTCCCAGTCTTCTGGACCAATTCGCAGCGAGTTGAGCAGTTGTGCCGGAAGACTGACAACCACCCCGGAGTTCCGCTCATACTCCAAGATTTGCCGGCGCAGGATGAATGACATGACCTTCATGTGCTCCAGGCTCATTCTCACCGTGGCCAGACGCTCGGCCTGAGGCGGTGATCCCGGCGCGGGCGGCGTCGGACTTGAAAGAGAAAAATTGAGCGTTGAACCGTATGGCCCGATATTCATTTGAAACTGATCGCAGTAGACGTCGACAGCCTCTGGCATGATACACCCCTCCTCAATCACAGCATTGGACAACACCAGACATTCTCAACCCAACCGATGCTCATTGTCAATACAAGTGTGAAATCCGTAATCAGTGGGTAATAAGACCCCTTCCAATGTGAGTCAGATTGGAGTAAGGTATCACCCAGGAGGTTAGGCAGCGATGAAGGTAAAGAGGCCGCTTCTGGGTGTCAGGGTAACGGGGGGATTGG